>Ga0233404_10000110_pt1 | contig 19120 bp, 14 predicted proteins | sample Na_oxic_2_MG_FD_179861 | JGI IMG/M metagenome (GOLD analysis project Ga0233404, IMG submission 179861) | Seawater microbial communities from Saanich Inlet, British Columbia, Canada - Na_oxic_2_MG | ecosystem: Environmental > Aquatic > Marine > Inlet | place: Canada: British Columbia | collected...
ACCATTACACGCAGAAATAATATGTTTTTAAGTGATTGATTTATAAGCATTATTATTTTATGATCGAAAAATTATAAAAATTGAAAATTATCTGGCGTTTTTACATTTACAAAATGTAACTTACTAATAAATAAGTATATTGCTTAACACTTAAAAAACTTTTTTAGGTGCGAAATGTAGGTTAAATTACCTCTGTTTTGTGAATTAGAACATGCTATACACTAAGCATATTGAATGCCTAACAATGTTCTTGAGCCGCGTGATTCGACGCAGAGCGTCGATTCAGTCCTTCCCAACCGGAGGTTGGGAACGAGAAAATTAATTCCAAGATTTCGGGTTTTGTTAGAATTAATTTTACTCTGCCCCCAATTATTCCGAACTATATATCTAAATTATTGTGATAATTTTGTAAAGTAGTATACCTATATTCTTTTGAATTAAGTATGTTTGAATCACTATTTTTTACAGCGGATATATATTTATCTACATATTTTTTAAACCTGTTTGTTATAAAGACTTCCTTTCCTATTAATTTGCTATGTTCATTAGGTGGAATTTTAAAATCAAAATCTGACACATAAAAACGATATTCCAACAAAACAGCTTTTGAAAAATCTAAACCTTTATTGGTTTCACCATGGTTTCTTCTTTTAGTTAAATATGCTGCCTTATGTTTGATGTTAGAACGTAATGGAATACCAAACATAAGATTATTTATTTCTATAACAACTATGCCATATCCTCTTTCCTTTCCTCTTATCCATACCCCATTTTTTAGATCAAGAGCTTGAATAAGATGAGTATTATTAGAATAAAAAGATGGTGTAAGTTTCTTTAGATGCATATAACTTCCTATAGTATAAACAAAAAAACCCCAATTAAGGGGTTTTTTGGCAGTCAATTCAGATTGGAGACTTCAGTTTTTTACGTGGGGTGTTCCTACCTCCACAAAATTTCAGATTGGAGACTTCAGTTTTTTACGTGGGGCGCTCCTACCTCCACTGACTGCAATGTTATAATAGGACATAAACAAAAAGATGTCAAGGCAAGTATTCTCACTCCCTTTTCAACTACCAAAAAATAATTGGGGACAGACCACATTTAAGATTTCCACCCTTTGAGGCTGTGTGTTTAGCAAAAAATTCACTTGAGGGGCCAAAGAATATTTTCATAGTCAAAGTTGCTCCGTGAATAAATGTGGTCTGTCCCCTATTTTAACGCAGAGCGTCGAGGAAGGCATTCCCAACCGGAGGTTGGGAACGAGAAAAATTTGGGCCAGATTTAATTCGAGCCTGACCCCTTTTATTCCTTTTGATTGTTTTCTTCACGAACTGGGTTCATATATTTTCACCTTAATATTGTAAATTATACTTGAGTCTTTTTTATAAAATTGCTACTGTTGGAGGAATTATACCAGAAAAATGGACAATAAAGTAATTTTTCTTGTAGGTAAAAAAAGCCTTATGTACCTTTTTCCTTAAATGGCACCATTTAAATTTTTTATTCGTTACCCGACTATAATGTTTGCTATAAAAATTATTGCAGGAATTATAAAAAAGATAGTTATTATCCATATAGTTTCTTTATTTGGATGATAAAATGAATACTCATAATTTGTACATTGGTTATTACCGTTTAGGGAACTGAGATTACTTTTATATTGCTTATGTACATCTTCGCTACTGCTGAGGTGTTTTGAAGACTGGTCAAAAGGAGCAAAATAAATGTTTGAACTATGAATACACTCTTCTTTAGCATCTGCAGGATCACTACTTCCACGAGAATAAAAATATCTGCACTTGTCACAATACACTTTTTCACTCATTTATATGTCTCCGAAATAATTATTTCGTGCCTAACACCGCTCTTCTCCCGCCGTCAAGGTCGGAGAGCAAGGCAAAGTTAGCAGGTAAAGCAATGTGCAAACGAGCTGACCTACTAACTACTTATTATAAGGCCAATTCGCCCTAATATTCCTAGATATTGACCGACAATTCAGGCCAATTTTGAATATACCTGTCATTTTGCCCGCATATTACAAACCCTGAGATCGGAAATTCAGGCAAGTTTGCCCAGATAAAAAAATTATGCTGTCAGTATACTTGATGTTATCTACCAAAACAAGCATACCACCTAATTAGATATAACACTTTATACCTTAGTTTAAATTTATGTCAAGTCAAAAATCCTCGAAAAATAATTTGCTAACGGAAATGCGCGAATTAATGCGCTGTATATATCATTTCTATCCACACAGAAAATGCGTATTGATGATTGGTTGCGTAAGGTGGGTTTCGCTGTTGCTCTACCCACCCTACTTTAACTACATTTCACCAAATTGTTCCCGTTGCATATTAGAACACAAACCACAAACGATAGCAAACTTTACATAAGGCAATTAGCAATTATATTTACAAATTAACCATCCCGAAAGAGCCAAGAGAGCCAATTAATTTTCACCTTTGTCTAAGTCAGAATTTTCAGAATGAAAGCTAGTGCGGTTTCGTTCCAATTTCCAGACTATCTTCAACTTGGGCAACCACAAAGGATTGCCCCTACGATTGAGGAAGAATAGGGGACAGACCACATTTAAGATTTCCACCCTTTGAGGCTGTGTGTTTAGCAAAAAATTCACTTGAGGGGCCAAAGAATATTTTCATAGTCAGGGTTGCTCCGTAAATAAATGTAGTCTGTCCCCTATTCTTCTGCCAGACATTATTTTTTTGAAAATGGGGACTCGGATTGGTGATAGTCAATTTGAGATTTTATCCGCCCAATTTCGATTTCTTTGGTTTTTGCCCCTTTAAGTGTGGCCAGTGCTGCAATCAAATCCAAACTATGTGGAACCTGACCTATTGAGGAAATATAAGTATTTCGTATGGTTTCTAGCCTCCGAGGAGTAGCTATTTTCAACATATCTCCGATTGTATTTACTTCTCGACTAAATAAAAGTTTCAAAAGAGGGTTCAAATCCGTTAACGCACAATGAATACCAACTTCCATGAGTACCTTTGGTAAATTCTCAAAAGTTAGTAGATCGGAATCCTGATAAGTTGCAATCGCCTGATTATGAATTAGTTCTTCATATAGTAGGTTGAAATGTTCATCAATCGCACTAATTTCTCGACTCAAAATCTGAAACCGACGTTTTGCGGAAAAGTGAGTTCTATTTTCTGGTTTATAGGATAGTACGTGTTCCAGTTCACTCCAAAGTTCCTGAGCCATTGTTCTCACCTGAATCTCAAAGTAAGGACGATCCTGCTCAGGAACAGAACTTTTGTTAAAACATACAGTATAATGAATTGATGAATAGCCACTTTCTTTGTTTTTTTGTTCAATATGCAAAAGACCAAACCGTTCGAGCAAATCTGGGGCTAAATACGCTTCCGGAGGAATTTTATCAGATATTTTAATCAAATTCAAGCTTCGTAATTCTCGGTCAATCAGCGGTAGTTGCGAAGAAAAGTAGACGATCACACGAACTCCAATTGTATCATACATCTGATGAAAACTTTTAGAGGAAAGTCCTTCTGGAAAAAGATCAGCTTTACGTAATATTTTATCCACCACTTTTTCAGGATGTTTAATACGAATCAGCGTCATCCGTATAGGGGAAGGCGTAGCAACTCCTTTGCTGTTGGTGTACTTTTCCCAATATTCTGTTTTTTCCCATCGACTAAAAAGTTTTTTAATCTCATCATACGTAGGCTTCAAAATATGTTGTTCGTATAGTTCGTATTCTGATAGAAACTTTTTTAGCTCATTGGTGTATTTCATTGCTGTAATCCATTGATAAGGTGTCCAAACATAAGTATTGAGACTTTGAGAACTAACACCCTCTCTTCTCCCGCGCGGCTTGTATGTAGCAAAGGGAGCAAAGTTTAATTTGCTAACGGAAATGCGCGAATTAATGCGCTGTATATATTATTCTATCCACACAGAAAATGCGTATTGATGATTGGTAAGAGAAAAGGTGGGTTTCGCTGTTGCTCTACCCACCCTACTTTAACTACATTTCACCAAATTGTCCCCGTCGCACATTAGAACACAAACAACAAACGATAGCAAATTTTACCTAAGGCAATTAGTAATTATATTTACAAATTAACCATCCCAAAAGAGCCAAGAGAGCCAATAATTGGGGTCAGAGTAACATTAATTATATGTAGTAAACTATTCATTGATAATCTTTTTAGCGATTTATATATATTATTAATTTTACTCTGACCCCAATTATCATATCACAAAACAAAGCTACATAGTTCCTTATAAAAATCTCTTAGAGACACACACCGATCATTAGATATTCCTACCTCAATATCTTGGATAGTTATTTGACATGTAATTGCTTCCACATCACTATACTTTTTATTGTATTGCTTACCTACAGATTCTAATATTTTTTTTAACTTAATATATGGATGAAATACATACTCCTCAACATTGACTTCACTTAGGTTAATTCCTATTTCTTGTTGTATGTAATCAAGGGTTAGTAACGGGTCGATCTTTTCAAAGATTGTAAACATCGATATCCACCAAGACTCTACTTCCATTATTGCAAAATGAAATGAAATTCTACCGGGATCTGACATTCTTGAAATACTGTTTTTAGATTCATCAATAAACTTTTTATTTAGTTCAGAATCAATAATACCATGCGTTATATCCCTATATCTTTCGGAATACATATCCCTCAAGCCAATGATTCGAGAATTAGTATATTTTAATATATTCTCTTCCTGATTTTGTATTTGACTTAATACCTTTTGATCATTCTCAACATTAATAATAGTGAAATGTAGTTTGGATTCAGTTTGATTACCGTAAGAGTAAGGCACATCTTCATGTAATCCTGCATGTAACTTAACACACTTGGGGGCGTTGCTGACAAAACATACTTTAAGATGAATTGTAAATTTAGTTGAGTATCGCATTATAAAATGGATACCTAAAAATCAGCCCTTCACCCGAAGGTAGGTTTTCTTAGCAACTCCCCCACTTAAAGCTAAGTGAATTTAGGTTGTATAAAATAAGTAATAAATTCCTCAAAAAAACTTGCTCACCTTGGCCTTCAACAAATACTGTGATAATCTTCTGCATGACAAATTAACCTTGGTAATAGTTTGAAGAGAAGAAGGTAAAATTATTTAACCCAGTAAACTCAAATTCGTCAAATATTTCCTTTGAATTTTGATAATTGTAAAATATAGCCCTTCCCTTGTCTCTCCTTATTATAGACCAGTATTCCAAAGGTATCTTATTCATCACAAACTCATCATTCGTTGTCATCACTATTTGCACGGATGTACCTTTTATTTTTTCAATAATCAATTCTATAAGTTTTTTTGATCTTCCATAATCCAATCCTTCACCTATATCATCAATCAGGATGCAACTCGGTACCTTCGAAATAATTGAATAATTAATCTGAATAAGTAGCGATAATGCTCTAAACATACCTTGAGACATTTCCAATTGATCTGTTCTGATATTTAGGTCTTTTTCTTTAACACTGAGTCCCAATCCAATTGGAAGCCGTTTAATACCCATAACATCCACGTTAGTAAGTAAATATTCAATGCTCTCCATATCTTGCAACACGATCTGTTTGAAATCTTTATTTAGTTTGCATCCTCTAATAAAAATACTGGTTACTTCATCACCATCTTTCAGATCTAGGTCATCTGTATTGACTTTATTAATATCTCTTAAAAAGGAATTCCTTCCTAAATTGCTTCCAAATTTATAATGAGAAATACCCTGCCCCCATTTGTATAAATTTTCGAGAAAAGGTTGTTGTTCAGAATCACGCCTTGAAACAGCAAGGGTATCAGTACTTGTTTGAAAAGATAAATTCTTACCTACTTCTTCGTAATATAGTTTTTTCTCTTTTCTATTTAGCTTTTCATTACCATCTATGGTTAGTATCTCTTGCTCAATAATTCCATCCTTGTACTCCAGAAAATAGTAAATATTCTTGGAATGGTCTTCAAACATTAGTTCATATTTTCCAGTACTATATACTAGCTCAGAAGTTTTTATTTTTCCTTCAAGTAAATCAGATAATTGACGAATGACATTTATTGTCTTACTCTTACCAGAAGCATTCCTCCCAACAATAAGATTAATTTGACTCAGTGAAACCCAACTATCTTGATTTTTATCTGAGTTATAACCTTCTATAAACCATTCATCATCTTGTCCAATATTTATCTTATATTTAAGCTTTTTTAAGATCATTTTGGTAATTCCTAGTATGTCCAGTTTATACTCTGGTTCATGTAGTGATTTGGTTTTAAGTTACCTAACTACTTATTATAAGGCCAATTCGCCCTAATATTCCTAGATATTGACCGACAATTCAGGCCAATTTGCCCTAATATTGAATATACCTGTCATTTTGCCCGCATATTACAAACCCTGAGACCGGAAATTCAGGCCTGTTTGCCCGGATACAAAAATTTATACTGTCAGCATAATTGATGTTATCTACCAAAACAAGCATACCACCTAATTAGATATGACACTTTGTAACCTTAGTTTAAATTTATGTCAAGTCAAAAATCCAAGAAAAATAATTTGCTAACGGAAATGCGCGAATTAATGCGCTGTATATATTATTCTATCCACCCAGAAAATGCGTATTGATGATTGGTAAGAGAAAAGGTGGGTTTCGCTGTTGCTCTACCCACCCTACTTTAACTACATTTCACCAAATTGTTCCCACTGCATATTGGAACACAAACAACAAACGATAGCAAATTTTACCTAAGGCAATTAGTAATTATATTTACAAATTAACCATCCCGAAAGAGCCAAGAGAGCCAATTAATTTTCACCTTTGTCTGAGTCAGAATTTTCAGAATGAAAGCTAGTGCGGTTTCGTTCCAATTTCCAGACTATCTTCAACTTGGGCAACCACAAAGGATTGCCCCTACGATTGAGGAAGAATAGGGGACAGACCACATTTAAGATTTCCACCCTTTGAGGCTGTGTGTTTAGCAAAAAATTCACTTGAGGGGCCAAAGAATATTTTCATAGTCAGGGTTGCTCCGTGAATAAATGTGGTCTGTCCCCTATTTTAAAAAAGGGTACTGACCCCTTTTATTTTACTTTCAAAGTCAAAGTTAGCGACAAAGCTTAGTTAGGATATTTGTTGTTTAAATTTGTGGCCAGAATTAATTTTACTCTGACCCCAATTATTGGAGTGCACAACTTTGACCCCAATTACTCGTAAACCGCATCCAAGAAATTGTTCATAGCTATTTGCATAGATTCCAATTGCAAAATTTTTTCTCTGGCTAAATGGTTTGCTAAATTTGTTTCTACCGGATAACGTTTCTGAGCAAAAGTTAAAAAGCTTTCAATATTGTATTTCCAAACATTTTCCCAAAAAGTAAATATTTTTTTCTCCGTTGTCATAAGCATAATTTCATAAGCTAAATTTTCTTTTACTAAGCTACGGATAAATTCTTTTTCATCTGGTTCAAGCGATTGATATTCATCTGGCGTAGTGGTTCTCGCTTTCTCTTCCCAAGTTTGTAATAAAATTTCCATCGCCTCTTCTATTTCAAGAGTCGATAGTTCTTCTTTCCAGGTTTGCAATAGAATCCCTTTATCTTCTCCACTCAAATATTTTCTTTCCAAATCCTTCTTCTTTATCGGAATGACTTGAAGAAAAACGGTCTTGTAAACACTATGATTTACCATTGGAGTATCATTGTTTAATGGATACCAACCTTTGCTATTTAGAACGGCCCATAAAAAACCTAATTTTTTAGAAAGTACAGAAGGTGCTTGCTCCAAAGTTGCTAAAAAATCACTTTCCAAACTTAATTTCTGTCTATTACAATCCATCATGATGCTGATGTTAATATTGCGATGGACGAATGCTGAAAGATAAGCCGTGCCGATTTCTATTAATCTTGAAGAGATTTCTAACGTTTCACTTTGCAAACCCAGAATTTTTAAGCCTATACTAGATTCAGTAGAAGCAAGTTCACCATTTTCTAAAGGCAATCGGAAAGAAGTTCCATAATTACCTTGATAATAATTCCAATGACCGAAACGTTTACGGTATTCGTTTGTTGTTTGATGAGTGTAGTGAAATCCATCTTCACTAGTTTCATCTTCAAATCTAACTTTTCCGGCTTGATCGTAAATCATCTTTTTACCAGCATTAGGATCGAGAAAAAAGCAAAAAGGTACTTTGGGATATATGGGAAGATGTTTGTACCAACTATGAGCATTAGCTACATAGTTTGCAAATTCTGCAATTTGATCAGTAGAAGGACGTGGCAATTGTCGTACGACATTCACATAATCTTCATTAGTAATGTTATTTGACATGAAAAACCTCAAGTTATTAACCATTTATTAATTTTAACTTACTCGCTTAACTGCTATAGCTTTTCAGAAATTATTCAAGCTTAATCCAACCTACGTGCTATCAAATGTAGATAAACGATTTACAGTAAATAGATAGTACAAATTAAATAGTTGATATTGAAAATAATTAAGGAAGATTGACCAACTAACACTTTAGTTGGACGGGGACATAGGCTGTATCTTTGCCTTCTCGCTATGAATTTTCAGCAAGCGTAGGGTGCGTCCTACGCACCATAAAGGAATACACCTTATATAAAATGGTGCGTGGGACGCACCCTACGCTCGCTATCGCTCTACCCACCCTACGCTCGCTGACCTCTTCAATTCAATTCTATTTTTCAATGGTGGCAACGACGTTGCCCACCCTACCCGGCTAAACGTTATAACGAGAAATAGCTATAAAAATAAACGTGGTCTGTCCCCTATTTTCCCCACAACCGGAGGTTGGGAACGAGAAAAAAATTAATTTGCATTTAAATTTGGGCTAGATTTAATTCGAGCCTGCCCCCTTTTTAATGCATTCATTTCACATATGGGGTAATTCCATTTCCCACTTAGTCTTAATATCTTCTGCAACAACATCGATGGTTGGAAAAAGGAATGTTTTATTAATACCAAACGCATCAAGCATTTCCTTAAACCTTTCTTTTAAATGGCTTGGAAAAATATATTTCGTTACATCAGATGTTAGAGGTTTATCAGGCCTTGGGTGCGCTGTAAAAAAGGCAGATTGGTTTTGAAGTCTATTATCAAAGAATGAAGGAAACACTGCACAAACTTTATCCAGTTTATATGGGATCACGTCTGAAGGTTCATCACCTATATTGCCAAGTTCTTGCATTTGGCCGTTAGAATTCTGATACAGTCGATCAAGGAACATACCCGTATAAATGGCAAAATCTTTATCTGGTCTTTCTGTTACAGCAAAATACAACGCCACTAATGGATTGGATGTCCAATCTAATAACCTAGTTGGCAAACCATAATGTTGAGCAATAAACAACCATTCCCACTCAGAACTTGGAGTGTATTTTAGTAATGGATGAACTCTTCGCTTAAATTCATCAATTATTCTCAACTCATAGCTACTTAACATCACTTCATCATCTACAAGTTGCAGGATACGCCCTATTGATGGGATTAACTCATGTGATGAATCAGAAACACCACGAAAACACCTTTCGTCATCTCCATAGACTTGAGAAAAGTGCTCATAAAAATCGTCAATGATAGATAGCCTTACTTCCTTCACCACATAAAATCCTTATAAATAATTTTCACAATAAGATAGAACCTAACACCGTTCTTGAGCCGCCGCTAGGTCGGCTCCAAGACCAAGTTAGCACATTTTTGGGTTTAATTTGGGCCAGATTTAATTCGAGCCTGACCCCTTGATTACCGTTCTCATTTTTTTACCACACGTTTTAATACTACAGGCATCTTATCTTTCATGGTTAATAAAATTTCTCCATCTTTAGGTAAAAATCGGATTGTAAGAGGTTTGCCATTAGATTTGATCTGAACACTATTATCATTCACATTTTCACTAACAAACTCTAGTTTACGGCAAAAATGGTCTATTCCCAAAAATGCACCACCCCACACACCATTTTCAGTATCAAAACGAACGTTTTGCATAACATCGCTTGTCCATACTCCATCAAGTTGTTTAAACAGTGCAGATTCATCATTAGCTTTCACAACAAATGATAAAGAGACTAACAACAAAGATAAAAACAATTTTTTCATATTTTCTCCATTAATTGGATATGACTAATTATTAATAAGGCCAATTCGCCCTAATATCCCTAGATATTGACCGACGATAAAAAAATTATGCTGTCAGTATACTTGATGTTATCTACCAAAACAAGCATACCACCTAATCAGATATGGTACTTTATACCTTAGTTTAAATTTATGTCAAGTCAAAAATCCTAGAAAAATAATTTGCTAACGGAAAGGCGCGAATTAATGCGCTGCATATATTATTCTATCCACACAGAAAATGCGTATTGATGATTGGTAAGAGAAAAGGTGGGTTTCGCTGTTGCTCTACCCACCCTACTTTAACTACATTTCACCAAATTGTTTCCGCTGCATATTGGAACACAAACCACAAACGATAGCAAATTTTACCTAAGGCAATTAGCAATTATATTTACAAATTAACCATCCAGAAAGAGCCAAGAGAGCCAATTTTTGCAATACCCCCGTCCAGCAAAGTACAACGAATTACGGGGATAAACGAATAAGACTAACTAATACGCTTTGATAAAATCCAACACGTTTCGGTTGCAAACCCCGTCTAGCAAAGATTAATTATTCTGAAAATTCTCAAATTCTGAAAATTCTGATTCAGACAATAATAAGCTGAAAAATCCACCGGTTTTTTTATTCAAGCTAAGTCAAAGTCAATTTTCTTTTCTTCTAAATCAACTCGCATCACTTTTACTCGCACACGGTCTGAAAGACGATAAACTACGCCATTTGATTCGCCACATAAACGATGTCCAACCGGGTCAAAATGGTAATAATCTTCTTTGAGGGCGGTGACGTGAACCAGTCCGTCTACGAAAACGCCATCCAATTCGACAAAAATGCCAAAAGCGGTTACTCCGGTAACAGTTCCATCGAATTCAAGCCCGACTTTATCTTGCATATATTCACATTTGAGCCAACTGATTGCGTCGCGGGTGGCTTCGTCGGCACGGCGTTCTGTCATAGAACACTGTTCAGCTAAAATTTCTATCTCATTGTTTGTATAGGAAAAATTTTCGGCGGTGCCGTTTTGTAAACAATGCTTGATGGCACGATGTACTAGCAAATCCGGATAGCGTCGTATGGGTGAGGTAAAATGCGCGTAAGCAGAATAGGCTAAACCAAAATGGCCTTGATTTTTAGGATTATAGACAGCTAATTGGAGACTACGAAGTAAAACGGTTTGAATTAAACGAAAGTCCGGACGTTCATGAACTTTTTCGAGGAGTTTGCCATAATGGCGGGCTTCCGGTTGATCTTTTCCCCATAACTTTAAGCCCTGCTCTTTTAAAAAAGTTTGTAGAGCCGTCAATTTTTCAGCGGTGGGTTTTTCATGGATGCGATATAACAATGGCATGTTTCGCGCTGTCAGCCATTCTGCCGTTGCCACATTTGCGGCTAACATCATTTCCTCAATTACTTTATGAGCGTCATTACGAGTAAGGGGCTTTATCTGCGCAATTTTTTGGTTGTCACCAAAAATAATGAGGGGTTCAACGGTGTCAAAATCAATAGCCCCACGTTTTTTACGACGTTTTAGGAATAAATTATATAAACCATATAAATTATGAATTTGCGGCAATAGGTGAGGATAGCGAAATTTTTCTTCATGCCCTTCAAGCACTTCAGCTACTTCGGTATAAGTTAAACGCGCCGCTGATCGTATCACCGTTTCAAAAAAACGAGTTCGTCGTGTCCGTCCATAAAAGTCAATCGCTAATTCACAAACGATACAAAGACGGTCAATGTTAGGTTTTAGCGAACATAATTTGTTTGATAAAATTTCCGGCAACATTGGGACAACTTGATTGGGAAAATATACGGAGTTACCCCGTTTTTGTGCCTCCAAATCTATAGCGGTGCCTATATTTACATAAGCTGCGACATCGGCAATCGCCACTCGCAGTAGCCAACCTTTTCCCCGGGGCTCACAATATACAGCATCATCAAAATCTTGCGAGTCTTCGCCATCAATGGTTACAAAAGGAATATCGCGTATATTCTCTCGGCCTTCAAAGGCCGTATCGGGAATTTCTGTAACAAATTCAGCGGCTTCCTTAAGCACATCCGTTGCCCAAGTGTGGGGTAATTCATGCGAGCGAATGGCAATATCAATTTCCATCCCGGGGGCACGATGTTCACCAATGACTTCGATAACTTCACCAAAGGCTTGTTGATATTTAGTTGGGGGGGACACTAGGCGTACCACCACAATTTGACCGTGTTTAGCATTGCCGCGTTTTTTGCGACCTTCAATTAAAATTCTTTGGGTCAAGCGTTTATTATCTGGCACTACAAAGGCGACGTTTTGACCACGCTTATGAAAGTAACGGCCCACAATTTCCTGATTGCCACGTTCAAGTACTTCAACTAATGCCCCCTCGCGCCGTCCTTTAAAATCAATGCCAATAATATTAACTAGAGCTAGATCACTGTGCATCAAACTCCGCATTTCTTTTTCAGACAAAAATAAATCAGTGCCACCATCATCCGGCACCAAAAAACCATAACCATCTGGATGTCCAATCACGCGCCCCCGCACTAAATTCATCTTTTTAACAATGCCATAACCCTTACGTCTATTGCGGATTAATTGGCCGTCACGTTCCATAGCCCGTAGGCGCCGCCGCAAAGCTTCTTTTTCATCCATCTCGGTTAAATTTAATAACTCGGCAATTGTCTGCAATGTCATTGGCTTACCAATATCAGCCAAACGTTGTATGATGAATTCACGACTGGGTATAGGATTTGCGTATTTTCGTGCCTCACGCTCTGCATGGGGATCAATTTTAGGTTGGGATTTTTTTTTGGAACGATTCATTGACTAATTTTTTCTCTCTCGGTAAAATATGTCACACAGATGCCGAGGTGGCGAAACTGGTAGACGCGCTAGCTTCAGGTGCTAGTGGGGGCAACCCCGTGAAGGTTCAAGTCCTTTCCTCGGCATAATCCTTTGTTTTCTATCTTATTCTTTAGACAGTCCTTCCTCAATAATGATATTCACGTATCATGAGAATTGTACTAGTATTTTCTTGACTCTGTTAGTTCTGCTTTGAAAAAAATAATCATTTCTATTGTGCTGGTTTATTGGGCAATGCCGGCCATTGCTGAAGACCAATCTAATTCAACGCAAAACAATCACCAAAAACTCTATTATAGAATTGCCGGCGGGCTTGCCACTGATACCGATCTAAAACGTATTGTTCGTGGCGACTTGAATATTGATGATCGAAAAACTGGTATTGTCGGTTTTGAAATTGGTAAACCCATTGCGGAAAATTTTTATGGATACCCTTTAGATTTTGTGGTGAAAGCCGGTTGGATACGTCATTTTGAACGTGGCTATCAAGATGACTTTAATCAATTTACGTTATCAGTTAAGGCTTATTATAAAGGATTTCCTTGGCGCGATAAGGTTCGTACTCGCTTAGGTTTGGCTGAGGGGGTATCTTATGCAGAAGAAATACCTTTTGTAGAGCGCGAGAGTCTTGAAGGCCGGGGGCGCAATACCTCACATTTTCTTAATCACCTCGATCTCAGCCTTGATTTTGATTTAGGAGATATCTTTAAAACCCCTAAATTAACCGGTTGTTATTTTGGGGTAGCAATTTCACATCGCTCCGGAATTTTCGGTGATTTTAAAATTTTTGGTGACGTAGACGGTGGCTCAAATTATAATATGCTTCAGCTTGAATGTATTAGATAGTGACATGTTTGAAATATCATCAAATCGTGTCTGAAATCCTTTGAAAACATATTGATATGCTCAGCACTGACACATTCAAACATTTCGGACGGGATTGGCGGGCTTGTAGCCACCACTTCATTTGCAAACCCCGTCCAGCACAAATTGAGCCTCCAGTATTTTCAAACATTTCGGACGGGGTTACAAACCCTGTCAAAAAAATCCGTTTATTTCGGAAAGAAAGTTGTACTAGGAGGTGGTATAGAAATTTCCGCTTTCCGGTACTATAGATGTTCAGATAAATAATTTCACAAAAAGGGCGAACACATAGGTTCGCCCCTACGTAAATTTATTTATGTCACGTATTGTAGGGGCAGACCATCGCGAATGCCCTTGGGAAATTATTTACCTGAAAAACTATAGGCTAAACTAAATAATGAATAGATTTCTTATCCTTTTTATTATAACACTATCTTTATTATCACCCCTCCAAGTACAAGCCGGCGGCAAAGTTTGGGTATTAGGAATTAAGGGGGCCATTGGTCCGGCCACCGCAGATTATCTGAAACGTGGTTTGGAAAAAGCCCAAACTGAGGCAGTAAATTTAATCGTGCTACAAATGGATACGCCCGGTGGACTTGATGTGGCGATGCGTGAGATAGTGCAAGCCATTATTGCCTCTCCAATACCGGTTGTCACTTATGTCGCACCTTCTGGGGCACGGGCTGCCAGTGCTGGCACTTATATTCTTTACGCTAGTCATATTGCCGCAATGGCTCCGGGGACTAATTTGGGGGCGGCAACCCCGGTACAAATTGGTGGCTTTGGAATAGCACCGGAAGATTTCAAGGGTGATGATAAAGAAACTCCTACCAATGGAAAGCCTATAAAGTATGATGACTTTGATCCCCCAAAGGATAAAGTTATCAAATCTGCCAACGATACAATGACTCATAAAATGGTTAATGATGCCGAGGCTTACTTACGCTCTTTAGCACAAATGCACGGGCGTAACTCAGAATGGGCAACCGAAGCTGTGCGTGAGTCGGCTAGTTTATCGGCTAAAGATGCGTTGGAAAAGGGCGTTATTGATCTTATAGCTGTGGATATAGGAGAACTGCTTAAAAGGATAAATAGCAGACAAATCAATGTCTTAGGTCAAAAACGGCGGTTGGTAACGACCGGGGTAGAGGTGATAACCTTTGAACCGGATTGGCGCAATAAATTACTTTCGGTTATCACTAATCCAAATGTTGCCTATATTCTCATGTTGTTGGGCATTTACGGATTATTTTTTGAGTTGTACAATCCCGGTGCTATATTACCCGGAGTTATTGGGGGTATTTGTTTATTACTCGCCTTGTTTGCTTTCCAAGTGTTGCCAGTCAATTATGCCGGGGTTGGCTTGATTTTACTTGGGATTGCCTTCATGGTAAGCGAAGCGTTTGTCCCCAGTTTTGGGGCACTTGGCATAGGTGGTTTGATTGCGTTTATAATTGGCTCGGTTATTTTAATAGATACTGACACTCCAGATTATACCGTCTCTCGTCCCCTCATTGGAGGGGTAAGTTTAGCTAGTGTAGCTTTCTTCTTCTGGCTAGTTAATACATTTATTAAAATGCGTGCACAAGCTGTAGTGATTGGACGAGAGGAAATGATAGGTGAAGAAGGTTACTGTTTAAGTAATGATAATGGTCAATTACGGGTGTATGTTCACAGTGAGGCTTGGAATGCACAGGCTCTGGTTTCCATAGCCCCCAAACAGCCCATTAAAGTTGTGGGCATGAAAGGACTAATCCTACAAGTTAAACCTTTTGAGGATGGGGTTGAGATAAAAAAGAATGAGCTTTGATTATGGTATTGAGGTTTTGGTTTAGTAGGTAAGGTTAGCTTATCAAGTGCTTTGCTATAACGTAACTCGACATTCATCTATTAAAATCCACCTTTGTCGGGTTACGTTTTTTGGCGGTGCCAAAAAATCTAACCCGACCTACTTGGCTTATAAAACAATGGGTTAAGCCGAGTTTAAACACACGCTTTTAGCCTTGAAATAAATTTCAAAACTACCCACCCTCCATAACTCACTAACAATTAATCAATTATTATGTTTTTTCAATCTATTATCGGCATCGCTTTTGTAATTTTTATATTTTTAACTTTCTCCCTGAGAGTTCTGCGCGAGTATGAACGTGGCGTGTTTTTTTTCTTGGGGCGTTATCAGACTGTTAAAGGCCCAGGCTTGATTATTATGATCCCCTTTATTCAGCAAATGGTTAAGGTGGATTTGCGTACCGTAGTGATGGATGTACCAAGTCAAGATGTTATCTCGCGAGATAACGTTTCAGTCAAAGTAAACGCGGTAGTCTACTTTCGGGTTATTTATCCGGAAAAAGCTATTATCCAAGTGGAAAATTTCCAACAAGCCACTAGCCAACTGGCTCAAACCACCCTCCGCTCCGTACTTGGTCGTCACGAGCTGGATGATATGCTCTCCGAACGCGATAAACTCAATAAGGATATTCAGGAAATTCTGGATAAACACACCGACGCTTGGGGAATCAAAGTTTCCAATGTAGAAATTAAGCATGTCGATCTTAACGAGAGTATGGTTCGAGCCATTGCCCGTCAAGCTGAAGCGGAACGGGAACGTCGTGCCAAAGTAATTCATGCCGAAGGTGAACTGCAAGCTTCGGAAAAATTGTTACAAGCCGCCGAGATTTTGTCTGCACAACCACAGGCTATTCAATTGCGCTATTTACAAACCCTCAATGATATTGCCTCTGAAGATAAAAGCCATACCATTGTCTTTCCATTACCAATGGATTTGATTAGCCCTATACAGCAATTACTCGAACGACAAGCTAGCAAAAAATGATGTTGGGGTAATCTGAGAAACCAAGTTGAGAAACCAAGGCTCGATTCGAGCCTTGGGATCGATTCAGTGAAAAATATTTATATGATATAGCAGAAAATGATTTCTTGGGAGTTAATAATCGAACAATTGGATTGGGGAACTTGGGAATTAGATGTTTTGGGACTAAAATTAGAAATTTTAGCCCCATTTTCCCTTATTGCGTTGACAATCTTATTCGTAAGCATATTTATTTATCGTCTTAATTCGCACCCAAAACAGCGTGTCAAAAGATTGCAACAACAAAAAGTGCGAAAGAAATGGTTAGAATTATATCCAATCCACGCTACACCTTATGAACAAATAGCATTTTTATCAATTTTATTACGACGAATTGCTACCCAAATTTATGGGCAAGCGTGTAATGGGTTAAATGGTGACGACTGGTTAGCTTGGTTAACGAAAAAAGATCCACAAGTTTTTGATTGGACTGAAACCGGACGTATTTTAATAGAATTGCCTTCGATGCCGAAGGATTTTTCAATAGAAAAGGAACAAGTAGATGTTATATATCAGGCGGTTTTGGCGTGGGTAAAATGTTAACTCACGTCCAAATCTAAAGGTTTGGACTCCAAAAAGAAAGTAATAAAACTTATGCTTATGGAGAAATTTGGCACGGTTATGGAGTCACGTCCAAATCTAAAGGTTTGGATTCCACCAAATCTAAAGGTTTGGATTCCACCAAATCTAAAGGTTTGGACTCCAACAAATCTAAAGGTTTGGACTCCAACAAATCTAAAGGTTTGGACTCCAACAAATCTAAAGGTTTGGGTTTGGATTCAAAAAAATCTTAAAACTTTTGGCGAAAGTACTTAACTGATTGTGTGCAATGCTATGATTTTATCTACTGAACAAGAACGTCAACGCCGCTGGCGGCTCATTTTAGGTGGTGGCTCCGCTGAAGGCATCGGCTGCCCCCTTAATAAATCTGATAGCCGTATGGATCAGACGTTGGCAGCATTATACAATCAAAGCGAATCAAGAAAAGGTGATTTAGGTGCCTCTGCTCCTCGCGTCGCACGTTGGTTGGGCGATATTCGTGAATATTTTCCTACCAGTGTCGTTCGTGTTATGCAGAAAGATGCTCTTAAACGTTTTGACCCCAAAGTCATGTTACTTCAACCAGAAATGTTGGACGTATTGGAAGCAGATGTGCATCTAGTGGCAGATTTAGTCTCGCTAAGTAGTGTCATGCCGGAACGAACCAAAGATACAGCGCGGCAGGTGGTGAGTAAAGTAGTGGATGAACTGATGAAAAAACTTACTTTGCCAATGCAACAAGCCATTCGTGGTAGTCTTAACCGTGCCATCCGTAACAATCGCCCCCGCCATACTGAAATTGATTGGAACCGTACCATCCGTGCCAATCTTAAACATTATCAGCCCGATTATAAAACTATTATCCCAGAAAGACTCATTGGTTTTGGACGCAAACAAAAAAGAACTTTGCAAGATATTGTGTTATGTGTAGACCAATCTGGCTCAATGGCAACCAGCGTAGTTTATGCCAGTATTTTTGCGGCGGTGTTGGCCTCAATTCCAGCGGTGCGAACCCAACTTGTGGTATTTGATACTTCCATCGTTGATCTCACCGAGCAACTTAGTGATCCGGTAGAAGTCTTATTTGGTACCCAACTGGGTGGTGGCACTGATATTAATCGTGCCGTCGCCTACTGTGACAAGCGAATTGAACGGCCCCAACAAACCACTTTTATACTCATTACAGACTTATATGAGGGTGGTGACGAAAAAAATCTAATCAAACGAGTAGCCCATTCAGTTCAAGCCGGGATACAATTTATCACTTTACTGGCATTAAATGATGATGGTGCTCCTTGCTTTGACCATAAATTGGCTCACACCTTTGCAGGTTTAGGAATACCCACCTTTGCCTGTACTCCCCAACAATTTCCAGAACTGATGGCAGCAGCATTGCAAAAACGAGATATTAATCAATGGGCAGCAGAACAGGATATTGTGTTGGCGCGGGGAGGTTAAGATTTTTTGGTAGCAAGATGGTCACTGCCATATCGTAACAGAGGGCGAACACATAGGTTCGCCCCTACAGCCCATTAAATATGTAGGATTTTTTTGCTGGAGCCAGCAACTGGCTCTGTAATGTTTCAGATTGATTGAATCGGAAACGTTTTGTTTGGTATTGCAAACTCAACAAAAATAGTAATATAAACCGGTCAGTTTTTTTCGCTACCGATTTTTTAAAAGCTTTAAAAATTATTTCTTAAAATTATGAAATTCTACCAACGTCTTCGCACCAAATTGACTTTTGGGTTAATAAGTGTAGCTTTGATTCCGGCATTGACCATTGGTATATATGCTGTGCAAAGTTCTATTGAAATCTTGCATGAACGAGA
>Ga0233404_10000111_pt1 | contig 19043 bp, 10 predicted proteins | sample Na_oxic_2_MG_FD_179861 | JGI IMG/M metagenome (GOLD analysis project Ga0233404, IMG submission 179861) | Seawater microbial communities from Saanich Inlet, British Columbia, Canada - Na_oxic_2_MG | ecosystem: Environmental > Aquatic > Marine > Inlet | place: Canada: British Columbia | collected...
TCCTTAACGATTACCAACATGAGAATAGAATCACAACAACAGCTACCTAACACTAAGGATCGTAACGCGCAGCAACTTATATTTATTTATTTCGATCCCAAACAAAAGCTGCAAGATATTGAAACACTTAATCCGCTCAGAAGTATTATTTCCATTAACTTACAGCAGTTGGTTCGTTTTTATCAAGAAATTAAGGATGAACGGCAATGTCTTTATGAGGCAGAATATGAATTGGAGGGAAACGTTTTTTCGGCGTTTTTTGAAATTGAAATGTTTTTTGAATCTATAGAGGGCTATGCTAATTCAATTAGTCGCTATGGCTATGTTAAAGAACATGAGAATGCCATTAAGAAACTTGAACATTGTAATATTTTTAATAATATAGCATTTACTAAATGGTTATCTTCCCATGCCAGTAAATACCCTAACGTGTTGACTTATGTTGCTTTAGTTAATTACTTGAGAATACAAATTATTGATTATCTTAGACAACAATGATAGAATAAAAACGTATTATGTAGGGTGGGCAATGTCTTTTTATTGCCCACCACCTAAGTTTAAGGCTCCCCAAAAAAGACTGCCCACCCTACATTTTGAAGTTACTCTAATAATTCTACTAAATTGCTATAGTCATCTGTCCAGATAATCTTTTTTTGCTGCACAACAGTCGGCCAAGGCTCAATATAAGCCAAAACTCTAGGATGCTGCATAAATTCCTGATTATTAGAAATGAGTACCCAAGTAGAACCTTTAACACCTCTGGATCTATTGCTGTTTTCTTCAACAAGTACATTGTCCATATTGAATTTTTGCGCCATACTATAAACAAGGGGCTCTAGGTCAACATACTTATTGGAGATATGAACAGCCAATACTCCATCGCTGGTTAAGTGTTGAAAATACAGTTCAAATGCTTCTTGGGTCAATAAATGAATGGGAATGGCATCTCCACTAAAGGCATCTATTGCCAAGATGTCGAATTTTCTCGAACCTTGCTCTTTAAGTTCTCTTTCTAGAGAAATTCTGCCATCACCAAGAACGACTTCAATCCGTTTACCACCATCATTCAAATAGGTAAAATATTGTCTGGCGAGTCGTTCAACATCCGGATCGATCTCATAAAACACAAATTTATCTTTCGATTTAAGATAGGTTCCAATGGTTCCAGAACCCAACCCAATAACACCCAAATGTATGCCTTGCTTATTGAGGCGTTTGGGATGGCGGCGAATTGCTAAACCAATTCCACTATGAATGGAAAAATAGGTTGTTGGCCTTCGCATTTTCTTGGGATCTTGGAATTGTATTCCATGATTAATCTGGCCATGATACATTTTATATCGATGCAAACTTTTGCCTTTGGAACTTTCAATGACGCGGATTACTCCATAAAAATTGCGATTGCTTGCCAAAACATCCTCTGAAAAACTATCCTGAAACTCTGTAATTTTCAGCCCAAAATATACTGAGCCTCCGACCAAAACAATTACTATACATGCGGGTGAAATTACCCATGCTGAGAATTTGGATTCCAAGAATTTGGAACTGATAAACTTAGGAACATCGAATCCGGGCTTCCGTACAAAGCTCACTCCAGCTAATAACAGTGTCAAAACGAGTCCAATTGGCCATTCCCAAAAGTCAGAAAAAATTTCAGGTGCAATAAAGGTTACAAAGCCTCCTCCAATCGCTCCGCCTAGTGAGACCATCAAGTAGAAAAAAGTGAGATGTTTAGTTGGAGGTTTAAGACGTACCATTTCTCCATGACAGACCATAACTGCCAAAAACATTCCTCCCAAATAGATGATAATTTGTTCCATCAGTTCAGCATCATCTAAAATATAATGCCCCTCTAACATCCCGAATATTTTTGGAATAATCAAGACCAAAGCCGGAATCCAAAACCAACGCATATACCAACGCGGACTGTCAAAAGCTATGATAAAAGTGATCAGGTATAAACTGAGTGGGAGTATCCAAAAAAATGGAATTACTGCTACATCCTGACAGATGAAATTGGTTGCAGCCAGCAATAAAATTGAACCACAAGCTGAAAACGCGATCCAAAGCAATGGATCAAACCAACTCATTTTTTGTCCCTCTGTAGATTCAGCCTTTTTTAGGGTGGGAGAAAGATTTGATACCGACTTATATAATGTTATCCCGGCCCATCCACACGTCAAAATAAATACCACATAACCAATGGACCATAAAATGGTTTGGGTATTTAGCCCCAAATTAGGCTCTACGATAAAGGGATACGTTAGCAAAGCTAGAAGAGAGCCTAGATTGGATAATGAATAGAGGCGATAGGGAGATTTATCCGGGTATTTTTTGCCAAACCATTGTTGCAAAAGTGGTCCAGTGGAAGAAACCAAGATGTAAGGAATACCCACAGTAGAGAAAAGTAGCAAAATTATGTCCATTGCCGGTGAATCTACATCATCTGGCTTTAAAGCTTCGCTCGGCGTAATAGGTAGCAGCAGCAATGAAAGCCCTAACAAGATAAAATGAACGATCACTTGTTTCTTGGTTGCTAGGTATTTACTAATTACATGTGCATAAGAGTAGCCCACAAGCAATCCCACCTGAAAAAACAGCATACAGGTACTCCATACGGCCGGACTCCCTCCAAACCAAGGAAGAATATATCGTGCGATGATCGGTTGAACTTGAAACAGAAGAAAAGCACTTATGAAAATGGTAATTGCGAATTGCATAATTTTTTGAAAAAAACTCTTGAAAAGTTAAACATTGAGTACCGATGCTGAATTGAATTCAGCCATTGATGAAAATATCGGGTTAAAGGTAAAGGGGCCAGTCTCGAATTATTTTGCCGACACCAAACATAACATCATAACGGCAACTTTCGGTTATGGGAACTAAGGATAATGTGTAATGGTAAACCGTCAATGTGTATTCGTGGGCGACGTGGCATAAGAATATACTAACATAAAATTCAAGCAAAATTCGAGCCTATCCCTTTTATTTTTCTTGTTTAAACACCATAAAAAACGTTCCCATAATGGAAATTTTTCCTAAAATTGGCAAGATATTTCCCATATTGGGAACATAGTGTAAACGTTCACGATAAGTAAAGGTGATTACTTAATGGAACTTAATGGATTTTCAATACTTCCACCACCATTTCGTATGGTAATCATCTCAGCAGTAATCACGGAGCCTCTATTTAATACCACCTAATTATGGTATTCTGCATGCAACATAAATAATAGGGCCACATTTAATAATATATGGGGTCGTGAAAGTCAAAAGGGGAGGTAAATCAATTTAAATTTATTTCGTGACAGATATTGACTATTCAGTTATACTCCAAACATCCTATATTTAACTATGAAGGATATACCATTGGCGAAAATACCAAGATACCAAGGTGTCGAAATGCATCAGCAGCTAACAAAGGGTTCCACCGGACAGCCAAAAACTACGTTCCTCGCTATGCAGTTTGTCTGCCTGTGAACCCAAACGTTATAGCAATTGAGGTAATATGGAAGAATCTAAATTATTCAAAAATATCTGGCGATTCAACTCGATCATAATTGCAGTAGTGGGGATACTTGCCGTTATTGTTTTAGTTTTCGCTATATATATGATCTACAAAGAGACAAATCGGAATAGGTATAGACATGAAATCGTAAATATAGATTCACAGACAAATATAGAGGAAAATTTTCGTCTAGGAAAGGTTGAGTATGTAAAAGGTTCTCAATCAGTGATTGTTCCTCTTTATTCAGTTCAGAATTTTTCACTCAAGTATTCCGGCAGCAAATCAACAACCTCAACTAGGAACTTATTGTTCTCAAACATGCATAGTGAGACCAATAAATGGCTACTGCCAACCAACGATTTCTTGATTGCCAGTCATCGCCTTATTAATGAGTCGAATTATTATGATAGAGATAAAGATATAATCACCATTCTTTATCAAATTGTCAAGAATGATACCAATAATGACTCTAGGCTCACAAACAATGATAAGCTTACCGTCGCATTTTCAGAACCAACCGGTAACAACTATACAGAGGTTATTAACAATATTGACAGTGTGCTAGGCTATGATGTGCTTGACAAGAAGGCAATAGCAATAATGTTCAACCGTGATGGTCAGGGTTATACTGTGTATATAGATATTTCAAATTTTGCGGTAAAGAAAGAAATTGCATTACCTATAACTGTAAATAAACCTGATTAAATGGCAGAGCCTCGGCACTAGCAAGCGTAGGGTGGGTAGGAGTTAAACTGAAATTCACCATTTTTCAATTCAATTATGAATGATTGCGGTGGGTTTCGCTGTCGCTCTACCCACCCTACTAAGAACCCAGCAAGCGTAGGGTGGGTAGGAGTGAAACTGAAATTCACCATTTTTCAATTCAATTATGAATGATTGCGGTGGGTTTCGCTGTCGCTCTACCCACCCTACTAAGAACCCAGCTAGTTTCGGGAAATCCACTGCGTTCCATTCCCGAAACAACTGTCAAGTTATTGCTATAACTTTAGTGCTTTCCTCGCCAAATTGACTAATAACTCTCACTGCTATTTTTTGGCCGGGATTGACTGCAAAACGGTGCGATTTAAAGCCATAAAGTTTATCAAAGGCTTCTTCATCAATCTCAATTTTTAAGGTGCGTTCTACCTTGCGTTTGGTTTTGGTGAGATTTTCTAAGCCTTTTTGCCATTTTTTAAATTCACTTTTTTTGCCACCACAAAAGAAAACTTGCCGCACCACAAAATTGCTATCGTCATAGTCAGTATCAACCATCCAATAGGCAATGTCTTCTTTGTTACGAGCTTTGACGATATCTTTGATGGGATCGTAGATGTCTAATCCTTGAATTTCAACGTAGGCTTCTTGGCCTTGTTGGTGCAATTTAACATCGGGTTCGCCAATAGTGATGAATGAAGCGGCTTTTTTGTCTTTTTTGAGCAAACCTGCTTGCAATAAGTCATCGTGCATCCGTACTTTGGTGACTTCAAACGTGCCAATATTCATGGTGACATTTTGGTTACTTATGTCGCTTTCAAAGCTGAAGCCAAGAATAATTAGCCAGTCAGCGTCGCCGCGTTGCCGACAGGCTTTGATGGCTTGGTTGACGGCTTGTTTGGTGACGGTGCCAAATTTGGGGCCAATATGAAAGTAGGCTTTTTTCTCGTTTTCATTGTCACTTGGGTAAAATCCTTCTGCGTGTAAATAGCTATCGGCGAGATGTTCGACCCGAATGAAGATGGCTTGCTCGTTTTTGATACCATTTTTTACGCCGGCAGATTTGAGATGGGCAAAAATACTTTCTTCAAAAGTGCTATCTTGTTGTTTTTCAGCTTCGACATTTTCTGGATTAATCGGTTCAAAACTTTGCAGCGTTTCGACAGTGAAAGGGCCAGATACCCGTAATTTCTTTTTGTCTTCAAATGGTTGGTCGTATAGGGTTTCTGAGTCTGAGTTGTTAGCAATGGAGGCATCAATTTCTTGTTGACGTTTCTGTTTTAATTGCCACCAATTAGCGAATTTGTCTTGGATTTTTTTGGCCCATTTTGATTCAGGTTCTCTGGGGACTTCCCATTCTTGCCAGTTTTGTTTGAGCAGTTTATTGAGTTCGGCCAGCATTGGCTCAAGTTGTTTTTGCCATTTGGCATGAATGGTGTCAATTTCGGCATTGTTGGCAATGGCTTTCAGGGTGACGTGGGGAACTGTTTTATATTCAAAACCTTGCCGAATATCTTTATTTTCCTCGTCATACAATTTGTAGTAGGGGAAAGTTGCTGTCATTAAGCGTTGTTTGGCGATATTAAGGGCAATGCGAGAGGTATCAGTAGTGATCCATCTGCGTCCCCATTGTTCGGCAACGAAAGCAGTTGTGCCACTGCCACAGGTTGGGTCGAGGACTAAATCGCCGGGATCGGTGGTCATTAGGATGCAGTTAATAATGGCAGCTGTAGATGTTTGAACAACATAAATTTTTGGATCTGAACGGCTCATTATTCCGCCAATGTCAGTCCATACATTATTTATGGAATACGCAGGAAAATCATTTAAAAATCTTATATATGAAATACTTTTTCCAGTTGTTACCATTCTGCCTGCTATAGCAATTCTGGTTAGTCCTTCATGTGTGAATCCCCACCATCTTGGCTCTGGACGATAACTATTTCCATTGAAGATAAATGTATATTGGCTTCCTGGACCAGGTTTAGTCAAATCACTATATGTAAATAACTTTAAATTTTCCCCACCATTACCTAATTTCTCTTCTTTGGTTGCAGGGCGAGTTGTGCCGTTGGGCAATCTAATGGAATTATATCTACCTGCTCCCTCATTACCAGCAATTTTTGATTTATATCTCTGATTGTATTTAATATCAGATAGTTTTTTTGCGTACCATATAATGTAATTATTTGCGGTTGGTAGTAAAACGCTACCCATACCTGAACTTTTATTAAAAGAAATTTGACTCACAAAATTCCCACTCCCAAAAACCTCATCCATCACACTCCGAACCAAATGCACATTCTCATCAGAAATCTGCACAAACACACTACCCGAATCCGTCAACAACTCCCTAGCAACCAACAACCTATCCCGCAAATAACTCAAATAAGAATGAATCCCCAACTCCCAAGTATCCCGAAACGCCTTAACCTGCTCCGGCTCCCCAGTTAAATGCTCATCAGAACCATCCTTCACATTCCTATCACTCAACTTCATTTGCCAATTAGAACCATACTTAATTCCATAAGGCGGATCCATATAAATCGTCTGCACCTGCCCCGCCATACCCTCACGCTCCAACAAACTCGCCATCACCAACAAACTATCACCTTGAATCAACCGATTTGTCCACCCATCCGAATGCTGATAATACTCACTAACTTTCTCCAACTCATCATACTCAAGAGCATTACCAAACAAATCATTTATCGAAAATAAATCCGGTTGGGCATTTTTATCCTCAACCACCTTATACAAACCGGCAATCAACTTCTCCGGCGCAACATGCTCATGCCGATACAAAGAACGGATATCAATATCTAACGACTCATCCGGCTCATCATTTTCATACTTATCTTTCCAAAACAACTCAGGGTCTTGCCCACGATGCACCACCGGATTTTTCGGCAACTTCAAAGTATCCTTACCTTTATTCACTTTTTCACTTGCTTGCTCATAACCGGCCTCTTCTTTAGACGGGATATGCACTCTTTCTTTATTGTGTTTAATGGAATCTATGCTCATGTTTTTTTAACCTTGATTGATGAATTATATATAAAATTGCAAAGAGAAAATTGGCTATAATTGATTATATTGAGCTAATTCTTTATCAGAAATATCAGCCGATGAAACCAATTCATAATGTCGCTCAGACATTTTTTTGACTTCACCATTTTGCATGATAAACTCAAAAATAGATATTTTATTAGAATCAATAAATTGAGCTGCTATAGCCCTACAAATTAACTCTGGATATTTATGTTCACAAAGACGAATATCTTGTTCAATTTGAACAATACCTATTTCATCAGTTCCACCTTTTGCTTGTATAGGAAATATAAACTGTCTCCCTAATTTATCGACACCAACATATATTTCATCCGTTTCTACTTGTCCAATTCCCGGAACAGTTGTTCTCAAATGATTTTGTAAAGAATAACAAGTCACTCCAGTAAAAATATCTAATAACCGATTGTATCTGAGCTTAGTCAGTAATGCTTGTTCATCATCCAAAGCATATTTTTCAACTATACTAGGTGTTGCATTTGGAATTTTTATTGCAAACATCATTTTATCAGGCAAAATTCTCGCTTCTGTTACCAATTCAAAAGTATATTTGGCTCGTCCAATATTTTTAATAATCCATTCTTTATCCTTAGATGCTTTAGCCACAATAGAACTTGGCAAAGAAGCCCTAAATTTAAATGAATAAATGACATCACCTAAATTTTTGGGTAACTTAATATTTAACTTTTCAGCAGTTGTTTCAAGATCAACCCGTTGGAAACATATCTTGGTATCTCCATCCTTGTATTTTTGAAAGAAAATATCTTCTATTAACTGTGAATATCTACTTTTCTTATGACTTTTCATTTATTTTCCTTGCCATCGAAGCAGTACAATTTCTTCTCTCAATTGTTCTTTTGTTATCGTTGATAATCTGGTTCTAAAAAGATCGATACTGACTAATTCATAACCCATATTAGTGGCAATATTTGCCAAGAGTTCTCCGGTACGAACCGGTATCCTAAAATAAGAAGCTTGATCTCCAACAACATAAGCCAATCGTGCACCGGAACGAAGTATTGGTTTTAACTCTTTAAGATGACGAGCCATTCCACCAAAATAATTTCTAATAACTTTGTGATAAAGACGTTCAAACCCTGATGTTTTGCCTAATTCAATACGCATCGCCTCTATGGTATCAGCTAATTCAACAACATACTTATTATTTGCAATCCACTGTTCATCATCATCACCTTTATATATATTTCTCGTGTTGGAACGCAATAAAACTTCTTTACTTTTACGCAAATCTTTTTTAACCGACATAAAATTAAGTAAGACTGCTTCTAATCGAGTTATTCTCGTGTAATCTTTCTCATTAGGATAAGGTGGAGAAGTCATAACAAAATCTATGGACTTCCGATTTAACAGATGACTCATTGCCCTTGCATCACCTAAATATACTTTGGCCGGAATCCTTTTCTTAGAATGATAACTTTGTAAATCCAATACCATTTTTTGAATTTGCTCTAACCAAAGCTCGACAACAGATACATCAATTTTCTTTTTACGACGGACTCCAACTTCCGGGCTAAAACTCAAATTGCTATACGAAAAAACCAGCTGTTTTGCAAAAGCTGTTTGTTCAATATCATTAAAACGTGCATCCTTCAAATCATTCAAAACTTCAAGAAATACCAAAGATTTATGTAACGGTATCGCACTAATAGAATTTTTTATCAACAATTTTTCTCTTTCAGTATCAAGATATTTTAAGTTATTTCCACAAGCTTTTAACCTGTTTTTAACTTCTTTAGCAACCAATGAAGAATGTTTTAGCAAAGAATCGCAATCAATATTCCAATTGATTTTAGTTCTGGCCGCCATTTCAACAACCGGATTTGCTTCAATACCAATAGATGGAATACCAAGCTTTTTGCTTTCCACTAGCGTTGTACCGGTACCACAAAATGGATCAAGGACTGTGTGCTTATTATTAATATTTAATTTCTCAATATAATGACGCACTAAGTGGGGTGGATATGACAAAACAAAGCGATACCAATCATGAATCCCAACATCTTCAGTATAAAGTTTGTTCTGTTCTAGCCCCAATTTATTTTGTATTGCGTATGACATAATGTTTTAAAAATTTTCCAGAAAAATCAAATTGTAGAAGTTATTTTAACAAACTTTTAACCTTATCAATTAACTCATTCTTAATATTCCGAATATCATTAGCAATTTCAATAAAATGCCACTCTGCATAACCATATTTATCTTTCACCGCATTCACAGCCGGCAACCAACGATTTTCAACATACCATTTTTTCTCAGCTTTATCCTTATTCATGCCAGTAATTTCTATCACCAAATTAACCAATACACCATCTTTCCGCCTCACTCTAACAAGAAAATCCGGATAATACAACCTATCTTGTCCATCTTTAACATAAGGAACTACAAAGCCCAAAAACTGATTTTTGACATAGCTATCAACTGCATCCAATTCCTCCAGCGTTTTTGCACATACACCCTCCCAACCAGAATCCATAACCACGTAATTAACATGGCTTTTATGGGTTGTATACACCTCTTTCACAGTATGCCCACTCACATATTGAGTGCTACTAAATTTATTATGAAAGTTAAACACCGGCTTGATATATTCCGCCGTATTTATATGGGGATTAATGCCCCGACTGATATGATCAACAATGGATTTGGGTGAATCAAAATACAACAGTTTTTTGTAGTTATCATCCTGAATATTAAGCAAAATCACCTTATTATGATACCAATGGCTCACAATAGCTTTTAACTGATGAAACTTGTGAAAATGAGGGCGATTCTCATCATCTGAAAAATGATACTGAATTAACTCTTTAGTCAGCAAATAAATAAGTGTTTGCTCTCTTCTTTCCAATACTTCACGGACTTCAAGTTTTTGCTCTTCTCCAGAAAAAGCGGTTCCCATTGTGGTTTCAATCGGAAATTTAGAACCATCAATCTCATAGTTTTCAATGGCAGAAAAATCATAACGTAACTCATCATCGGCATATTCAACCCGATAACCTTCAATATTTGGAAATTCAATTTGATGACTTTGTTGCCGTTCCGGAATTGCTTGCACAAAAGTATATTCAGGCGGTTCTGCTGTTGTGGCCTCACCTCCCTTAAAAAATTTAAACGGCACTCCAATAATATGAGCATATTCCGGCGGAAACTTTTTGATAACAATTTTTCTTTTATCAGTGGTTGGATTACCTTGTTTATCATAGCCTTGTAAAAAATAATTCATGCGACGCAAAGCCCGTCCAGCAACTTGTTCACACAGCAATTGCGAACCAAAAGCCCGCAAGCCCATTATATGCGTTACCGTGTTACAATCCCAACCTTCAGTTAGCATCGAAACCGATACCACACAACGAATATGCCCACCTAATTTTCCCGGTTCGCCAACGGTATTTACCACTTTTCTTAAAATTTCGGCATCAGTTATTTTTTCAGCCGCCCCTTGTCCATGCAATTGGGCATAATCTCTTTTAAATGTCTTAATTTCACTGGCAAATATTTTTTTAAACTCGTCATTAATTTGCTCGCCCTCATCTAATGCTTCTGAATCAATAATCAGCGTCGGTGCTTTTTTCTTGGTGCGTCCCTGTTCATCATAATTGGAAAATAAATCATAATGTCCAGAAACCGCTCTTGTTTCACCGTGTTCATCTTCAAATTCATAACCGGCGACAAATTTATACACTTCTTTAGACACGGAAGTATTGTTACACACGGCAATAAAAACCGGTGGGCGAGTCAATAAATCAACGCTTGCTTCACCTTTTTCACGTTCATTTTCAGCATATTTTTTATAATGAACATAAAATTGATCTAACGCCCCTTTAACTAATGGCGGTAAATTGGGTGGTACTTCAGATAATTTGGTTCCTTTCGCTTCCTTCTTTTTGGTTCGCAAGCCCTTTTTAGGTAAATCTGCTTTGACATGCTCATACAGATTTCTTAATACTGGCAAAGTTAGTTCTTGAGTGCTATCACTTTCTGGCAGATAAGGAATTTTAACCAAGCCGGCTTCTATCGCTTCAATCAAGCCAAAATCAGATACTACCCAATCAAACAAACTATAGGGTGTATAACCGGAGCCTTGCAAATAATAAGGTGTTGCCGATAAATCATAAACTGCTGTCAATTTAAATTTTTGGGCTAATCTAAGCAAACCATTAAACCAAATTGAAGCTTTAGCATTTTCATCTCTTTCAGTATCTTTAGTTCTACCTTTCTGCTTGGGCAAATAACAATGATGAGCTTCGTCATTTAATATCAACAAACGCCGCCCGGTGACCCTAAAACTCGTTTAACAGTTTGATTAAAATCTTCTTTAGCTACTTGCTTAATAACTTTGCCTTTTTCATCATGCCCAATAATTTTATTATCAAACGGGCTTTGCTTATTACCCTGCAATGTTCTTTGCTCAAACGCATGGTAATTGGTGATAATTAATTTAGCATTCAGATTAGCCAATTGTGATTCTAAATTGCGAGGTACTAAATCCCGCATTGCATAATAATCAGTTCTTTGATTTTTGTGTTTGGATTTATCGACAAATAAAACCCCTAAACGACCTTTAATGGTAATCCCCGGTGCAACCACTAAAAAATAATCAGCAAATCTCACATCTTGCCGATATTCTTGCCGATTAAAAAAATGATAAATAATCAAACTAGCCATCACCACAGTTTTACCGGTACCAGTTGCCATTTTAAATGCGATACGCGGTAATTGCTGAGACGCATCCGAACTCACTCCTTTATAGGCTGACTTTAATTGATTTAATACATTTTGGCCGGCATTAGAACGCGCCGCGATTTCATTTAACCAAATAGCGGTTTCAATCGCTTCTTGTTGGGCAAAAAAGAGTTTTTTAATAGCGTGTCTTTCGGGATTGTTAAACCAAAAGTTCAGTAATTCCTTGGTAACTCTAGTGGTTTGTGGATAAACATGTTTTCGCCAATTACCCACTTCTTTCCTAATTAAATTAATGATATGCGTATTATAATTAGCAGCAACATCATTGATTTCAAAAACTCCCTTTTGCTTGCCTTGTTTGGAAGGAATGACATTAATATCTGGGGCAAAAATGCGTCTACCTTTTATCGGCAATTCATAATCTAGTTCACCTTGTTCATTAGTTGCATAATGCCACAAAGGTTCTTCATAAGGACTGTTTAAAATTGGGTTGTTGTTCATAAATATAATATTTGATTATTTTCAGGGTAATACTATCACGTTAAGCAAATTTTTTCTTGCTGTAAATTTTTCGGTGAAAGTACAAATGTAGGGTGGGCAAGTCCTTTTTTGCCCACCATAAATCCTTATTTGGCTCCCCAAAAAAACTGCCCACCCTACATGATATATTATTTATCACCGATTTTTTTACAGCAAGAAAAAATTTCTGATTGTAACGGATTTTGGGGAGGCATTTATTTAGGGGCGGAATACGAAAGTTTCATTCGGGAAGTCAAAATTCAAAGGGCGAGGAATTTCGGTGAATTCGTCCACATCAACCATTAATTCATGATTTTTATATGGGAATTTTGAACTCACAAAATCTCGTCAAATGCCCCATTTTTAGGCCCTCCCCAAAATCCGTTATAATCAGTATTATTAAATGGATTATAAATGGAAAGTCATATTATAAGCAGGAAGATAATAGCCAACCAGCGGAAATTTCTCAACCGGAAAATGAGAACAGACAACCAGATGTTTCATCTTCTTTTATAAAAACATTACTGGTAACAATAACACTAATAATATTGTTACTACTGGGTATTTTATTATCATAACTAGGTAGTGCCCATCCGGAAACGCCGAGAAAAATCCCTACGCTTTAGCTTTGGAAATGTTTCCGGATGGACACTAGCCACCATTTAAAAATTAAACGTTACGGACGGGGTTGCAAACGTCCAGCAATTCCGCAAATCATTTAGGATCACTATATCACGCCAGACGATTATGAGATTTCCAGTGATAAGGATGACACGCCGGGTAGTGATATTGTTGATGACAGTGGTGATAGCCCCGATGATGAAACTAGCACACCCACTACCACAGCCAGCCTACATTTCACTAAAGTTGAATCGCTTTACAATATTGGTGATTTTGTTATAATTGATTTGGCAGAAAACTTACAAGTAGCGACTCGTTTTCACCGGGTTGACTTATGGGTAGCGATTGAATTGCCCGATGGCAGTTTACTCTTTATTACCGAAAATCCGTTTTGAGTCATTTAGTCTAAACCCGCAACCCTTTAAATCGTCATTAGACATTAGCAAAACCACCCATCGGGTGCTTGAGTTTGAAGTCATACCCATCCTGTTGAGCGGAAACTATACTTTTTATGCGGTATATGTAAAAGAAGGCAAGAATCCGATGAACAGTTTTTGGGGGTTACGCTCAAACATTGCGACAGTAAAGATTGTATTAAGTAATTAGTAATTTGATTTAGACAATAAGTACAACGGATCCGGGGACTTACCGGATTGGTGCAAAACTGTAGCTTACCTTATCAAACAAAGGCAACCCCTACAGGCTCAGTACTCAAGACACATCACACACCAATCCGATCACTCCCCAGATCCGTTGTACTTAATTTCGTCGTTGTACTCAGATTTTACTTTATAAATACAAAGGAGATTTATTTACCAATGAAAAATGCTAGTATTTTCAAATGGTGGACATTGTTAGTATTAATGTTCACGTTTATCAGCACTGCAAGCGTATTACGAGCAGCAGAAAAGCTAGAACTCTGCACTGCCATAGATGGTTCCGGCAGTATAAGCTCTAGTGAATTTCAGTTGCAAATAAAAGGTTTGGCAAGAGCCATTGAAAAGTCTTCTGTAGTGCCTCAAAATGGCAGCGTCACTCTTTCCATAGTGCAATTCTCAAGCGGTACTCGCGTTGAAGTTAGCCCTACACTCATAGATAGTCAAGCAACTGCTAATGCTGTAGCGGCTCAGGTTCGTGCTATATACCAGATGAATAGTGGCACTGATATTGCGAGGGCCATTAACGCTTGTACTCAACAATTTAAATTCACAACTGGCAAACAAGTCATTGATGTTTCTACAGATGGTCATAGTTACGGTTCTTCGGATGCCTCAAACCGGGCGATAGCAGCCGGTGTGGATGTGATCAATGCTTTGGGGGTCGGAAGCGGTATAAATGTTGGTGAGTTGCGATCTTTGGTCAGACCTCAACCGGCTTCTGAGTTTCCAGAAAAAGGCTTTGTTTATATAACTCCTAGTTTTAACGAATATGCTAAAGCTATTAAAGCAAAGATGGCCGCAGAAACGGGACAACTGCTCGCAATTGAGTGTACGCAACTTCCTCAAGTCGAATGTAAAGGTTTGGTGGAATTTTATTTTCGTACCAAAGGTTATTACTGGAAAGAGAGTTGGAGTGCAGAGCAAACCCATTGCGAGTGGAAAGGCATAACTTGTCAAGATGGACATGTCACTAAAATTGATCTAAATGCAAATCAACTGAAGGGGACAATTCCACCATCAATGGGTTATTACTTTAGTAAGTTGTCAAGCCTTAACTTAGCCGGTAATCAACTTAGTGGTGCAATTCCATCTTCTTTGGGACATTTGAGTCAGTTACAAACTTTGGCTTTGAATAATAACCAACTCAATGGTTCTATCCCTAGTTCCATAGGTAATCTAAAACAACTACAAACCCTTAACTTGAATGACAATCAACTTAGTGGTTATATTCCTAAATCTTTTGAAAAGTTGCAACAATTACAACGGTTTGATATTAGCAATAATCAATTGACTGGGATGTTTCCCGCTTTTTTGAATAATTTGAATCAGCAAGTGTATTTTGATTTGTCTGGTAATAAAATTAATGTTGACTCTGATATTTGTCCAAATGTTGCCGGTATTCCGCAATCTGAATGTAATGCTTTGGTACATCTTTATTATAGTACTGATGGGAAAAATTGGAAAGATAACACCGGCTGGAATGTGACAAATGCACTTTGTGGTTGGAAAGGTGTCTCATGTAGCGATGGACATGTAACTAAAATTCAATTAGGCAGTAATAACCTAAGTGGCCCTATTCCTGAATCAATTGGGAATTTAGGTAATTTGACGGATCTTAATTTGAGCTACAATCAATTAAGTGGCCCGATTCCGGAATCCATTGGGAATTTAGGTAATTTGACCGGGCTCAATTTGAACTACAATCAATTAAGTGGCCCGATTCCGGAATCCATTGGAAATTTAGGTAATTTGACGTGGCTTTCTTTGAGCAATAATAAACTGAGTGGGCCGATTCCGGAATCAATTGGGAATTTAGGGAATTTGACGGTGCTTAATTTGAGTAGTAATCAACTAAGTGGCCCGATTCCGGAATCAATTGGGAATTTAGGGAAGTTGGAGAAGCTTGATTTGGGTAGTAATCAACTAAGTGGGCCTATTCCGGAATCAATTGGGAATTTAGGGAAGTTGATACATCTTCTTTTGAACAATAATCAACTAAGTGGCCCTATTCCCAAATCGCTTATCAACTTAAATAACTTAGAAGACTTATACGTTTCTGGGAATAAATTTTCATGTGATGAAATTCCATCATCGTTAAACCCGGTGGACTGTACTGTAGATAAATGGTATACAACCACTCTAATCGCAATTGGTTCTGCAATTACCATTGGGCTGGTGTTTCTTTTTCTCTTATGATGTCCCACCGATAATAATGTAAGTTTATCTACATTTTCCTTTTCACATAAGGCTATTTATGTTTCACACCGGGTTAAAGATTTTCATTGATGCACGAACCCCGAAGAGGTTAAACATGAATAGCCACCGATGAAATCGGTGGAACCGTATCGATAATTTTCTGGTTCCCACGCCGGCGCCGTCAATGCCATTAAGTTAAGGATTTTTATCAGGGCTTGCGCGTGGGATTGCCCCTACAAATAAATATGTTATGTAGGGGCAATCCTTTATGGTTGCCCTTAACTTAATGGCATTGCGCCGGCGCGTGGGGACGAGAAAAATAAAAAATTTCGGTTGATTACTGCTGATTTGTATCGGTATATTACTACTGGTGCAGTGTATACAAAATCATTCCCGATTCGTTCTGAAACACGCGAAGCGCCGCTAAGTCTATTATTCCAATGGCATATCACCGAGCGTTGCAACTTGCGTTGTGCCCACTGTTATCAAGACAACTATGCAACAAATGAATTTAGTTTTGAAAACTTACTGAATATCTTGGCGCAATATAAAACGCTACTCGCCACGTTAGGTGAACGGCGCGGTGAACGGCTTCATGCCCATATCACTGTCACTGGTGGTGAGCCGTTTGCGCGGCACGATTTTCTGGATTTATTAGACGTTTTTGCGGCGCATCGGAACGAATTTAGCTTTGCGATTTTAACCAATGGCACTTTTATTGATGCTAAAATGGCTCAGCGTCTGCGTCAACTTGCGCCGCGATTTGTCCAAGTGAGTATTGAAGGCACCGAAGCCACCCATGATCGTATTCGTGGAAAAGGTAATTTTGCCCAAACTGTTACCGCTATCAAACAGTTGCGGCGAGAACGGATTCGTACCCTTATTTCATTTACGGCCCACCGCCAGAATTTTCGTGAATTTCCAGCCGTGGCTCAGCTCGGGAGACGGCTCAAAGTCAATCGCGTCTGGGCCGATAGGCTCATTCCTTGTGGAAGTGGCGCACAATTACGCGAACAAGTCATGACACCGGCGGAAACCAGAAATTTTTTTGAGCTGATGAAAAAAGCGCGAGACAAACGAGTTTGGTTTAATAATACCGAAATTGCGATGTACCGTGCTATCCAATTTCTGGTTGGGGATGGAAAACCTTACCACTGCACCGCCGGCGATACCTTACTCACTGTCCAACCCAACGGTGATCTCTATCCATGCCGACGGCTGCCCATTCGAGTCGGTAATTTATTAAAAACCCCTTTGCTAGAACTCTACGACAACTCAACCCTATTGCATCAACTCCGCCACCCAGAAAAAATCAGCGAAGGTTGTCAAGACTGCTTTTACCAAAAACAATGCCGTGGCGGGCTCAAATGCCTTTCGTATGCGGTGACCGGCGAACCATTCACAGCGGATCCCGGATGTTGGTTGTCAAAATCCTCACCGTAGGGCAATCCCGCGGTTGCCCCAAAATATCCTGATGATTTGTATGGGAAATTCCTCCATTTCTCTAGCCCCAGCTTCAAATTATCAGAACTCCTTTTTTCACGGATAAATTTAGCCTCACATTTTTCTTGTGGCTACGTCTAAATAAACTATGTGAGAAAAATTGAGTTAATTGAACCTCACATTTTTTTCGTGGCTACGTCTAAATAAACTATGTGAGAAAAATTGAGTTAATTGAGTCTCACATTTTTTTCGTAGCTACGTCTATAAGGGCACTCATCGTTATACACAAGTAAAAATGAATGAGCCAAGCAAGTTGGCGTTGAGACCAAAACCTTATCTTGAACTAACTTTATCAATTAGGATTTGTTAGATATTATGAAAAAATTAGCCAAAATGGCTTTAATAGGGAGTTTATCCTGTTTGATGGCTCCCCCCGTGTTAGCTGATTTAAATACGGGATTAGTAGCTCACTTTCCCTTCAGTGGTAGTATGGAGGATGTGAGTGGGCATGGCTATCGGGGTTCTGCTATTGGTGGCGTAACATTAACAACCGATAGATACGAAAACGAGGAAAGTGCTTATTACTTTAGCGATAGTAGTTATATCCAAACCAATATAGATGGCAGTCGTTTTTCTTCTAATGAAATGAGTTACTCTCTATGGTTTCAAGGGCTTTACCATCGCCAAGCTAATGCTAATCAGAGTACTGGTCATAGAGCTTCTGTTTTAATCAGCAATGGAGGACACTGGCTTATTGTTGATGGAAATGTGTATCATGGTTCAATAGATCGAAACCAAGTTGTTGATGGTCACAATTTTGTCGCATCATTGATTGATGCTAATAAACAATGGCATCATGTTGTCATCAATTATTCCGGCAACAAAATTGAGTGGTTTTTGGATGGCATGCTCATCATTGACTTTGAAACAGAAGAAGAGTTTTCCTATAATGGCAAACGATTCTTGTTTGGAAAATTAAACCCCCAGGCAGGTGCCGATTATATTGGGAAGTTGGATGACATCCGTATTTACAACCGGGTGCTTTCCGAAGCGGAGGTTGGTCAGTTGTATAACTATGTGCCGAAAGAGTGTGAAGCCTGTGATACGGCGCGTGAACAAGGAATACAAGCCGGTATCCAAAGCTGTAAAGCAAATCCGGCGGCTTGTGATATTTCTGTCACCGGTTCAACAGATGCATGTGATGTGCAGCCGTCTGCTGTAGAGCCTTCACAGTGTGATGTTTCTGACATTGCCGCTGTCATTGGTGAAGATTTGTCCCTGCACATTTCCAAAGTCCAATACACCACTCTAACTGGCACTCAAATATTATGGGTTGATTTGATCTTCGGTGGAGCAAATGAAGCCGGTGATTTAACGTGGATATTGAGTAATTACGGTGAAGTGGAATAATTTGGAGCAACATGTTGCCAACTCTTTCTGTCTGAATCAGAATTAACCGAATTTAAGAATTTTCAGAATGAAACCCATGAATTATTCTGTTAATTCTATAATTCTGCAAATTCTGATTCAGACAATAAGTACAGCGGATTTGTGGATTAAACTGATTGGCCTTTTGGCTCAACGAGCCAAAGGGCTTATGCCTACCGTAAATC
>Ga0233404_10000112_pt1 | contig 19017 bp, 19 predicted proteins | sample Na_oxic_2_MG_FD_179861 | JGI IMG/M metagenome (GOLD analysis project Ga0233404, IMG submission 179861) | Seawater microbial communities from Saanich Inlet, British Columbia, Canada - Na_oxic_2_MG | ecosystem: Environmental > Aquatic > Marine > Inlet | place: Canada: British Columbia | collected...
TGCAACGGGAACATATTTAATTAAGAGTTTTTTTTATAATGCAGGAATAAAATTGTCCATTAACAATAGTTATATTGTAGATTCATGGAATCGTTGTAGCAATTGTACTAAAAAAACAAGTCTATATTTGGAAGGTGATAAATGGTATCCAATCAAAATTGAATTTTTCCATGTATCAGGCTCTGCCTATGTTCAACTGTTTTGGAGAAAACCGGGTGATAGTTCTTTGGAAATAATTCCGGCTACCCATTTTCAAACTGAGAAAGAATGATAGTCATAAGATTTGTAGGGTGGATAAAGCGACAGCGTATCCACCTTTATTAATGAAGAAATTTTGGTGGATACGCGCGGCTTTAAGTACTGAAGCACAAATTATCGGATATTATGGAGTCCAAACCTTCAGATTTGGCTGTCGGTAATTTAGTCACGTCCAAATCTAAAGATTTGGATTCCAAAAAGTAATAAAACTTGTGCTTCAGTACTTATCTACCCTACCTTATGTTTAACATCAATCTTACCATTACAAGAATTAGTTTAAATTTCAATAAGCTGAGAGGTAACAATGTCTGACAACTTATTAATGTTGCAAGAACGCATTAAAAACACAATTTTGCTCGGAGAAAGTCATTTCAGAGAATTTAAAAGTGCTTTGGAAGGAGCTCCTAATAATAAAAAATCCGGAAACGTCAAGAATATTTGCAGATATATTGGTGAAGCTCTTGTCGCCTTTGCCAATGCAGATGGTGGAGAATTACTTGTTGGAGTTGAAGATGATGGTTCTATTACTGGAATTCCCCACAAAGAATCTGAGATTGAAAATATGCTGATCGCTCCCAAAACATACGTATATCCCGGAAATAATTTACCTTTTACGGCTCAAAAAATAAAATTTGAAGGAAAATTGGTGTTATTTTTCTCAGTAAACAAAGGAACATCTGAAATTTATCAACTGTCGGATGGTAGATGTATGATACGAAAAGATAAAGCTACTGTTCCGGTAACATTCAGACAGATTACTTATGACCGTCAAGAGATAAAATCTCGTGAATATGACAGACAATTCGTTGACGGTGCTTCTGTAAATGATTTAGACATACCTTATATTCAATCAATTGCGGATGCCTATCTCAGAGGATTAAGTGTTGAAAGATATCTACAACAAATAGGTTTGGCTGAATATTCGTCAAATGGTTTGCGTCTGAGAATGGCAGCTTTGTTATTATTTGCAAAAGACATTCAACGGTGGAGCCCGCGTTCTCAGGTAAGAATTCTGAAGGTTTCCGGCATAGAACTTAAGTCCGGCAAAAAATATAATGTTACATCCGATGAAATAGTACAAGGTAATATCTTCCAACTTATTGAACGATCTTGGGAGCATCTTCGACCATTTTTAGCATATAAAACCGAATTTGCTTCTGATGCCAAGTTTGAACAGAAATATATTTATCCTGAATTGGCTTGCCGAGAAGGTCTTATAAATGCCGTTGCTCATCGGGATTATAGTATTCAGAACGGTATTGATATTTTTGTTTTTGATGACTCCATGCAGATAAAAAGTCCCGGTGCCTTACTTTCCACATTAACCATAAAAAATTTGGAAAAACTTCATGGTGCCCACGAATCTCGGAATGTATTTATTGCAAAAGTATTACGTGAAAATAAATTTATGCGTGAATTGGGGGAAGGGATAAAACGAATGTTTGAACTGATGGAACAGAGAGAACTTCAAAAACCCAGACTTTATTCAAATGATATTTGGTTCAGTATTACCTTCACGCATAAATCCGTCTTCAGCAATCACCAACAACAATGGCTATCGCTATTTGAATCCTTTAATCTATCGTCTCGTCAGAAAAGAATAGTTGTATTGGGTATGGGCGACAGAGAAATTTCGCCAGACGAAATTTATAAAGCTCTTAAGACAAAAGAACTGAGGATTTACAATGAAGAAGTAACTCCTTTACGAAACAAAGGTATTCTTGAACAGATTAGAACGAATCCTCAAGCATCACAATATGCAAAACTGGAAAAAATTCCCAAACAACAAGTCAAGCGTTTCCGGATAAGGCACCCATGAAAAATGGGTCATCCTGAAATGTGGGTGATGAAAATGAAAGGCCCTTTAAGATTGTTAAGTTTTGTAGGGTGGGCAAAAAAGACTGCCCACCCTACATGTGATTTGCTATCCACAGAAAACGTTAGAATCAGGATTTTAAAAATTTAGCTTCGATGGTTGACAGGATTTATCTCATGAGTGTACCATGCGCCAGCTAAAGTATGAAAGGCCCTTGTGAGGTAAAAGTTTGATTATAATGATTTGGTGTATGATGTTATTGCTTATACACCCTACACTGGCTTTGTGAGGTGTTAATATGAAACAATCAATGACTTATAAAGCACTAGACGTATTTAACTGGTTTATCAATCAGTTTGATAAAGAATCTGGAGATGTACTTACCCATCTTAAAGTTCAGAAATTACTTTACTATTCAGAAGCTTGGTGTCAATTATTGCTTAATCGTGAACTTTTTTCTGAAGATATAGAGGCTTGGGCACACGGGCCAGTTGTGCGAGAAGCGTTCAATGAGTTTAAAACCTCTAACTGGGAACCACTATATATAACTGGAGACTTAGTTGATTTTGATGAAGATGTGGAGGATGTCTTAGAGCAGGTTTTAGGGGCATACGGGGATGTATCAGCTAAAACTTTAGAGCACATGACTCACCAAGATCAGCCATGGAAAGATGCTCGTGGATCATTAGCACCTGAAGCGGTTCGTTGCTCAAATGTAATCGCTAAAGAAAAAATCAAAAAGCATTTTCTTAAAAAGTATGGAGACAAATTAAATGGCTAAAAGTGGTAAACGGAAATTACCCAAACAGGTTATAAAGGAAGAATTGAAAAAATTTTCCATAAGGGCCAATAGAAAAGAAATTAAGATTATGGGGTTAGTGTCTGAAGAAATTGAAGCTATACTCAACACGGTAACAAACTAAACTTTTTTCTGGGTAGGTCGGGTTAGCTTATTGAGCGCCGCGAGATAACGTAACCCGACATTTAATCTGGGTAGGTCGGGTTAGCTTATTGAGCGCCGCGAGATAACGTAACCCGACATTTAATCTTGAAAAAAGTTTAAGTTATGACCGTGTGCAGTATAACTCTAATACTTTGAAAATAAATCCATACGTGGCTCTTAAGTATTTTAAAAGTGATTGGCAATGTTTTTCTGATTGGGAGCAACAAGAGCTTAAACAGTTTTCTTCGTTCCTTAAAATTCTATCAAAACATACGTGGCAACAAGTATATGAAACCGGCAACAAAACCCCAAAACACGGTTTAGCGTACACAAAATATGAGGTGGACGACGTTAAATCGGAAGCAATTAAATCAAGGCTTGAGTCTGTTAAAAATGAAATTTCGGAAGATATAAATTTCTTCGAGCTTCGCGTAAACCAAAACAAGCTTCGAGTTCATGGTTTTCAATCTCAATCAGCTTTTTTTCTTGTGGTACTTGATCGTAATCATGAAGCTTTTCCTATGTAAAGATTTAACTAGATACTGCACGGGATGCATATATGGCAGCCGACTGATCACTGCCATTAAGTTAAGCCGGGTGAACCAATATGTTCGCCCCTACAGCCTTAAATATGTGGGGTTTGTGGGGCCAACCACTGCGAATGCCCTTAACTGGCATTGAGCCGACTGATACGTTATCAGATTATCGGGTTTCAAATTAATGATTAATTATTAATTGCAATTAGTGAATTATATTTATGCTTAGCGACAATTAGGGATTTTTGACTTTAACTGCGACGCTTGACAGGATTTATCTTATGGGTGTACCATGCGCGAGCTAAAGTATGAAAGGCCCCTTAAGATTGTTAAGCGGCGATGTTAAATAATGAGACTGACACTATGAATCAAGATGATTTAATCCGACGCATTACTTTCAACCCACATATATTTGGCGGCAAACCTATTATCCGTAATCGTCGCCTAGCGGTTGAACATATACTCGCCATGTTGGCAACTGGTGACTCGGCAGAAACAATTTTAGAGGGTTATCCTTGGTTGGAACATGATGATATCCTCGCCTGCTTACTGTATGCACAACGATTAGTTGCCCATGAACGGGTAGAAATACCGCTAATGGCTGATGTCGCATGAAAATACTGCTTGATACTTGCGTTTGGGGTGGTGCCCTGAAAACCCTTGAACAAATAGGGCATGATGTTGTGTGGAGTGGTAACTGGGACATTGATCCAGGAGACGAGAAAATTCTTGCCATCGCCCACCGAGAAGGACGTATTTTAATCACGCTGGATAAGGATTTTGGTGAACTTGCTATTGTATTTGGCAAACCACATTCTGGGAGAGTTCGCCTAGTTAGCATTGCAGCACGACAGCCGGCGATTTATTGTGATAAAATAATAACTAAATATGCGTCTGAATTACAAGCAGGCGCAATTATTACTGTCAGCCATGAACGAATAAGAATACGCGAATCCATCTAAGTGCAATATTACGGGTTGTGCATTTGCAAAAGATATTAGAAAACTCAAAACTTATGAGCTATTATGTAAATTACATGTTGGGGAAAAGATACCAAACATGATGGGATAAATTATGTCATCAAAAATTGAGAAAGCTGAAAACTTTGCTGATAGTAAACGTGGTGCTTTAGTTGCCTTGACATTTACAGTATTAGGAGTTATGTTGGCAATTGTATTCTATTTGGTACCTCCGCCTAAAATACCAACTCAACCACCCGAACCTGTTCCAGTTTTACCTTTTCCTAGTAATGAAGTTCCTAAAATTATAAGGGTGACTGGTATCGGTTTCGCAAAAGATGGTGAATCAAATCCTACTATAAGATTTGAAATGGCAAAACGGGCTGCTGAAGCTGATGCAATGCGTAAGTTAGTTGAGCGCATTAATGTAGTGGTAGAATCTGTCACTAAAGTTCAAAATAAACGATTTTCAGATGAAGAAATTACACTTATGGTAAAAGCTATTTTAAAATATCACCGTGTTATTAACGTAAAGGAGAATAATGATGGTAGTGTAGAAGTTACTATGGAAGCCCCCATAAATTCAATCTCAATACTTGCTGAGGATAAATAACGTGAATAGATTGATTATTTTGCTAATCGTTTTTTGTATTTCGATTTCTAATGCTTATGCTGATGTCACCAAGACAAGATGTATGTCTGTTTTTGGTAAAAATAATCCAAATGAGGCTAAAGATGAGTTGTTGGCTTTAGCTAAAAGGGATGCGGTTGAGGAATTGTTTGGCAGTTATGTCAAATCTCTTACAAAGGTTAAGAATTTCTCTCTTCAACAAGATTATGTTGAAACCTATTCGGCTGGTCTTGTGCGTATTAAAGGTAATCCGAAATATACGCAAGGCAAGAATTTTGGAGAAATGTGCGTTCAAATAAATGCTTTTGTAACCGAAAAAGATTTGGAGAAAATGCAACCGAAAAAGCTTTCCAAGAAAACTTGTGAATTTGGAGGTGATGCCAAAACTATCAAAAAGCGTACTGAAGAGAAAGCCAAGCTGGAAGCTCTTTTGGATTATGCTCCAAATTTTAAGGAGTTACCATCTTCAAAAGTGTTGCCACTTTTGCGTGAAGTAACATTTTCTGACAATGGATTTGTTCCCGAAACTTCTTATTACTGTACTAAGGCAACCGGACTGATTTATCCAATAGAACTTACTGTTTTACAAGCAGAAATTAAAAAGCCGGCGGTTAAACAATATGTTCAAGGACTTAAAGGTGAATATTTTAATTTACCTCCTTTTTCAAAATCACCGGGAGATTTTCCAGAACCTTCGTTCAAAAGGATAGATAAAGCAATAAATTTTGAATGGTGGGATAATGCACCTGCACCTAATATATCTGCGGATTATTTTGGTGCAAAATGGACGGGTATGATTCACATAACTACTACAGGAACGTATTTAATTAATAGTTCAGTGTCATATAGTGGAATAAAATTATCCATTGATAACAATTCTGTTATTGAATCATGGAACAATTGTCATAATCAAAGTGACTATTGTTCAATAGGAGCAAATTTATATTTGGAAGGAAATAAATGGTATCCAATCACAATTGAATTTTTCCATGTATCACACTCTGCTAGAGCTAAAGTCTTTTGGAGAAAACCGGGTGATAGTTCTTTAGAAATAATTCCGACTACCCATTTTAGAACTGAAAAAGAATGATAGTTGGGTAGGGTGGGTAGAGCGACAGCGAAATCAACCTTAAATTGTCTGAATCAGGATTTAAGGGATTAAAATCTATTTAATCTATCCGGTTAATTTTTAAATCCAGTAAATCCATTCATAAGATTGAAATTGTCTGAATCAGGATTTACGGGATTTTAGAATTTTCAGGATTAAAATCTATTTAATCTATCCGGTTAATTTTTAAATCCAGTAAATCCATTCATAAGAGTGTACTATGCGCTCGCTAAAGTAGCTCGTAGGTTATAGTGAACTTGCGAACTCAAACATTCAAAGGTGATAAGGGCGAAGAAATGTTATACTTCTTATCGTCAGTCCAACATAAGAGGAAAATTCTAAATGAATCAAGAAAAAATTGAAGAAATTAAACAAGATTTAGCAGCCGATGGTAGTTTTGCTGGTGTGGAAGCCGAGCAAGAGGAAGAGCGGCCGGAACCTTATGATCCGGAAAAAATTTCTATAGAGCCTAAAGTCATATCAATGGATGCTCTCATCCGTCGTTTACAAAAAGGCTCAATTCGTTTGGCCCCTGCCTTCCAAAGAAAAGAAATATGGGATTTAAAGAGAAAAAGCCTGCTCATTGAATCTTTGATGCTGAAAATCCCTTTACCCATGTTTTATGTTGCTGCTGATGAAAAAGGTCATTGGGATGTCGTCGATGGTTTACAACGATTAACCACAATTAAAGAATTTATCCTCGGAAATGAGTATATGGAGACGAGAGACAAAAAATGCCAAGGACAAGGTTTCCAGCTTCAATCTCTTGAATTTTGGGGTGAAAAATACAACCAATTTACGTTTAATGAATTACCAGACTCCCTCATCAATCGAATCTTGGAGACAGAGTTTAGATTTACCCTCATCAATCCAGGGACACCCGAAGAAGTTAAACGAAACATTTTTAAGCGTATTAATACGGGTGGCATGCCCCTCGAACCTCAAGAAATTCGACATGCTCTTTACCAAGGAAAGTCAACAGAACTTTTGGCAGAATTAGTGGAAATTGAGGCTTTTAAAAAGGCGACTAATAAATCAGTTGCCGATAGTCGAATGGCAGCAAGAGAATTAATCTTGCGTTTTCTGGCTTTTTCAGTTCGCAGCTATAAAAATTATTCCAAAACATCAAATATGGATAAATTTTTAAGCGATACAATGCGGCTTATTAATTCTATGCCAGAATTACCAAAACGTGAACTTGAAAAAATATTTAAAAATTCACTATCCATACGTTTTAATAATATCGGAATTTTAAAACGACGTTTTCGACGAGGGATGAAACGTGCTTATGAACTGTTTCACCATCATACTTTTAGAAAGTCTTTTGGTGAAACTAAACGCTCGCCTATCAATAAAACACTCTTTGAAGTGTGGGGAAATCTTCTTGCAGATTTAGACAGTGATGGTTTTAAATGTTTATTAAGGAATAAAGATGACTTCTTAGATGAATATCATAACATGTTAGAAAATCAGAAATTTGTTGATTCTGTCTCACGAAATAGTTTGAAATATCTGGCAGTGCAATCAAGATATAACGAACTGAAAAAAATTGTCGATAAGTATTCTAAAAGATAGGAGATAAAAGTATGTTAACTGAAATTCGTCTATTAAATTTTAAATCGTTCATTGATGAAAGTATTCCTTTATCGTCCATGACATTATTTGCCGGTATCAACAATACTGGTAAAAGTAGTCTTATACAAGCGGTACGAATGCTATGGAAATGGGCTACAGTTGGCGATCCAACTTTGCATGGACATGGTTCTTTGAAAGACATGAAAAACCGGAATGTCGCAAGGGAGGCCCACTTAAACCTTCATAAGAGTTAGCCGTAAATTTATGGGGCATTGAATAACTTGAAAGGAATTATTTAAAAATGAAAAAAAGTAGATGTACTTGTACACATTTATCCTGTCTTGTGTGTTGATGACAGTTGACATTGCAAGCCAAAAATACTAGAATTGCCAAGAACACAAAATGGTGATTTTTGGTTATGTATAAATCAACTGGTTTTTTAGCCAACGAATATTCTGTCACAAACGATCCAAAATTGGATTAAGGAGGGTAAGCTTGAGAAAGTTAAAAAAACCAAAGGGGGACATTACCGGGTGTGGGTTGATGAACCAGCTACCATTATTCTCTATGCAAGAGTCTCTAGCTCCAAGCAAAGAAGCTCTCTTATTAAGCAAAAAGAATTGCTCAAAAGTAAATACCCTGAGGCCAGATTTATCTCTGATATTGCCTTTGGATTTAACCAAAATCGACGAGGATATAAAACCTTTTTGGAACTCGCTATCAACGGCAATCCATTACAGCTTGTGGCAACCACTGAGAATAGAATCACCCGAACTGGATTTTAACGACTCAAATGGATTATCGAACTTTCAGGTGGAAGAATCGAACTTTTGGAAGAAGCATATCATTCCGAACAGTTCGATACTACAACCCTCATCGCCTTCATCAGTTCATTTATCAATTCCTACTACGGAAAACGAAGTGCAAAACGCAATAATAAGCCAGAAAATCAGAATTTATCCGACGTATGAGAAATTGTGGTTTGATTCTCTGAATCTGTTTCGTCGGGCATATAATCTAACAATTGAATTTATACGTAAAGGACGGAAACCGTCTCGTGAATTTAGAACACAAATTTGTGATTGGTGTTTTTGTGAATGCGAAGAAAACAAAGTTACTTATAATAGTAATTTAATTCAGGCGGCATATAAAAAAGCTTGTGAAACACGCACTGCGGTTATTAAAAAACGTCTTAAAGGACAAAAGTCGGAATTATCTTTTATGTCACGTTGTGCAAATTCACAGTATTTTGTGGTACCAAGATTGTCGCCTAAGAAAGAAATTTATCCAAGGATTCTTCAAGGATGCCATTGGTCAGAAACTGTGCCTGATATCGCTTCTGGCAAAACGACTATTGTCACTTATACAAATGGTCAATGGTTTGCAAGTGTTAGGCAAGAACAAGTAATTCCTAAACCAAAGCTAGAACATCTATCTGTTGTTGCACTTGATCCTGGTGTAAGAACCTTTCAAACGGCGTTCAGTGATTCTGACTCGACACAATATGGTGAGAAGTTTGTGGAATCAAAATTGGTTCCTTTAATGTTAGGACTTGATCATTTGTTATCATGGCGTGATAAGCTTCGTCACGAGGATAAGTCTCAACAATGGGTTCAAGATAGATTAAAACATTGCAATAATTTAATTCATCAAGTGAGAATTAGACAACGAAATTTAGTTGCTGATTTGCATAGACGAGTTGCTTATGATTTGGTTTCAAAGCATGATGTTATTTTGCTTCCAAGCTTTGAAACTAAAAAAATGGTGCCCAAAAGTAATGAAACGCGAACACGTTTTATCAGACGTAAAACCGTTCGAGGTATGCTTGCTTTGGCACATTATAAGTTTAAACAAACTTTGAAATGGATGGCTAAAAAATATGGTAAAACTGTGATAGATGTTAATGAATCATATACTTCTAAAACCTTGTGGGATGGTTCAATTCTCAAAAACTTGGGCGGGAAAGCTTCAATTCTTTTCCAAGGAAAAAGGGTAAACCGAGATATACATGGTGCTAGAAACATTTTGATTCGGTTTTTAACAAAGGTGATAGAAGTTTTATCACCCCAGGGAACTTGCCCCTTAAACATAACCAAAGCTGAATTTTGTGGTTTTGGCGTTTTTAAGTAAGAGTGATGAATATTACCACAGCCAAAACCATCGACAGAGGCGAGATCAAATTTGAGGGTGGGAGCTACTCGGGAACAGTTTCCGGGGGAGTAATACGTGGAGAGCGTGATAAATATTCTTTGATGGCTGGAGCTGGGCAATGGATGGAAGTTAAAATCAGTTCTCTGGAAAACAACGCGGTTTTTCAAATATCCATTTATCAATATGGCACTAGTAAGGATGTGCAACTTGTGGGTGCTAAAGATTTCGATGATGCCGATTACTGGCAGGGCTGGTTGCCACGTCCCGGGTTTTCAAAAAATGGAAAACAAAATGCGGTAAACATCGTTGTAGGAGGAACGCGAGGTAACACATCATACGATCTGACTGTAACAATTAAGAATCGTAAAATGCCCGATGGGGAACAATCTTGTACCAAACCTATAACCCAGTTATCGATGAACGAATGTGCGAATGTCGAGTTCCAAAAAGCTGATAAAGAGCTAAATCGTGTCTATAAGCTTATCCGTAAGTTATACAAAGATGACCAAGTTTTTTTGGATAAACTGCACTCTGCACAACTCGCGTGGATTAAATCTAGGGACGCGGATTTTGATTTGAAATACCCATACACTAAGAGTCATGAAGAGAGCCGTATTCACTACGGCAGCATTTTTCCGATGTGTGCCAATAACTACAAAACTCAGTTAACCTTAGCAAGGGTTGAGTTTCTTAAACAATGGGCCACAGGTATCGAAGAAGGTGACGTATGTGGCGGAACGATCAGGCTCCAATAACTATTCACTGAGCAAGCGTAGGGTCAATGCCATATAGTATTGGGCTTGCGCTGTGGTATGCTCCTACCAAATCGGATTTCAAAATGGTCTGGATATTTATTGCTATCATGCACTAGGAATTTGCATAGCTGATTGAGCAACGTAGGCTCCATATTCATGAAAATTGAGGTATAATGACGCTTAGGAGGAAATTAAAGATTTGATGTATAATGACGCTTTAGTAAGGAGGAAATTAAAAATATGACCAAAAATGTCAGGCAAAAAGTTGATATAAAAGATATTTATCGGTTGCGTATTGCCAATGTTGTCGATAGTTTAATACAAGACAACTGGGCATTTCAAGAAAGATTAAATAGACTTAAAGTCATTAATTCCGTAACCCGATCTATGCTGGAAAAATTTACGCTTAAACAATTTATGGCAATAAAAGATAGCGAACTACAACAAAGACTACAACAAAGGATGGCAATTGAAAGCTTATATGGATTAATTGCTGATTTATCTCCAGAACAAATAAAGGTTTTTAATGATGCTGTTGCTAGAGGATAAACCGTATGGACTATCTCCTTGATACAAGCTTAGTAAGTGCGATTATCAAACAAGATAAAAGCGTTATGAAGAAAATGAAAGAACGTATTGATAAAGGAGAACGATTCTTTATCAGTGTGATCACAGATTATGAGATTTTGCGTGGCCTATTTGCGGTCAATGCCATTAAAAAACAGGAGATTTATGAAATATTGCGTAGCCAACTCAACGTTTTGTGGATTGATGAATTGGAATTATCCAAGAAAGCAGCCGAGGTTCATGTTACTTTAAAACAAAGAGGCCAAATAATCCAAGATGCTGATATTCTGATTGCAGCAACGGCTTTGGTCAAAAACCTTACTGTCATCACCGGTGATAGTCATTTCTCAAGGATCGAAACATTAAAAGTGGAGAATTGGTCAAAAAAATCAAATTCTCACTAGTAATTGTAGGATGGGTTTTACCTGAGGCGGACTGGGGTGTTAAATTTGCGGTAGCCCCGAAAATTTTTGAGCCGAATCAAATTGAGAGTCGTTTTTTAAATTCGTTGTACTTAGGGACGGGGTTTGCAAACTACGTTAAGCTACTGCACGCCAACCCCGTCCGAAACGTTTTTTTACAATTGTTATTTATAATTAACAACGAGTTACCAATTTGAGTGCCTAAGTCCTAATTCATTTGATTTGAATTGGTGGCAATACCTTATTAATATCTTGAAGAGGGCCAAGTGGATTCTTCTTATCTTCAAGTTTAGAAACGTTAGGCTCACCACCCCATACCTTATGAACCACTAAACCATTTTTCAAAACGATCAAACCATGAAAAATCCAGCCATTTGTGATTTTCTGTCTTCTAAAATTAAATAAGTCAAGAAAAACATTACCATAACGTTTGCCTTTTAAAATTTGCGGTGAGACTTCATAGCCTTGGCAAAGTTCTCTAGTTTTCAAACAGGATTGTACTCCCGGATCAAGGTCCTCCATTCGGATAGATTGGTTAGGCATGAATTTTTCTAGTAGTTCCAAATAGGTAACAAGTTTAACATTTGGTGTCTCAAATGGATCAAATCCGAGCCTTTTTAAATCTGTGCTAGTTGTGCGATTGGGTATTATTTGGTCGAAAGAACTTTTAGCATCTTCAAAATGTTGCCAAGGAGATTTAGTGGTTTGTTTCATAGATGGCAATAACCCAGCGCAACCGCTACCAATTAGTGATAGCACAAATACACCAACAGTTAAAAAAACGGTTTTTACCATATTTGTAACTCCATTAAGTATTGTGTTAAACAGTATGTATTCAAAAGTACCGCAAAATTTAAACCAACCTAGTACAACGAATTTTAAAAACTCACAACGAATAATACCAAAGGGCCTTTGGAGTACCAGTGAATTGCACCAGTGAATTCGTTGTGAGCAGTTCAAATTCGTTGTACTAGACAAAAAAACCTCGCCATTTCTGACGAGGTTTGTTAAGGCTAGGAATGCAAAACAACTTTGGACTCTATAGTGTTTCAGATAAATATTTTGGCTTGGTTAGAAATCCGATTTTTCCCCAAAATTTCTTTGGACCTATTTTTCTGAAAGTCTATGTCTCTTCTAACCGGTACATAAACCATCGGGTATTTACCAACGTTTTGGCACCTTTGGCAAAATGTTGGGGGCAACCGAATTGCCCCTACATGCCTATTTTCAAAAGGCAATCTACTTTGCCCGCCTTTCAAGATGAATGAAGGGTGCCGACGTTTTTTTTAAACTTGGGATCGAGCCTTGAATAAAATACCGGAATTTTATAATTATTTCTTCTTGCCCTCTTCAATCTCAACTTCTACCGACTCAGCCTTACCTTTATTGTCTTTCCAACTCAGTTTTACCTTTTTCCCAATAGCACCCCCTTTGAATTTGAAAGCAGTGTAAGGATTCGCCGAAATACCGACACTCCAAATTGCCGACATCACAACTTTACCATTGTATTCACATTTCACCTCTTCAATGAAATGAGCTGGTATATTTTTACCGGTTTTCACATCTTGACGGGCACCGGTTTCCATGGGATGGGTTATCAAAGCCTTTACTTCAGTGATACCATCACTGATTTTGGCCTGAAGACGTGTTGACACTGGTTATCCTCCTTTAATATTGTTAACCGCCACAACCACCAATAGTGACTTTGACGAGGCGACGTGCTTTATACAACTTGCCATCTGCTTTTACTACTGCAATGACATTGGATGTTTCAGCCAATTTGATGCGGGTTTTTACCCAACCTAAAGCATTTTCCGCAAAGTTAAACTGAGCTATCAAAGGCTTCGGATTTTCTTCTCCGATAATCGTAATAGATTCTACTTTGGGTAGGTTAGCCGTGACTTCAATCGGTACCACCGCACCATTTTCGGCAATTTCGGGTGCCTCAATGGTAATCTTCTTACTGTTTTTTATGTCAGGACTTTCAAACAAAGTCTGTATAGCTTTTTCAACTGTATCGGCTCTAAAAGCTTTGTCAGGCCAATCTGCCATGACTGCGCGTGCCCCTATCGCCATCGCTCCGCCGGCAGCAATAATGCTTTTTAAAAAAGTTCGCCGTGGTGTATTCATTTGAGTTTTTTTCTCTCCTAAAAGTAAGTGTATTAGTGATGACGAAGGGCAACCACAAGGGATTGCCCCTACATATCATCGAATCTTGTAGGGGCATACCGATTTGGTTGCCCTATTCCCGCGCCGAGTATAACTAATTCATTCACAATTCACAATTCACAATTCACAATTTTTGCTCTTCAAGCCATTCCTCTTTTAATTCCTTATAACGTGCTTCTATACGTGATGCTGAGTAAAAATCAAGTGACTTATCTTTACGTGCCAACTTGAGTTGTTCCAAGGCAAGTTTTGTCTGCCCCATGAGATAATGCTTTTCTGCCAAAGCTAAATGTGCTTGGGCTTTCGCCCCAGTTAATTGATAAGCTTGGGCTAGCAAACGGTAATAGTCGGGATTCTTTGTATCCGATATTTTTAGTAACACTGTTTTAGCTTTCTTGGCAGCGTTATTTTGCAATAATTTTTCGGCATAATCTAGCCCCAATATGTTATCACCGGGATAAACTTGTAAAGCTTGTTCATATATTCGCATGGCTTTAGCATGTTCATTTTGCAACAAAGCTAACTGGGCATTGACGAGCCGATATATAACTCTATCACCATCATTTTTTAATAACCAATTAATTTGGGTTTGCACCCCTGAGGTTTTTCTCAAGATTAGTAAGGTATTAGCTACTGCATAGCGGATCGCACGTTCATCACGATAATTGCCATCCACAAGCATTTTTTGTAACCTTTTTAATAACTTGGGTTTATTTTCAGTTGTCAATACCAGTAATTGAGCTTTCGTTAAATGGTAATGTGGCGTATCCCTCACTAACCAAAGCGGATATTTTTCAGCGCGTGAGCGTGCCTCGGCGATACGGTCAGTCGTAACTGGATGAGTGCGTAAAAATTCTGGTACCCCCCGGTCGTTATAGCGACTTGATGCTTGTAAACGTTCAAAAAAGCTTGGCATATCGCGTGGTTCAAAACCAGATTTAGCCAAAGTTTGCATACCAACGTGGTCAGCTTCTTTTTCATGGGCACGGGTAAAATTAATTAGCATTTGGATTTTACCTGCGGTCAGAACTGCCATCGCGGCTTCTCCAGCTTGTGGGCCACCTATTAAGATAGCCGCGACTATGGCAGCTGCCATTGCTGGCAAAGATATGCGTTTCGATGCTTCAGTTGTGCGAGCAATATGACGCTGGGTAACATGGGCAATTTCGTGGCTAAGTACTGATGCAAGTTCACTTTCACTACGGCTCTTTAAAATCAAACCACTGTTTACCCCCACAAAACCGCCGGGCACCGCAAAGGCGTTAATCGAAGAATCTTTGATCACAAAAAATCGAAAAGGTTGCCCCGGATTGTCGCTGTATGAGGCAAGAAGTTGACCCAAACCATTAAGGTAATTATTAATTTGGAGATCATCTATCACCTCTACCTGCCGCCGTAATTGACGGATAAAGGCTTCTCCTAATTCTTGCTCTTCTGCCGGTGACATCACCGTGTTAGCAGAAATACCTAGGGAAGGAAATTCTTTTGCAACACATGGTAGACAAACCACGCATAATATTAATATCCAATAACGCATAATCATAAATAAATTTGCAAATTAACTAATCACAATTAGCATTATGTCTTAGTTTTCAGAGAAGTTCTTTGTTAAATGTAGACAAAGGATAGTCAAAAGTCAAAATAGTGCAGTGGTAGGTTGCTCCTTTTTATAACTCCGCCAGAAATCCGATTTTTTGCAAAAAATCGGAGTGAGAAGAAGCTTTAAAAAAATGTTAAGGAACGTGCATAAAATAACTTAGGAAACGTAAGGGTAACAGGGATTACCCCTACAAAACCGATTATTATGTAGGGGCAATCCTTTATGGTTGCCCTAGTTATTTCATGCACATTCCTAAATAACAATTTCTACCCACCCTGCCAAGAATACTTAAAATAAATGTAACTATTTAAGTCAACACCGGGTGCATTCCCATTTTCACGGTGGTTTAGTATAAATAATTGCTCCAGTTCCACAGATGGAATCGGTGGCTATTCATGTTTTACACCGAAGGGGTTTATTAACCCCAACGGGGGTGAAACGTGAATAGCCATAGGTGAAACCTATGGAACTTGTCACAAATTACCTTTCCCCTTTATCCTTTCACCTGTTCCACCATTAAAGGAAATTTAGCCAACATTCTTTCAATATCTTGTATATCAATGTTCTGGGCAAACTCTCGCAAACTTTCACAATAGTGGATAAGAGCCGGTATGTCATGAACACGACCCAACACCATCAACTTGTCGATTAATTCTTCAACTATCTCTATGTCTATTATAGCACTTGTCTTCTCCCAAATCGGCATAACGTCTTGTTCAAGTCTTTCCACTAATTTGGGAAGGTTAGTAATGGTTTGCGGTGATGGCATAGTGAAAGTGTCAACGGAATTAGCAATTTCTGGAACAATTGGTACGTCAATAGTCTCGTGTTTTAAATACTGTGATAATTCGCCTAAAAGGTCATGCACTTTGACCGGTTTGGATAAATAACCATCAAAGCCGTATTCTTTTACTTTGGATTTCGTGTCTTGAGTCACAGAAGCTGTTAAAGCGATAACCGGTATATTTTGGGTAGCCGGATTTGCTTTTAACCGTTGGGTAGTTTCATAGCCATCCATTTTTGGCATTCTTAAATCCATTAAAATGAGGCTCGGATGGTATTCCTCGGCGAGAAGTAAGGAGCTTTGTCCACTTTCGGCTTCTATAACTTCCAAATTGACTTGAGAAAGCCATCCTTTAATGAGATTGCGATTGGATTCAATATCATCTACTGTCAACACTCGCTCCCTTGCAAAGGAAATGTTATGAATATCAAAGCCTTCTTTTGAGGTGTTAGCAGATATAGTGGCAGATACATCGACACCCCGTAACGTAATTTCAAAAATGCTCCCATGCTCATCGTTACTTTTTACCGTAATTTGACCATTCATCATTTCTACTAAACGTTTGGTAATTGCTAAACCAAGCCCAGTCCCCCCGTATTTGCGAGTACTTTGCCCATCTTGCTGACGGAAGGATTCAAAAATAATCTCTTGTTGAGTGGCTGGAATGCCGATGCCAGTATCAGCTACGGCAATGATCAAATCAATTTGGCTGTGATCTTCTAAGGTATAAATTTTCCTGACACTCAGTTTGATATACCCCTCCGTGGTAAACTTGATCGCATTACCAATCAGGTTGAGTAACACTTGACGTAATCGAGTTTCGTCCAAGAGTAGAGTCGGTGGTAATTCTTCATCAATATCTAGGATAAATTTTAAATTTTTCTCGGCGACTTTAATCGCAAAAATTTGTTGCAATTCCTCAAAAATTAACCGTGGGCTGATTGCATTTGACTGAATTTCCAATCGTCCGGCTTCAATCTTAGACAGATCAAGTATATCATTAATCAAAGTAAGTAAAGTTTTGCCGGCCGTTTGAATAGAATCAAGATAACTTTTTTGCTGGTTATCTGTTACCAATGCCGACAATAATTCACTAAAACCAATCACGGCGTTCATAGGGGTACGGATTTCATGGCTCATATTGGCGAGAAATTCACTCTTGGCACGGTTAGCGGATTCAGCTATTTCTTTAGCGGTAAGTAATGCTTGCTCGGTCTTTTTCAGTTCGGAAATATTTGTCATTGAGCAAAGAATTCCGGTACATTTACCATTTTCATTTAAAACGGCTGTTTTTACAACTTTTAACCATTGAATGCCGGAGGTTCCCATTACTTCCCATTCTTCTTTTTGTTGCTGACCTCCTTTCATAACGGCTTTATCCACCATAACATATTTTTCCGCATCTTCGGCTGGGAATAAATCGTAATCCGTTTTTCCAATGATATCTTTCTTTCCTAAAAATTCACAAAATGCGGTATTGACGCTTTTATAGATACCATTCTTATCCTTCAAGGCATATAAATCCGGTGTGCTGTTAAACACCGTTTCCAATAATTTCTGTTGATCATGCAATGCTTTAGTGCGTTCTTGGACACGCTTTTCCAGTAGCTCACCGGCCTCCCGCAACTGGATATTTTGCTTCTCAAGCCGGCGTTGCATTATCCTTATGGATAAGTGGGTTTTAACCCGTGCTAAAACTTCTTCGGGGGCAAAAGGCTTGGTAATATAGTCTATACCCCCAACTTGAAATCCCTTTACTTTATCAACGGTTTTTTCCAAACCACTGAGAAATATCACCGGGATTTCTTTATATTGCTCTGAAGTTTTCAAATGTTGACAAACTTTAAAACCGCTCATATCGGGCATGGTAATGTCCAACAAAATCAAATCAGGCAGTTTTGTTGCTAAGGTATCAAGAGCAGCTTGACCATTAAGTGCAATTCGGACTGTGTAACCTACGTCTTTTAACACCATGGATAGATAGCGTACACTAGCTGGCTCGTCATCGACAATTAAGATGTTACTATTAGATGGTTCTAAAAGTGATTCATTCATATAGAGTTAATTTAATTAGTTTTTGAACAAGATTAAATGATTTAAAAGATTGACCTGATTTATAATTTAGATGTAATTTTCCGGCTACTTTTAACAATAACTACAAGGATTGTATATAATAAAAGGATTTAACCAATACTTCGTCATTTTGTTATGTAAGTGTTGCCATGTCCCTCAGAGTGAATCAACCGGTTTATCCTTTATTATATACAATCTTTGTAGTTTTTGATTTTGCGCCCAAATTTTTCATAAGTTCACCTTATTTTTGTACTCTTGATGGTATTAAAGAAATCCGATTTTTTGAAAAAATTTCGTAACTACTCAGGTAATATCCGGTCTTAAGTACAACGGATATGGGGAATGAACGGATTGGTGTGTGATGTGTATTGAGTTTGTAAAAGGGTGCCTTTGTTCTTCTATAAGGTGAGCTATAAATATTGCACCAATCCGTTCACTCCCCAGATCCGTTGTACTAAATAAAACACGAACTGAGTAGTTACAAAATTTCTAGGATTTCTAGTGTAAGCCTCAAAATTTGGTGAAAAAACCGCAAAATTGCTATGTATTAAAGAAATCCGATTTTTTCAAAAAATCGGATTTCTAGCGTAAGCCTCAAAATCTGGTGAAAAAAAGACCGCAAAATCGAACACACTAAAACCCCGTCCAGCAATTAAACCACAAATTTTCA
>Ga0233404_10000113_pt1 | contig 19013 bp, 21 predicted proteins | sample Na_oxic_2_MG_FD_179861 | JGI IMG/M metagenome (GOLD analysis project Ga0233404, IMG submission 179861) | Seawater microbial communities from Saanich Inlet, British Columbia, Canada - Na_oxic_2_MG | ecosystem: Environmental > Aquatic > Marine > Inlet | place: Canada: British Columbia | collected...
GCTACCAAAAATTATTACGTCCACACCAAAGGACAAACCTGAAGAACAATCACGGGTGACGACTAAGGAACAAATTATTAAAACCATTGCCCTACCAGATGTTAAGAACATGAAGGAAATGTGAAAGATTAAGACAAACCTGACCGGTTTTTAAAACCGGTCAACTCTAACAACCTTGGAGGCAACAAGCTATGGCTATAACCACCGCATCCAAAATTGCTGATTATTTTCTCTATATTGCTAATGATACCGGCTCATTCTTGAGTAATCTCAAACTTCAAAAACTGGTCTATTATGCGGGGGCGTGGTATCTGGCTCTTTATAATACCCCGCTTTTTGACGAAGATTTTGAAGCGTGGACACATGGGCCGGTTATGATCTCATTGTATGAAAAATATAAACCCTTTGGATGGAAACCGATCCTGAAAGAAGTAAAAAAACCAGAATTTCCAAAGGATGTCGAAGATTTTTTAGAAGAACTCACTCAAGTCTATTTTATCCGCGAGTCACTTGAATTAGAAATGATGACTCATCGTGAAGAACCTTGGATTAAGGCCAGAAATGGTGTGCCTCTTGATGAACCTTCTCATGCGATTATTTCTCAACAAGCCATGAAAGAATATTATAAAGCTCGTGCCGCGTAAAAGAAAAAAATTAAAGAAATTAAATTAATGTTATAGGTGATCAATCTTCGCGGATCAAGCCTACTGAGATAGAAATACCCATTGGAACAAGTTTTTCTTTTCGATATTGGTATGAAAAGGACGGAAAGTTTTCAATTCAAAAGGAAGATGAAAAATATTTCCATTCCCTCCTACACAGAGTGCGCGAACTCTCAAAATTGACAGTTAAAGAAATTAGCAATATTAATAGTAAAAGTATTCGTTGTCATCCAATCGCCTTTGAACAAACAACTGAGGATAGTTTTGGGATTCCTAATGAAGAACAGTTAGTCAGCACACCTTATCAATTGTTTGAAGTATCTGCCAATAAATACGGAAGAGTACATGGTTTTTTTATTGAGAATGTTGCTTATATCGTTTGGCTTGATCCCCACCATGAACTTTATTCAAAAAAATGATGATTACTCATCCAGACGATTAGTTGCAACATTTAAGAACATGAAGAAAAGATGAAAGGGTGCCATGACATTATTCAGTTCCCATTCACTTGATCCATAAAATCGACCAAAGCATATTGTTTTATTTTATTGCGTAAAGTGAGGCGAGTAATACCTAATTGTTTTGCAGCCCATGTTTTGTTGCCATCGTTAGCGGTTAGCACACGTTGGATATGATGCTTTTCCATTTCCGCAAGGCTAAGAATTTGAATGGTATTGAGATGTTCAGTATTTGATTGGGAATTGGAATCAATGGTTGGAACCAGAATCTCTTTAGGTAAATATGCTGGTATTACCGGCTTACCGTCAGATAAGATAAGAGCCCGCTCCATTACATTGCGTAATCCTCGCACATTGCCGGGCCACAAGTACGTTTCAAGTAATTCATTGACACTTGGGTCCAGTTTGGCATTGTGTATGCCCATCGTGGTGGCAGCTTGTTCCAGAAAGTGATGTGCCAATGGCAGGATATCAGATTTGCGGGAACGCAAACTAGGTACATCAATAGTGGCTACATTTAAACGGTAATATAAATCTTGGCGAAACTCGCCGGTTTTAACCATTGCTTCTAAGTCACGATGAGTAGCCGCCACAAAGCGCACATCTACATGCAATTCTTGTTGTCCACCCACTCGCCGAAAATTATGGGTTTCGATAGCCCGTAATAATTTCGGTTGTAGTGATAAAGCGAGATCACCAATTTCATCTAAAAATAAGGTGCCACCATCAGCAAGTTCCAAAAGTCCCCGCTTGCTGGTTTTAGCATCAGTAAAGGCTCCTTTTTCGTGACCGAACATTTCTGATTCTAATAAACCTTCAGAAATGGCGGAGCAATTGAGCGTCACCCAAGGGCCATTGGCTCGCTGGCTCAAATAATGGATTGATTGTGCTACCCGTTCCTTACCGGTACCGCTTTCGCCTCGGATCAATACCGGTACCCGTCCAGCAGCAGCAACTTTGCGAATAATTTCAAGCATCTCTAAAAATGGTGGACTATTACCAATAAAGCCATCAATCGGGGCTGGTTGCACCGCGCTGATACGCAGTCTTTCGACCTCAGTACGCAGGTGTTGAGTTTCCAAAGAACGCTGCACCAATTTTTTCATTTCATCTAATTCAAATGGCTTTTTGATGTAATCATGAGCACCGGCTTTTAAGGCGGAAACGGCAGTCCTAACTTCGGGATAAGCTGTCATAACCACTACCAACACATGATTATCAAACTTTCGTAATTTTTCCATCACCTCAAGGCCATGTATATCCGGTAATCTTAAATCCAATAAAATAAGATCAAAGTTGTGCTTTTGAATTAATTTGAGGCCACTAGTTCCATCGGCGGCTTGATGGATGATATATCCTTGTTTTTTCAGTATTTCTGCTAACATTTCGCGGATGGTCGTTTCATCCTCAATGATTAAGATTTTTGCTTTCATATTATTTTAGGTAATTATCAAAATTTAATTGTGATATATTATTAGATGTTTCGACATGATAGCAGATTCTGACTTGATCATCAAGTATTGATAATCTCGAACACATTAAAGTATTAATTTATAACTCGATGATATTTATCATGAAAACCCAGAAAATCAAGTTATCTTTTGCGCTCAATTTGCGACGTTTAATTGATATCATGACTCTGTCATCGTATAATTACACTAGGTTCAGTGGGGTTATTGATTTTCATATCACTCACATTGATGGACAACCCTTTAAATTATTGAGAGAATGGAATAATGCATGATGAAAAACCGTGGGGACAACATTTGATTTTGGATCTTGGCGATTGCAACGCCAAAATTTGCAGCAAGAGTGCTATTGCGGCTTTTGTCAAGGAATTGGTTGAGGCAATTGATATGATAGCCTACGGCGAGCCGGTCATTGTTCATTTTGCCGAACACAGCCACGAAGCCGCTGGTTATTCTCTAGTGCAGTTAATTGAGACTTCAGCCATTACTGGACATTTCAGTGATAATAACCGCGACGCTTATTTAGATATTTTCTCTTGTAAGTCCTTTGCTAACGATATTGCCATTAAGGTTGTAGAAAAACATTTCGCACCACAAAGAATTTTAATGGCCTCTTTGGATCGCGGCGTGAACTTGCCGGTAAAAGTACCATTCCAAAAAGTGACTGCCAATGCTCTTTGAAACGCCTTATTATTTGATAGATGAGACCAAACTAGTAAAGAATTTAGAAAAAATTAAGGCGGTGAGAAAAAGTTGCGGTGCTAAATCGGTACTGGCCTTAAAGTGTTTTTCCACTTGGTCCGTTTTTGAACTGATGCACCAATATATGGATGGCACGACGAGCAGTTCGCGGTATGAAGCAAGATTAGGATATGAAAAATTTGGGAAAGAAGTTCATGCTTACAGTGTCGCTTTTTCCAGAGAGGATATTACTAAGCTAAAAGAATACGCCTCCAAAATAATATTTAACTCAGTTTCCCAATTACAAACTTTTTATTCTCAAGTAAGCCATCTGGATGTTGGCTTGCGCCTTAATCCACAAATTAGTTATTCCAATTTTGATCTGGCGGATCCGGCTCGAAAATATTCAAGACTTGGCGTTACTGACTATCAATCTGCGTTTGAGATGGTTGATTTAATTAACGGCGTGATGTTTCATTATAACTGTGAAAATGAGGATTTTGATAATTTTTCCACTTTGTTAGATGGCATAAGTGACACTTATAGGGATCTGTTATTCCAACTGGACTGGATCAGCTTGGGAGGCGGTATTTATTTCACCTTGGATGATTATCCCTTAGACAAATTCAGTAATAAATTAAAAGAATTTAGCGAGTATTTTGATATTCAGGTTTACTTAGAACCGGGAGAAGCAGCAATAACAAATTCTACCAGCCTAATCACTACCGTATTGGATATTGTACATAATAAAATTGATATTGCCATTGTAAATAGTTCGATAGAGGCACACATGCTTGATCTATTAACCTATCAAGAATCGGCTAAAATTAAAGGTACATCGCTTGGCAAATACCGTTACATGATCGCTGGAAAATCTTGTCTTGCTGGTGATATTTTTGGCGACTTTCATTTTAATTCGCCTTTAAAAGTAGGAGACAATATTCAGATTGCGGATGCTGGTGGTTATACAATGGTTAAGATGAACTGGTTTAATGGTTTAAAAATGCCTTCGATTATTGTGAAAAGATTAAATGGTTGTTACGATGTTGTCAAAACTTTTGGTTATCAGGATTTTAAGAATAACTTGGGATAAAGCTATGAAAAAAAATGTGTTGATTATTGGGGCTGGTGGAGTCGCTAATGTGGTCGCCCATAAGTGTGCCCAACATAATGAGGTGTTGGGCAATATTTGTATTGCTTCCAGAACTCAAAGTAAGTGTGATGCGATTATAGAAAGTATCCATAGAAAAAATAACTTAAAAAATAAGGACAACCGGCTCTACTCGCGCCAAATTGACGCGATGGATGTTCCCGCTACAGTCAAACTAATTAAGGAAACTGATTCTGCAATTGTGATCAACGTAGGAATCGCGTTTATCAATATGTCGGTTTTGCAAGCTTGTCTTGCAACCGGGGCAGCTTATATGGATACTGCCATTCATGAAGAGCCTGATAAAATTTGTGAAAATCCGCCTTGGTATGCAAATTATGAATGGAAACACTTAGAGGCATGCAAGGAAAAAGGATTGACTGCCATTTTAGGGGTTGGCTTTGATCCGGGGGTAGTGAATGCTTATTGTGCTTATGCAGTCAAACATTATTTTGATGAAGTTGATAGCATTGATATTATGGATGTTAATGCGGGTGATCATGGTAAATATTTTGCGACCAATTTTGATCCGGAAATTAATTTCAGAGAATTTACCGGCAAAGTCTGGACTTGGATTGATCGCCAATGGGTTAGCAAACCAGTGCATTCTGAAAAGAGAAACTACCATTTTCCGGTTGTTGGTGAACGGACTGTATATTTAAATGGACATGATGAATTACATTCATTATCGAAAAACATAGAAGCCAACAATATCCGTTTCTGGATGGGTTTTAGCGATCATTATATTAATTGTTTTACCGTGTTGAAAAACATTGGCTTACTTTCTGAGCAACCGGTCACCACTACGGAAGGGTTGGAGGTTGTACCCTTAAAAGTCGTTAAAACCTGTTTGCCCGATCCGGCTTCTTTGGCACCGGGTTACACCGGTAAAACCTGCATTGGCAATTTAATTAAAGGAGAAAAAGACGGTAAAGAGAAGGAAATATTTATTTATAATACTTGCGATCATCAACAGTGCTATAACGAAGTTGAGTCACAAGCTATATCCTATACCGCTGGCGTACCGCCAGTTGCAGCCGCTATTTTGATTGCAAACGGCAAATGGGATGTCAAAACCATGAAGAATGTGGAAGAACTCGATCCGGATCCTTTTCTGGCTTTGTTGAATGAAATTGGATTACCTACAAAAATTAGAGATGATGGAGCGGATAAATCAATATGAGCGAAAAATTAGTTTTCGAGACGCTATTATACTGAACTTAAACTTAACTTTTCTAATGAGACTACATAAAAATTTAAATTGTGCCCGTGTGCAGTATAAACGGAGTTATAATTAAGAATGGCTCATAAAATAATTGTCCTTTGGGGGCATCCTCGCTCCCTTTCCACTGTTTTTGAACGCGTGATGATGGAAAGAGGAGATTTTCAGATATTTCATGAACCTTTTGCGTATGTTTATTATGTGCTTGAACAAAGAGCACCAGCGGTTGGTATGGGCATTGACCTAAATAAACCTAAAGAATATCCGGTAATTAAAAAAGATATTCTTAAAAGTGCTGAAAAATCTCCGGTATTTGTTAAAGATATGCCTTACCATAGTTATGATTATCTTATCAAAGATAATAAGTTTTTGAATAGAATAGTCAACACTTTTCTTATACGCGATCCAGCCAAAGCAATCCCTTCTTATTACGCGCTTGATCCCAATATTGTTAAGGAAGAAATCGGCTATGAAGAACCGTTTTATATCTTTCAAAAAATGTATGAATTGAATGGTAAACCACCGATAGTTATTGATGCTGATGATTTACAAAACAATCCGGTCGGTTTAATAGCTGCGTATTGTCAGGCACTCAATATAACCTTTATTCAAGAATCTCTCAGTTGGGAAAAATCTTATTAAAAAAAATGGGATGTCTGGAAAGTCTGGCATAAGGATGTGGCGAACAGTACCAAAATTCATAAAAAAATCATAAAACTTATCGTGATACAGTGGATAATAATGCGAAAATAAAAGCACTTTATGATTACCACATTCCATTTTATGATAAGATGTATCAGCATCGACTTGGTGCTCAATAATATTTTCTAATAATTAACAATTAACTATTTGGAGTTTGAGTATGTCTTATCCAGTGTGGCATCCTTTTACGGAAATGAGCCACTTTAATCAAAACCCTTTGATTCTGACAAAAGGGAGCGGTGTTTATGTTTATGACGACAAAAATAACTGCTACTTAGATGTCAATGCGGGGTTATGGAGTGTGAGTCTGGGTTATGGGCGAACCGATATTCTTGAGGAAATGATGTCTCAAGCGAGAGCTATCTCCTGTGTACCCTTGTTTGATCGTGCTCATCAGCCAGCCATTGATTATGCCCACAAATTGTTAGCAAAATTGAATGATGATTTTTCTATGATGTTTTATACGTCGGGTGGCTCTGAGGCCATTGAGACTGCCATGAAAATCAGTCGTACTTATCATATTCTCACCGGCAATCCACAAAAATCTCGAATTGGTCATTTGAAAAACTCTTATCATGGCGTTTCCTTAGGTGCTTTAAGTGTGATGGGGATAGACGCGATTAGGACTGGTATTGGTCCTCTTCCACCAGATACCTTTCAGATTCCTTTACCTTCTAAAACCATTGAAATTGATTGGACAACCATTTTCAAGGACATTCAAAAACACATTACTGAACAACAACTAGATACGATAGCGGCCATCATACTTGAACCGATTATTGCGGCCGGTGGCATTATTCCCATACCGAATGAGTTGATACATCAGTTAAAACAGTTTTGTGCTGCACATAATATCTTGTTGATTTTAGATGAAATCGTTACCGGGTTTGGTCGAACCGGTGCTCTGTTTGCTTATCAAGAAACCGGCATTGTGCCGGATATGATCACAGTTGGAAAGGGCATCACCTCCGGTTATGCGCCTTTGGGAGGCGTATTAGTCACTGAAGCAATCACCGCACCCTTTAAGGTACCGGGTGTAGTATTCAATCACGGTTTTACTCAAGGTGGACATGTCACGGCTTGTGCAGCAGCAAGTAAAACGCTTGATATTTTAGAACAAGAAGAAATTTTTCAACATGTCAAAAATAATGAGGGATACTTTCTTAATACTTTACAGACACTTATGAGTGAATTTGATTTCATAGAACAAGTTCGCGGGCGAGGTTATCTCTATGGTATTAAAATAGCGGATGCTCATGATGCAACGAATTTCGCACCACTTGCCAGAAAACATGGCATATTGTTTAGAAGGCCGGCTGAAGACAATGTGATTCCAGTTGGCCCCCCACTCATTGCTAATAGAGAGGTTATTGATGAAATAACACAACGATTGAGAAAGATATTCAGTGAATATCAAGCACGTTCCTAACTAAACCATGAGGAAAAAAATAATGACTTCTAAGCAATCGCATTGGTTGGAGAAGGCTTTCACTACGAATACTCAGCAAGAATTAGTAGAAGTTTATGATAATTGGGCTGAGGAATATGATGAAAGTATGTACGATTCTGGTTACATTTCTCCAGCTATTGTCGCCGGATTAGTCAGTAGATTTTTACCGTTAAAAAATGAACCGATATTAGATGCCGGGGTAGGCACTGGTATACTTGGCACATTACTCTCGATTTTAGGATACAGTCATCTGGTGGGAATTGATATGTCCTCTGGAATGTTAAATATTGCCAATAGAAAAAATGTTTATCAAGAGTTAAAAAAAATGACACTTGGTGAACAATTGGCATTTGCGGATAACACTTTTTCTTCTATAGTGAGTATGGGTACTTTCGGAACGGGCCATGCGCCTCCCAATTCGTTTGATGAACTCCTTCGTATCACCAAGCCTGAAGGTTTTATTATTTTCACAATGAGGACAAAATACGAGAAGACCGCAACTAACTATGAAAAAACGTTTGGCTCTTTAGAAGCAAGCAACAAGTGGAAATTGATTGAAACGACCAAAACATTTCAGCATTTACCATTAACCACACTAGAATGGCTTAATAAAGCTTTTGTTTACAAGGTATTATGACATGCAATTACTTAACTGAAGTTACGCAGAGAACTGATTGTCTGAATCAGGATTTAAGGATTTACAGGATAAAACTTTGTTGGAATTCATGGAAGAATTGCGTTTGGTTTATGGTTTTTAATCCTGAAAATCCCCAAATCCTGAGAATCATGATTCAGACAATTAAAAGAGTGCATAACCGTTTTATGCGTAACTTCAGTTACTTAAAAATAACAAAAGGAATATATGAATCAATCAAAAACATCGACCATTGGATTAGTAGAATTGCCTCAACTTGGACTGGTTGATAAAACTGGCAAAAATTGGTTAGTTGAAGATCGTTATAGTGTTTTGGTCAGTAAGCAAATACTGCTCTCAAATTTACAAGAACTTGGTTTTGAAACTCAATTGATTAACCTCAGAAAAGGCCATAACCAAGAAGAATATGGCAAAGTCAATTGGCGAGATATTGAGTTATCCAAAATTTATATTGGTGGGAAAATAATGGATATAGACCCGTTAGCGCATGACGTTTGGGGAATTACAAATAATTTTTCCCAACAACGTGAAATTGCGAGCCTTGCTATTAAACATTTGGCAAGTAAAGGTCGTCCAGTTGTCGTGGGTGGTTCGGATGCCATCGTTGAACCCCAATATTACTTTTTGGCAGGAGCGAGTGCGATTGTTTTAGATAAAACCGGAGCAGCCAATGGGCCGATTTTGGACTACGTGCTTGGTAAAACATCCAGAAATGATCTGTCTGGTGTTATGTTAGCCAACGGCAGTCAGCCACCCCCAAGGGTGAAACGGGCTTCTCCTATAGAAGACTGGCCATTGCCGACACAATCAGTCGTCAAACAATGTTTAGGAACAGAACTTCGCGGTTTGCCACTTCCTAAAGAAAATACGGTGCTTGGTTCAGTATTTCCCGACATTGGCTGTGATCGAAAATGTGATTTTTGTCAAACACCAAACTATGGTGTTGGGTTTCGCGCAATGTCACCGAAAAGAACTTTGCAATGGTTTGAAAGTCAAAAACAAGCGGGTGCCGATTTTGTTCTAAATGCTTCTGATCAATTTCTTGGCCGTGTTCTTAAAAAAGAAGGTCGCAAAGATGTGCTTGAGATTATGAAAGGTATTCGAGAAATGAAACTCGGCATGATGTGGTTAAATGGATTAGAACTAAAAAAGATGACACGAGGACGTGGCATTAACCGCAAAAGTGGTGACGATTTAACACCTGATGAGGAACTAATCTCAGCACTTTTTGATTGGGATGGCAAGACGACTGGTTGTTATTATACATATCTGGCTGGAGAACGTCCTCTGTTAGGACGCGAAAATTATAGTAAGTTACTCCCGTGGCAAGAGCATTGCGAGATGATACGAGCGATTGCACGAACCAGTATACCTTATATTAATTATGGGGTTATCATTGGCTTTGAGGATGATAATGAAGACAGTTTATTGCGTCTTGAGGAATCCCTTTTGGCACTTTATGACGATCTGATGAGCGAGAATCCGGCCTTGAAATTTCAGGTGATTGCTATGTCACTCTCTCCCATACCTGGCACACCACAGTCAGAGCGTATGCGTCAAACGGGGTTATTGAAAGTTGATGAACCGACTCTGTATGGAAGTCTCTGGACACCAACGGTTGATACTCGCTACTTAAGCTACAAGCAAATTGCAGATTGGCAAATGCGTTTGATGCAAATTGGAGGAGATAATTATATGGACTATGGTAGAAAGCTTTGATTTTCGTGGTAATTAAAGCAACTCTCAAAAAATAAAATAAGTACCGAAGCACAAATTTTCAGGTATTTTGATGATAGTCAAATGCTTTGAAATAAATTTCAAAGCTAACAGCATCAGTCGACTGATGCTGTTAGCCTTAGAATTTATTCTAAGGCGATTAAACCTGAAAATTTATGCTTCAGTACTTACCAACGTTTCCATAGGTTTCACCAATGGCTATTTATGTTTAACCCCGCTGGGGTTAGGAATTTTCGTTGTTGTACCAACCCCGAAGGGGTTAAATGTGAATAGCCACCGATGAAATCGGTGGAACTTGCAGGATATGATTTTATGTTATTAACCAGTATGATACTTTTTGGTGGTGGTATCACTGCCGGAGTTAGCTTGTATAAACGAATTCAACATGTAAAAACAAATTTAGCTACAAAAGCGGTTCTTAAAAAACCTAAAAAAGAGCCAAAAAACCTATCTAAAGTAGATGAACACAAAGAAAGAAACGATATTAAAGCTGAAAAAGAAATCAATCGCTATCTTGCCGTTTCTAGTACTTCCTTAGTTTTAACGACATTAGGAGCTTTGGCTTACTCGCCATTGATTATTTTTAGTATACCTCTTTTGATTTATGCCGGTATCTATAGGTTGAAAAAAGCTTACCATACCATAGTAAAAGAACATAAAATTACTGCAGCTTTGGTTGATTCGATTGCAATAATTGGCATGATGATAACCGGTAATTATTTTGCTACTGCATTATTACTTACATTCTTTTACTACAGTCGAAAACTACTACGAAAAACCGAAGATCATTCCCGAAAACATCTCGTTAATATCTTCGGTAAACAACCTCGTTCGGTTTGGGTTATATCTGACGGTATTGAACTAGAAATTCCCTTTAGCCAACTGAAAATTAATGACATTGTAGTGATTAACGCCGGGGAAACGATACCCATTGATGGTGTCATTCATTCCGGCGTTGCCAATATCGATCAACATATTTTAACCGGAGAATCCCAGCCTATAGAAAAAAGGGTTGATGAAACCGTATTTGCCGGCACGGTTGTGCTTGAAGGTCAAATTTATATTCGGGTAGAGAAAACGGGTAAAGAAACTGCGGCGGCTCAAATTGGTCTCATATTGGATAACACGGCTGATTTTAAGGCATCCATGCAATCTTATGGCGAAAGAATAATTGATAAGGGTGCTCTACCGACATTGGCAGTGAGTGTTGTCACATTACCCATTTTGGGTGCAATGAGTGCATTGGCAGCTTTAAATACCGGTTTTGGCTATCAGATGCGTATAACGGCTCCCCTCAGTATGCTGAATTTTCTTACCACCGCTTCTAAAAATGGCATTCTTATCAAGGACGGACGTTCATTGGAATTATTGAGTCAAGTCGATACCGTTGTTTTTGATAAAACTGGTACGCTTACCAAAGAACAGCCTCATGTTGGAAAAATCCATTGTTGTGGTGATATTGAGGAAAATGAATTATTAACTTATGCAGCCACGGCTGAATATAAACAAACCCATCCGATTGCCTTAGCCATTTTGACCGAAGTTAAACTACGAAGGTTGAATGTTGTTCCGATAACCCAAGCAAAATACGAAGTTGGTTACGGCATCAAAGTCAGTGTTGAAACAAAAGTAATTCGAGTTGGCAGTGTACGTTTTATGGAAATGGAAGGCATCCCTATTCCACTAGAGATGAATATCTTACAAGAAGAAAGATTGGAACAAGGCCATTCATTAGTTTTTATTGCGCTTAATGACCAATTAGCGGGGGCTATTGAACTTTATCCCACCATTCGTCCCGAAGCCAAACAGATTGTTGCCAAGTTAAAGCAACGTGGATTATCCGTGTATATTATTTCTGGCGATCATGAACAACCAACCCAGAATTTAGCTCAAAAACTGGGTATCGAAAATTATTTTGCCGAAACCTTGCCAGAGGATAAAGCCAATTTAATTGCCCAATTGCAACAGGAAGGAAAAGTAGTTTGTTTTGTGGGTGATGGCATTAATGATTCCATTGCCTTAAAAAAATCCCAAGTTTCTATCTCGCTTCGAGGTGCATCTACAGTCGCTACAGATACGGCTTCTATTATATTAATGGATAGTCACTTAAACCAACTTGACCACTTGTTTGAAATTGCACAGAAATTTAAGATGAATATGATAAATAATTTAAATCTGTCAATTATTCCCGGTCTTATATGTTGGGGAGGAGTCTTTTTTCTCAATTTTGGTATTGTGACTACAATTATTTTATATGAAGCTAGTTTGCTGGCTGGTGTATGGAATGCAATGTCGCCTTCTTTGAAAAAAATAAAATGAATCGGCTCCTTTCAAAAGTAGTTAACAGTTTCCGATTAAAAACAACAAAAACTACAAGGATTAGATATAAGCAAAGATAAAACCAAAATGAGCTATACTCAGCGCGGGAACAAAGTAAACTTTTCTGAGGTGCTTTGGACTCCAATTAGAAATTCAGTTGGCGAACGCGCTGAGTATAATTTACAATTACGGCCCCTTCATTTATCCCGAAAAGTAGTTGACAGATAATTCATAATAACTACAAGGATTGGATTAAAGCCACGGGTAAAGCAAAATCACTCATGATAGGTCATAGATCGCTATGCTGTAGGGGTTGACCTATGTGTCAACCCTTGCTGATGAATGAAAACCTCCGTAATTCCTTGTGACCCCAAAATCCGTTAAAATCAGAAATAATCAGTAATTTTTAGCTTTGATACCTTCCTATTTTAAGTACTGAATTTAAACTAAACCGGCTTTCCCCTTTTCGCTTGCGATTTTATTTCTCCTTTTCAAAACAAACCGGTAAATTGCCACGTATTGCTTTGAGACAATAAAATGTATTCATAAACGCACACATTAAAAATGCACCCCATCGTAATTGAAAGAATGCACGTATGATGCGTTTGAGTGAATATTTCAACGAAAAAGCTTCTTTCCACAACGCACGATGCGCTTGCAGTAATTCATTGGAAGTCATGTTCTTTGGAATAAATGAGACATTGTAGCCATTGTAAAATTCCCAGCCCCGTTCCTTTAAAAGTCGATTTTCACTATCAAGTTTGGAATAAAGCACAGTACCCGGATAAGGGCTTAACAAACTAAGAAAAGGCACATCAACGCCAATGTCATAAAGTTGTTTTGCCATGACTTTCACGCTTGTTGGCGTATCTCCATCAAATCCCGCAATGAATCCTGCCATGACACAAATCCCTTTTTCGTGTAATGTGGCAATTCTTTTTTGATATTCTTGGACTTTGTTCTGTTTCTTGCTCGCCTCTTTTAATGAGCCTTTGCCGAAAGATTCAATACCAAAAAATATGCCGATACAACCAGATTTTTTCATCAAATCAAGAAGCTCCTTATTTTTAGCGATATCCATACTGGCTTGCGTTAGCCACCACCGTTTTAATGGAATCATCTTTGTCAACAATTTTTTGATGTAAGTCCGCCGGATAGTCAGATTATCATCCCAAAACCAAACCACTTTCCTTTGCCACCAATATTTAAAGCGGTTGTATTTGATATCGCGAATCACTTCACTAAGAGGACGTATCCGGAAACCGGGGTTGAGCGTTGGTGTCGTACAAAACGAGCAAGTAAATGGACAACCTCTGGTTGCTTGTAAGATGTGTGGCACAAAAAACTGAGTAGGGAGTAAATCATAACGAGGAATTGGCATATTGTCTAAAGGTAATGGTTGCCCAACATATCGCGGCTTTAAGACATCGAGATACCATCGTCATACCCCGTTGTGTGATTTCTATGAGCACTTCGAGGTTATGTACCAGTTCGCCATAAACAGTGGTTTCTTTTGGGTTGGGAATGGTACGCATTAACGCCAGTGCATCACGAACACCAAAACACATGCCCATCGTTTTTGCTCTGATGACTTTCATGTTTCGTTCCTTAATTAAATGTATTTTCCTAAATATCACTAGTTACGTCAAATCCTACACATACTTCTTGGCACAATGGAAAACTTGGTTTTTTGATGTTAGCCTGCACTTTTGGTCTTTTTTCTAAGGCAACCGGCCAAATAAATTCAAAGCGAGTACCTTGTCCCGGCTGACTATCTACTTGAATGGTTGCGTTATGCTGATCGACGATTTTTTTGACCACAGCGAGGCCCAAACCAGAACCATTTTCCCGCGTTGTAAAAAATGGATCGAAAACATGTTGTAATATTTTGGGAGGAATTCCCGGCCCACTGTCCCAAATACAAAAGCGTACATAAGATTCATTATCATGGAGTCGTTTTCGGCAAGTTTCCGCAACACACATACCAATGGTAATATTTCCACCATTTTCTATAGCATGTATGGCATTGATCATCACATTGAGCAATGCTTGTTTGAGTTGATGAGGATCAGCCCAAAGTTTAGGAATTTTAACGCTGTTTTGTGGGTTAATAATTTGGATTCCTTTTGATTTAGCCTCTTTATGCGTCCACAAAAAAACATCTTCAAGTACCTCATCCAACTGAGAAGGAATCGGATGGGTTTCTTGAGGAGCAGAAAAACCGTGAAAAGTTTGCAAAAAATCTGCTAACCGATCAACTTCATTAAGAATGCGATACAAATTTTTACGCAGGTGATCTGTTAATGTTTCTTCTTCTAGCAACCCTTGCACGACGGTTTTCATACCCGTCAAAGGATTACCAATTTCATGTGTCAACCCCATTACAAGTTCACCCATTGTTGCCATTTTTTCCATCTGAAACATTTGCCTATCTAATTCGCGGCAATGATCCACCCGTCGGCGTTCCTCGCTCACGTCACGCACCAGTGCTAAACAGCTATGAGTGTCGCCCATAACCGATTCTGGGGTAACGTTAACAACCAATGTACGTTCTCCCATTTTTAGTTCAAATTGCCGGTTAGTGTGAACAACCTCGTATAATTTAGACCAGTGTGGGCAGCAATTTTCAATGCGACGCCCAATCATTTTATTTTTGGGGATGTTTAAAAATAATGCCGCAGCTTCATTTGCTAAATGAATATATCCAAGTGAATCCACAGATAAAATACCATCTCCAACATGTTCAATGATGGTTGCCAAATTTTGCCGCTCATGTTCTAGTGCAGAAGTTCTTGCCGCGACTTCCTCTTCCAATTGAACTTTGCGCCGTTCCAAACATTCACACATTTGCTCCAGCTGGGCACTCATCGAATTAAGACTGTGCCCTAAATTCGCAATTTCATCAGTCCCTTTGACAACAATACGTTGGGAAAAATTGCCTTTAGCCACTTCCTCTGTTCTTTTGTGGAGTAAGGATAAAGGGCGTAACAGGTAACGCGACATATAAAAACCCGCTATAAGTGCTACCAAAATGCACACCGTCATCAAACCATAAAGGATATGGAGATTGAGTATAGTAGCAAATAATTGTTGCTGCGGATAAACCATTACCACTATCCATTCAGTCAGCGTTGTCGCTGAATGTGGTAATAATGTATTAACTACCACTGGCGCGTAGGCAATAATTTGGTGATCAATAATTTCTATTTGACGCTTTCTTTGTTTGATATTTTGCAATATCGTCTTAAGAAATACATTGTTAAGTTTACTTATCGGTTTTATTTCAAACTGTGGAGTTTTAAGTGCAGAATCGGTATAGCAGGCAAAGTAAAAAGCAGAAGGATTGAATAGATAAGTTGTGCCACCCCGTGCAAGTGCTAGTTGCTGAATTTGCTCAATAAAAAATTCTGCATGAAAATTAATAACAATTATACCTTGAACTACCCCGGTTTGATCCGCGACTGGTATAGCAAAACGTAATTGATGATTTTTTTGGGATCCGCCCTTGCCTGATTCCGCATAAAAGTCTGTTGGCAAAATATAGATTTCTCCCATTTCCAATTTGAGTATGTCGTGAACATTATAACGTTTGGATTCATTTCGCTCAGACAACGGAATAATTTTCGCGCCACTTTCGTAGTGTTCGACACGGACAATTTCAACGCCTTGAGTTGAAAGAAAAAGCATTTTATGAACGTAAGGATAAGTTCGTATAAAGGCGGCAAAATCATGCTCCAAAGATGAACGTGCGATAGCTATTTTGATTTCAGAACGACTTGTCATTGCTGCCATCAAATTTAACGTAGTGGTGTTACTCTCCAAATAAAGTACATCACTACGCAATTGTTTAATAAAGCGTGCCATGTTGTCCGCCTTGTTAGCCAACTCCTGCTTGAGGTGATACAAAGTCTCATTCTTAAGGACTTCCAAAGAATAAAATATGCTAACCATGCCCGCAATCGTAACTGGCAATACAGCAGTAATCAGAAAAGCTACATAAATTTTTAAGGACAAACCACGAAATTTATTGAAAAGCATATTATTAATTATTAATTATTATTAATGGTTCATTAAGAATAAATTCTCCAAGTTGCTTGATATAACAGATTTATCAAAGGGTTTGTGAGCCATTCATTTTCACAAATTTGATTTGAAGTACGTTAAGTATATATTGTTATTCCGTTGATTACGCGAATAGTCAGATGTAATTAGTGAATTAATAAATTGCAAATTTTGAATGAACTTGATCCTTAATTTTTCATTCTTTGATTTATTAATTTAAATTGTGACTTCGGTTAATAAAAATGTATGTGGTAAAAAATTAACCGCCTTTGATAAAAAACTGACCAATTATAAGGTAAATAAACCGAATTTATGTACTATTCGTTAATATAGCTAAATTTGAATATACTATTAAAATCAATTAGTTATAAATATAGGCAAATTGAGCGCACAACATTAACAAACTTTGTCCATAATAAAATTCTAATATTCTACTATTGTTGGCTCACCTTTTGCCTTAATAGTTGACAATACTTTTACAATCGGGCTTGACGTGTTTCAAGAAGATTAGACCAATTAAAGTAATCATAAGTCACTTGAATAATTAGAGGATATTATCATGTCAGAAATACTAGTAATGCCAGCCTTTATCGTAGCCGTGAACATTGTTGCTTTGGTAAGTTTAATAGCTTATTCAGTTTATCGCAAAGTTACTCACCACAAGTAAACTTGGATTATTGAGGATTAATTTATTATGTCAGAAATACTAGTAATGCCAGCCTTTCTCATAGCTGTAAACATTGTTGCTTTAGTAGGTTTAATAGCTTATTCCGTTTATAGCAAAGTTGTTGATAATAAGTAAATTCGATTAATGAGGATATTATCATGTCAGAAATACTAATAATGCCAGCCTTTGTGGTAGCCGTAAATGTTGTCGTCTTGATGAGTTTAACGGTTTATGCCATTTATCGCAAAGTTGTTGACAGCAAGTAAATTGGTTTTGTTACCTCCTTTCTACTTTTGCACTTTGAGAATCGGAGTCACGATTGAGTGACTCCCAAAATTGCACCAGTGGGAACGCATAACTTAATTTCAAGCCTTATCTAAACATCCTACGCCTTAAGCCCAGCAATCTAAAGCTGGGCACTCCAACAAAAACCATACACCCTGAACAAATGGGGACGTATCGGCTCAATTCCTTGGAAAACATCAAATTTTCCATTGTTCTAAATTTTTATCTGCTCATCACATCATCTAGTTTATGAGTTTTTTTATGCTCATAACAAAAAGAAACCAAGTTTTTTAAAAAACTTGCTTTCCCTACGTATTTTCACGCTTCTCCCTAAGTACCTTCGCCGGCACGAGTAACTAGTATATTATTTTCCTTCAAAATTTTTTTATCTTTTATCTCTTTCTTTTCACTTTTTATTAATCTAAAGCAATTACAGATTTTTCGTAAAAGTTTATCGTGTAAAATCAATGCTAAATTTAATTTATAAATACAACTTGATTTGATAATTAAATAAAACCGGTAAAATGAAAATATCCTTAATGACATTACGCTTATATAGTGTAACAAATAAACCTACTAAAATTATGAATTTATTGCAAAATATTAGTTATACATAATATTATTAATTACTAAAATTCTAATATGCGATTTATTACTAATTGCATTTAGAAGTAATAATCTTTACTCCTCCCCCCAATCTTCAAAAAAAAGTTTTGCTATCCCCACAAATCTGATAACATGGCACTTCGTCTTTTCTTCTGATCTTAGAAAACCAAGCATTCAACTGCATTTGCCAAGAACAACTGGATGCCTTGCCTTGAACCAAACAAGGACTTGAGGCTAATTGTTCATACATGCGTTGGGACAAAACGGCTTTTAATTTGGTAACAACCGGCTTGAACAATTGCTGCTTGAATTTAAAGTAGTTGCTGGCTCATATATTTTTGGATAATACCCATTTTCTCATTGCTGTAAATAACCATCAGTCCAGAATTTATTTTGGAACTCTAGTGCAGGAGCGCGGAAGTACCACCTAAAAATGAGAGTCAAGAAATCCGATTTTTTCAAACAATCGGATTTCTTTGACGTTTGAGTGGTACGGAAACTTACTTCGGCACTAGTTTTTCAAATATTTTCACTGAATCAAGACTGAGGCACGAATCGATCCTTGGTTTCTCAGAGTTATTTATATGGGTTTCAATCCATCTTATATCGGCAGCCATTAATAGTTGGTTATTAGTAGTTGATGATTGGTTATTAAAAATGCTTTTCTTTAATGGAGGAGAAACCTTATGGCTTGGAAATTTCCTAAGCTCTCTCGCCGCACCTTTTTGAAAACCACTGGTGCTGGTGCTGCGGGGCTGAGTCTGTTGAAAGCCAATACGTTGTTAAGCAAGCAACCGGACGAACTATTGAATGTTGATAAGGAAGAAACGAGTTACACGATCTGTAATTTCTGTTCTTCTTTGTGCAATGTTCAAGTTACATCCCGTA
>Ga0233404_10000116_pt1 | contig 18881 bp, 13 predicted proteins | sample Na_oxic_2_MG_FD_179861 | JGI IMG/M metagenome (GOLD analysis project Ga0233404, IMG submission 179861) | Seawater microbial communities from Saanich Inlet, British Columbia, Canada - Na_oxic_2_MG | ecosystem: Environmental > Aquatic > Marine > Inlet | place: Canada: British Columbia | collected...
GATAAAGGCCAATCATCTCCACCACCGGGTGTTTTTACTCAATTAGCATTGGGTAATGCACATAGTTGCGGCTTGAAAACTGATGGTAGTATCCAATGTTGGGGTGATAACTCTAACGAGCAGTCCAAAGATGTTGCGGATATGATTTATATAACTGCCGGTTACCAAACTACTTGTGGTGTCAAAAGTGATGGTACGGCAAGTTGTTGGGGTAAGACCAACGGCTCTTATGGTTATTTGAATCAGATTGATTTTAGTGTTTATGGGTATGGTGACACTTATTCAAGTAGTGAAAATTTTTTATTTTGCGGTTTACGAGCCGATTATTCATTAAGCTGTCCTTCTACAACATCAGCACCAAGTGGTCAATTTACTTACGTAACCGTAGGAGCTGATTCTCATAAAAATGATTATAGCAATCAGATTCATAGTTTTGCTTGTGGTATCCGTGAAAATGGCTTAGTAGCATGTTGGGGTGAAAACTATAAAGACAGGGCCACTGCTCCAGTAGGTATAAATTTCAAACAGCCTATTCAACTACCACAACCAGAAACTTCTGCAACAGTAGAACAAGATTTATCTTTGAAAATTCGTAGTATGACTTATAACTCTCTTGATGGTACGCAGGTTTTATGGGGCAATTTCAAATTTCTTGGTACTAATGAGAGTAGTGGACGGTTAATGTGGGAATTAGAAGATTATGGTGTTGTTCACTAATAACCAATCAAAGAGTTAAATTACTTAACTTTGATTTTCCTCGTTCCCAAACTCCGTTTGGGAATGCCTTCCTCGACGCTCCGCGTCGAATATTTTACTTTGTGCCAAAGTACTTATCTATTAAAAAAGGTTAAACATGAATAGAAGATTTAGGGCATTGCGGTTAAATAAACGACCCACACAGACTGAATCAAGTCTTTCGATGGGTAAATTATTTCCACGCCTTCCCCTTATTGCCACCAAATTCTTAGGCATGTTTTTGCTTGTGACATTTGTCGCGTCATGTGGTCTTAAGCTACACCCAATTCAGGTAAAGAGGGAAGTGGGCCAACTTAATTTGGAATATGAATTACCTCATCAACAACGGCAGACACAATACGTTATTGCTATTGTGAAACCTGAATTTGCTGAACAGCAAGCTAAACAAGGGTATCGCCCTACTAGTGCGCTTGAAGCAGCAATGCTTCAACAGGCTAAAATGAATCAGAAAGAAGTGCGCCTTGGTTATGATTTTTCCAAAAAGTTCCATGGAAATTACAAAGCTCGTCTAATTGATGCGATGATGGATTCTTTGCAAGAACTTTTCTCCAAAAAAGGTTTTAGAACAAAAGGGCCTTATGCCACTTTTGATGAGATCACTTACGTGGACAAAAAAACCATTTACCTTGCGAGCATTCCAAGTATCAAGCTCTATTTCGATGATAAGATAACCCAGCAAGCGTGTTCTCGGAAGTATTGTACCAAAGAGGGAGAAATCCAAATTACAGGTGAGTTAATTTACAAACTTATCGAACCACTGACTGGACAAACCATGTCAAATCACCGCATCAATTTGTCTAACTTTGGTATTTCTAGAACCTATAAACATCAACATCTAACTGAGAGTGGTGATATTGGTACTCTTTCAGATGACCATCCAGTATTGCTCACTAATACAGATAAGGTTTTAGTGGAAGCAATCAATGAATTTTTTGCCAAAGCGATGGACAAACTTCATAAGCTCATTTCTCGTGAAGAAATCATCAGTTTTGCCGGTGATGTCAAACAACTTAAGAAAACAAAGCGTTTTTAAGGTTGTCTGTTTCATCTTGTAAATTGGACTGAAGTGATGATGACTGTGACACCAAATCTATGTAAATAGTCAGGTAGGGTGGGCAACGTCTTTTTGTTGCCCACCATTCAATTGTCTGAATCAGAATTTACAGAATTAAAGAATTAACAGAATGAACTTGCCTTTAGTACAACGAATTGAGAAATAAACGAAAAGGATGGCGTTGGTGTTTTTTTTAATTCATTTATTTATTGTAGTCAAAGTCAAGTTGAAAGGTTTAATTCTAAAATTCTGTGAATTCTGACTCAGACATTACAAGTACAACTTCTTTCCGTAATTAAACCATGCGAGAAAATTTGATTTAATTGGGCCTCACATTTTTTTCGTTGCTACGTCTATAAGGGCATGGGAAGAAAATTTATTTATAAAGAATAAAGTTCGTTATTCCCTAAGTTGGCGACGCGCCAACGCTTTTTACCATTTTGATTTAGAACGTGCAATAGGAGAATGAAGTATGAAACGATTACCTACAGCGTTAATGGCAGCGGTGATGACATCAATGTTTGCCACCTCAACGTTTGCTGATGAGGGTAAATGGTCACCAAATTTGTTGCTGAAACCGAATGCCGAGGCTGAACTGGATGATGAGTGGGGAGTTTGGAAAGGTGGCATTAGTCGGTTAAGTTCTTATAATAGTATATTCCCTCACCAAGGAAACTATCTTTTCCGGTTAGCCGGCACTGTCAAACTTACTCAGAGCATCAATGTTTCTGATTATGCTCCTTTTATCGACAAAGGTAACGCCGAAGTTAAAATCGGCGGTTGGTTTATGCTAGGCGGTGGTGCGCCGGACTGTTCTTTCATAACCCAGTATTATGATGAGAATGCCACTTATTTAACAGAGGATTCAGAAACCATAGGTTGCGATACGGCGAAATGGACTGAACAGCAAGCTTTAAAAACGGTTCCCCCCGGGACAAGGACTATCACCTTTGAAATTCGAGTCATTGTGCCAACAGAATGTGATGGTGGTAGTTATTGGGATATTTTTACGAAAAAATATTGTGATGTTTTGTTGGATGATGCCTATTTTCATATCAACTCAATTTCCACTTTCACGCCAGACGATGATGAGATTTCCAGTGATAAGGATGACACGCCGGGTAGTGATATTGTCGATGACAGTGGTGACAGCCCCACTGATGAAACTAGCACGCCCACTACCACAGCCAGCCTACATTTCACTAAAGTCGAATCGCTTTACAATATTGGTGATTTTGTCATGATCGATTTGGTGGAAAACTTGCAAGTGGCGACTCGTTTTCATAGGGTTGATTTATGGGTAGCGATTGAATTGCCCGATGGCAGTTTGCTCTTTATGACCGAAAATCCGTTTGAGCCATTTAGCGTCGATCCGCAACCCTTTAAATCGTCATTAGACACTAGCAAAACCACCCATCGGGTGCTTGAGTTTGAAGTCATACCAACCCTGTTGAGCGGAAACTATACCTTTTATGCAGTATATGTCAAAGAAGGCCAGAATCCGATGAACAGTTTTTTGGGACTGCGCTCAAACATTGCGATAGTAAAGGTTGTATTAAGTAATTAGTAAGTCAGGTTAATGCGATTAAGTTATATTCCACCGATTTAGATTCCACCGATTTCATCGGTGGCTATTCACATTTAACCCCTTCGGGGTTGGCATATCAACGCAAATTCATAACACCAAAGGTGTGAAATGTAAATAGTCTTATGCCAAACATAAGGAAATCTTGGCAAAATCATGAATTTTGTTACTTGACAACCTACTGCGCTTTTATTGGGCGCATTCCTAAAAAGCCCTTTTGGCTCGTTGAGCCAAAGGGATTTTTTTATGCTTATCGTAAATATAAGGTTTAATATGGGTTAATTGAACCTCACATTTTTTTTGCTGTTACGTCTAACTAAACCATGCAAGAAAAAATTGGGTTAATTGAGACTCACATTTTTGTCGTAGTTATGTCTAAGTAAACCATGTGAGAAAAAATGGAAATATTACCATGATGTTTAGGTAATAATTATAAGTAGCCCCAATTACGGGGCAATCGTTCTGCCACTTTGATTAACAAGCGCATCATTGCCATAAGTAATGCTTGAAGGTTATTGAGGTGGTAACGGGTATTAAATATGAGACTAGAAATTAGTCTTTTTAGGCTTTTGCAAAACTCGTTAGCTTTGAAATCAATTTCAACGAATTGATTCTGAAACGATAATTTTGCAAGAGACTATACTACGGTGGGTGAGATTATTTTGTCCACCTTTTAAACACAACCAATTATCTAGCTTGTCACTGGTGCGTTTACTTTCACTTATAAAAATTATACCATAAAGGATAATATAATAATCAAATATGAAGGTGAGAAACTGTATGAAACTGGTTGTGTTGGTACAACAGGGAAAGAATCTGTGTCCATTAATTACGCTGGAATTTTGAACAACATCGTAGTAGAAGTTATACCAAATTGCGAAGGAGATACCGGTACATAGTGGGATTTCACTATGCACTGTCCCAAGTAAGTTGCTATAATAAGCTTTATTTGATTTTTTGTGGATGACAAATCAAATGAAGGTAAGCAAAGTCTTTTTTTGCTTACCATTAAGTTAAATAACGGTGGGCAAAAAATGTCCACCCTATATCAACAAACATTTTTTGCATAAAATTAATGGTAGTGAACCTACACTTACTGGTTATTAACCTAAAGCGCAACAAAACCTGACAGGTATTGAAGACTTGTCAGGTTTGATTTTCATAGGTGTCGTGGCTTAAGTTGGTAGCCCACTTGCTTAAAAAAACAACCCCTGAATAACAATGGAAACCAAAAAAGAAAAATGGACCCTGACTCCTTATGATGATGCGATTGCATGGTTCATAGTCGTTGCAGCCGCTATAGCAATATCTGTTACGATTTTAACTGAAGAGAAAGAAAAAGATAGTAGTGCGCCATCTGCACTAATCTTTTCTAAAGAACCCGGTGAAGTATTTCAAGATACTTTAATAAATGGCAGATTGGGGCCAAAGATGGTTGTTATCCCTAGTAGACAAAATTCGACGGATACAGAGGGATTTACGATAGAATTTGCAATCGGAATGTATGAAGTAACCGTTGATGAATTTAGGCAATTTGCTGAAATGACTTCTCATACTAGAGGGGGACATAGAGGTTCTGCTCGTAAAAATATGGGTTGTTGGAATCTACTGACCAACAAATATGACAGTAGTTTGAGTTGGAAAAAACCCGGTTTCCCTCAGACTGGTAAACATCCAGTTACATGTATTTCTTGGTTTGATGCAGTTAAATATGCAGAATGGTTGACCAAAAAAACTGGACGACGATATAGTTTACCCTCAGAAGCAGAATGGGTACATGCTGCCCAAGCAAATACTGACACCCAATATTGGTGGGGTAATGATGTTGGCAAAAATCAAGCAGTATGTGATGGTTGTGGCAGTCAATTTGATAACAAGCGACCGGCCCCAATTGGCTCTTTCCAATCAAATCCGTATGGTTTATATGATGTGAGTGGCAATGTTTTGGAATGGTGTGCTGATGATTGGGATGTAAATTCTTCGGGAGCTTCCATCAAACACGAATCTGAGATAAACAAAAATACTAAGTTTAGTAAGGTACAGCGTGGTGGTGCATGGAATAATGTACCAGCAGAAATACGTATTGCTAATCGTATAAATGGTGGTTTGCCTCGGGTTAATAATACCGGTTTCCGTGTAGTTATGCGATTTATGAAACCCAGCAAATAAGATTTGTCGTATATAGACTTTCAGAAAAATCCAAGCTACTAGACCTGCTAGGTTTTTAAAACTTGGTATCGTTCCCAAGCTCTGCTCTCATCGTTATATACAAGTCAAAATATGACAAATGTAGGGTGGGTAGAACGGTAGCGAAACCCATACGCATCAACTTAAGGGAAGCTATTGAATTTTCAGCGATTAAAAAAACATGTTGAATCTTAACATAGTTGGAGATATTATCCAGTTTTTAAAGACATATATTTGTAGGAAAAAAGATTCAAACAATTTTAGGTTCGGTAGCAGATGCTTTGGGAAAATCAACTGAATTTATCAAACGTAAAGACATAAATCATTAAATAGACTCCGATAATTCTATTCGTTATTTTCTTAATTCGTTGTACTCAATTCATAATGCTCTTTTAAAGGGAGAAGATGAAAATCAAGTCGGTGGTATTTTTGCTGTGATTGGATTTTATATGTTATTTATTATGGGGGATGATGTCGCATTTTCTGCATTTTTGCTATCCGTATGGTGTTTTTATGCTGTATCTGAAGCTAAGAGTAGAAAGAGAGAAAGAGAGAAATCGTGAATATAAAATAGTGTGATAATTTTACATTATGCACGAAATTTCACAAGAATGGAAAAGAGGGAGCCACACAAGTGATCTCTATTTTTGTTTAACTCAGGAGAAACCATGAAACAATTAATACTTTGTATTTTCACGGCTTTATTATTTTTGCAGGCTTTTTCAACCAGTTGGGCCCTGCAATTATCGGTCAATCAAGAACGCTATGTGCCAGGTGATGAATTGGTGTTGACGCTGATTGAAGATTGGCCCGGTGAAGCGGAAATTTATGTTGCAGTGACTTTGCCGGCTGATAATGTATTGTGGTTTTTAATGCCCCCGCAAAATTTCGTGCCAGATTTGGTACCGTATGCGCAAGGGGTATCGGCAAGTGGTTCAAGGGAAATTTTGCAAATGCCTTTGCCAGTCGGGTTGCCGGTGGGCGAATATACTTTTTATGCCACCGCAATGTATTCTATTTTCGATAGAATAGACGATGTTGCGGAAACTTCTTTTATTTATGCCACTGAAGCTGAACCGGTAGAATTGGTGCTTGGCGATATCCGCTTTCCCGATGGCGTGATGGGGCGACGCTATAGTTTGGCCCTTGAACCTGAATCTGGAACTCCGCCTTATCAATTCAGTTTGAGTAGCGGTACTTTGCCCGACGGCTTGACATTGGATAAGAGTAGTGGCTTGATTCAAGGTGAACCGTCAGCACGCGGTTTTGCCGAATTTACCGTGCAAGTAATTGATGGCCAAGGTAATACCGGTGAAATACCGGGGGCCATTAATGTTTATGGCGTGTTGACCTTTGGTGAACATGGAACTTTTAAAGGTTGTAATGGTTTGCAGATGGCTTTTAATTCGATACAGGATTTGGATGAGATTAGGATTGAGCAGGGGACTTATGATTGTGTTGGGACGGAACTTGCGGAAAATAAGACAATTAGGCATGGTATTAAAATTTCTGGTGGTTGGGATGCGGAATTTAAGAAACAAACCATTGAACCCACTTTGACCGTATTTGATGCTGGTAATCAGTGGATAGCTTCTGCTGATACTGAGGAATTATGTCAGGAGGCTAATGGTGAGTGGCTTGGTTCTAGTTTAAAGCGTTGTTCTAAAAATACGCTGATTGAAGGACGGTTTTTTAGTTTTAATAATAATGGCCCAATTGCGGTGGAAAACTTTAGTTTCAAAAATGCTTATTCAACGTTTGGTAACGGTGGTGCAATATTAGGACAAGATAATGTAACCATTGAACAATGTGTTTTTGCGAATAATACTGCTTCTATTGGTGGAGCTGTTTCTAATGTAGGCACTATTACTGACAGCACCTTTAGCAACAACAGTGCTGGTAGCGCCGGTGCTGTTTATGTTGCTGGTAATATTACTAACAGCACTTTTACTAACAACAGTGCTTATGTCAGTGGTGGTAAAGGCGGTGCGGTTTTTTTGGTTGCTGGCAATATTACTAACAGCACCTTTACTAAAAACAGTGCTGAAAATGGTGGGGCAATTTATTTTTCTGATTATAGAGGCTCTATTATGGCTTCCGTAACCAATAGCACCTTTACTAACAACAGTGCTTCTAATATTGGTGGGGCGATCTTTCATTCTTATACTCCTTCTTCCATAACCAATAGCACTTTCACTAACAACAGTGCCTCTAGTGCTGGAGCAATTTTTTTTAGTTCTTATTTTTCTTACATAACCAATAGTACTTTCACTAACAATAGTGCTTCTGGTGGTGGGGTGGTTAGCAATATCTCTGGTGATGGCGGGGCGGTTTATGCTGGTAATGGTTTTTCTATAACCAACAGCATTTTCACTAACAATAGTGCTTCTAAAAATGGCGGCGCAATTAATCTTGGTTATCGTGAAGAGGATAGCATCATAATCAACAGTATTTTCAACAAAAATAGTGCCTCTATAGGTGGAGCTATTTTTTTAGATGGGGAATGGGGAAAAGATATTACCATCGCCAACACCACCATTGTCAATAACAGCAGTTCAGAAAATGGCGGCGGTTTTTATGGTAAAGGCACACTACTGAATAGCATCTTTTACCAAAATACCGCAGATAGTGAAGCTAACGACATCACTCCTAATGGTAACCTGATTCTGGACTACAACCTAGTCAATAACCTTACTGGTACTTATGACTATGGCACACACAACATCATGGGCGATCCCCAGTTTGTTGATGCAGACAATGGTGATTTTCGGTTATTGCTTGGTTCTCCTGCCATTAATATAGGTGATAACACCGTATTGAATCAATCTGTCGATTTGAATGGTAATCCGCGTGTGGTTGGTGGCACGATTGATTTGGGGGCGTTTGAGCTTCAGTAATTTTTTTTCTGAATCAGAATTTTCAGAATTTTAGAATTTACAGAATAAAATCAAAACCTTTCTTTGGTTTTTATCCTGAAAATTCTTTAATTCTGGAAATTCTGATTCAGACGCTTGGCGTTATTATCAAAACCATCAAAACGATATTGAACGAGCTATTGCTAAACAAGATGATGACGATTATAATTATACGCTGATGAAAATATTCCAAAATCTGTCATAACCATACTGCGGGAATTAGGACATAATATTTTAACGGCTCAAGAAGCCGGCAAAGCGAATCAACGCATACCTGAACCTGAAGTCCTGGCTTATGCAACCCAACTTCATCAAGCGCAAAGAATTCATGCACAACTTCTTACATATACTTCTTTAGATAATCAACTTATTCGGATAAATATAACTCAAATAATGAGCGAGCATTGGATATTTTAACCCGGTCAATCCTGATTCCGTTGTACTATTTATTTTGATGGGTGTACAATTGCAAAATAAAGCGACTTTGAGCCCCTCCAAACCAACATAAAAAAACTAACATGGTAACCCAAAAAGAATTAAAAGCCTTTTACGAAAACGATCTTAAACCCAAATTATTATTTTTTGAAGAACAACGCTTACTTTTGTCCCGTAAACGAAAAATTCTTTGGATTATCTACGGTATATTGGTCATATTAGCCATTTTAGCACTAATAATTATTTTTAATTTAGACGCCGGATATCTTCAGACAATTTACAGAAAATTTGTAGGCAAAGGCTATCTTTATTATGTGGATGATAAAGATGTGAAAGTATTTGTGATTTTTTATCTAATAATATATGTGATAACTTTTTATATGGCTATCGCACATTCCTATACGAAAATAAAATCTACTTATCGAAATAGTTTCAAAACAACTGTGGTTGGTTCCTTAGTGACATTTATCGATAAAGATTTAAGTTATACTCCCAAAGATAACTTGACGGTTAAAGAATTGTTGTTTAAGCAAGAATTTCATAACAGCCATTTGTTTAGAAGAAGAGAGGTTTACAGATGGAGTGGAGAAGATTATGTCGGTGGAATTTTAGGTGGAACAAGCCTAAATTTTTCCGAAATTCATGCAGAAACGCAATACACAAGCACAAAACACAGCGCTTCGGTTTATTATCTTGATATTTTTAAGGGACTCTTCTTTGTTTTTAATGTTAATTGGAATTTTGAAGGAGTTACTACGGTTATTGTACCCAACGATTATTGGGATCATTTTCTTAAAGAATACTTGCAATTAGTCAAGTTAGCAAAAAAAAGTGAGTTTAAGGTTTATAGTGACAATCCAACTATAGCCAAATACGTTTTTTCGACAGCATTTATGGATCGTTTATTGGCACTGCATCATCGGTTAAAAGTACCCATCGAATTGTCTTTCGTTAATAGCAAACTGTATATAGCCATTTCCATAGAAGAGGATTTATTTGAGCCACCCATATATAGTACTGTATTAGATTTCCAACTCATCCAAACAATTTTTGCATACATACAGCTTGGTCAAGAAATTGTAGAAGAGTTATTAGTTCTTATGAAACAACCTAACCAGATGGATTTGGAATAATTAATTCACTTTATACCTGATAGGTTTTGGAAACCTGTCAGGTATGCCTTTAATCGGAGTTATTAGCATGAAATTCTGTCCCGGTCCCGGTATTGGGTGTCCACGTATTATTGTTTTTGCTAGTCTATCACTAGTATTTCCAGTTTGTGGATTCCCTTTAGTTTTTTATTCAGTTAATTCGTTTTTTGACATTCTAATTGAAGTTGTTGATGAACGGGATGTGTCCATGGCTGCTGCAGATGGGAGTGATAATATGTCAATAGATCATATTGACAAATCCAATGAAGGCAAAATAGTTCATTTAACCGGTGACACGACAACCGATTATGTTGTATACGATTTTTTATTTGGTATTGAACTTTCCGATGTGATTAAATTAAAGCGAGTGGTGGAGAAATTTGATGGCCAAAACTGGTCAAATACCAATTCCTCTATAAATAGCAAAATATTTAGAGCAGAAGTGGTTAAGTTGGGCGCATTTACCTTATCTTATGATCTTATCGATGAGATGTTAACTTTTAAGAAGCTGCCAATGACCAAGGAATTATTGACACAGATACCTGATAATCTCAGTATCAAATTAGGGGGAGAATTACATTTAAACGACGGCCATTATTTTGTTGGACAAGACCCGAATTTTCCTCAAGTTGGCGATTTACGGATTCGTTTTTTTGTGGTTAGCACCGGTACGGTCAGTATTACGGCTAAACAAGTCGGTTCATATTTAATTTATCAAAGTACAAAGGAAATCATATTTACCTATTTTCAGAGTACAAAAAAAATCATATTCACCTTTTTTTCTAAATTTTACCAAATATTACCGCTCTATTTTTTATCTTTTTTCTCCCTGTCACTTGGTATTTATTTGATTTCCTTAACCTTGAAGATACTTTACTATTTTCCACCCTTATTTGATTCTGAAAAATATTTATATTTTAAAGTGGTAAAATTTATTTATATTGGTTATTACTGGGTAGTAATTTTTTTGATAGCTATGTTCGCAGGGCTAGCAGAGGCAAGGGAAGATGGTGGAATTTTTTTAGCCTTAGCTTTTATCTTTCTTGTAGCAATGATTATAGTACCAATAATTATATATGTTATCGCACTTTTACTCAGTAAATTATTAAAATTCATTCCTTTTTTTGATAATTTTCTTAACTGGCTCAACTGGCTTGCTGCAATTATAATAGCTATCAGTCTATCTTTAATTTTTATCGCCATGATTTGGATAATCTATCTACCAATATTGAGTGTAGCTTTGATCATAATGGCTATTGGGAACTTATATTTCTTAATACCGGCGCATCAATTGTTAACAGTTCCAAACTATGAACCGCCAGAGCCACCGCTAGTTCAGGAAATGGTAGTTCCTCAGAAAGTTTAGTCAATGCCGTTAAGTTAAGAATAGGGACCAAAGTCATACAAAAGATGCAGATAAGCAGCACCGGTACTCCATTGAGAAATGGTATCGTTGAGAGGCTAATATAAGAAGGTTTTATAACCCTCTGTAAATTTTCTGATAATGGAGTCCAAGATTTATCTTGGGCACTTCCCAAACTAAAGTTTGGACTCTCACAAAAACAGCAAGCCATTTTTTCCCGAAAACTTACCCTCACATTTTTTTGTCACAACGTCTATATCAGTAATCTCCAAAAAATTATCAATTGTGATGTTTTGTTGGATGATGCCTATTTTCATATCAACTCAATTTCCACTTTCACGCCAGATGATGAGATTTCCAGTGATAAGGATGACACGCCGGGTAGTGATATTGTTGATGACAGTGGTGATAGCCCCGATGATGAAACTAGCACACCCACAGCCAGCCTACATTTCACTAAAGTTGAATCGCTTTACAATATTGGTGATTTTGTTACAATTGATTTGGCAGAAAACCTACAAGTAGCGACTCGTTTTCACCGGGTTGACTTATGGGTAGCGATTGAATTGCCCGATGGCAGTTTACTCTTTATGACCGAAAATCCGTTTTGAGTCATTTAGCAAGCGTAGGGTGGGTAGAGCGATAGCAAGCGTAGGGTGGGTAGAGCGATAGCGAAACCCATACGCATCAACTTAAGGGAAGCTACTGAAGTTTCAAGGACTTAAAAAATATGTTGACTTCTAACATATATAGATAATTTTTTCAAATAATTGGGGTCAGAGTAAAATTAAAATTAAAATAAAACGATAATGCCTTTCAAAATTAATGTTACTCTGACCCCAATTATTTATTCGGCTTTTTGCGACGGGAGCAAGGCTTTAGTTAGGGCATTTTGCAATGCCTTTCTTAAAACCGTCTTTGTAAGTTTGTCGAATAAGTCTAAGAGATATACCGCCATCGTTATCAGAAAATTGAGAATCAGATACATAAAATTTCACATCCCCCGCTGCACTCAAGCTAAAAAGCACAGACTTAGACTTAGCAGCTGCCAACGCTGATGATGGTTCAGGATAAACGAATTTGTTATCCACGTTTATTGTAGCTTTTGGTTCTGATACTATGGACTTATCATCAATACTTATAGCAATTAAACTAGGTGAGGCAATAACATAACTATTCAACCAACCACCAAACGTGGTTGGAGAAGTTATTTGGCAACCATCGGAATTTGAACAGGTCGTCTTACCCCATGGATTCCAAGCATTGTAAGTACCACCGTCGTCGGTACCTATAGATTCCACAAGGTAAGTACCTTCATGTAAAGAAACTTTGATTGGGTTTGAGCCACTATTCTTCTGTGCATCTATATTAATAACCTGAATTGGTTTTACTCCCACTTCATCAGCATAAACTGTTACTGAAATAGCCATTGCAATACCTAAAGCAAAAGCTTTGTGCTTGAACATACTCATAAAAAATATTTTCCTTATCAAAAAAACTGTGATTGATTGACATTAAATCAGTATAATGTCTAATGACATATAGCAGTACTTCTAACACCGCTCTTCTCCCGCGCGTCTTTTTGCGTCGGGAGCAAGGCCAAGTTAGCACATTTTTAGGCCAGATTAATTCGAGCCTGACCACTTTAGTTAGTAGTATTAGAACAATTCACCAGTTCCACCACAAAGTCGAATTGCATGAGAAAAAGCTTTTGCCACTTTTTCTGGATTCTGTGGATTTTGAGTTAACACTTTAATGAGAAACGCGCTTCCCCATTGCTGTCTGTTAATTTTTATCTTATTGCTAACAAACTCACCATTTTTAGTACTACCCCAACCATAATCAATAGAGTAGACCTTTTCAGCATCATTTTTGGTATCAAGTGCTACACTACCATCATAAACAGAAATCCTAGTAGGGTCTAAATCTTTTAGTCTACCAAAGTTATCTTGCCGTATTTCTGTTCTTGTATTTAAATAACTGCTTGTCGAAACACGTAAATAACAACGAGATTTAAGCTTTTTCTGAAATCCCTTTTTTGCAAATTTGTTAGCAAAAACAAGACGTTGACTTCCATGTCCATCCCCCCAGTTCAGGTTGGTTTTTTCCAGAATAAAATTTATAGTATCCCCTAAAGATGGTGTACCATAACTATTCAAAGAAAACAACAAGAACACTAATGCCGTAAAAATTGAACGACATACATACACTTTTTTTAACATTTTGTCTCCTAATACCAGACTATCAAGTTTTTGATGTTATGTTACAAAAAACTTAGTCGAGTAATAATTAAGTAAGCTTTCCAATAAATTGGACAACTCCCAAATAATATACCAGTTAAGGGCAATCATAAGAGATTACCTTTATTGATTCAATCATTGTTAAAAAAACCTTTGTGATTGCCCCACTTAAAGGTGGTATATTAATTTTTCCAGTTACCTATGCCTATATTAGCAGGTAAAGCAATGTGTACACAAGCAAACCTACTAACACCGTTCTTGAGCCGCGCGGCTTTTTGCGTCGGCTCCAAGACCAAGTTAGAATTAAATTTACTCTGACCACAATTATTATTCAAGAATATCTAAGCAAGATACTTCTCGATGTCTTCCGTCATAATCTGCCTTAATTGTTGCCATACCTGATCTACTTGAAAATCCTACTACTGAAAATCTCTCACCAAGCCAATTAGACTGTAACTTAACAGTTTTACCGACATAAAGATGCTGACAGTTTTTCATCCTTTCATAGCGACGAGCATTTTTTTCAGCTTCACGTTTCTCATGCTCTGTTTTTCCAAGCCTCTCACCATTTTCCCATTTTCCCGTGTATTTATCACCAGAGGCATACCAGTAGGTTCCTTTTCCATGCATGTTGCCATCTACATAATTTCCAACATACTTGTCCTTTTTAACACCATTTTTATACCATTGTAAAGTTCCTTTACCTTGTGCAATGCCCTTTACACACCGACCAGACCATGTAACTGCTTCATTAGGCACAGGATTTGGATTCTGTATCCTACATCCCGTGTTTTTGTCAGCTATATAAGTATGGCCCGATGTAAACTCGCCGTCTTTCCAATTACCATCTTGGATTTGACCATCAGCATACCATTTAGTTCCCTTGCCATGCATTTTACCATCTACATAATTTCCAACATACTTGTCCTTTTTAACATCATTTTTATACCATTGTAAAGTTCCTTTACCTTGTGCAACACTATTTACACACTTACCAGACCATGTAACCGCTTCATTAGGCACAGGATTTGAATTCTGTATCTTACATCCCGTGTTTTTATCAGCTATATAAGTATAGCCTCGGGCTTGAAATACTAAGTTATCAATGTCACCAGATACTAAGCGTTCTTTCTTAAGAGTCTCCTCTTTATGCGTATAAATATAAATATTATTGCTTTTTCTAAAACGCTCAAAACAATGCGTTTTTTCTTTCTCTAGATACTTATAACAAATTTGATTGTTACGAACATACCATTTTCCTTCAACTAATCCATCAAAATCAGAATTTCTTCCTCTCTTAGTACTATAGTAACACGTGCCATCAGGTGCATGATATTCCTTCTCACCATCTTCTTCATAAACAGTTTTCCCAGAAAACAAGCTTTTTAATTCATCAGAGCGAATTAACTCACCAAGATATTTGTTTTTTCTATAAGAGCCTACCTCTTTATCACCGTCTGCCCATGTGTAGGTTCCTTGACCATGCCTTTTATCATTTTGCCATTCTCCCACATACTCGTTACCGCTATTATATCGAAAAGTTCCCTCTCCATTGACACAATTCCCTTTTAGACAACCTGTTGAAGCACAACCAGCAAAAAGTAGACAAGCTACTATTATTCCCAATAATTTTTTCATTAATTTAATCTCCAAATTCAAAAAAATTAAAATAGCTAAGTGCTGGGTGATTTCCCACCTAACACTCCTCTTCAGCCGCGCGTCTTTTTGCGTCGGCTGCAAGGATTTGTTAGGACATCTGTTGAGTTTGAATTTGGTCAGATTTAATTCAAGCCTGACTCCTTTATTTTCTAACAATTATTTGTTAGGAACAATATGTTCCAGTAATCTCCCAATTACAAAATGATTGATTGTATTCAGCAACCATATCCTCAGCTTGTTGTAACATTTCATTATAATTAGCCAAATTCAAAAAACGAGTAATAAGTTCTTCTTCTTTCCCATGTTTTATTGACATCCAAATATCACCATCAAGAAAACGGGATGGTGCATTATATTGAAATTTCCCTATTCCATCATTCAAAATATATATTACTTTTGTTTTAGCTAGGGATTTAAGTTTATCAAAATCAATTGTCCGTTCAACACCTTTGAACTTAAATAAAATATCATGAATATGTTGAACGAATGAGTTTTCTCTAGTGTCGATAATTCCTGTTATGGTGGCTTCTGCAAAATCTGAGTGTGGTGACTGTTTTTGCATTGTATGATGAATCTTTGAATATATATCCTTATGGATAAGAATGAGAATGGAGTTACGAACAATAGACTCATACATGGCACAAGGTATAAATAGGCTATCATACTCTTTTTTAGGATACATGATCATTTGCCCAGCACTTAGAGACATTAAGTAATTTAGTGTCGTCTCTTGAATACGAAAACTTCTTTTATCAAATAATACTTTAAGTTGCTGAATGTTTTTCCTAAATTCCAAATGAAGATCACGTTTTATTGTAGCTTGTCCAGAAAGAATTGGAATATAGTTGGAAAATGTTCCTTTGATTGTGACTTTAGTACCTGATGGCAATGAGTCAGCATTTGAATAAAACTCTTCAACAGACTGAAGTATTTTAACTTCTTTGGAACTCACTGTTGTATTAAACGGTTTTTTGCTAATGTCATACAAAAAGTTCACAAAATATGAAATTGCAGCTCCGATTACTAATTCTTCAAACATTATAAATACTCTATTTAATTATCCCAAGCAAGTCCACATAACTTACTAAGTTTTATTGTAGTGCAACCAAAGACAGGGCGAATCACCAAGCTCATCTTCTGCTATCAGAATTGGTATTAAAACTAATACCGCTCTTGAGCAGCCAAAGGACGGCTCCAAGGCAAAGTTAGCAGGTAAAGTAAAGCGCAGCGAGCAGACCTACTAACACCATTCTTGAGCCGCCGATAGGTCGGCCTCCAAGATAAAGTTAGAACTTATTGAATAATCCTAATATTGCATTCTATCAACTTTACTTTGAACTATCAAACGTAGATAAATAACGTAACAGTAAATAGATAGTACAAGTTAAATAGTTGATATTGAAAATAATTAAGAACGATTAACCCAACTAACACCGTTCTTCTCCCGCGCGGCTTTTTGCGTCGGGAGCAAGACCAAGTTAGAATTAATTTTACTCTGACCCCAATATTATTTCATTTGGTGAAAATTGCCACCATGCTTCAGTTGACCAATTTCCAGCTATGTCACTATAATGTATAGCTAACTTAACTGGACAATTACATCTGTTACTGAACTTTATCTTGAAATTAGTTTGGCTAGTCGTTGTATTAAGGATTGTAGTTGCTTGTACCACTACTACCCTCACTCAGAAGCCGCTAAGGCTCCTAACACTATTGCTCCACCTACTAAGTTACGAAAGAACCTCAAATTCTTAACTCTTTCGTTAGCATAAGTTTGTGAAAAATCAGTGTCAGTACCATCCGACTTCATTTTCAACATTCCATCAATATTGTATTTGTTACTTCTAAATATTGCACCACTCCAATAAACTTCTATCTCCACTTTAAACAGCTCAGAGTAAGAGTTATAGTCGCAACTAGTAACCTTCACGCGAATATCCTGACCACCACCGAATTTATCAACTATCTCATTCCCTGCTATTTCGGCAAAATATTCGGCTTTGTCTTGCCCGTTTGAATCACATGACCGAGCAAAAGACGTAAAAGGTAATCCAGCAATTAACATAAAAAGCAAGAATAAATATTTTTTCCTCATTATACTTTACCTAAAACACCCATATTTAAGAAAATAGTTAGATGCTGGGTGATTTCCACCTAACACCCCTCTTCTCCCGCGCGTCTTTTTGCGTCGGGAGCAAGGGCAAGTTAGAACATTTATTGAGTTTGAATTTGGGCCAGATTTAATTCAAGCCTGACACCTTTTATTAGTTATGCTTAACTCGATAATGATTAGCATCCATATCCAGTTCAATTACAGTTTCCCTATTTTCTTCTATACTGAAATTTATATCTAATCCTGAATAATGTTTTCCACTACAACTTTTGATGGTATATTTCAAAACATATGGCCCCGGGGATAAATAGTATTCCTTTTGACCCAAATTGCCCCATCCACAACATTCTAAGTTTTCTGTTCCATAGGTACTTTTAACTGTTATATTCCCCTTTCCACAGATTGAACCTGTTTTAAGATAAAGAGTTCCTGGCTTTCGTGATGTGTCTATATTTTCTGCAATATTGACTATAGCTGCACCATAAACAGCACCTATAGCACCAAAAATATCAACTGGTTTTCCAACCTTTTTATCTCTTTTCCATTCTCCAGTATATTTACTACCATCGGCATACCATTGAGTTCCGTGACCATCTCTTTTACCATGTTTCCATTCTCCAATATATTTATCACCGTCACCAACATCAGTAAACATATTCGAAAATGAAGTAGACTCTTGACGTAATTGACCAAAATCTCCTGCTAGATTATGTATACCTGCACAATTTACGCAAGTTCCGAAGCCTGAAAATTGTGCGTCTACAAAATCTCCTTCATAGACTCTGTTACCATATGTATATTTCCCTTTGCCAGTAAAGTTGCCAACTACAAAATCTCCTTCATATATTTCGCCAATTTCGTAGACGATATTACCATTATCATTCTGTACTTCTTTGCCCCATATGTGTTTTCCTTTGCCATGACGCTTACCATCCTTCATTTCTCCAACATACCTATCCATTTTAACTTCTCCAACATACCCTTTAATTTGCTCAGCTAAAACAGCATTATCTCTATACCACTGTACAGTCCCTTTACCTTGTGCAATGCCATTTACACATTGACCGGACCATGTCACTGTTCCTGTATAAGAGGAATATGACCATACTTTACATCCTGTATTTTTATCAGCAAACCACTTATGTGTAGATGTGAGACCGCTTAACCGAAGAATATTAGAAGTCAATCTACAACCGACAAAAAACAGACAAATTATCACGATTACCAATAACTTTTTCATAACAAATTCATCTCCAATTTAAACGCAAACTTCATATATGGTGGACAAAGAATTTTCTAACTACTTATTATAAGGCAAATCTTCCCGGATATTCCTAGATATTGGCGGGAAATTCAGGAAGGTTTTCCTTCATAACTAATTATCCTGACTTTTTTCCCTCATAACAAAAGTATTTACCGGGTT
>Ga0233404_10000117_pt1 | contig 18819 bp, 15 predicted proteins | sample Na_oxic_2_MG_FD_179861 | JGI IMG/M metagenome (GOLD analysis project Ga0233404, IMG submission 179861) | Seawater microbial communities from Saanich Inlet, British Columbia, Canada - Na_oxic_2_MG | ecosystem: Environmental > Aquatic > Marine > Inlet | place: Canada: British Columbia | collected...
CCACACACCGGTCGCACACGTTTTTGCTTTAGCAACGCGGCTAAGATCACCTTCCAGCGTCCTAGCCTTCTCTGTGGAGCCTTCTCCAGTCAGTAACAGACTTTCAGTAGTCTAGGAGTTGCTGCTAGTTTCCCTGTCCGATCTCCCACTCACACAATGCTCTCGATCACCTCACTCAAAAAGCAATTTACCTACGCGTCACCGAGCCAGAGATCTTGTGCTGAATCCCCGAAACGGACCTCCATCCAGACTACTTTCTCGCCATCGAACTCGAATCGACCGTTGAATAGCTCTCCATCTAACATCTGTGGCAGCCAATGCCTATCGTCTTGCCACATTTTGTCGTAAGGAATCGCCTCGATTGGGGTCCACAGTGGGTTGGCTTCGCGTGTTGCCGTGGGTTCGCCATCAAAGGCGCTGCTCATAAATACATGGCAGTGAATGTCAGGAATATCTGACATTGCGAAATGAAGTTCGCCCATTTTGACTGGAGAATGCGGAGTGATGTGAAGTTCTTCTTGGCACTCCCGCACAACCGCCTGCAGAGCATTTTCACCTGGGTCTATCTTCCCTCCAGGACCATTGATCTTCCCCTGCCCAATTCCCGTCAATTTCTCAATAAGAAGAATATTTCCGTCTTGAACGACGAACATCAAAGTCGCTGGAATTTCTGCATTCCAATTCTTCCATTCAATTGTACTTTCATTCGCTGGGATAGTGCTCATTCAGGTCACTCTAGAACGCATTTTCATTCACCACAAGCACCACCTCAAACACCTAATAGCAACAAATGCAACTTAGTCGCATTTATCGCTTGCTTTGCCCTAACTTTAAACATACAACTCATCATATCATGAAATTAGCCATCGCACTCATAGCTCTTACCACAGCGCTCCATTGTAGCGCGCAAACTAAAGTGGCCAGCTTGAGCCCGTTGCTTGCGGATCTAGCGAAACAAATAGGTGGTGACAAAGTGACTGTGGTGGATCTTATGGGTCCAGATGGCGATCCTCACACATTTCAACCAAGTCCTAACAAATTGGTAAAAGCGCAGGGGTCAGCACTCTATTTAGCCTCAGGAAAAAATCTCGAACCATTCCTACCTAAGCTGAAATCAATAATTGGCAGCAAGGCTAAGATACTAGAAGTGGGACTCAAAATCCCATCCTTGAGAATATCTGGTGATTCATCCATCTACGCCTGCTGCCCTAAGCATGCTCATGGATCAATTGACCCACACTGGTGGCACTCTATTGAAAACTGGAGACGTGCATCAAGCATTTTAGAAAAAGCGTTGATTGAAATAGATCCAGCAAATACCTCGACATATAAAGCCCGGACTAAAGCGTACCGCAGGCAACTATCAGGTCTTAAATCTTGGGCAAAAAAAGAAATTGCTACGATCCCCCGTTCTCAAAGGAATCTAGCCACAGCCCATGCCGCGTTTGGTTATTTCTGCAAAGAATTCGGATTTAAATCAATTCCAGTACAAGGCCTCAATAAAGAACAATCAGCCACACCTCAGTACATTGCGGAGGCCGTTGAAACCGTAAAAAAGAACCAGGTGAAAGCTATCTTCCCTGAAAAGGGTGCCAACGCAAAGGGGTTGCAGACAATCGCCAAATCCACTGGGGCTAAAATCTCTCCAGCACTTTATGCTGATAACGCCAGTTCTATTATTGGTATGTTCCAGCACAACGTCACCACCATTACTAAATCACTAAAATAATGAATTACTACACACCACTATTCGCTCTCACTCTGGGCACTCTCACTGCTGCAGATTTTCAGCTTGATTACAATGCTCACCTCAACATGACTTTCGGGCAGGCATCAACCGATGAGGCAGCTCTCGCAACACATGCCCATGACCCCAATGATGAATTTACTATTCAAGGACTTGAGCTCAACTTCTCGGCTAGATATGGTGACCACATTGCTGGATTTGTCAGCTACAACACATTTTTAGATGCTGAAAACAAAATTGACGGTGAGTTCGAAGAAGCGTTCCTCAAGCTAGAAGACCTGCCGGCGGGTTTCGAGCTCCGTGGTGGGCGATTCCTCAACCGAGTTACTTCGCAAAATAACCAACACCTCCACAGCTGGAACTTTGTCGATGCCAACCTTATTACCACCCGCTTCTTAGGCGACGAAGGTCTCATCAGTAATAGTGCCGAGGTTTCATATAGATTACCAATCCAACACGACTCTCTTCTTTCTGTCTCCTTTGGTGACGCTATAGCCCATGATGAACATGATCATCATGATGGCGACCACGGCGATCACGACGATCACGACGATCACGACGAGGAAGAGTCGGTAGAAGGTGAAGGAGCACTACTAACAGATGACATTCTAACAGCTAGACTGAAGGGTATATACCAGCATACTGACTTCCACCAATTCATCTACGGCTTAAGCTACCTTCAAGGAAAAAATGCTTATAAAAAATCAGGTCGCATCATGGGAGGTGACCTTACCTACCTCTGGCGTGAAAATGGGATAGAGCAAGGAGGGAAACACCTCCGCGCTAGTTTTGAACCAATCTACCGAGATTTTGACTATGTCAATGAAGACGGCGACCTCTCGGGTTCAGCAAACGAATGGGGTATCCACTCAAGCCTTGGATGGGGCTTCAAAGAAAACTGGGAACTTGGCTTTAGATACGACTACCTTCAAGGAGTTGACGAACCTATCGAGGAACTCGAAGAACGCCACAGGTCAACTGCCGCTCTCACGCGATCCCTTCAGTACAACGACAGCCTTAGCGGCCATGTCCGACTTCAATACAGCCGCGATTGGATAGACGGCCAAGGGCCAGAGGACGCAGTATGGCTACAGTTTCAGATCGATTTAGGCTCTGGTGGTGAAGTCCGCTAGAATGCGTCACACTTGAAGTCGAATATTTAACCGTTGGGCTCAAAATCAATCGCTAGCATGCATACGTCATCACCTAGATTGTTAGATTGAGCATGCATGGTCCCGGCCTCTATCAAGCGATCAAGCGCATCTGAACCCGTTTTCCTGGCGTTGGAAGAAAGAACCTCTAGCATTCTTTCAACGCCGAATTCCTCACCATCTACACCCTCAATCTCATAAATACCGTCAGTGAATAAAATGAGTTGGTCGATTGAAGATAATGAAATTTTATCCGCACCATAGGGAGCTTCTGGCACCAGACCCAAGGCTGGCCCCCTCACTATTTTCTCCGAATTTAACTTTGATGCCACTCCGTCTTTTACGAGAATTGGCATAGGGTGTCCAGCTGTGGCAAACTCTAAGGTTGCCTCTTTGACATCAATAACCAGGTAGAGAGCTGTGGCAAACATTTGAATACCCGCGTGGCTGAATATATTCACCAAGCTGTCATTTAAGCCATAGAGAAACCATTCGGGGCTCGAGGCTGAATCACTTTCCTTCTCTATCAGGCCCCTTAGCATCGCAACCACAAGTGCAGCCCTAACACCGTGGCCCATCACATCACAGATCAGCACTCCAGCCTTAGTGTCACTTATAGGAAAGACTTCATAGAAATCGCCAGCCATTTCACTATCCGGTTTATAAAGTGTGCTAAATTTAGCAGCAAGCTCAGAGATCGCCGATCCTCTTGGGAATGACTTAGGATTCCGGTCCAATACTGATTGTTGGACCTGACGGGCCAGTTCTAATTCTTCCTGGTAATCTTTGTTCCTCGCCTTCAGCTCAGCGGCTGCATTAGATAAACGAATCTGAACGTTCACCATCTCGGAGACATCACTCGTCACCCCAAAAACACCGCGTACTGCACCTTTGCTGTCAAGCCAAGGAATCTTAGTCGTTAGTACCCAAGTATCCTTCTCACCCTCCCATGTTTCACGTTCTAATGATTCCTCCTGGCGCTCTAACGTCTCCATAATACGCAGTTCGTCTGACTTACACTTGTCGGCATGCACACTGTCAAAAAAATCATGGTCGCACTTACCTAGCAACTCAGACAAACCACTTAAACCCATCTTCTCAGCTGTAGCTCGATTTGCCATGACAAATCGAGATTCCTTATCCTTAAAATAAATATTATTGGGGATGTTTTCAATTAATTGCTTCAGCAAGTAGCGTTCATCGTCCAATGCATTCTCGGCATTTTTCCTCCGAGATATATCAATCATCGATCCAGCTATGCGAACGACATTTCCATCGTCGTCTCGCACACATGCACCACGGATACGAAGCCAAGAAAAATAGCCCTCAGGTCGCCGATACCGACAATCTACAGCCACTAAATCAACCCCATTCTGTCGGATGATCTCCCTTATTGACTGTTTGAATTTTGGCAGATCATTTTCATGCAAATAAAGGTCAGGCTGCATAAAGATATTGGGTGCATCACCGCTGGAATACCCAAGAAAACTGAGCACTCGTTCAGAATATCTCATCTCTTTCCCAACAACATCCCACTGCCAAATACCTTCATTTGAGGCACGTAGCGCAAGCTCTAATCTATCTTCAGCCGTTGTTTGCATCTCTACCATAAAAACTCCCCTATTGAATCCATGCAACAAGAAACCATCATCAATCCATACGAATCTTTAAGAGACAGACATCGTCATCAAAACCCTTGCCTCTTACCCAGCTTAAAGCTTTGGCACAGAGTCGGTCTAACTCTTCAATTTCACCGAGCTCACGCACCTCAAGAAAAGACGCTATGAATTGCTCCTTGCCCCACTCAACTCCCTTCTTATTTGCTGACTCATAAACACCATCTGTATAGAGTAATGCCTCAGCTATCGTATTCAGCTCGTATATGCAGTTCTCGAACACTGCATCTTCAAAGAAACCCAAAGCTGGCCCCTTTTTCGCGACACTCTCTAACAACTTACCAGTTCCTTTCTCGATAAGTAATGGGAGGTCATGACCTGCGCTCGCAAATTGAAGCGTATTTTCATTGAAATCAACTACTAGGTAACACGCCGTAGCAAACATATCCACATCGGTAGGCCCTAAAATACGACAAAGACCTTTATTCATTTTTCTTAAAAAATTTGCAGGTCTGTCTGCATGATGGGACGCTTTTTCCATCAAGCCCTTAATCATAGATACCACCAAGGCCGAGCGCACTCCATGGCCCATCACATCACATATAAACAGTCCTACCTTTCCTTGAGCTAGTGGAATCACGTCGAAATAGTCACCTGCAAGCTCGGTAGCGGGTATGTATTTACTCTCGATTTTCGCCAAGCCAGAAACAACGGCTATTCGCTCGTCCCAGTGGCCGTCGTTGGATGGCAGTAATGCCTGCTGGACTTCACGGGCTAATCCTAATTCTTCTTGATAGCTGTGGTTCTTAGCCTGTAGGTCGAGAGCTATTTCCTCTAATCTCTCCTGAGATCCGACAATCCCAGTAACGTCTGTTGAAACGCCAAATGTACCTGAGAGCCGGCCACGACTATCATACCAAGGCTGTTTCACGACCTGAACAAAGGTGTCATCACGGTTAGGCCACATTTCACGCTGAATCGCTCCAATAATAGGCTTGCCCGTATTCATGATTCTCTGTTCATCCAAATGGGTCGACTTCGAGCCAGTGGGCGTATAAAAATCTGCATCGGACTTCCCAATCAATTCCGTTTCGGAAGAATATCCAACCCATTCGGCTTGTCTTCTATTCACCAAAGTAAATTTCGAATGAATATCCTTAAAATAGACTTGGACCGGGACGTTATCCACCACTAAGCGTAGCATTGCTCGTTCTTCAGCTAGAGATTCTTCAGCGTACTTTCGTTTAGAAATATCGATCATTGACCCCACGAGCCTAACTGCCTCACCATTCTCTCGCACCACAACTCCTCGAACACGCAACCAGACAATTTTCCCAGTGGGCCGCATAAGTCTACAGTCAATGGCAAAGAGTTCTTCCTCCTCGTCCATCAAGGCTAGTTCTAGAATATTCTGCAAATAAGCAGCATCCTCTGGCACTAGAACACTCTCAGGGCTCTTGAGAATGTTTGGAGCATTTTCCTTTTCGCACCCTAAAAACTGATAAACTCGATCAGAGTAATAGATAGAATCCTCTCCAACATGCCAGTCCCATATCCCCTCGTTGGAGGCTTTCAGAACCAAATCTAGAGTATCTTGGAAGGAATCATGCATCTCTAACTTCTTATAAAGCCAGAATTTTTAGCGCAAAGCAATAAGATTGCGCTCGCCCTCGACGCTTCAATCACACGTCAGATTTTTTAGCCGCGATCCACTCTTCCTCCATCACGGCTAAAGTGGCGGCATCGAGCTCAACCCCACGTTCTTTCAGCCTGCTTTCAACCAGTGAAAAACGTCTCACAAATTTATTGTTCGTCAGGTCAATTGCCACTTCTGGATCCACGTTTAGCTTCCGAGCTAGATTGACCACCACGAAAAGTAAGTCCCCAATCTCAGATTCCAAAGCCTTGCTAACAACTCCTGTCTCTTCATAGTCACTGAGCTCCTCCACGACCTCATTGAGTTCTTCGTGAATTTTTTCAATGATCGAGCGGGCGTCTGGCCAATCGAACCCTACCTTACTTGCTTTCTTTTGTAATTTTGCTGCTTTCAACAAACCTGGAAGGCCATCTCCCACACCGTAGAGGTAGGGATGTTGCTCCGTTCCTTTTTCCTGACGCTTGATCGCATCCCACTGATTGAGCACCCCATCAGTATCACCCACCACGCTCTCGGCGTAAACATGTGGATGGCGGCGCACTAGCTTATCAGAAATTTCACGCGCCACATCATCAAAGTTAAAATGGCCATTGCCCTCGGCTATTTCACTATGGAATACCACCTGAAGCAGGAGATCACCTAGCTCTTCGCGCATGTGCTCCATATCTCCACGCTTGATCGTATCCACCGTCTCATACGCTTCCTCGATCAAGTTAGGCACGATACTTTCATGCGTTTGCTCGGCATCCCACGGGCAACCACCCGGAGCGCGTAATCGATGCATAATCTCACGTAAGCGCTCCATCTGGCGCGACGGATCCGCGCACTCTATCATCTCAGTATCGTTCATAACTAACCCTGCTTTGAAATGCGTAATAAAGTGGCGCGTTCCTCTTCGGTCAATGAGTGAACACCATGCTGTGTGACTTTATCTAAAATACGATCCACCTCAGAACTCTCCATATTCAACTGCGTCCGAGGTCTAATTTTAGGCGAATAGTCGGTTCTTGGACCACGCGAGGTTGACTGCTTTGCAGCTATACCATCGACCCAATTCAGCATCCAAGGGTTCTTCATCAGGATAAAACCAAGTAGAGCGCCCCCCAAATGTCCAGCCTCGCCACCAGCATTATTCCCAGAAGTAAGTACGGTGTAGACGCCTATGCCTAAAATAACCATTCCAAAGGTTTTCATCTTCATCGGGATCGGTGGAAAAATCAGCATCACCTGCATGTCTGGGGCGATCACAATAAGAGCCACTAGTATCCCAAAAATGCCAGCCGACGCACCAACCAACCAGCCCATTCCCAACCAACCAACTAAAGCTAACAATGTGTAAAACAAAGCTCCAGAAACACCGCACAGGAGGTAATAGGCAGCAAACCGTTTCGATCCCAGCACCCGCTCGACCATCCCACCAAACATATAAATCGCGAACATGTTAAAGATCAGATGCATCGGACTAGCATGGAGGAACTGAAAACTCAGCAATCGCCAGTATTGGTGGAAATCAAAACATGCGCTAATTTCAAACGCACCGTAGGGAGTAAGACGGCCAAAACTATTGTTGCCTGCACCAAAAAAATCTAACGCATAAATAGCTATATTGATGATCAAAAGCCATTTGGTAAAAGGAGCCCCGGCAAAGCGGCCACTCATTTGATTCTCTGTTCTATTGTTAAACATTCAGCAGCATACTTAGCACGAACAGCTCTTACTGCAAATGAAATCAAAGCGCCTTTTGGATTGCAGTTCTCTAACTTCAGGCACACATTGAGCGCATGCCCAAGGCGCTCAGCAATCTAATTTGGCCCACTATCCTCCTTCTTCTAGGAGGAGTCGCCAGCTATTTGCTTTGCCCTGTTGAGAGTGCCGCAGTCGAACAGCAAATCATTGGCTACCCGAACTCTGTGGTTCCAGCCTACAAGCTCCGCCCCTGGCTACTGGCGTTCACTTTTTTCATCCCTTTTGTTGCCTCAGTTACATATCGGCTATCCGACACCCTAGACCGCTACACGATTAAGGTATTTCTCAATGCCTTCGCTATATGTTTTGGCGCTTTATTCATCGTGATGTTCCTCGAAGACATCCAGGACAACCTCTCTGACTTTAAACAAAATGACCAGATGATGTGGCTATTAGGTAAACACTACCTCATCAAGCTGCCTTCATTGCTGGTATTCATTCTCCCCTATTCCCTTATGTTAGGGTTGCTCTGGGCTCTCGGGAAAATGTCTAAAGACCAGGAAATTGTCGCCATGATTCAGACAGGCAGGAGCGTCACCCGCATCGTAGCCCCACTCATCGGCTTTGGCATACTCAGCACTTTACTATGCATCATCTTTAGCTACCACTGGGCCCCCTACGCAGACAGTCAGGAAAAGAGCATCCTTGAAGAAGCGCGTGGCATAGCTACCAGCGAAGCCCGCCACGTGGCCTACCAAAACACGGATGACACCCGCCACTGGTATGTCGGTGCGTTCCCAGCGGAACACCAACATGGGAAACCACTGAAGTCCGTTAGTATTTCTGTCCTCGATGAAAAAAAACATCTGAGCCAGCGCATCATCACGAAGTCCGCATCATGGTCGGTCGATAAGCGACTTTGGGAATTAGAGTCACCTCTAGTCTTCACTTTCAATCAAGGCAAAGAACAGGTCACCAACCACGAAGAAAACCTCACTTTTGATTGGTCTGAAACGCCTTATCAAATTATCAATCCAGGCCTAAAGCCGCCCTTTATGGGAATCCCTGGTCTTACTAGTTGGCTCTCTAACCACCGGGACCACCCGCTCTCTGACAAGCGCTCCTATCTCACCCATTGGCATTATCGCTTTGCCCACCCATTCATCTGCATGATCACCATCATGCTAGCTGCGCCACTGGGGATCGTGTTCAACAGACGTAGTGTGGGTGGAGGTGTGGCAGTCGCCATCTTCCTTTGTGCTGGTATGATTTTCTGCTCCTCGGTATTCCCAACCCTAGGTGAGTCTGGTCACCTCCCGCCATTTGTAGCGGCTTGGGCCACCAATGTCCTTTTCACTATCGTCGCCATGGTTCTCTTCCACCGCCGCATGACAGGTCAACCGATCTACCAAACTATCAAAAATTGGTTCGCATCGTAGCTTAATAGCAACATAGACTTACTCGGCTAACTCAATACTTTAAAATAGCCATTTTAAATTTTAATTTGCAAACAGCTCAACCCTAGAGATAAGTGTGGTATGACTGTGAAGGACAAACTCATCAACAGCGCGATTCGAGTATTTTCAAAATCTGGATACCGTGATGGAAAAGTCGCAGAGATTGTGCGCGGAGCAACGGCAAATATCGCAGCGGTGAATTACTATTTTGGGTCAAAAGAAAAGCTCTTCGCCCAAGTACTTCGGAAAGCTTACGCAGTGGCCGAACAAACCCTTCCAATCAGTGGCAACCTCCCGCTGAACACCCCAGTCGAACAAAAACTGGCCACGTTTGCCCGTGCCATTGTCCGCCGGTCCTTAGACAAAGGTCCAGCTGGTGATTATAACCGGATCATGAGCAAGACGGTCCACTCTGCAGGCTCCCCGATTGATACTATTTGCGCTGAAGTGACAACTCTCCAGGTAGAACCTTTACTCCCCTTGTTAGTCGCATATTTAGGCGAAGCCGATGAACAGACCTACGCTGTCGCCACCCTCAACTTCCTCAGTCTCTCATCAGTCATCGCTAAACACCCATTTGTGATCGATAAAATTTTCGGTGATAACCCAGCAGAGGAAACGCTTGACGCCTTCATCGAGCAGCAAGTAAAAGCTGTTTTAGCAGCCACTAAGTCTTTTGAGACAAAAAAGCTAAACTGCCTCGTTTAACCTCACAAAATCTGGTATGCCGAAGCTAGCTTCAAGCCTCATAATAATAGTTCTTCCGTTCACTCTAGCAAGCTGTGTCATCCAACCTGGAGCCCTCTCGCCCAAGGCCAATAACTCCTTGGGTATCCCCGCTCGCTATGACGCCACACAGGCTCCCGTTCCTGAAATCAGCAAAAATCTAGTAGGCCTTTTCCCCGACTCTCAGCTCAAAAGTTACATCAACAAGGCTGAAAAAAATAATCCTGACCTAAAGTCCAGTGCTGCCCGTCTTGAAGAAGCTGGCTACAACACAAGACGCTCTCAAGCGGGACTTAGCCCCACTCTCAACGCCAACCTCGGCGCGAGCACCAATACTAGTAACCCCACTGGCTTTTCCTCGATCAACTCTGAGAGCTATACAGCCTCGCTCGACGCCCGATGGGAAGTCGACGTCTGGGGCCGTATCCGCGCAGGAGTTAGCGCCTCAGCTAGCGACGAAGCTGCGGCGGCAGCAGACTATGCCTCAGCACGCCAATCCATCGCAGCGCAAACAGCCCAAGCGTATTTTGATCTTTTACGTACAAGCAGTTTACAAGAACTTGCGGAGCGGGAGTTAGTCTCATTTGAAAAGACGCTCGACCTCGTCAACCGTCGTTTTGAGGCTGGCACAGCCGATCTGGGCGCCCTCGATCTGGCTCGGACAGACATTGAAAACACCCGCTCGCAGGTTGCGCTGCGCAAAGACGACCGAGACAAAGCCGCTAGGAGATTGGCAGCACTCACCGGCGCCTATCCGAACAGCTCACGTACAGCCACGAAATGGCCGTCGCTCAGCCGCAGTGTCCCAGCCAACATTCCTTCAAGTCTCATGCTGAAACGCCCAGACATTGACGCGGCATACCAACGAATCAGAGCTGCAGACTCCAGAGTGACCGTGGCTCACTGCGACCTATATCCAGATTTCACGCTCACCGCTAGCTACGGCCAGCAATCAAACATTCTAAAAAAACTAGCAGACTCTAACTTCAATGCTTGGTCATTACTAGCCAACCTCAGTGCACCTCTAATCGATGGAGGAGCTCGCCGAGCTGAGCTGGGCGCCTCCAATGCTAGAGCAAAGCGAGCTCTGGCGGACTACCAATCCGTAGTACTTAACGCCTTTCAGGAAGTTGAAAACGCCTTGGGATCAGAGAAATATTTAAACCAGCGATACTCAGCCACCAAAAGAGCTCTAACTGCTGCGCAAAGTGCTGAAGCTCGAGGCCTTAGAAGCTATGACAATGGCCTAATCAACATCCTTAACCTGTTAGAGGTTCAGCGTAGAACATTCGCTACAGAAGAATCACTCATCAACATTCGCGCCCTACGCTACCAGAACCGCGTATCGCTCGCCCTAGCTCTGGGAAAGGCTATTTAATTTTCCAATCAAATCTATCAATACGTGAAATTAGTCCTCAAAATTATCATCCCGCTATTAGTCCTCTTTGCCGCTTTTGGTCTGGCTAAGAAAATGATCGCCTCAAAGCCTCCACTTAAGAGCAAACAGCCTCCTACAGTAATTCCCACCGTCACCGCCCTCACAGTGGATATCGGTACTCACAGCACGCCCATTGTCACCTTCGGAACCGTCACAAGTTACTTCGAGACGATTGTCTCCCCACAAGTAAGCGGCAATATCAACTTTGTAGCAGACACCTTCAGAGTCGGCCGTGAGGTGAGTAAAGACACTATTCTAGCACGTATTGATACCACAGACTACGAAGCCATTCTTGCTCGAGAATCTGCCACACTCACTACTAACAACCGGACGCTAGAAGAAGAAATTATTCGTTCAAAACAAGCTGAAGAAGACTGGATAGCCTCAGGTAGACAGCTGTCCTCGGCCTCACCTTTTGTTCTACGCAAACCGCAACTCGCGGCTGCGCTCGCTAGCATAAGCTCCTCTAAGGCTGCTATAAATAAAGCTCAAGCTGACATTGACCGTTGCACTCTCAAAGCTCCGTTCGACGCGGTGATCAGTGCCAGGTCGGCCTCCGTTGGCAACTACGCAACCTCCCAGACACCCCTTGGCACATTGGTCGCCACTGAGATGGCGGAAATTCGGCTACCGCTCACACCTGAGCAAGCAGCGCGAATAGAAATCCCTAACAAGTCCACGAAGCCAAGCACTATCACTCTAACTAGTCCCACAAAACCTGAGGCGGAATGGTCAGCTCTTTTAAGTCGCACCGTCCCCGTCATCGAACCGACCAATCAGGTGGTGTTTGTCATTGCTGAAATTTCTCAGCCATATAGCGGTGAAAACACCCTCCCGATCGGGACATTTGTCAACGCCTCCATCCCCGCAAAAGAAATCTCTGAAGCGATGGAGATCCCGGAAGTGGCTCTAGTCAATGACTCCTATCTCTGGGCCATCGACCCCGAAATGAAGCTTGTAAAAATCAATGCCAAACGCCTGCACAGCCACAATGGCATGGCTTACGTAAATTTGATAGAGTCAGCTCTAGATCCCCCACTCAGAATTGTTTCTCGGCCTTTGACCAACTTCCGCACCGGCATGTTAGTCAAAACTTCAAGCAAATAGCTCACCTAGCGCAGTCACCTAACACCTACTCATAGCGACGTGTCATCACCTCTTCAGAAGCACCCTTTCATCACCTGGTTTGCCTCCAACCCAGTTGTGGCGAATATCTTGATGTTCTCCATATTAGCGGCAGGGCTATTCACGGCATTCACTGTTCGCAAAGAAGGCTTCCCGGCATTTGATGCGGAAACCGTTCGAGTCATGGTCCCAATCCGCGGCAGCACCCCTGAAGACGTCGAGCGTGGTGTCGCCATCAAAATTGAAGAATCCCTCCAGTCAGTTGAAGGCATTGAGCATATCCGCTCGCTCAGTAAGGACAACATTGCCACTGTCACCATTCAAGCTAAGGAAAATTACCCTATAACGAAACTGCTCGATAACGTCAAAATCCAAGTCGATGCGATCCCAAGCTTCCCAGAACAAGCTGAAAAACCAGTAATCATAGAACAGAAGCGGACCAATGAGGTACTCTGGGTAGAACTCTATGGTGACGCTTCAGAAGCCACACTCAAAGAAGCTGCACGTAATTTACGTGATGTCCTCCTACGCCAAGACGCCATTTCAAAAGTCGAGACAGTCGGCGACCGAGATTATGAAATTTCTATTGAACCATCCGAGCAAAAGCTGCGATTCTACAATCTCACCTTTGACGAACTATCCCGTGCCATTTCAGACAACTCGCTAGACCTTGGTGGTGGCGTCATACGCTCCGAGCGCGGAGACATCTCACTGCGCTCACGTGATCAAGCCTACCTCAAGGCTGACTTCGAAAATATCCCAGTCCGCACCAACGCAGATGGCACGCGCATTTTTGTCAAAGATGTCGCAGACGTCCGCGATGGCTTCATCGATCAAAAATATCTGAACCGCTACAGAGGCCAGCCGTCGGTTAGCCTCAGAATCAAGACCGAGGGCAATGACGATATACTCAAGGCGGTACAACAAGCTCAGGAAACCGTAGAAGAATACTCTAAAGCAAACAAGCTTCCTGAAGGCATCCAAGTCGCCGGTTGGTATGATGGTGCGGTCAACATCCGTGATCGACTCGTTTTGCTTGGTAAAAACGGCTTTCTAGGAGTGACCTTAGTTTTCTTAATCCTCACATTATTCCTCAACCTCCGGCTCGCGTTCTGGGTTGCCATCGGTGTGCCCATCTCACTAGCAGGCGCTCTGGCATGCTTCCCAATTGCTGGGATTGATCTCTCGGTGAATGTCATTTCTGCCTTCGGATTCCTCATCGTGTTAGGCGTCGTTGTGGACGACGCCATTGTCATCGGTGAGTCTATATATTCAGAAAAAGAACAGCAGGCAGAAGTCACCGACAGCGAAGGCTATATTCGCTCGACAGTGCGAGGAGTGAGTAAAGTGGTCACCCCCGCGACCTTTGGTGTGATCACTACCATCGCCGCCTTCCTACCTCTCACACAGGTCAGTGGACGCATGGGCAATGTCTTTGGACAAATCGCCACCACCGTCATTCTCTGCCTAATTTTTTCACTGATCGAATCGAAGCTCATCCTGCCATCTCACCTAGCACACCTCAATGTGCACAGGAAACCAGGTAATGCCATATCTAGAGCTTGGTCAAGATTTCAGGGCGCGATTGCACGCGGTCTGACATGGGTAATTGACTCACTCTATCGGCCACTCATACGCACCTTTATTGCTTGGCGCTACGCAGTATTTGCGGCATTCGTCGCCGTCCTCATTCTGGTGATCAGCCTGCTACCAGCCGGCCAATTGCGCTTTGTCTTTTTCCCTAATATCTACCAAGACAACATCACAGTAACGCTCGAGCTAGAGCAAGGTCAATCCGTTGACTACCTACACAGTTCAGCTCTACTGATCGAACAGGCTTCCGAAAAACTGGGAGCCCGCTACGAGGAGGAATTTGGCCATAATCCATTCATCGAACTTCAGATTACCTCTAGCGATAACACCAAAGTGTCGATTGTAACCGAGTTGACACGGTCGACTACCCGCGAACTCCTAACTACAGAACAAATCATCAAAGACTGGCGCCAACAGGTTGGCCCGATTGCTGGAGCCCGCTCACTATCCTTTGCCGCCAAAGCCGGCCCACCTGGTGGTGACTTTGTAATCAATCTTGAATCTGAAAACCTAGATGAACTGAAACTCGCTGCCGAAGACCTCAAATCCGTCGTCGCCACCTACTCAGGTGTCTACGACGTGCTAGACACTTTCGACTCAGGAAAACCCGAAATCCTCTACTCCATCACCCCAGAAGCCCAGGCTGCGCAAATCACCAAACGTGATCTCGCCATCGGTGTGCGCGATGCCTTCTACGGCCGCGAAGCCCAGCGTGTCCAACGCGGTCGCGAAGAGCTGCGCGTCATGGTTCGCTACCCGCTTGAACAACGAGGCTCACTAGAAACCTTACGTGACATGCGTATTCGTAAGCCTGATGGCACTGCCGTACCGTTTTCACTCGTTGCCACCACCGAGTACTCGGAGTCGCTAGCCTCAATCGAACGCTACGATAATAAGCGGGTCGTCGCCGTTGAAGGATCAATCGACAAGGCTGTCACCTCATCTGACGAAATTGAAAAACGTCTCCAACGGGAATACTACCCACAAATGTTAGCGAAGTACCCAAGCATTGCTATCAGCGCAAGTGGTGAGGTAGAGCAACGAATGAAGTCCATGAAATCACTACAAGTCGGCTTCCTCTTTTCCATTGTATTCATCTATATACTGATAGCCATCCCACTGAAAAGCTATGTTCAGCCGTTACTCATCATGTCAGTCATACCGTTTGGCATCATTGGAGCACTAGTGGGACACTACATCATGGGAATTCCAGTCTCCATCCTCTCCGTCTTCGGTATCCTCGCACTCTCCGGAGTTGTGGTGAATGACTCACTAGTACTTGTCTGCCGAGTCGGCGACCTTAGAGAAGAAGGACTCAGCTTATTAGAAGCCTGTAAACGGGCTGGAGCGGATCGCTTCAGAGCTATCCTCCTCACCTCGCTCACGACCTTCTTCGGGCTTTACCCACTACTCCGTGAGACCGAAGTTCAGGCGCAATTCCTCAAGCCTATGGCAGCCTCACTAGCCTTTGGTATACTATTCGCCACCATCATCACACTACTCCTGCTGCCCGTCATATTGATCATCGCGAAGGACATCAAAGATGGATTCAAATACGTGTACGCCAAATAAGCTTAGACCCCAACCAGCGCAGCCCCATCACCGAGCTCTGCAGCCACAATTTGGACTGGACCAGCTACCTGAATAGCTTGCGCATTTAGAATTTTCTGGAGCGCCGGTAGGATAACATCCGCACTCGCCATGATCCCCCCACCTATGATGATTTTTTGCGGGTCAAAAAAGTGGACTCCATTGATCAAAACGGCAGCCCAAGTATCCAAAGCCTTATCTCGTAATTGAATTGCTAGAGCATCTCCTTCGCCAGCTTGGCTGAAAACTGCTCGATAGTCGATCTTCCCTACTTGTGCTAGGGCGCTACGACCAAAGCTTGGTTCCTTACGGGCAAGTCCTTCTAATGCCCAACTCGCCACTTGGGCTTCGAGGCACCCCTGGCTACCGCACCAGCATTTCTCACCACTCCGGTGGGTGATACTATGCCCTCCCATATTCCCAGCCATCCCACTAAATCCGTGGATAGGTCTTCCTTCTAACACCACTGCTGTACCGCAACCGGTACCTAGTGTTAGCATAAATAAATTGTCCATTCCCTTACCTGCGCCAGAACGCCATTCGCCGATCAGTGCCGCGCGCGCGTCATTTTCTATGTCGCATGTTAGCCCGAAGGTATCTTGGCTCCAGCCCTGGATATCGAAGTCCACGAGGTCATCAAATTTCAGGAATGTCCGCGTGACCCGCTTACAGTCCGCAGAGACTAAGCATGGAAATGCCATGCCGAGTCCTTCACAATCACTTAGCTCCAGGTTTAGTCCATTAAGCAACTTCTCAAAACCGGCATTCAAGGATTCAGTGTGAGCAACGAAGCGTCGTCGATCAATAACATCAAAACTGTCTTGAGCAAGCACCACTCCGTCACGCGCGATTCCATATTTCACACGCGTCCCGCCAAAATCCACTGCCAGTCTTACCTTTTTCATCTTCTCACTGTTTCACTTTTAGAAGCCGTATTTCATCGGCTTGGGCAATCATTTCCATTTCGCCATCAATTTCCAACATCAAATATCCATCTTCACTCACACCAGCCATCATACCTGAGAGCTGTAGGCCCTCCTGCCGTAGTTGAATCATCTCACCTTTCATCGCGCAGCGTCTGTTGACAGCTTCCACAACGGAGCCAAAATAAGTACCACAACGGCTGCCCCATGCTATAATCGACTGCACTACATCTGCTAGTAAAGCCTCTCTATCAATCTCTCTACCACATTCTAACAAAATGGAAGTAGCATTCAGTTCTTGGGGGAATTCTGTTACCGCAACATTGATTCCCATACCGACAACCACACAGTCCTCGCAACCTTCGACCAATATGCCAGCACACTTCTTACCACCAATCCACACATCATTCGGCCATTTTATCTCAGCAGATAAACCAGACTTCTCCAGTACTTCCGCCAGCGCAACTCCGGCAGCTAATGCCAACCTCGACCATTGTGCGCGTTCCAAATCTGGTTCTAGCACAAGAGAAAAGAGTAAGCCTTGACCTCGCGGGCAACTCCACCGATTCCCACCGCGTCCACGACCTTTTGTCTGCTCTTCAGCCAATACTAAAGTGCCAGACTTAGCTCCTGAACGAATCAGGCTTGCCGCTGTATCATTGCTAGACTCCAAAACCTGAGCGTAATGAAATCGACCTTCAAGCATAGGTAATATGCGGAGTAGTTCAGCACTGTTAAACATCTCAACTACGATGGGAAGAGCTACAGCTTACTGCAATCGTTAAATTTAAATCTCAACTAGCTAGACAGTATTTTATGCTTCTGATAGGTTAAGAGTTAATCATTCATAACCCTATGGAAGCTGTCATTCAAACCCCACACCACGAGTCGCTCTGCACTCCTATCACCTCTGGACACCATGTTGCAGATGTATTAATTGCCAACATCCCACTCAAGCAACTCATCGCGACAGAACTGCGTCGAGCTGGCTTCCAAGTAATAGAACTAACGCAGGTGACTCCGAGCACCGTCCACCTCCCATTAGATCACTGGGTCGAAGTGGGAGCTCTCTGCTTGCTTGCTAGAGAAGAACCAGCAACCTGCCTCTATGATGCCTCTGGTGACATTGTTGCGTGGAAAGGTGTCGACGAACCTAGCCAATGCCTACGAAAGGTTGTGACTGAAGCCGACTGCTTCCGCATGCGATACCCATGGGAAATCCTACAGGTAAACTCGGCAGTCATTGACGCGCTCCCGGGCAATGATATCAAGGGCTCAGTCAGCCCACTTTCCGAAATCGACGGAATTCTCCACCTAGGTGAAGGATCACGCATTCTCCCCGGTGTCGTAATCGAAGGCAATGTGTCCATTGGTAACAACTGCAGAATCGGCCCCAATGCCTACATCCGAGGAAACACTTCCATCGGAAATGACTGCATTATAGGTAATGCTGTCGAGGTAAAGAACTCACTCATAGCCCACCACACATCAGTCGCTCACCTCAGTTACGTCGGCGACTCAGTGATCGGCTCTCACGTAAACATTGGCGCAGGCACGATCCTATCGAACTACCGCCACGACGGAAAAAACCACAGATCCATGATACAAGGAAAACTGCTAGACACCGGATTAGCTAAATTGGGAGCTATCATAGGCGATGGCGTTCGCACTGGAGCGAATACGGTCATCTACCCAGGACGTAAAATCGGTAATGCTCGAACCACTCTCCCAGGTGCTATCGTCAAAAATGACATGATGTAGCCACCACCAATCATCACGATTGGATTCATAACAAAAAAAGCGCCAAGAAACCTTGGCGCTTTATTTTTTTAAACTTGAGAGAGTCTTAGCTCTAGCGAGTAGCAGCATTAGACAATGCTGATCCACCTGAACTGATGTCACGGCCGACACCTTGCATAGTCTGACAGGAAGTCATACTGAGAGCGATGAGGCCAAGAAGAGCGATGAGTGATTTAGTAAATGATTTCATATCTGCACTATCCTTACCATTTTGCCAATTTTCCTGCCAAGTTAAATTTTAAGGAGTTTTCTGAACGTCATGAGCGTGTCCTCAATCATGTGGAAGATGGCACCTACTTTTGCTCAGCTC
>Ga0233404_10000118_pt1 | contig 18678 bp, 5 predicted proteins | sample Na_oxic_2_MG_FD_179861 | JGI IMG/M metagenome (GOLD analysis project Ga0233404, IMG submission 179861) | Seawater microbial communities from Saanich Inlet, British Columbia, Canada - Na_oxic_2_MG | ecosystem: Environmental > Aquatic > Marine > Inlet | place: Canada: British Columbia | collected...
CCGTGATAATGCCAGTACCAATGTTGTGTTTTTCGGCAATTTTCCCATCTTTACCTTCTTCATTACCAACACCATTGCCATTGTCATCTAGTTGTGGGAGTAATTTTTTTCTGTGGGCAGAACTCCAATCCGGATAGCGTTCATTGATAATATTTCGAATCAGTTTTTTCGTTCCTACAAAAGCTTCATTAGTATTTCGAGTACCTTTTCGTACTGCTTGCCAAAAGATTTGAGAAAAGAACAACTCCAAAGATTCTTGGTTTAAGCACTCAATTTCGTTTTGCCCAGTGCTAGTGATAACAATACGTTCTTTGCCCGTTGGGGTTGTTAAAGCCGGAAGCAAGTATCCGGAGTATGGGCCTTCATAAATGACAGTTATTGCGCCATTTATATTATTTTGTAGGTTATCTAACCATTCATCTAATTTAGCAAAAGGCAATATTTCCGTACCGTTGACCATAAATGTGGTTTCATCACCCCAGCCTTCTAAATAAATCACGATATTTTGGGTGTTATCTTGGGGCCATCCGGTTAGGGCAAAATTTACATTATCTAATGTTGTCAATACATCTACTCCCACTTGAGATGTATTATTTAAATAGTAAATATTTTCATCACTATACCCTTGATACTTGAGTGTATCATAAACTTGGGTGGTATTTTGAATGGGCATAGGTAAATCACCGGCAACAATAATGGCCTTGTTTTTAAAATGACTTTCTACAGAAATAGTAGTTGTTTTCGGAATGGAAGTATTACCTTCTTTATCACGAGCATAAATGGCTAATTGGTAAGTTCCGGCTTTTGTAAAACCATTATAAGTAGCTTTATAGCGATTGCTTTTTTCAATATGCTTAAATTCAAATGAAGGTAAGGTTTCGATAGTTTCACCAGTAACGATTCGTTTTAAATCAGCGGGGGATCTCACGATTGCCCATACATTAGCAATATCCTCATCATTGATATTGACAGTTATTGAAGCTGTGTTAGCCCCTATCAAAGTTTGTGAAGGTAAAACAGAAATGGTATCTATAACCGGAGCATCCATGTGGTATTTTGTACCATTACCTATATTAACTCCAGTTACTTGTTCAAAATCAACAACATCATTCGCTATACCATCACTATTTGCATCTAATTGAGGCGTTTGTTTCTGCGAAGTTTGGCCCTGCAAATAATCAATAGCCTCTTGGGTTTGACTAAAAGCACTCGCAACATCGACACCATTAAATATATAATTCCAAAAAAAACTAGAAAAAGACAGTGAACCTTGGCTGTTAAAATAAGCATTTTGATTCGCCGCCGAACTGGTAATGATTATACGATTTTTACCTTCTGGTGGCACAAACTTAGGCACAAAGCTACCAGATTGACAAGCATCATAAATTATTTTGATACTCCCAGTCATGTCCATTTGTAATGTATTTAACCAATCATTTAACTTGGTTACGCTTAATTCAATTCCCTCATTTAATTGAAATGCCTCTGAACCACCATGATCAGTCATGTAGATGGTTAGGTTATTATTACCGTCTTCTTTCGCCCATTTTGTAATTGCATATTTCAGAGTTTCTTCAGTGGGTATAGCATCCACGTCATCCAGTTCACCATTATTATCAAGATCAATATTATTAGCAGTAAGATAATAAATACTGTCTTTCGTAAAACCTTGATAAGTTAAGGTGCGATAGGCAAAATTAGCCACCATCTGGGTATCATTCCACAATTGGTCACCTTCGCTACGCATACCGGCAACAATAATAGCTTTGCCAACATCATAAAGATTGCGGTTGAATACTTGAATGCGATTATTCATCAAATCAGTGACATAAACTTTACCATCGGTACTGACAGTTAAACCACCCGCTTGACTGAATTGACCAGGATATATACCAGATTCTCCCCATTTTGTAATAAAATTGCCCTCAGCATCAAATTTCTGAATGCGACGATTTTCTGAATCAGTCACATAGACATAAATCTTACCATTGCTGTCTGTGGTAGTGGTAACAAAGTTTGGTTCTCGAAACTGTCCATCTTCAGTACCCTTACTACCCCATTTAGTGAGTAATTTACCGTCCGGATCAAATTTTTTAACATTGTGATTGTAATAATCCACCACATAAACATAGTTTTCACTGTCCGTGGCAATACCCACTGGTACATTAAATTCACTTTCACTGCCAAATTCGCTAATAAATTGCCCATCAGAAGTAAATTTTTTGACTCTGCGTAGAAGAGAATCAACAACATAAACATGGTTATTATCCACAGCAATACCAGTGATGCCGATAAAACCATTATTGTCTTTAAGTAATTCCAGCAAATCACTAATGGTGGGTAATTCAAAGATATCTGGGTTGAGTAAATGTTTAATGGTGGGTAACTCAAAGGTATCTAGGTTGAGTAAATATTCTACGAGAGCATGTGTATGTCCCCATTCAGTAATAAAGGTTCCTTTGTCATCAAATTTCTGAATACGTGCATTACCAGTATCAACAACGTAGACATAAGTATTTTCTCCTTCCATGCTTATAGCTATTCCAGAAGGAAAGATAAATTGTTCAGAGTTGCTACCTAGTTCTCCCCATTGAGTTATAAATTGGCCATCCGCTGAGAATTTTGAGACTCGATGATTTTGTGCATCAGTGATATAAATGTTATCGTTTTTATCTCTGGCAATATCAACCGGGATATAAAATTGCCCTTCTTCAGCACCACTACCTGCCCATTTAGTGTATCTTTGATTGATAGCTGGACATTCATCTGTTTCTTTCTCAATATTCTGGCATTTAGGTGTATACTTTTGCACGGAATTTTTGGGGAAATTATAAGTAACATATATATTATCTTGAGAATCAACAGCAATACCTTTAGGTTGGAAAACTTCGTTGTCATCCCCATGCCGTATGAAAAGCGATACATATTCACGGTATTTCTCAAATACTTTGAAATCACCAGATATAATAATATCACGGATAATACTTCCTCTCGTAGGATCATTAACAAGCTCAATTGCTTTTCTTAACGGAAAATTCATAGTCTTTTCTTGCCAGTTGGCAAGGTCTTGTTCCCGTTCATCACGCCATTGGGTAACAAATTGGCCCTCAGAATTAAATTTTTGAATGCGATTATTTTGTTTATCAGTTACATATATATAATCTTGACTATCAATAGCGATGCTTTCCGGAGAATCAAACTCTCCTTCTTTGCTACCTTTACTACCCCAGTATTTTTCCAATTGGCCATCATAAGTATATTTTCGGATGCGATTGCCACCTTCATCTGCTACATAGACAAAGTTACTACTAATCGCTATACGCAAATTTCCTTCTGGAAGATCACCTTCAAATAGTTCAATGGGCCATTCACCAAGTGATTGACCATCATTGGTAAATTTACCAAGTGATTGACCATCATTGGTAAATTTCTGAATAACTCGCGTGACATGGTTAGTAACATATACATTATCTTGACTATCTATAGCCAAGCCACTGTTGCCAATGTTGCGATCATGTTCTTGCCACTGGTTCTTGGTTATCAAATTACCTTGTGAATTAAACACTCGGATCAAGTTATCCCCACTGTTATCATCACTGTACTCTTGCCGATATAATACATAGACATTATCATTACTATCTAGTGCTACTCTCTTAGGCACAACTAAAGTATCAAGATCAAGTTTCCATTGCCATTGGTTAATTAAATGGCCACCTTCGGTAAATCTTTTAACCACATTATTTCCGGTATCCGCCACGTAAACTTCGCCATCATTATTAACGGCAATATCCAAAGGCTCATTGAAATGCCAAGGCTGTTGTAAAATTGGCCACATCCGTTCAAACCGATACACTTCTTCAGTATCGGCAAAAACCGGTAAACTATTTAAGTAAACCAACCCACATAATACTAAAGTACATATTTTCATAACATTAACCTTCCATTCATGTTGTTTAAGTTTGAAATAACTGACTTTGCAAGAACTACAAGGATTGTAAATCCCTTCTTCTAAAAGTCCCTTATGCAATCCATGTAGTTCTTGATATTGTCCGAATCATTGTCTAAAAATAGATTAATCCTAATTGAAAATATTCTAAGTGTAAAGTTAATAACACCGGAAGAATACGCTCGACGTTCAAGTTATAATATAAGTCGTGGGCATGCTAACACATTTCTGATTATAATAGCAATCAATTTGTGATAAAGTTTCTTACTGCAAATAATTCAATTCTGTAAAACTCCAAACTCAGCCGGTAGGCATTACCAAGCAGAAGCTCAATAACGAGGGTTCTAAAGCCACAATTGCCTCAACCAAACACGAACTTGTTCCACAAAATCTCCAAGTGCATGATCTTTTTGACTCGCGTGATATAAATCAATGTTTTTAGCTAAAATTGGTCCATATTCCCAACCACCTAAAGGAGGCTGAACATCTGTACTTTCAAAGACTTCCCGTAATAATTTTTTGTAGTGATTCTTTTCGCATTTTGCCACTGGCGTGATTGCTTGAACCCCAGCTCCTATCGCACGACTCAATGCTAAATCATCTAAAAGATACCAACGTTCAATATGTGGATCCGGAATAGCGGTAAAAACTACGGGATAAGGTGGTGTAGTAGCTACCTTTAAAAGTTGCTCACGACGTTTCGCAAATCCGTTACAGTTGCCGTCAGAGCCAACTACTAACGCATCAGCACCTAAGCCTATATTTATTAGCACGTTTAATAAAGTTTCTGTACTCTTGGATGGAACCGCCACCACGAGAACACAAAATTTTAAACTGAAAATCGTCAAAACTGAATCCTTCTTCCACAATCAATCGCTTAAACAACGGGGGAATAAATGCCTCTTGGGCACTATCCTCAAGAAAAAAATTGATAATTTTTTTAACCACCAAATTCCCCCTGTATAATTTGTTCTTCCAGTTCCGGTATCATATTACTTTTACACGGCATAAACACAGTGTTCATACCTTCACGGCGACAAATTAATAATTCCTGATAATTGAAATAAGTAGGCAATATTGGTGAATGAGTGTTGATTAGAATTTGGCGATTGGAGCTTGCCACATTTTTTATCAGTTCAGAAAGATGACGCAAACGCCTTGGGTGAACACCATTTTCAGGTTCTTCATAACATAAGGTAGTGGCACCAGAAGTCGGTGATAAAGCTGCTAATAATCCCAATACACGTAAAGTTCCTTCAGAAAGTAAGCGATTTGAAAAGGAAGCCTCATCTTCCCAGATACGTAAAAAAAGTTCGGCTTTATCCGTGCGTTCTATTTCCAGATCAGTTAGGCGTGGTAGTAATTGTTGTGCTGCTAATTTAAGTGCCTGAAATTGAGATGGATTTTTATGTGCCAAAGTATGATAAAAGGCTGCTAAATCTTCACCTCTTGAACCTAAATGAGTAACTTGGGTAATGCCATTACCAGTTCTCATTAACTCCCTTGGTTCAAAATAATAACAATGGCAATGTGACATTTCCTCACGAAAAGCAGTTAGATGTGGATAATGGGGAGGATAAAGCGCGGTAGAAACAATTGTATAATCAAGTCCAGTCTGATGAAATGTGGAACTAGATTGTCCTTCACGCCGCATAAGCAATTGGTTTTCGACTTTTTCAAGAAATGGTTGATGATAAGTTTTACCACTCTTTTTATCCAGTGAGGTCAACCTTTCGTTGCCAACGCAAATTTGTCCATAGTTTAGTTCAATTTGCAAATCAACTTCATAGCGCAACAAACGATTTGTAATCTTATTTTGAATTTCGCCATCAATGCCTTGACTCAATTCCTGAATCCGCGTTTCTACTTCATGAACGACGGCATCACTTAATTCAACTTCAACCGCAAAGGAAATCGTGTGAGTTTTTTGTAATTCAGCCATATTGCCCTTAGAATAATGTACCGCTTCAATTGGCACACCGCGATGTTCGGCAAAGGCTTCTTTAAGATTTTTTTGGTTGACCAGACGCGATAATAAATTAAGTGCATCAAATAAGTTGCTCTTACCCACCGCGTTGGCACCAAAAATTACTACCAGATTGGAAAGCGTTACTTCAACGTTTTTCAGCGATTTATAATTAATGATTTTGATTTTTTTTATCATGTTTAGTAATGGATAATTAAAGCAACCCATTCTATTCTTAATTAAATGGTATCTGCAATTTTGAAAATGTCAAGATATTTAAACCAAAGCCGGCATAAAATTAAATAATGTAGGGTGGGCAACGTCCTTTTGTTGCCCACCTTAAGCTTAAATGGTGGGCAAAAGACCTTACCCACCCTACATTACTGGTAAGGAATATGGGGTTACACCATCGCAAATTCAACCTACAAGACTGAAGTTAAGGGCAATCACAAAGGATTGCCCCTACGAACCGTCATGTTATGTAGAGCAATAGTGCTGGACGGGGTTTAGAACCCCGTCCGTAACGTTTCTGACTCAGTCTAAAACGTTACGAAACCAGTTGCAAACTGGCTCCAGCAAAATGTTTGAAAATTTATGGTTCAGTACTTATTTAGTACATGCCTTAGCTGGCCAAGCAATTCCTTCGACATCATCATATTCTGTGGGAATACCAACACCAATGATTGTTTTGCAAGTTTCCAAATCAATAACTTGGAAATCAAGTAGCTTTTTTTGCCCATGCATACCTACCAGCAAATTATTATTGGGCAACATTTCTAAGGCTTCGGTATGTCCCGGTAAATCACATGCTTTTTTTATCTCAACTCTATCGTAAACCCAAAGATGAGTATCCTGAGCAATGTAAAGTAGTGTACCGTCATTATTCCATGTCAAATCCTCTACTTGAACATCTGTGGAGACAACCACTTTACTTACCGCAGTTTCCGGGTTAACTTGAACTAGGCCATCGCCTTTAGCCAATCCCCACAATGTACCATCAGTATGGAAGGACAATCCCTCAATTTCAGCAAACCCGGTACTACCAATTTTTATCAATTCTCCGGTTTTTGCATTGACTTTGTAAAGATAGCCGGGGCGTTCCGTATCGTCGCCGGATGCGGCATAAAGTACATCAGTATCAGGATGCGCGTCTAAAGCTTCAATGTCGTGGGCAAGATAGTATTTACCAAGTGCTTTGACTTCCAAAGTGTTTGGGTTAATGGTGAAAAACTGACTGTCATTTAGTCCATTATCTTGGACAGCATAAAGTTGACATGGTGATGGAGATGAAGGAGGTGCATAATTATCGGCACTCATACAAAGATAAGTGTCGTAGGAAAAATCACACTGCTCATCATTATACCAATCTACTTTGCCAGAGTTGTCATACGAAATGCCAAGCCAACAACCCTTATAATAATCCCCATTGGGTTCAAAAACGTCGGTACTATCAGAAATCCACCAAGTATCACCGGCTGTTGATTTCCAGCCAAACAGACTACCGGCATATTTAGAATTCATTGGGGTAAAAGAAGCCCAACCAAAAGGTAAAAACCAGTCTTCTTGATTATGGGTTGGGTGATACACACCCAAAGGGCCAAATGACAGTGGTGCGTTGATAGACAACAAATATTTCCTTGCGTTTTCGTAATCTTCCTTGGTTCGAGGGGCAAATATTTCTAAGCCCAATTCTTGGCAACTGTCGTTATCAGTTACTTTTCTGGTCGTTATACCATTTTTGACCAGATAAAAGGTTAATCCTACTTTGTCACTTTCCATATCACAGTAAGCTTCAACCGGCTTATTGCTATTACCATCAGGAGCAATCATATAAGTTCCACTCAACGAAGAGTGATTCAATTCCTTAATCTCTTTGCAAGATTTAGGAAAATCTTTGGCAAATAACATAAACGGTGAACATACACCGATTGATATTAAAATGATCAGAAACTTTCGGGTTATGTAAATCATCAATCGTTCTCCAATTTTTTTAGTAACGCTTTTCAGCGTCATACAGCCAAGTAGCCAAGTCGGGTTAGATTTTTTTGCGAAGCAAAAAAACGTAACCCGACAAAGGAATATTTTTTTAGTAACGCTTTTCAGCGTCATACAGTCAAGTAGGTCGGGTTAGATTTTTTTGCGAAGCAAAAAAACGTAACCCGACAATATTTAATCGGTAAATGTCGGGTTACGTTATCGCGCGAAGCTTGATAAGCTAACCCGACTTACATGACGCTTACTTTTTCCATGAATTTTGACCGGAAGAAGCCAAGTAGGTCGGGTTAGATTTTTTTGCGAAGCAAAAAAACGTAACCCGACAATATTTAATCGGTAAATGTCGGGTTACGTTATCGCGCGAAGCTTGATAAGCTAACCCGACCTACATGACGCTTACTTTTTCCATGAATTTTGACCGGAAGAAGTAGTACAATCACCGGAAATTAAGGTGTTAAACCGGATTCCTTTGTCACGTAAACGCTTGGTAAGTACACCTAAATCAGCATCTTCGTATGGTGACGCATCTGTAATTAGGAAAATTACACCACCCGGCACAGTGTGATTAATCGCCAATCCTAATGCTTCAGCGGATGCTTCTTGACAAAGACCACCTTCCGCTACTCGGAATTGTTGAACTGTATCAAGAACTTGTTGCATGTTACTTGTGAAAGAACGTAACGTGACGTTGTCTTTGAACTCAATCACACCAACCAAGGGTTGCAAATTAGCGTCGATTTGTTCTTCGATGAACGTCTGTAAGGCTCTAATAACACCATTTACCTCTTCATTCATACTATGAGTGGTGTCCATCACAAGTATTATATCAGCCATTGCATCCGCTGGCACAACTACCTTCGTGCGTTCTCTGACGCTATGTGCTGGATAATTAGCCGCCGCAACTCTAGCCTCATGAGTCAGAATCAACAAAGTAGCATCAGTCAATTTCACATCTACACTTACTACTATATGACTTACGGTGTCATCCGGTGTCGCAACACTTAAATCAGCAAGTTCGCAAGTAATATTGGGATATTCACTGATGTCACAAACACCATAGTCGGTTGCAATGTTAGTTAATTCCGTGCCTTCCGGTAAGCGCAGAAAGAGTTTAATACCGGTAGCAGTTGTTTCGGGTGCTAACGGACTTAACTCTACAGCCACTTGATAATGTAACGCGCTTCGCATTACTACCGGATCCGGGCTGTCAGTCAAAGCAACCGATAAATGGGGTTTCACAACTTTATAACTTTTTTGGATATCAGCCGGATATTCATTAGAGCTTAAAGTTGCCACATTTTTCAAATTCGCTGGCTGATCATTGTGTAGGGTTAATTCTACTGTCGCACTAGCACCAGAATTTAAATCCGGCAATTGACAAGTGAGCGTTTCCAAATCACATGAGCCACCATGTAAAGCTTCCAGTGCAACCGCAGTCGTGCCAGTCGGCAATACATCAGTTAAAGTGACACCGGTTGCCGTTTGCGCTCCTCCATTGACAATGCTAAAAGTATACGTCAGGCTTTCACCTTGGCGAATGGCTTCCCATGTATCTGGCATTGCGACCAATTTTAATGAGGATAAAGGCTTAATTTCTACTTGGTGAAGATAAAGCTCGTTACCAACTTCCTCGATTTGCGGTGCGAAGACATAACCTTCTTTGCTGGCTTGTAAGGCATATGTACCTTCCATAAAGTCGGCAATTTCCCAATTACCAGCCGCATCGGTTGTCGTGGTTTTGGTATTGATTTCAATGAGTACACCTTCAATAGGCTCACCAGCTTCATTTTTGATAGTACCAAGCACGGTGTATTTCCCCATGCTCATAATAGTATCAAGCAAGTCTTCTAAAACCGCCATATCACTGGCTTCGTCTTCTGTCGTGATGCGAAAAACACCACCGGTTTCCCCAGCTAAAGTTTGATATGCCAATGCCGTTTCCGCACTACCATCACAATTTTCGGCGAGCAAGACATGCGCTTTGACTCTCTTTTGGCGTAGTTGCTGAATGGCAGCACTCATATCTTTATTCGGAGTGCTGGCAACTGCTAGGAACAAATGGCCCTCTTCCTTGAGGTTAATCGCTGCATATTCAACTGCGTCAACCGAGGCTAGGGCACAAGTATCATTCTCTGAGGTTTGCAAGGCTCGAATCCGTCCAATAACATCACTTAAGTTATCGGTGACGACACGAGTCATGGCAGTATCAGTGAAAGTAATCAACTCAATCACCGGTGGTGGCGGTGGATTAACCGGTTGGAATCCCTGTATAAATCCCAAATATCCCTCTTTGGTCGGCGGATTGTTTTCATCAAACTGACTCAACCACATTTCTGTCTTGTCGTCGTTAGGCGAAATAGGGCCTTTGGAAACCAGTAATTTCACTAAACTATCAGCAATGTCATGCAATTTATTCCCCATACGATAATTGGCATCCAGCACAACGGCAACATCAGCTTGTTTGCCATCGCGTGGTGTAACCAATTCCGGATATTGCACACTAGCACGAATGTGAGCCTTTGTTTGCACCGTAGGGTCTGATTGGGAAGTAACCGTCACCACTATTTCAGTTTGCTCATTACCACTAGCTGGTAACTGTACATTAACAAACAAATCTGAACGGCGCAGTCCATTGACACCAACTTCAGTTGGATAGGGAGGAAGTAACCAACCTTGACTATCTTGTACTTCGATAGTGTAAGTATCTTCGGTAGGCCCATTGTTTAACAAAGTCAAATTAACCGGTAAGATGCTGCCCGGCGTACCTTTGGCTTGGGTTTGATAATCCAAATCAACAAAATACAAAATTTTGCTAGGATTAACACTGACTTCTGGTGCATCAGCTAAATCTTCCAGCGTAACACCTTCATCAAGTAACACTGTGTCTGCATTAACTACAATACGTTCAGCCGCTTGGAAAACTTTATCGCTAACACCACGCAAGTCGATAACGCCATTTTCACCTACGCTTAACGTAATGGTTTTATAGGCTTGAACTGAGTTAGGAGATAGTTTACTCAAATTAATTTCTGCATCAGCAGGGCCATAAATATAAATGTGATTAGCATTGACTAAACGGGTGGTTTCATCTACTTCTATTACAGTAGGGTCAAGTTTAATATACTCGGTTGGAAACACAAGTACATGATTAGCAGTACGGCCATTACAACCCTGGGTTGCACCGCCTAAATGGCTCAAGTTAATACTCATATTTCCACCGCTGCCACCGGCGACATCAAACAATTTACCAGTGAAAACACCAGTAAAAGAGGCAGACGAAAACCAATTGCCACCTTTCATTTTAATTGTTTTCATCCAACTACCTATTGCTTCGGCAGTACCACCACAACCGGCTGCTAAATTGCCAGCACTACTAGATAATTTCAGATTTTGAGCGGAAACATTAACCGAACCACCGCGTCCGGCATAAGCATTGCCATAAATATAGTTGGCCCAGTCTTTGAACAAAATTGCGTCACCACCATTACCGGCCAGTAATGAACCGGTATTGATGAATTCGTTGGGGAAAATGCCAACATGGCCACCATCGCCACCCCAAGCATCTATTTGTCCAGCCGCAGTTTCAAAATTGGGATAAGGAATATCATCACCACCACGTCCTCTGGCATCAATTTCCCCTTCGTTATTGAAACGACCAGCAAACAGGCTAATACTACCACCAGCAGTAGCATGTTCATAAGCATTGCCAATGACTGCACCGCTCGTACCATTGGTGGTGTTAATAGTGCCACGATTGTGAATAGCACTTGCGGTAACTACGACATGATTAGGAGCAGTAGATATTCTATTTGGGGAGGTTCTGATAGTACCCTCAATACACAAACCAGCCACTTGAACTTGAGTATTACCTCTTGGCAAAAAAACGGTGTGTCCTTCTCTAACAAAGACAATGTCATTTACCGTTGGTACATTGGTATCCCAAGTTCTTGAATTGTTCCATGGTCCAAATGGAAGAGCAGAAACGACTGTGGCGTTGTTGATGTCACAAACATCGGTATCCGATGATACGATTGCGGAAGGTCGTACCATTACCACCGCATTTCTAGTGCCGGTTTGACCACCGCTATTAGTCACGGTTAAAGAGGCATTGTAAGTACCGGGGGTTAAGTAGCTATGGGTACGAGTTGGCAAATTGACAAACAATTGGTCATTGCCACCATGATAATACCCACCGCTTGTAGAAACTACATCAGTGGTACTATTACCATCACCGAAATCCCATCGGTAAAGGCTTGAGCCACTTTGGATTTCGTCGGCACTGTGATGTGTCGTCTTACAACAACATTTAACACCTAAAATCCTTTTGCATTTTCTTGTTTTCCAACGCCGTATATAACCAACACCTACACTACTATTTCCAAAACCAACACTTATGCCCTCTGTACCAGTCAATTCTGCGGGACTATTTATCAGTACCGCAAACGCAGAATGACTTGCAAGCGCACCAACCAGTACAGTTGAGGCAATGAAGCGTTTTCGCGATAAACTTTTCATTATGTTAATTCTCCTAGTTCTCCTAAGAAGTGTGATTAAATTGTCTGAATCAGGATTTACCAGATTAGAGGATTTTCAGGATTAAAATCATAATATTATCCGGTTAATCCTTAAATCTTGTGAATCAGGATTCAGACAAGTAAATGTTAATTACACAATACTACTGACAAGCCGCCGTCGGTATAGCTAATCCTTCAACATCGTCATAACCAATAGAAAGATTAAGCTCTTTCTGTGGTTGACAGGTGGCTATTTCATACGCTTGCAATTCCGTTTGCTTGTTATTATGTGAACCTATCCACACAAGCCCGGCTGGTGAAACATTGATTGGCAATGCTTTTACCGCTTCGGTTTTGCGAGGTAAGTTGTCACACAATTCTTTAGCAGCCCCATTATTGGGGTCATAACTCCACAATTCTTTGCCTATAACACCATACAAAATTTGGTAATTGCTATCCCAGCTCAAATCAGCTAGTTTTCTTGGGGAAGGTAATTCTAAGTTACCTTGGCCAGTATCGGTATCCAAAATGACTAATCCTTGACCTTTGGCCCATCCCCACAACATGCCATCATCATCAAAGGTGAGTCCACTGATGTCTTCAAAGCCAGTGATACCTACTGAGCGTAATCCACCGGTATTGGCATCAAGTTTGTAAAGATGGCCATTGGGATGGCTAACCGCATTATCCCCGGAACCTAAATAAATTTCGTCGGTAACGGGGTGAATCGCCATAGCTTCAAGATCACAACCTTGGCAAGTTTCGCCAATTTGCGTAACGGTTTGGTCAACCGGGTTATAGACAAAAGAGATACTGTCATTTGGGCCTTTGTCTTGAACACCGTAAACTTGACAGGATGCCGGAGTAATAATATTACGACATTCATTGGCGGCTCCGTTTCTTACACTAGCTCTTCTAGTACCATCAGTATTTTCATCATCACTAGGGGGAACCGGATTGCCATCCGGAATATTGTCAATTGCATCTTCAGCATTGTCAGCTCCATTAGTTAGATCAGCAAGCTGTTGGTCTAATTTTGCAATTGCTTCATTCTGTTGTTCAATAAGTAGCTGTTGGTTTTCTGCATCATCTTCCAGTGCGGCAATATCCTCAGCCTGTTGAGTAATAGTTTCAGTCTGTTCCGCAATAGTAGTTTCTAACCCAGCGATGACTTCACCCTGTTTCGCAAGCTGAACCTTTAAACTATCAATAACTTCTCCCTGTTGTTGCATGGTTGCTTGTAAGGTGTGTACTTGACCTTGTAAACCGGCTATTTGCCGGCGTAGTCTGCCGATGGTTCTTCTCAGTCTTCCGCTACCGAAGAGTTCACTAATGAAATTGGCGATGCCACCAAAAATTGTACGAATACCAGAGCCAATGAACCTACCAATCTTACCAATAGCTCTGACGGCGAATTTAGCTAATCTTCCTATACCTTTTAAAACGTTACCAACAAAACTGAAGGCTTTACGAGCAAAATTTCTTATGCCTTTAAAAATTGAACCAAAGAAACCACGCACACCTCTTCTTGTATTAAGAACAGCAAATGTTGTACATTCAACTTCACCGGTAAGTGTATTTGTGAGTGTAACAATTTCATCAGTATCAAGAGCATTAAAACTAACCTCAATATTAGGAAGGTTTGGATTCGTAGCAACAGTCCTTCCATCTGGATATATCACCGCTTGCGTTCCGGTATCTTCATCTACAACATAGATATTGCGATCTGTACCACGAAAAGCTTTGATATTTGGTTGCTCCCTATCAATAATATCCAAACTACCATCAGCATTAACTCCAACAAATAAAGATGGATTTGATATACTTTGAAAGGCAAATTGATCGCGATTTTTGAGTAATAGCAACTTCACATCTGGATTCTCTTCATCAGTAACTTCTAAATCACCAGCAATATTGATTTTAGCTACTACACCCGGCTGAGTTTCATCAAGCAAAGTCATTTCACCATCTTTAATTACCAGCGTAGTTTCTGAATCCATATCTCTAACTTCACGACGAGTATTAGAATTAGAAGACACCCTGTTTAGAGAAACACTACCATCAGCATTAGGTGTTACCCACAAAGATTTGGCTACACCTTTATCATCTTTGGTATTAAACAAGAACGGTGCATCATCAATTTCACCGGTTGGATCAGTGGAGACAAAAGTTTCGCCAGTTGGTAAATCTACTATTGTTGCCAATGTATTAATTTCGGCTTTTGACAATACTCGCTTGATAATCCGAACTTCATCAATACTACCACGCCATCTTTCCCCGCTATCTTTCTCACCATTTCTACCAATATATAAATCACTGATAGAATTAATGTTAGTTGGCATAGTGCCAGAGGTTTGTCTTTTTGGTTCAGCATCAACATAAAGCTTAGTATTAACACCACCTTCAAACACCGCTGTTAGATGATGCCATTTACCATCAGCCAAAGTTATGCCTCCAGTATCTTTAGCACCATTGAACTTTATTTCATCATCATAAAATACTGCAGCCACGCCTTTGTCCATTTTCATGCCGTAGTATTGCGAATCACCATTATTATTAGAAATAATTGTACGAGTTTCTTCAGTATTAGTTCCGAACACTGATACCCAAGCAGAAATAGTAAAATCAGACAAACTATCTGCACTATCAACAACTTTTAAGTAGTCACCACCACCAAAAAAACAGGCCATATTGGGATGTCCTTTTCTGTCATGACCAGTGAAAGTAACCCCTTCATTTTCAATAGTATGTTTTAGTTCGCTTTGGTCATCAACATTTCCATTGCAATTAAGATAGAGAATTTGATCAGTGAGTACTTTACTAATTTCGTTTGTACCGATAATAACTTGAGCATCTCCTAAAGAAGTTCCAATTGGAATTACAGGCTCAACTGGTGGTTCATCAGTACCATCCGATAGTCCAAAACTAATCAACACTGTTTGCCCTTTCTTAGTAACAGATATTTGATGGGGCGGCATAACAAACTCAGCAAAAACTGGCGTAGTCAATTGCATATCGTCTAAATCAATAAAGATGTTATACTTACCCACACTTTGAGCAATGAAATAAAATTCACCATCTGCATTAGTGACAGTAGAAAAATTCCCACCTTTGCCCTGACTGATCAAAGTTAGGTCTTCCAAATACACGTTATGACCACTTTGCACTGATTCACCAGAGTCATACAACCCATTGTTGTTGGCATCAAGAAACACAATACCAGCGATAGTCGAATCATTAGCACTTCCCATAATGGGGAAAGTACTTAATAATACTAGAGGTATTAAACTCACAAATAGCCATTGCCCAAATTCACGCGAACAACTAAGGACAGGTGCCCATGATGAGGGTATAAATCGCCACCGCTTATTGGGTGGCCCTATTACATCCGGTTTTACCGGAGTGCAATCATTGATATATCTAGTTGACATTATTTTTATTACTCCTTATTTAGAAAGATATTATTAAGGTTCCAACGCTCACTTGTCTGAATCAGAATTTACGGAATTTTAGAATTTTCAGAATAGTACAACGAATTTGCGAAAACAACGAATTAAAATTAAAGGGCCAATTCGCTGTACTTTTTGTCTGAATCAGAATTTACGGAATTTTAGAATTTTCAGAATAAATCCCAAAAGGCCTCATCCATCCTGAAAATCCTCTAATCCGGAAAATCCGGATTCAGACAATTAAGGAATTAACCGGATAAACCTGAAAGGGCCTATCCGGAAAATTCCAAAATCTCACTGACAACTTGGCCAAGCAATACCTTCGACATCATCAAATTTACCGGCAGATATAGATTCAACTACTTTACAGGTAGTGGGATCAAAGACTTTTAGCTGGGGATTGTTATGCAAGCCAATTAGCAATAATCCATCGTCAATTGCGGTTAGGGATTCGGTTTCACCGGGTAGATTGGAACAGGCTATTTCTAAGGTTTCGGTTTCTACTGCATATTTCCACAGTTGAGTATTGACGGAACCATAAAAATTGCTTTCTGCTATGGTGAATCCTTCTACCAGAATATCGGCTGGCATTTCTAAACTACCAGCACCAGTCGTTGGGTTGATAGTAATCGCCCCTTGATTTTTGACCCATGCCCACAGTTTTGTACCTTCGGCATTGAAGACTAGATCGCTGATTTCCTCAAAGCCAGTATGACCAATTGATATTAATTCACCGGTTTGGGCATCCAGTTTATATAGATGGCCTTTGGGATGACTTTTAGTATCATTGCCAGAGGCAACATATATCATCTGGGTTTCGGGATGGACAGCAATTGCTTCAACATCTGTACCTTTGTGCATTTTGCCTAATTGCATGATTGCCTTAGTTTCTGGATCAATACTAAAAGCAATGCTGTTATTCAGTCCTTGATCATGGATTCCATAAATTAGGCAAGCTGCTGAAGTTATTAAGTTATCCGGCTTGATAACGGCTAACAAATCTTCATGCAGTTTACTAACGCCATCGCTATTCACATCTTCTATTGCATAATAGAGAGTTGTGTTTGCCTCAGCGTTGGCATCGCCAAAATGATAAATTGCTTCTTTTTGGGCTGGAATCAATTCGGCATTGAGTTTTGTCATATTGATGAATTCACCAGTTTCAGCTTTTTCGGCTCGCCAGATATTAAAGCCGGCATTGCCAGTTTCTACTAGAGTTTTAAACTCTATTTGATTACCTTCAGTGGTAGCAGTTGCAACGAAGTATTCAAACAGCACTATTTTGCTGACTTCGGCAATAGAGTTGGTAATCACGTTGGTGATAGTTTCTTGTAAAGCTAACTCCATGCCTCTGGTAAACTCGGTAAATGTACCACCGGTTTGTTCAGCTAGGTTGGCATAGATGGATTTGTCATCACCGCCACAAGTTCCAGTTAGGATTACATGGACTTTAACCCCTTTTTCTTGGAGTTTGCTAATCATTTTCGTAACATCGGCGTTTGGAATTTCGGCAGTTACGATAATAATTTGCCCATCTGGGTTAATCTTGCGTAAAGCCGCTTGTAATCCGGAGACAGAAGCAGTGGCGCAATTTCTTTCTATATCTGGCGATAAACTCCGCAACTTACCGATCACTTCAGCAACATTTTCACTGACAACACGGGAAATTGCTTGGTTGGTGACAGTCACCAGTTCAACTACTGGCTCATACACTGCCTCTTCGGTTTCAGACTGGTTTAAGAAAGCTTGCAAATCATCTTTAGTTAGAGGATTGTTTTCATCAAATTGCTTTATAAACTCTACAACTTGTTCATTCGTTATTGAACTTTCTGACTCAGAGGTTTCCATGATTACTTTTTCCAAAGCATCAGCAAGCATAAGGGAAACACCGATATTCATAAATGTGTTGTCCATAACTACGGTTAAGTCAGCTTTTTTATGATTGCGAGGTTTGATGATTTCTTTTTCCCTCACGCCGAGACGAATGTTAGCAACCGCTTGCACCGTTGGGTCATTTTGGGAAGTTACGGTAACTGTTAAGGTGTTTTCGGTACCACGAGTTGCCGGTAATGTTACCTCAAAATTAAGTTTAGTACGACGTAAACTATTTACGCTAACTTGTTGAGGTAGTTGACTAATTTGCCAACTTTGTTCATCAGTTATTGCAACTGTATAAGTATCTACGGTTGGCCCACTATTCAGAACATCCACCTTAACCGGTATGGTTGTGTTGGGCTCATCAATAATGTGTTTGTCGTGAGATAGTTCTACATGGTAGAGGATTTTGCTGCCAGACACGTTGACTTCTGGAGCATCAACTATGTCTTCTATGGATATACCGTCGTCCAATAGAATTGTATCAGCATGGAATTCCACTTTTTCGCCGGCGATGAAGACTTGATCTTGTACGCCACGTAAGTCAATTACGCCACCATTGCCAACTGCTATAACGATGTTTTTGATGGCATTGATAGCACCCGGACTTAGTTTGCGTAAATCCATTACCCAATCTTCACCTCCGAACAGGACAATATTTTCGGAATCTTGGAAACGAGTGGTTTCATCTACAGTCATGGTGGTTGGATCGTACCAGATCCATTTAGTCGGTAAAACGTAAGTACGTTCGGCGGTGCTACCATTATGTCCACTGACAATACCGGACATATTGCCTAAGTTAGCGATAACTGGCCCACCTCTGCCACCATTGACATGATTAAGAAAGCCACTAAAATGAAACCAATAGTCACCATTAACAGTTACGCTACGAAACCATTTTGCGATTCCATCAGCATAGCCTCCAGAGCCGCC
>Ga0233404_10000119_pt1 | contig 18658 bp, 20 predicted proteins | sample Na_oxic_2_MG_FD_179861 | JGI IMG/M metagenome (GOLD analysis project Ga0233404, IMG submission 179861) | Seawater microbial communities from Saanich Inlet, British Columbia, Canada - Na_oxic_2_MG | ecosystem: Environmental > Aquatic > Marine > Inlet | place: Canada: British Columbia | collected...
CTCGCCATTTCTCTAGATATTCCTAGTTTCTTAGCCAATGAAGGGAGAGATAGCAGTTGAGCTCAAAAACGTACGCTTTGCTTGGGAACAAGAAATCGTGCTAGAGCTTGAGCGCTTTGAGGTTCGGCAGGGCGAAAAACTTTTCGTCGGTGGTCCCAGCGGTAGCGGCAAGAGTTCGTTGCTGAGTCTGCTTTCTGGAGTGGCTCAGCCGACAAGTGGCTCACTAGAGTTGCTAGGTAAGAATCTCTCTTCAATGTCTAATTCTCAACGCGACGTTTTCCGTGCCGACCACGTTGGCTATATTTTCCAGATGTTCAATCTGATCCCCTTTCTCTCGGTGTTAGAGAATGTGACCCTTCCCTTGCGCTTTTCCAATCGGCGAAGTGCGCGGGTGAGCGATGCCAAAGCCGAGGGTCTCCGCTTGCTCAGGCATCTCGGGATGGAAGAGTTCATCGAGCGTCGGGTGATCGATCTGAGCGTAGGCCAGCAACAACGGGTTGCGGCGGCGCGTGCCTTGATTGGTGGGCCAGAGATCGTGCTGGCGGATGAGCCGACCTCGGCACTAGATGAGACCAACAGCCGAGTATTTGTTGACCTCCTTTTTCAGGAATGTGAGGACACTGGAGCCACATTGATCTTTGTCAGTCACGATTCGAGTCTAGCTGAGCGATTTGACCGAAGCTATATACTGGGAGGTGAGGAATTATGAGTCCGTATAGTTTGTCGGTGAAAAGCATGAAGCACCGCATGGACTCGGTGATGATCACAGTCGTCTCTCTGGCGCTTGGTGTGGCTTTATTGTTAGGGGTCGAGCGTATTCGGAATGAAGCGCGCTATGGATTTACCAACACGATCTCTGAGACCGACTTGATCGTGGGTGCTCGCTCGGGGTCGGTATCGCTCTTGCTCTCGTCAATTTTCCATATTGGCAATGTCACGGACAACGTGAGCTGGGAAACCTATCAGAAGATAGAGCGCAACCCGCAGGTGGCGTGGACGATTCCCCTATCACTAGGTGACAGCCACAAGGGCTACACAGTTCTAGGCACTAAAAATGGCTATTTCGCGCACTACAAGTACGGGCAGAAGCGCTCTTTAGAAATGGCTGAAGGCAAGGTCCTCGGTGACACCTACGATGCGGTTTTAGGTGCTGAGGTTGCGGAGGAACTAGGTTACGGAATCGGTCAGCAGATTGTATTAGCCCATGGCTCGGGAGAGCTGAGTTTTGTAGAGCACAGTGAGAACCCATTCACCGTGGTGGGAGTTCTTAAGCGCACGGGAACGCCGATTGATCAGACCGTGCATGTCTCGCTGGAGGGGATCGAGGCGATCCATCTGGATTTCAACAACGGAGAGGGCCATGTCCACCATGCGGGCTGTAATCACGCCAGCCACAAGAAAGAAGCCTCTAGCATAGATGCCTTTGACGCATTGCTCGCTGGCGATGAAGAGGTAGATCTAACACCGACTGAGATCACTGCATTTCTAGTGGGCATGAAGTCGCGCTCAGATGCCGTGATGCTACAACGCGCGATCAACGTGCATGATGGAGAAGCTCTCACCGCCGTGCTTCCTGGAGTAGCTCTGACCGAATTGTGGCAGGTAGTTGGGGTAATCGAAAAGATCCTATTTGTAGTGTCTATTTTGGTGCTCTTTGTGTCGCTCGCCAGCATGTTTGGCGCGCTGATGATGAGCATCAAGGAGCGCCGCAGGGAGATCGCGATTCTCCGCTCTGTGGGAGCTCGACCACGACACATCGTTTCTCTGGTGTTAGGTGAGGCTATGCTTGTGACACTTAGCGCTATAATCCTTGGTGCCGTCTTGCTTTATATCGCCTTGTTTGCTTTGCGACCGGTTATCCAAGAGCGTGTGGGAATGTGGATCGAGATCACGCCTCCTACCTCTACCGAGTGGGCTATGTTAGGAATCATCTTTTGCGCTGGTGTGGTCATTGCCCTTCTCCCAGCATGGCGTTGCTACCGCAGTTCACTCTCAGACGGACTCACTATTAAATTATGAAATCACTTCTTTTCAATTCAGCCTTTGGTATCGCTCTAATGGCATCAGCGGTGGCTGATGATGCACCACAGAAAATCGCTTGGGATGACATGAAAGCTGAATATAAGTTCGAAGATCCGTTCATCAAACTAAGCTCAGAGCAATTGCTCAATCTCTCGATGGTCGCCAGAGTCCGCCAGCTAGAAATACGTGGTAAGAAAAATGGTACGCCAGTGAGCGAGGAGATGGTGAAAGAGAAAATGGCTTCTGAAAAGTTGTTGCTCGCTCAGGGCATCGATATTGACGGATTACTCGCCAAGCGTGACGAAATCAAAGAACAACGCAAAAAGCGTGCGAACCTAGGAGTCGAAGAACTGAATGGGAAGCTAGTGACTCTATCAGGTTTTGTTCTGCCATTAGAATTTGAAGATAAAAAGGTGAAGGAATTTTTGTTAGTCCCATGGGTTGGTGCCTGTATCCACACACCACCACCACCGCCGAATCAGATTGCTCTGGTCGTGGTCACGACCCCCTTTGCAAGCAAAGGGATGTTTGAGGCCGTCACAGTGACAGGTAAAATTCAGCTAAAGACTCAGATCCAGGAGCTCTTCCTTGTGGATGGCAAGGCCGACATCAATGTCAGCTATTCCTTTGCTGCAGCAAAGGTGGAGAAGTATAAGAAGCCTGAGAAATCTCAGTAGTGTCTCGCCGAGAACGGAACACTATTTACGCCGTTGTTGCTGCGCAATCTGGCGGATGAGATTGAGTGCGGGTTGGTAGTCACGCTGGATACCTAGGGCGGTGCGGCACGCTTCGAACGCTCTTTCTTTGTCCCCCTGGCGCATGTGTATAGTGGCTCGGGCGTAGGGATAATCCGGTGATTGCGGATTCGCATTTTCTGCACGCATGATCGATAAGATGGCTTCATCTAATTTTTCTTTACCTGCTAACAAAAGCCCTAGATTGTAGTGAGATCTATCGTGGCCAGGGGCTTGTTTCACTAGGTCGCGCAGTAAAGTCTCGGTCTTTTCTGTATCTCCTATTTCAGCATAGGTAAGCGCAATGAGGTAGCGGAATCGAACATTATCTGGCTCAAGTTTGATCGCTATTTCTAACTGATCGAGAGCCTGCTGAGTCTTCCCCATACGGCTAAGAAGAACAGCGTATGCCTCATGGCCTGCTGCTGATGTTTGGTCCAGATGCACTGCCTTTTTCAGCCACTTTTCAGCCTCTTCTAGCTTGTTAGAATCCATAGCAAGCTGCGCCATACTCATCGCTCCGATCGGCTGGTCTGCGGAAAAGGAGAGCGACTCCTTCAGCTCCTTGAACATATCTGGATACTGGGACAGGCGCGCACGCGATGCCCAAGCTGCTGCCACCCGCACTTCTTTGACTGGATCCTTGAACATCGAATCTAACACCGTGCTGGTTCCCGTACCAAATGCTAGAATCTCACACGAGGCTGCCCGGACAAGTGGGTCATCGTGCTTCACGGCATCTAGGGCAATTTGTTGGACTCGGGGGTCTGTGGACCACGCCCTCATGACTTGCAGTAGAGTCGCTTGCCATGCTGGGTTGTCTTCATTTGTATAGGCTTTCAGCAGCGCGTCGATTGCGTCTTCTTGACCGTTGAATGCAGTGCCAATTGCACGGGTGCGTGCGCGTTGGCGCTCGCGCTCAGGCGTGTGCATTTTTTCGCCGAACAAGGCTTGAGTTGATTTGACCGCCCAATCTGTGTCTTTGTCCGTGTGGCACTTATTGCAGGCATTGGGGATGCCGAGTTCCTTTGTCAGCAATGGATCTGGGACGTGGAAGCCGTGGTCGCGGCGGGGATCGCGGCCCATGTAGGTGGTGTGGGTCATGTGGCATGAGACACAGGAACTGCCGGTGCTGTTAGGTTTGTGTTTGGTGTGACTTAGTGGGTTGATCAATGTGGCTCCATCGATTCTGCCATTACTACCAGACCCATGACAGGACATACACAGAGCGTTATTATCTATGGGAAGTTTTAACTTTGTTGTGTGTGGATCATGGCAGTCTAGGCAGTTGACGCCCTTGTGACCCATCTTGCTCAGGCGGAGTGAGGTCCAAACGTAGTCTTCATCTTTAATCTGGCCATCCGCATAGTAGAGGCGGTCTTGTGTAGGAAGTTGGAGCTGGAAGTGGTCGCCAAATTTTTCTCCCACATGGAAGTCTCCATCGAGCTGGCCACGCCGGCTATGACAGGTGGCGCAGTTATCAATCGTTAGACCTTTAGAATTTTTGGTAGAGTGGTGCTTTTTGAGATCGATGAGACAACCATTTTCAGCATCTGGAGCGGCTGCTATATCGCCGTGACACTGAGTACATCCGACACCCATTTCTTTCCAGTTAGACTGATAGCTGTCTGTAGCAGCATCGTAGCCTTTTTTATAATCCGTCATGTGGCACCAGGCACACTGGGTGTTCCAGGTCATACCACGTCGCGACCAATGGCCCCAGTCCGCTGCAGTTCGGTCGTCGCCGCCGAGCACATCGAACCATTCTTTTTTAGCTGGATCCCATGCCACGCTGGGAGTCTGCCAGCGCCCACCCTCAGCAGAAACAAGGTATTGAATCAATGGAGTCAGACCGACCGCCATCCCCGCATGATGTTTTTCTCCATTCGAAGTGACACTAAATGAATCGGGGTCTTTGGTAAATTTCCAGTGGGCCGCAATGGTTTTCAGCTCTTCGTTAGAAAAGGCTTCGCCATCAAGATCCGCCGACATCAAGCGGTTAGCTTGGCCGTGGTGTGACTTCTGCCAATGGTGGTGAATGTCCTTATGGCATTCGGCACAGCGGCTAGATAGAGCATTGGTGCCAGGCTGAGCAGCAAGGCTGGCGTGAAGATCAGCATGCGTTTTCTCCTTTGACGGCTTTACAGGTGAATCACTAAGCTTAGTTTTTTTATCACCACAGCTGCTAAGACAAAGGCTGAGTAAGAGAACGATGAGGAGTTTGTGCATAGAAAAATATGGTATTGCGAGCCGGCCACCTAGGTAGCAAAACTAACTAACTTACACAACTATTCTAACGTCAGTTAGGCTGTGCGCGTACAATATGTGCGGGATTACCATGATGCCAAGCTGGGGCTTGGCGCTCCGACCTAAAAAAGCCGAGCTCGCGGGGTGCGAACTCGGCTGAGTTATTAAGAATAAATTTTAACGTTTGGCCTCAGGCTGGATGATGCCGAAGTCGGTTTTAGACATGGTGCTCGCATTCGAAGAATCACGAGTCGCAAGGAGGATGGTGCCAGGCGTGAGGATGTTACTAATATTCCTGCGGAACTCAGCAGGGAAGCTGATGTTGTTCGCAATGCTGCTCGCTGGATCACCAGTGACTTTTCCACCATTGAGAGAGAGAACTGACCAAGAGGTCGGGCCTGAGCCGCCTTCAAGCTTCATGAACACACCTTCTGGGGGATTAGCTCCAGGTGCTATTCCCATTGGACTCTGACCAATTTTGACACCATTGCGCCAGACATAGGCAGTCTGGTCGGCATAGGAAAGGAGGACGGAGTAGGGACCGGTGCGGCTCTTGCTCGGGTTCCAGATCACGCGGCCTGTTGGATCTGGAATCGCTTTGTTAGATGTGCCACCTCTTGCCTTGGATGCCATAAGCACATTCGCTGGCTTCTTGGAGTAAGATGGGATGGTTCCCCTCTTGGTGATTGCCACAGTGGATCCATTAGAAAGGACCCCGTAGACTTTCTCAGAGAATGCGTAAGGAAGACGGATGCAGCCGCCGGATGCTGGATATCCCGGAAGGTCGCCAGCATGCATCGCGATTCCAGTCCATGTGAGGCGCTGCATGTAGGGCATCTTGGCTCCTACGTAGACATTGGATTCGTGATCCACCTTGCGCTGAAGAATGGTGAACACACCAGTGGGCGTCTCCTTGCCTGCACGGCCGGTACTGACAGTGGAGCGGGCGATCTGCACGCCATTGCGGTAGACGTAGGCCATTTGATCGTCGATACTCACAACCATGAGCACTGGGCCAGAAGCCGAGCGCTCGGGGTGCCATTCAAATTGGCCTGGAGCTAGTTTGGCCTGAGTCGTCGTCGCGCAGGAGCTGAGGCATAAAGCGGCAGCCGCTGCAGCCACATAGAAGAGAGGTTTTATCAATTTCATCGCTCCGTTTCAAACATATTAGCTAAAGTTCTACAAGCTAAACTAACATCTCTCGCTTCCTAGGTAACAGAACATCAATTACTCTAGTTCCACGTCGCTTCAATTTGCGGGATGTTCTCTCCTCATATGACGCAAGTGGGAATAAGTGATCCGCTCTTGCCAAGCTCGATTGTATTTCGCTAATCTCCCGCATGCTGGCAAAACCATTTTTCTTCTCCCTCCTCGCTGGAGTCGCGCTATTATCGGCAACACCTAAGCTCACCGCAGCTCAAGAAATTCTGAAACCTGGCCAATTCGAGTGGCAGCCCGAGCGTGCGCCGAAGGGACCCATCCTGATGGTAGTGAGCCTCGACGATCAAATGGCCTACGTCTACCGCAATGGCGTGCAGATTGGTCGTTCGACAGTGAGTACCGGCCGCGAAGGGAAAGAAACACCCACTGGTGTGTTCACCATTCTTCAGCGCAAGAAGAAGCATGAATCTAACATCTACAAGGGCGCCAAGATGCCCTACATGCAGCGCCTCACCTGGACTGGCATAGCTATGCACGCTGGTAAACTACCCGGCCACCCCGCCTCAGCGGGCTGCATCCGCCTGCCCTATGAATTTTCAGAATTGCTCTATGGCACCACAAGAAATGGCTCCACAGTGGTGATCACCGAGAAAGCCTCGACTCCAGCCATTTCTAAAAAGCCCGCCTCGATTTTGCTCGATAGCCGCGGAGCTGAAGGCTCTAAACCATTGCCAAAAGGTCGTGTCGTCTGGGAGCCCAACAAAAGCCCAGAAGGACCAGTCAACATGCTTCTGAGTTACGCTGACAAGACCGTCTATGTATTTCGTAATGGGATACAAATCGGCCAAAGTCCGGTCGCTCTAACTCTCAGCGAGGACATGCCGCAAGGAATCTTTTTGATGCTCGAAGGCGTCGAAAAAAAGTCAACACTAACGGGAGAACCCCTCCATCCATGGTCGATGCTCGCACTCCACGGAGGTTCTCCAGACAACGCTGTCGATCGCCTTCGAAACAGCATTGAGCTACCAAAAGGTTTTGGTCAAATCGTAAAAAATGTGATCGCACCTGGCACCATCCTACTCGCGACCAACGACCCAAGTACAGAGGCGACTCGCTCAGAGGGCCCGCTCAATGTTCTCATCCCTGAGGTGAAGAAAAAGTAAGTGGACCACGCTGCCGACGCTGCAGTTAGTAAGCAACAACAGCCTCAAAGGGTGTCGTCTTGTGCTTTCCAGTCACACGGTACTCAGCAGCTTGCGACATAGCCGTGCTCAGCAAAGCTTTCGGCTTGTTGGAAGAACTGCTTGGGAGAAAATTATTCTTTCCCAATGACTACTCTCAAGGATCAAGTAATAGGCTAAACTCGACTATGGCCGCACGAAGCCAATCCACATGGGATTTTTGACTGCTATTCGGTTACCTGACGTCTTCAGTATCCCTGTCACGGGATCTCGGTGGAAGGCCAGCACTGCATTGGATTTCTGACCGGCCAGTATCAACATTTTCCCATCAGGTGTGATATCGAAGTGACGCGGCATCCATACACCGACTGGAATAGTCTGCACTAGTTTCAGAGAACCATTAGCGTCGACCACGAGCACTGAAATCGAGTCTCTCCCTTGGTTTTTCAAATCACGATTCGCCGCATAAATGAAGTTGCCGTCATCGCTCATTCTAATTTCAGAACTTGTTATATCTTTCACTCCTTTTTCTAACAATGGCGTGGTTTTACCAAGGGTTAGACCACCCGTCGTGGCATCGCATTCAAAAAGAGTGATCGATGGTTTGAGCTCATTGAGAACGTAGAGCCGTGAGCCATCCTGCGAGAAACACATATGTCTGGGACCACTTCCCGGAGGGCAAGCCACCGTCGTCACACTCTTCAGTTCCGCCGATCGAACGTCTAAGCTGTAGACCTCGATAGAATCTGTTCCTAAATCCGCCGCGTAGACAAATTTGTTATCAACACTAGCGTAGGCCGAGTGAGCATGTGGGCCCTTTTGACGGTGTGGGTGAGGTCCCTTACCTTTGTGTTCCATCACACTCACAGCTGGGCTCAAAGTTCCATCCACTTTCACTTTATAGCTAGACACCTTGCCGTTGCCGTAATTTGCAGAAAATAAGCAAGTACCAGTTCTATCCAGGCTCACATGGCAAGCACCCTTTCCACCAGTCAAACGGCTCTGAAGGAACACCAAAGTACCATCCGCAGTTCTCAGATAGGCTGACACACCTCCCAGACTCGACCTCCCATCACTATGCTTACTGCGGTTTGTGCTGTAACAAAATTGCTTATTCTGAGAAAAAACCAAGAAGTTCGGAACTACCGCTGGGCTGACAATTCGGGGCTCAGAAATGACTCCAGTGTCAGTATCCAACAAAGCCTTGGATATCCCTTCTGATGAGCCATTCCCAATATACAATTGAAGCCGTTCTGCACTTAAAATTTGGCAGCACACTAAACCTACAAAAGCTATTTTGAATAATTGTTTCATGACAATTCTAAAACATACCACCTAAAATTCTACAGAGGAAGCCTTGATCAAAATGAAAGCGATCAACCTCCCAAAAGGCATGCGTTTCGTGTGTCGTAGTCAGTTATGAATTTTGTCGTGTCTAAATGATAATTATTTTTCTCTTACTACGTTTCATGAGTTAAGTTAGCATTCAAAAGAATGAAGCCAACGATTACAAATCAATGGCTGTTAACTGAAACCAACACACAAAACAATTTAGCATAGCCACTATGAATCTCTTACTTTCCACCAGCCTCTTCATCGGAATCGGCTCCATCTGCCTCGCTACTGAGCCCGGCAAAAAACCGGACACCCCAAAGCAACCATGGAGCGACTACGTGGTCCACGATGGCACCCGCCCCACCCCAGAAAAGGTAAAAACCCAAGGGGCGGTTACCACCCCAGCACCGGCTGACGCCACGGTCCTTTTCGACGGCAAAGATACCTCCGCATTCACCAAAGCGTGGAAAGTCGTCGACGGTTCCTTGATTGCCTCACCCGGCGACAACCACACCAAACAAAGCTTTGGCGATTGCCAACTACACGTCGAGTGGAAGATTCCAGCTGGCCGCAAAATAAAAAACCAAAAAGGCGGCAACAGCGGCATCTTCCTCATGGATAAATACGAAGTCCAAGTCCAAGAAAGCCATACCAATGTCACCTACGCCGACGGCCAAGCCGGAGCCCTCTACGGGCAAACTCCCCCAGTGGTGAATGCCTCCACTGCACAGGGAGAATGGCAAAGTTATGACATCGTTTTTACCGCTCCAAAATATGCCGAAGGCAAACTGGTGAGCCCAGCATTTGTCACCGTCATCCACAACGGCGTCGTCATCCACAACCACCAGAATTTCTACGGACCCACCGTCTATAAAAGTCTCGCCAAATACCCAAAGACCCACCCAGAAAAGGCACCCATCCGCCTCCAATGGCACAACGACCCAATCGAGTTCCGCAACATCTGGATTCGTAATCTTTAGCAATGCGGAAGTTGGGAAGTGCGGGAGTCACTACCTTGAGGCTTTTGGTACGGGTCGGTGTCGAAGGTCGTAAAGTCCAAGGTCGAGTTAGCAAAGTCTGGTGACTTTGGTTGTATGTTTACGCTCACGCTTCCATCCTCCATTCATCTTGGCAGGGACTGTTTCTCCGAAACGTCCGGCGAGGTTGATGGAAATATTACGGCAGAGGTCGAAATGGGTCTCACGGTAGGCAACTACAATTGGCCAGAATGGGGCGTTGCTGTGAGGCACGGGAATAGAACCGCTGAATGGCTTCAGAAACATCCTCATAGCCGGACGCTTGAGGACAAACATCCCTGCCACATCGCACATGCTGGGATGTCGTCAGGTGGTTTATAGCCCCTTGATAGAAAGGTAACTTGGAGGAAATTTGTTGAAACAAAGGGCTGATCAACCTCTCATCAAATATTGTCTGTCTGATGGACTTGCATCCAAGCTAACTGACTCTAACTACTACTCCCACACGACAACAGGGACGCACGTAGCACAGATCTGCCTCTTCTTGCTCACCGAGTCGGGCAAGCTTCCAGGGAAGCTGATTCAGACCAGTCCTAAACGCCGCAATGAAGAGAACGCACAGTCGGGAAGTTACCAGATCATCGATCTCGATCTCTCGAAGTACGACAAATTAGCGACACGATTTGAAGAAGAACAACACGAGGCTCAGGACTTCCTGAAGTCAGGGATCCAAACCCACAATGCGGCTTTCAACAAGTTGATAGAGGAAATCGAGCTCGTCTCACTGCGTTCTACAGCACCGATGTTACTGACCGGTCCCACTGGTGCTGGTAAGAGCCATCTTGCTGGACGGATCTTCGAGTTGCGCCAACAACGCAATGCGCTGGAAGGAAATTTTGTGGAGGTCAATTTTGATTTCTGAGACAGATTTCTGAGACAGACTAAATGATTTGTAACTATAGAAATTCCTTTGTCTATAAAGGATCTTAAAAAATGATTTGGCTCTATGGTGGGCTATATCAGCCAGGTTTGTGTGGGGATGGCGGGTCTGAATGGCAGGCGGCAAGTTCGCTGGTGAGGTCTGAACGCTGTGAGTCAGTCAGCAGCTTGGCTGGGAGTATTTTTAGCGACCGAGACGGTCGCGCTACGTGGAGAGACTTTCAGACCTTCGACACTCCCCAGCGCGCATGACCTATGAGACAGGCTATATGATTTTATATTTTTTAGAGGTGAGCCTTGAGCCAGGCGGCCACTTCTGCTGCTAGAGGGTCATAGAAACCCTCGAAGCAATGGTCTGCTCCTTCGATCACGACGTGCTTTTTCTTGCCACGGAGGGTGAGGAAGAGGTCTTCGCTGTCCTTTGGCAGCACGACGTCATCCTTGTCACCATGGAGCATGAGCCACGGTCTGCGTATATCGCGTGCCGCTGTGAGCGTGTTGCCAATACCGTGGAGGTCATCGACATAGGTCTGGCTCAGCGGCAGGCTCTCGTCCTCCCACATGCAGCCCTCACCAGGCACTTGGTCGCCAAATTCAGTTTCACAAAATGCCTTGGTGTCGACCATCCCAGCCAGCGACACGAGGACGCTGAGTCTATCGTCTTTAGCGGCTGCTAGAGCACCTACAGCGCCCCCCATTGAGTGACCGATGTAGGCTACTTTTTTGCTGCCCTTGACTTGGTCCAACACCGCGTGCAGATCATCGACCTCCTTAGTGATGCACATATCTCTATAGGAGCCTTCTGAGGCACCACAACCGGAAAAGGAAATCCGCAGGCAAGGCCAGCCAGCTGCCACCAGACGCTCTGTGAGCTCGACAATCAATGGTCGATCCATGTCCCCTGTCACTCCGTGAGCTACTACCACCAGCACGTCATCGCGCTCTGTTGGGTGGAATGCGTGGTCGATCACCTCGCCGTGTTTATTATGAATTTTCATAAGAAAGTATTCTTTACGAACGGCCCTTAAAGGTCAGTTCAGCGATGCCGGATTTATCCAATTCACCGAGCCCAAGCTCGATCATCTTCTTGTACTGCGCTTCTGTCGCCTGTGAGAGCGGCACAGCGATTTCTGCTGACTTTGCCAGCGCATTAGCGATCCCGCTGTCCTTAGCGGCGTGAGCAGACGAGAAATAGCATGCGTGGTCACGGATCTGCATGTCCTCGGCATCAGTTTCTAACACCCGCGAGTTAGCGCCAGTTTGTGAGAAAATTTCGCGCACCATTCCGAGGTCGAGTCCCAGCGCATCGGCGAGCCCCAATCCTTCTGCTAGAGCCGCAGTATTGATATTCATCACCATATTGACCAGCGCCTTCACTTTGGCGGCTGAGCCGATGTCGCCGGTGTGACGGAGCGCCACGGAAAGCACGTCGAGCAGTTCTTTGTTCTCTTGGAACACAGCCTCAGACCCGCCCACCATCAGATAGAGCGTGCCATTACGGGCTTGGTCGATACTAGAAGCCATCGCCGCCTCGAGCGTCTTTGCTCCGACTGCAGCTGCTGCCTCCGCAGCCTCTTGATGCACCTCTGGGCTCAGGGTCGCGCAGTTGATAAAGGTCACTCCCTCAGCATTGGCTAGAAGCGTGTCGCCTTGGGTTTTGAAAATGTCGCGCATCGCATTGTCATCGGTGACCACCGTGATCACCACATCTGCCGCTGCTGTGACGGATGGTAAATTGTTGGCGCACTGAGCACCAATCTCTTGCGCGAGTTCTTCCGCAACTGGTGTGTGGATATCGTACACGACAGCCACGTTGTAGCCTGAATCGTTGAGGTGACGCGCCATGTTTGCGCCCATTCTGCCCGCTCCGACTATTCCGATTCTTGGTTTCATATTTTTAAAAAAAATGAGCGCTCCTGGAAACGACCAGAAGCGCTGTTATGTTAGGAATGATTACTTGATAACATTGATGTGGAAGCCCAACCAATCATCGAGATTGTTGAGGTTCACCGCATCGAGCAACGTGCCGTTGTCTTCGATGCCATTTGCAGCGAGAATTTCCTTACGGGTATCGTCGGTGTGATTGTAGCCTAACACACTCGCATTGAATGCCTCGAGAGCTGCCTGGTCGAGCTGACCTCCCTTTTGCTCAAGAACCCATGCTTCAAGCTGCGGGTAGGTTGGCTTGCTCTGCATGAATGCGCTGAATACTTCTTTGTCGAGACCGAAAGCATCGAGAAGCATCTGGTCGTAGCCACCGCCGATCGCTGGGTATTCAGCATTGAGCTTGCCCGCAACATCGAGAGAAACTTTCTGCCAGAGGCGTGGTAGGTGAAGAATGCCGAGAGGGCCACATGTGCCTGAACTGATTAATGGAATGATAGTGCTCATAGTATTATTTGGTTTGTTGTATTGTTGATTTGGATAACTAGGATTATCGATATGTTTTCTTTGAAATGAGCCGACCAATTAGAGGGTCAGCTGTAATTCGCTCAAAAACGCCCGAATGGTTTCGTCATTTCTTTTGTAGTAGGTCCACTTCCCCACTCGCTCAGCAATGACGAGATTTGCACGCTGTAGAATCGAAAGGTAATGCGATACAGTAGACTGAGACATCCCAGTCTTTTCTTGAATAACCTGCACACAGACACCATCTGAAAAATCTTTACCATCCTTGTGCGGACGGAAATTTTTCTCAGGATCACTCATCCATCTCATGATATCCATGCGGGTATCATTTGCCAGGGCTTTGTGAAGTTCGACTAACTGCATACTCTTTCTATAAATCCGAATTCCTAAAACGGCAAACCATAAATCGAGGAATGTCGATTTGTAGTGTTCAGTGTTCAGTGTTCAGTGTTCAGTGTTCAGTGTTCAGTGTTCAGTGTTCAGTGTTCAGTGTTCAGTGTTCAGTGTTCAGTGTTCAGTGTTCAGTGTTCAGTGTTCAGTGTTCAGTGTTCAGTACTTGTACGATGACACCTCACTGACACCTGACTCGTGAGCTAGCCGAGTTCTTTGCTTGGAGATAAAGTCACCAGACTTTGTAGACGGACTTTCGACTTTCTGACCTTTGACACATGAATCCTATCGATGCGATTTCAGAATAGTTGAATAAACTTCACACTCCTCACATCTCTCTCCACACTTTCCCTTATGAAACCCCGCTGCGAATGGTGCTCTAACGACCCGATCTATATCGACTACCACGACTACGAATGGGGGGTGTCGCTGCACGATGAGCGACGGCTGTTTGAGATGCTCATTCTCGAAGGTGTCCAGGCCGGTCTCTCGTGGATCACGGTACTGAAGAAGCGTCCCGCCTACCGCGAGTTATTTCACCATTTTGATGTGAAAAAGGTAGCCGCCATGAGCGATGAGGAACTGGAAGAAATTCTGCTCAACCCAGCCATCATTAGAAACCGGCTCAAAGTCTACTCAGCCCGCCGCAATGCCATTGCCGTCCTCAAGTTGATAGAGGAATGCGGCTCGCTCGACCACTACTTCTGGAGCTGGGTCGACCACTCCCCCATCGTCAACCACTGGAAAAATCTCAGCGAAATCCCCGCCGTCACGCCGCTAGCAGAAACTATCAGCAAGGACCTGAAAAAACGCGGGCTCAATTTCGTCGGCCCCACCATCATCTACGCCTACATGCAGTCGATCGGCATGGTCGATGATCATGTCGAAAGTTGTTTTGTTAGGGCAAAGGAACGCTAAAGATCATGATGGACTCTATCCATCCAATTTAGGAAGTGATTCACCAACTGCGGTAGCCTGTTTTGATAAGCTACGCCAATCTGGTATGTCGGACTACGAAGGGTTTTTCTGGAACGAAAATAATGCTCAAATCCTAGGCACTGCGAGTCCATCTCCCCCTAACAATATTAGCCCACTCACAAAAAATGAAAACACGACAGGCTACGTGATGGGACTCTCGACACGTTCCCCCACAAACCTCCCCATTACCTTCGATAGCTCAACAGAAGCAGGAGTATTCAACACCAGTGTCTGGGAAGGAAAAGCCATCGTCTCCAAGCTCAATGGCTCGGTTAAGTTTATCCATATTTCACAAATTAGTAATTCTCCAAACCAACACAATGATGGCTATATCTTGGAACAACGTGGGGACTCAATCGTCGATATATTCAAAGATCTCCCCGAAGGAACCACAGTCCTCCCACCCCAACTAGCTCGTTGAAACAAATCCACATCTATCCCTATCATTCCAAAAATTTCCTAATTCCTATACTCACGCGCGTTACGTTTTGTGAAACTTGGGAGCTCGAGTCATGCCTCGAACTCCATATTCATTCCGTGCTTTCAGTATGTTCCGTGGTTATTGAAAGTCACGCATAGTGGTGCGCGGCAGTATAATTGAAGCGTAGCGACTCTCAGCACTTCAAAGAATTCACCATTCACCATTTCGCCAAGTGATTCCTAACAACTGTGGTGGAATACATCTTCGCCAACGGCAAAATTCATACAAGCCTAGGGTGAAGGGCGAAGCTCAAACCCTAGGTCCTCACCACCCAGAATTACTTGGCTGATGGCCAAGCTCATCGCGCCTAGTCCCATACATATTTCTCATCGTAATCGATCTGATATTTATTGAGAAATTTTCTATACTCTTGCTGGAATGTTAGCTTCTGGTGATGTTGTTCTTGTTGATCAATGTATTCTAACAATTTTGATAGATCCGTCGGGCTGACTGAAAATGCTCCATAGCCACGTTGCCAATGAAATGCGCCGACGCCTTCGTTTTTCGTCCAAATCGTTGATTGGCGTTTGATGTGCCCCACCAAGTCGCTGAGGTTTGCAGTTCTGGGCTGTTTGAGTGCCAGATGCACGTGGTCTTCCACGCCTCCCACACGATAGCATTGCCAATCGTGATCGCGAGCAAGTGTGGCGAGATAGGTGTGAAGTCGGGGTTTGATTTCGTTCTTTATCAAAGGCAATCGGTCTTTTGTGCTGAAGACTAGGTGGACAACGTTTTTCGACAGACTTTGGGGCATGGTTGGTGATCTTATTTCACCTGTTAGTTTATCACAAGTTCAAAGGTGACGTGGATGATCTTGGCCTTCAGTCAAGTGGTTATGAAACGACCGGGACCTAGGGTTTGGGCTTCGCCCTTCACCCTAGGCTTGTATGATTTTCACCTTTGGTGAAGTGAAGACCGAAGATGGAAGACCCAAGACCGAAGATGGAAGATGGAAGATGGAAGATGGAAGATGGAAGATGGAAGATGGAAGATGGAAGATGGAAGATGGAAGATGGAAGATGGAAGACAGGAGTGCCAAGTTTAGAGTCATTTTAGGAAAAACGAGGGACTCAAGACGTCGATATCTTTCAAGAATTCCCAGAAGGAACCAAGGTTCTCCCACCGCAATTAGCTCAATAATATACCCCTATTTCATCTTAGCCTCCATCACCCAGTCCAATTAGTAATTCCAGTACGATGATCAGAACATAGGTAAGATTTTTACTTGCTTGCTACCATTCGTGGGATTGGTGAGATTCGTGGTAGAGGTGTTTCATTGCACTGGATTTTCGAAATTTTCGTATCTTTCGCGGTGGAAAAAGCGCATCCAAAGCTAGTTTGGAGCAAAGAGGCTGGAAGCGCTCTTCTACGCGCTTCCGTCTTCTAACAATTTACTGAAACCGGAATAGAGTTTTGAGTCTACTGGTGGGGTGTCGGGGAGTTTTCGGTCGTCTAACATGAAGGTGTCGCAGGCGGTGAAGAAGTCGGATTCGGTTTTCACGCGGCGGATTTGGTATTCGAACTCGGCGTCGATCCCCTGGGAGATGTAGGCCATGTATTTTTTCATGCGGTTGACATGGCTGACCTCGACATAGGTTTTGCGCTTCTCATTTTCCGCGACGGCATGGTAGAGCGCGGTGACGTAGCCATGAAGGTCCTTGCGGGTGGGGGTCACGACTGGGCGGCCTTCGTAGCTGTCCTTGAGTTGTTGGAACAGCCACGGGCTGCGGATGGCGCCTCGTCCGACCATTAGCCCAGCGGCTCCAGTTTGCGCGTGGTAGGCTTTGCCGGTTGCGACATTGACCACATTGCCATTGGCTATCACTGGGCACTTCATCAGCTCCACAGCCTGTTTTACCAGATCTGCGTGGACTGGTGTTCTGTATTGCTCGCGCACGGTGCGTCCGTGGATGGTGAGTGCGTCGATGTCGTGCTTTTGGAAGACTGCTAGAATGGCGTCAAACTCCTCGTGGGTTTCGAAACCTACGCGGGTCTTCACGGTGAATCTTCCGTCGACACACTCGCGCAAGGCACCAAGGATGGAATCGGCGTGATCTAATAATCTGAGTAAACCACCGCCGGCATTTTTCTTATACACCGTGGGAGCTGGGCAGCCTAGATTGAGGTCGATCCCTGCCACTGGATACTGCATCAGTTGCTTTGCTGTGCGGGTGAGCGCTTTGATATCTTCTCCGATCATCTGGGCAAAGACTGGCTTGCCAGTCTCATTCTGGGTGATCGAGCGGAGGATTTTTTTTTCCAAACTCGAGTCACGGTGGACGCGGAAATACTCGGTGACGTAGTAATCTGGGCCACCATAGCTGTCGACCACTCCCATGAAGGCGAGGTCGGTGATGTCCTGCATCGGTGCGAGGACGAGCGCTGGTCGGTGATCTGAAAGGAGTGTCTGCATCGGGCGTCTCCAGCATGTACCAGATCAGCCAGTGGAATCAAGCGGCACCTGCCACCCACCCCGAGACAAAGAATGTGCAATTTAGGAAATCTATGTAATGTAAGAATAAACAACCGAGATGAAACATCCTACTTCTATGACCATAAAACTCCTCGCCACCGTCGCAGCAATGGCCATGACCGTTGTCGCCTGCCAATCAAAACCAAAAGACTCCAAACCGATGGAAACCAGCAACGATAAGCCCGCACAACCCACTGAGAAGGTCGAGAAGACCGATGCCGAATGGAAAGCCCAGCTCACTCCTGAGCAATATAGGGTAGCCAGAAAGTCTGGAACCGAGGCGGCTAATGGTAAGGCTTATAAGCAATTTAAAGCACAAGGTGCAGGCACGTATTTTTGCGTTGGTTGTAATGCCGAGCTGTTTAGTTCGAAGGAAAAATTTGATGCCCGCTGCGGTTGGCCATCATTCTACGACCCATCGAATGCGAAAAATGTGACAACCAAAAGTGACATCAGTGCTGGCATGGTACGCACCGAGGTCAACTGCGCGAAATGCGACGCCCACCTTGGCCACGTCTTCAAAGGTGAAGGTTTCAACACCCCGACCGACAAGCGGTTTTGCATCAACGGAATCGTGCTGAAGTTTGTTCCTGATAAGGAGAAGAAATAAGAGACTTTGGATCTTGGGACTTTTGACACTGGGGAGTGTCGAAGGTCTGAAAGTCGAAGGTCGAGTCAGCAAAGTCTGGGGACTTTGTAAGTTTATCTCACCACCACTCCGCTTATGAGTGTGTCTTGGCCGATGGAGGTGGAACGGACTTCTTTGAGAGTGACGCTGCTTTTAAAATGGTCACCTAGGCCAAAGCCGAAGTCTTCACCACCGGTGATGATTGGTGCGTAGAAGAGTTGGTATTCATCGATGAGTTCGGCCTCGGCGAACTGGCGCATGAGTCGTCCTCCGCATTCTAACAAAACGCTATTACAGCCTTTCTCAGCTAGATCTCGGAGCACTTCTGCAAGTGGTTTATCCTGATAGATGAGGGTGCGGTTTTTATATTCATCGGTGAATAAATGAAAGTCCTGTGGCAGCGATTCACGGCCAGCATGGGTGAGAACTACACGCCACGGTTGCTCCTTTTCTGCAGCACTTTTCTCACTACGAAGCGTCAGGCGCGGATTATCGCGGCGCACTGTCTTGCCACCAACAATGATGGCATCGACCTGAGCACGCAATTGATGGACGACCTCACGTGACTCTGGGCTAGTGAGCCACTGACCCTCGCTCGGTGGTCTCGTGATGCGCCCATCCAGACTCATGGCTGTCTTTGCTATCACCCAGGGAAGTCCGCTGGTGATGCGCTTGGCAAAGGGGCACAATAGCTTCTCGCATT
>Ga0233404_10000121_pt1 | contig 18587 bp, 12 predicted proteins | sample Na_oxic_2_MG_FD_179861 | JGI IMG/M metagenome (GOLD analysis project Ga0233404, IMG submission 179861) | Seawater microbial communities from Saanich Inlet, British Columbia, Canada - Na_oxic_2_MG | ecosystem: Environmental > Aquatic > Marine > Inlet | place: Canada: British Columbia | collected...
CAACCATCGTGTGCCGAAACACAAACAGTTCGCTAGTAACAAGAGCAATGGAAGTCAACAGTAACAAAATACTGCTGGTTAAAAGGATAACAACGGTGAGTTTACTTTTGATCGGTATGTCACGAAAATTACGCATTTTATCAGTTATTTATAAAAGGTAAAAATCATTATGTATTTAGATAAAAAGTTATGGCAACGGTTTATAAGCTTGTTGTTCATAAGCATTTTAACAGCCTCGTTAAGTTATGCAGCATTAAAATCCCCAAATGAGCAACAAGCCAGCCATCTACTCAAATTGTCTCAATGGATGATTTGGCAAGACTCAGTATTTGAGGCTCCAACAACCCCCTTTCGTATTTGCATTTTGGGTAATGTTTTGGGTTTCGACACCCGAGTTTTGTACCAAAAAGTTAACCAACGCACCACTATAGTATTACCAATTAACGACATTAAACAAGCAAACGTTTGTCATATCTTATTTATCAGCCAATCAGAACAAGATAACCTGACCACTATTTTGGCTTATACCCAACAATATCCTATTCTCACCGTAAGTGACATAGAAGATTTTATAGTACAAGGCGGGATGGTCCAATTTTACAATCGTGGTAACCAAGTGCGTCTTATGTTTGACCCTCAAACGATATACGATGTTGGCATAACACCGCAAATTTAATGGTGAATTATGAATTATGAATGGTGAATGGTAACTAATCGCCGGACAGGGTTTGCAACACCAAACGAAACGTTTTAAATTTAGGAACATTCTATAGAGCAACTTCAGCAAAAGAAATTGTTTTTACACGCTCTATTGATTATCGATCTGTTGGAGAATGCCGTTTAACCAATTTTCATATATAAGTCGGTAAGATGGCTTATAGCTTTTAAATTAAAGGCATTTTACAATACCTTCGCCAATTGGATAGTTGTTTCGGGAATGGAGCGAAGCGGATTTCCCGAAACCATTATGGTATATAGGTTTCGGGAAATCGTACCTCATTCCCGAAACAACAATTTTTGAGATTGGCGATGGTATTGATTTTAGGCATGGATTTTTTAATCCGTGCTCAAGCCATCATTAACTTACCAAAAATGAAGATTAATTTTGAAAGCTAATTATAGCCATTTTTTTCTAGTTTTTCCGCAACAGACATTGGAAAGGTAAGGATTTTTCTAAGGGCAACCACAAGGGATTGCCCCTACAAATCAATTGGTATCGTTGGGGCAATCCTTTATGGTTGCCCGAGACGATATAGCAGTGAGGCACCGGGTACGTCCTATGCTACAGCGAAAGACTCCAAGCTGAGAAACCAAGGCTCGATTCGATCCTTGGTTTCTAAATGTCCAAGTTATTTTGTGACGGTTCCTAAGTGAGTAAAGTGGCTCTAGTATTAAATGGTTCAAAACCTAAAGAAAACATAAACATTATGTTTAAAATTCGTCAAACCAAACGCTTAATTATTGGCGTATTCCTGCTCACATTGGCAATACCCAATTACGCGAGCAATGAACCCGATTCAAAAACCATCTTTGACCATTTGACTGATTTAAGCTTAGAAGAACTAGGTGAAGTTGAAGTGACTCTTTCTGATGTTTTTGATATTTTTGATGCGGTTGTCGCGGTACGGGAAGTTAGTGTCGCAACCGGCACGAACCAATCTACCGCCCGCGCCCCAGCCATAACCAGCGTTATTACCGCTTCGGATATTGAAGCAATAGGTGCAACGGATTTAGACGAAGTGCTAGAAACCGTGCCGGGATTACATGTTTCAAGAAGAGGTTTGGGTTACGCGCCAATTTACAGCTTTCGAGGCATTTACACCCAGAATAATCCACAAACATTGTTGTTGATTAACGGTATTCCCATGACAAGCTTGTTATTAGGAAACCGAAGCTTTGTTTGGGGTGGTATGCCCGTCAATAACATTGCCCGAATTGAAATTGTCCGAGGGCCTGGTTCTGCCGTATTTGGTGCTGATGCCTTTGCTGGAGTGATTAATATTATTACTAAAACCAAAGATGAGATTGACGGCACCGAAATAGGTACACGGGTTGGTAGTTTTGACACTTATGATGCTTATCTATTACATGGCGATAAAGTGGCGGGCTTTGATGTGGCATTATCTTTGGAATACCATGATACTGAAGGGCATGGACGACAAATTGATGCGGATATGCAAACGGCTTATGATAATATCTTCGGTACTAATGTTTCTCTTGCGCCCGGTTCAGTCAACCTACAACAGCGTAATTTTGATGCCAACTTGGATATTTCTCGTGGCAATTGGCGATTGCATACGGCTTATCAGGGACGAAAAAATCAAGGCACCGGTATTGGTCCAGCAGCGGCACTAACACCTCTTCGTCTTACCGGAGATCGTATTTCGACTTCTCTTACTTATCACAACCCCAAATTAACTAAAAATTGGGATGTAACCGCTCAACTTAGTTTTTTCGACCATAAATCAAGTTCCCCGCTCAATGGTTGGATTTTTCCTCCCGGTGCTTTTGGTGGTACTTACCCACAGGGATTATTCAGCAATGGTAGCTCTTCTGAACGCCACACCTATCTAAATTTATCCGGCTTGTATTCAGGCTTAAATAAACATACATTACGTCTAGGAATTGGCTATCATTACGGTGATTTTTACGAGGTTAAAGAATTGCGGAACATTGGCATTGATCCTACTACCAGACTTCCTCTTCCACCGGGTAGTAAGATTGTAGATTTTACGGATACACCTTACACTCTTATTCCGGAAAAAGCACGGCAAAATTGGCATATTTTCTTACAAGATGCTTGGATTTTTGCCCCAGATTGGGAACTGACTACTGGGATTCGTTATGATGAATATTCAGATTTTGGTTCAACCATTAACCCTCGTCTCGCGTTGGTATGGCAAATGGCCCCTAATTTGTTTAGTAAATTGCTTTATGGTCGTGCGTTTCGTGCGCCAGCGTTTCGTGAGTTATATATGAACGATTATGTTCTTACGGCTGTTGGTAATCCTAACCTGCAACCAGAAACCATTGATACTCTAGAACTAGCTTTTGACTACCGTGCTAGAAAAAATTTGCATCTGGCTTTAAATTTGTTTGCATACGAATGGCGTGATGTTGCACGTTTCTTACCCATTCCCACCAACCCAAAGGTTTTCATGGTACAAAATGCGGCTAAACAAGAGGGACGTGGCTTTGAGGTGGAGGCACGTTGGCTCGTAACCAAAAATTTCAGTGTCTTGGCTAATTATAGTTATCAACATGCGGTTGACGAAAATGACCATGATCCGGGGCTTGCCCCACATCAAACTAGCTATCTCCGCACCGATTGGCTAGTTTATCCTAACTGGTATCTCAATACCCAAATCAACTGGGTTGCTGATAGAAAACGGGCCTTTGGTGATCCGAGAACGGCTGTTGATGACTATACTACAGTGGATTTAACTCTGCGTCGTAAAGATATTAGACAAAGGCATTGGAATTTTGCGGTTGGGGTACGCAACTTGTTTGATAGTGATGTACGTGAACCCAGTACTGGACCTAGTCAAAATGGCATTATTAACATTCCTAATGACTTACCACTGGCCGGACGAAATTATTTTATGGAACTTCGCTATCGTTTTTGAAGACTCTATTCATTCTATACTGCACACGGGCACAACTTAAACTTTTATGTAGGGTTCCCCAGATCTGCCTCGATCCCACCAACTTCATTAGAAATATCAGGTTTGTGAACGCGCTGAGTAGAATTAAATAACATTAAGTGATTAAATATGCAATTTCAATACAAACCGGATACCATAAGTATCCAAAAGTGGAAACAGTGGGCCATGATTATTGGCCAGTGCTAACTTACTCAGGGTGGCGAAAATTGTTAAGTAAACGTGCTGTTTACCAATCAAGCCCAACTTTGCAAAGAGGTAACAAAATGGCAAGAGAAAAACGGAATTTCAAAACGACTTCTTATGATTATTCATTTGTGTATAACGATGAGTGCCTTTGCTTTGGAACGAGAAATTTGTTATTTCCAAAAGGGCAACTTCACAAATACTATTTCTTTGAGAAATAGTATTTGTTGATATTTACAAATACCATTTCTTCAAGAAATGGTATTTGTTATTTCCAAAAGGGCAGCTTCACAAATACTATTTCTTTGAGAAATAGTATTTGTTGGTATTTACAAATACCATTTCTTCAAGAAATGGTATTTGTTATTTTTCAATTTTATTCTTCAATGACATAAGACTTTATTTTGTTATAGTCTGCCAGCATTTGATGAAATTCGATAAATTTATTTCTATTTCCAAACAATTCTAAAACTTCTGCTCTCATCAGTTTTGTATTTGCCAAACCAATAAACGCATTATAAGAACTATAATGCCAGTTTTGAAACTCTTGTGTTAAACCATGATGTATGGGGTTATGATGAATGTAATGAATAATAGCCATTAAATAAGTATCATGAGCAATATGGATTCTTTTGAATCCCTTTTGGAAAACGTTTCCTCTTCTTGATTCTTGTTTATTAATAGCCTTAGCATAGCTAAGAAAAAACTTTCTGAATTGTTCTTCAATAATCGCATTGATAGGAGCCAAAATAGTATCAATATTTTTAACCGCATTGATACTATTAACCAAACCGGTAATATCAATATTCTTAATTGTATTGATATTCTTAATCAAGGTGAGGGTATCTATTTTTTTAATTGCATTAACAACATTGATGCTATCGCTTGAAACGAGCACATTAATTTTTTTAATTGTGTCGATGGTTTCATTTAAAGCAACAATATCAATTTCCTTAATTTCATAATGAATTGCTTTGATACTATCACTTGAAGTACTAGTATCAATATCTTTAACTTTAACTAAAAAGTGAAAATGGTTATTGATTAGACAATAAGCCCAAACCTCCAAGTAGTCTGAAAGATATTGATCAAATTTCCTTAAAAAAAAAGCATAATTTTTTTCCTGATAAAATAATTTACCCGTATTTGTATTAGCACGATTATAAACGTGATAAAAATTACCCGTTGCAAATTTTGCGTGATGTTCTGTTATCATGTTTCTATAGAATAAATAACCAACAGAAATACCATTTCTTCAAGAAATGGTATTTCTAAATGCCCTAAGTTGCTACCACAGAAATACCATTTCTTGAAGAAATGGTATTTCTAAACAATTATAGGTAATCAAATATGCCATATCAACCCAAACTTTCAAAAAATGGTATTTCTAAATGTTACCACAGAAATACCATTTCTTCAAGAAATGGTATTTCTAAATGCCCTAAGCTGCTACCACAGAAATACCATTTCTTGAAGAAATGGTATTTCTAAACAATTATAGGTAATCAAATATGCCATATCAACCCAAACGAAATACAACCTGTATTCCCAAAACACGCTGGAAACCAAAGGCTATCACTTTGGGTATCATCATCGTATTGCTAGGCTCACTGACTTATGCCGCTGTGTTACTAACTCCAAAGGAGTACCAAGTAAAAGCGGTATATTTATTTAACTTTTCTAAATTCACCCGATGGCCAACTTCGGCATTTAGCAGTTCGCAGGCTCCAATTCGTATCTGTGTTTTAGGTAAAAATCCCTTTGACGATTTTGGCGTACTCGTTAAGAACAAGATTGTCAAAGGGCGCAAAGTCACTGTAGCACAGCTCCATGATTTTAGGAGTTCTAATCGCTGTCACATTTTGTTCGTCAGCAAATCAGAACAAGGCGATCAAGCCGCTATTTTAGCCTACACCCAGCAATATCCTATTCTCACCGTCAGCGATATTAAAAACTTTGTAGTACGCGGTGGGATGATTCAATTTTACATTCGAGGTAGAAAGGTGCGTTTTATGATTGATCCCGACACGCTAAAGGAAGCTGGGCTAAGTGCTAGTGCGAATTTACTCAGAGTTGCGAAAATTGTTAAGTGAACCCCCAACTTTTAGTGACAGAGAGGATACATTAATTATGCTTAAAAACCACTTTTCCAAAATGCTATATGCGTGTATTAGCGTAGGCTTACTCATGCTGGCAATGCCCAATTACGCGAGCAATGATCCTGATGCAAAAACCATCTTTGACCAATTGACTGAGTTAAGCTTAGAAGAACTAGGTGAAGTTGAAGTGACGCTTTCCGATGTTTTTGATATTTTTGATGCGGTTGTCGCGGTACGGGAAGTTAGTGTAGCGACTGGCACGAACCAATCTACCGCCCGCGCCCCAGCCATCACTAGCGTTATCACTGCCTCGGATATTGAAGCAATAGGCGCAACGGATTTAGACGAAGTGCTAGAAACTGTGCCGGGGTTACATGTGTCGAGAAGAGATTTGGGTTACGCGCCAATTTATACCTTTCGGGGCATTTACACCCAAAATAATCCACAAGTATTGTTGTTGATTAACGGCATCCCTATGACCAGCTTGTTTTTGGGAAATCGAAGCTTTGTTTGGGGTGGTATGCCAGTCAATAACATTGCCCGGGTTGAAATTGTTCGCGGCCCCGGTTCTGCCGTATTTGGAGCCGATGCCTTTTCTGGGGTGATTAATATCATTACTAAAACCAAAGATGATATTGACGGCACTGAAATAGGTACACGGGTAGGTCGTTTTGACACTTATGATGCTTATCTGTTACATAGCGACGAAGTGTCGGGATTTGATGTGGCATTATCTTTGGAATACCATGATACTGAAGGACACGGACGACAAATTGATGCGGATCTTCAAACGGCTTATGATAAGAGCTTCGGTACTAATGCTTCTCTTGCGCCCGGCCCTGTTAATCTACAGCAACGTAATTTGGATGCTAATTTGGATGTTTCTCGTGGTCATTGGCAATTACGGGCTGGTTACCAAGGACGGCATAACCAAGGCACTGGCATAGGTGAGGCCGCTGCTTTGAATACTAATCGCTTTACCGAAAATCGTCTCCATGCTGATATAACCTATCATAATCCCAAATTAACTAAAAATTGGGATGTGAACGCACAACTCAGTTTTTTCAACAATAAAACAAGTTCCCCGGTCGATAGTTGGGTTTTTCCACCCGGTGCTTTTGGTGGTGCCTACCCGCAGGGATTATTCAACAGTGCTAGCTTTTATGAACGTCATACCTATATAAATTTATCTGGTTTATATTCAGGTTTTAATAAACATACATTACGTTTAGGAATTGGCTATCATTATGGTGATTTGTATGATATTAGAGAATTCCGGAACAGTGGCATTGATCCTAGTACTGGATTTCCCCTTCCTCCTGGAAGTGGAATTGTGGATTTTACGGATACACCATATGCTTCTTCTCCAGAAAAAGCACGTCAAAATTGGCATGTTTTCTTACAAGATGCTTGGATTTTTGCACCAGATTGGGAACTGACTACCGGGGTTCGTTATGATGAATATTCAGATTTTGGTGCAACCACCAATCCCCGTATCGCACTGGTGTGGCAAATGACTCCAAATTTTTTCAGCAAATTGCTTTATGGTCGTGCCTTTCGTGCCCCATCGTTTCGTGAGTTATATTTGAATAACATTGCTGTAGCATTGGGTAATCCTAACCTACAACCGGAAACTATTGATACACTCGAATTAGCGTTTGATTACAGTGCCAGAAAAAACTTGCATCTTGCTTTAAATTTATTTGCATACGAGTGGCGTGATGCAGTACGTTTCTTACCAATTCCCACCAATCCAGAGATTTTCATGGTCCAAAATGCGGGTAAACAAAAGGGACGTGGATTTGAGGTGGAAGCACGTTGGCTCGCTACTAAAAATTTTAGTGTCTTAGCTAATTATGGTTATCAACATGCGGTTGATGAAAATGACCATGATCCGGGGCTTGCCCCACATCAAACTTGCTATCTCCGCACCGATTGGCTTGTTTATCCTAACTGGTATCTCAATACCCAAGTCAATTGGATTGCTAAACGGAAACGGACATTTGATGATCCAAGAGCGGCGATTGATGACTATACCACTGTGGATTTAACTTTACGTCGTAAAGATATTAGACAAGGTAATTGGAATTTTGCGGTTGGGGTACGCAACTTGTTTGATAGTGATGTACGTGAACCAAGTTCTGGACCCGGTCAAAATGGTATTATTGACATTCCTAATGACTTACCATTGGCCAGACGAAATTATTTTCTGGAACTTCGCTATCGTTTTTGAATGTGTTATTCTGATTGTCCACGCGCTTTTCTTTCCGCCAAAAAATCGGCAACCTTCATATTCCAATAAGTGAACAGCCTTAGAATAAATTCTAAGGCTAAAAGCGAAAGTAGGCTAAAGCCTACTGAATTAGTTAGTGCCGGTTGGGTCAATGCTATTAAGTTAAGCTTTGGAGTCCAAACCTTTAGATTTGGAAGTATTTGATATTTAAGTTAAATAATCCAATTTCTTTTGGTTTGGACTCCAATTAAATATTCTCTTAACTTAATGGCATTGGCCCGGTTGGGTACGAAGCGCATAGCCTCAGAATTTATTTTGAGGCTGTAAACTACCTTAAATAACATTAGGTGATTAAAATTATGCAATTTCAATACAAACCGGATACCAGATGTGTCCAAAAGTGGAAACAGTGGGCCATGATTATTGGCCTTATTATCATATTGGTAGGCTCACTGACTTATGCTGCGGTATTACTAACTCCAAAGGAGTACCAAGTAAAAGCGGTGTATTTATTTAACTTTTCTAAATTCACCCGATGGCCAACTTCGGCATTTAGCAGTTCGCAGGCTCCAATTCGTATCTGTGTCTTAGGTAAAAATCCCTTTGACGATTTTGGCGTACTCGTTAAGAACAAGATTGTCAAAGGGCGCAAAGTCACTGTAGCACAGCTCCATGATTTTAGGAAAGCTAACCGCTGTCACATTTTGTTCGTTAGCAAATCAGAACAAGGCGATCAAGCCGCTATTTTAGCCTACACCCAGCAATATCCGATTCTCACCGTCAGCGATATTAAAAACTTTGTAGTACGTGGTGGGATGATTCAATTTTACATTCGAGGTAGAAAGGTGCGATTTATGATTGATCCCAACACACTAAAGGAAGCTGGGCTAAGTGCTAGTGCTAATCTACTCAGAGTTGCAAAAATTGTTAAGTGAGTAAATTGGCTTAAATTGTTCAAAACCTAGAGGCAACATTATGTTTAAAATTCATCAAACCAAACGTTTAATTATTGGTGTATTTCTGCTCACGTTGGCAATACCCAATTACGCGAGCAATGATCCCGATGCAAAAACCATCTTTGACCAATTGACTGAGTTAAGCTTAGAAGAACTAGGTGAAGTTGAAGTGACGCTTTCTGATGCTTTTGATATTTTTGATGCGGTTGTCGCGGTACGGGAAGTTAGTGTCGCAACCGGCACGAACCAATCAACAGCCCGCGCTCCAGCCATCACCAGCGTTATTACCGCCTCGGATATTGAAGCGATAGGCGCAACGAATTTAGATGAAGTGTTAGAAACCGTGCCAGGGTTACATGTGTCAAGAAGAGGTTTTGGTTATGCGCCCATTTACAGCTTTCGGGGTATTTACACCGGAAATAATCCACAAGCATTGGTACTTGTTAACGGTATTCCGGCAACGACATTAATTTTCGGAAACCGAAGTTTTGTATGGGGCAATACGCCAGTTAATGCGATTAACCGGATTGAGATAATTCGTGGGCCGGGATCAGCAGTCTTTGGCGCAGATGCTTTTTCTGGTGTAATTAATATTATTACTAAAACAAAAAATGATATTGATGGTACAGAAACCGGTTTAAAGATGGGCAGTTTTGATACTTATAATGCTTACATCTTACATGGGGGAACGTTATCCGGGTTTGATGTTGCTCTATCGTTAGAATATAGTGATACTCAAGGGCATGGTGAATTAATTGAAGAAGATGCCCAAACAAATTACGACAAAATTTTTGGTACTAACGTTTCTCTTGCTCCCGGACCGGTCAATTTGCAACAACGTAACCTCAATACCGGCTTAGATATTTCGCGTGGTCATTGGCAATTGCAGGCAGCTTATCAAAAACGTTCTAATTTAGGTACCGGTATAGGCGAAGCATCGTTACTAAATGATAATCGTTATACTGAAGACCGTGTAAGTGCTGATTTGATTTATCATAATCCCAAATTAACTAAAAATTGGGATGTGACGGCACATCTTAATTTTTTAGATGTTCAAGCTGGTTCTCCAACAGATCATTGGTTCTTTCCTCCTGGTGCTTTTGGTGGAGCTTATCCTGAAGGCATGATTACCAGTATTAATCTTTCTGAACGTCATACCTACTTAAATTTATCCGGTATCTACTCTGGGTTTAAGAAACATCTTTTTAGATTAGGTTATGGTTATCATTATGGCGACTTGTATGAGGTTAAAGATATTGGGAATGTTGGCCTCGATCCTACAACCGGCTCTCCTCTTCCACCTGGCAGTGGTTTGGTAGATTTTACCGATACTGACTACGTGTCTATGCCAGAAAATTCTCGTCAAAATTGGCATTTTTATGTGCAAGATACATGGGCTTTTGCCTCAAATTGGGAATTTACCGGTGGTATCCGTTATGATGAATATTCAGATTTTGGTTCAACCATCAATCCTCGTATTGCTCTAGTATGGCAAATGACACCGGATATGTTCGGTAAAGTCCTTTATGGACGGGCTTTTCGCGCTCCATCGTTCCGTGAATTATATGGAAATCACTTTGCAACTGCTAAGGGTAATCCTAACCTGCAACCGGAAATGATTGACACGCTAGAATTAGCTCTTGACTATAGTGCTAAAAAGAATTTGCATCTAGCTTTGAATTTGTTTGCCTACGAATGGCGTGATGCGGTACGCTTTGTTCCTAGTGACATAGAAGGTAAATTTGTTATACAAAACGCCGGTAAACAAACGGGTAGTGGTTTTGAAGTGGAAACACGGTGGCTCGTCACCAAGAATTTTAGTTTGTTAGCCAATTATAGTTACCAACATGCGGTTGATGAAAATGACCATGATCCGGGACTCGCTCCACATCAAACCGGCTATCTCCGTACTGATTGGCTGGTTTATCCCAACTGGTATCTCAATACCCAAGTCAATTGGATTGCTAAACGGAAACGGATATTTGGTGATCCAAGAACGGCGATTGATGATTATACCACTGTGGATTTAACTCTACGTCGTAAAGATATTAGACAAGGTAATTGGAATTTTGCGGTTGGGATACGCAATCTATTTGATGCCGATGCGCGTGAACCGATTTATGGCCCCGGTACTGATGGCATTATTGATGTCCCGAATGACTTACCACTGGCTGGACGGAATTATTTTATGGAACTTCGCTATCGTTTTTGAACGGTTATTTCGGTTGCTTACGCGCTTTTATTTCCGCAAAAAAAATCGGCAGACATTGGAAAGGTTCATTGCGATGGTGAGCTTTTCCAAACTCTGTTAAAAATGGAAATCCGTGTTTGTATTCATACATTGCCTTTTCGACTCCTTCAGTACTCATTATTTTATCTATATTACGACTGGTTACATCAATAAATTGCGCGGCTGAAATGGTAGTTATCATCTGACTGAGTGGGGGAGTTTGGTATTGTGCATAAATTTGGTTAAATTCTGCAAGTTCCTGCTGCTCTTGTTCTGATAGAGGCGCTTCTTTACTGAAAACATCTTTGATATAAAGCTTACCACCCTCTTTAAGTACCCGGTAAACCTCGGCAAAGAGTTTATGTTGATCATAAGAATAGCCAGTCGATTCAAAGAAAAATACAATATCAAAAGTCTCATCTGCAAAAGGGAGATAATGATAATCACCAACATGCACCTGAATTTTGTCGGTTAATTGGGCTTGTTGTATAAGTTCCTTTGCCGTTTCCGCTTGAGCCGTAGATAAGGTAATCGCATCAATCTTGATATTTTCAATATGTTGGGCAATATCAATACTGGGACCACCGGCACCACAACCGGCATCAAGTATACGCTGTCCAGCTTGTATCTCGGCTTGCGAGGCAAGGTAAATATTTGTAGCACGATAGGGATCATCAACCGGGGTATCTGTAATAAGTGTGCCGGCTTGGTAGGTTTTTCCAACATCCTGCACAATAATAGAATTCATAGTGTTATAGTAATTGCGAACTTTTTGCCGGGTATTTTGTTCAATCGCTTTGTCACTATCATTTTTTTCAATATCCCCTTTGGAGGATAGATGGTTGCTACTTCCATTTTTCTGGTGTGATTCCTCCAACGTTAAGGTACTACGATCTAACCAACGATGTCCAAATGCTAAATAGCTTTTAGCTTCCAATGGTTTATCGTATTGATAAACTATTTTTATATGATTTATTTTTCTAAAAAACACACTAACGGCTTTATCACCTAAAAAGGCATCGCCCCAACTTAAATTATTGGGCCACAAAGCCGGCTCAAGCTCTTTCTGAAAAAAACCCGGCCATACTTTCATTGCATCTCGTTTGGCTGGGCTACATAAGCCTTTTTCAATTAAATAGTCAAAAAAGAATTGCCAACGCGCTTCATGTTGGGGTTGCTTGGCAAAAAAACACTCCAAACCAATCTGAGGGTGAATAGTCTCGCCTACATCAATATCCAAAAAGCCAATACGATCAACTAAATTTTCGAGGGTTGGTATAATTGTTTTTAGTGTATCAGTTGGGTTAAACCAATCAATTTGTAGCAAGTACTCTAAAATTTGTTCTGGTTGAAGATCTTCGATAACGATTCGTACCGCCTCCGTTGGACGAGATAACATAATACCAAGATAGATAATCCTTGCATTTTTTGGTAGTGCGTGAATGCAACGCTGAAAATTAAGAGCTAACTTTTTAGAAAACGGACGCTTAAATTGTTTAAGGATAGTGTTACTAAGTGCCAATATATCGTCACCGCTTAATCCCTGATTGAATTCAACAAATAGACTTGGAATGGGTATTTGGGAAGGTTGGCTATCAACATCAAATTCTAGGGCAATATCTTTCACACCTTGGAACGACGTGGAATTTACCCATTCGTTATGAAATGTTTGAAGTGTTTGCCATACCGAATTAGTCAAAAACGGTGTCCGGAAATTTAAGATATGTTGAGGCAGAGAAATGAATAAATCTACCGCTGGAGACGAGCTTGTTCCTAACCGACATTCCAATCCTGCATAGGAAAATGGCGGTAAAAATTTGGCTAAAATTTGGAGATGGGATAAGGCTTGGGGAGAAACTAAATCAGTATGAAGGTGGGGAGCTACTACTTTTAAATAATCTTCCATTGAGTAATTCATAAAACCTAATATCCTTATGTAAAAACCTCAAAGGTTTTTAAAACCTCAGAGGTTTAGTAAAACACTTTAGGCTGGCACCACCTCACCTAACCTTGCAGCCAACCAAGGTCCGGGTATGGGCACAAGACCTTCATCAAATCTTACCGGTTTTGTTACTTGTGTTCCTTCCCGCTTACGAATGGAAACCGCTTTGACATCCTCAACCGTAAAATGGTAGCCCGCTTGCTTACCCAATTGAACGGCCAATTTGGCAAAACTTTCCAGATTAATAGCCTCCTTTAATTTGTCTTGTATGGCAACATCTTGCAACATTAATTTTTGGAACTGCTCAATATTTCTTACTGACATTTATTGTACGTCTCCTTATGAATAGTTATAAACTTTAGCGAGTGACTTAAAGTATTTCGTCGTATCAATAACCGGTTGGTTCATAATACACTAATTTATGAAAATGTAAACACCTGCTAGATTATCAAATTTTAGGTTCAAGTTAGTAAATAAGAATATTATGAATTACAAATATGGACATAATATACTCAACACTGGCAGTTGAGCCTTCGGTATTTTCAATGACTTATGGAGCGGGTTGCCAACACCAAACGGCAAACAGCTTACTTTGTGACAGTGCCAAGTGTAACCGGTTGAGCCATAATACACTAATTTATGAATGAAAATGTAAATACCTGCTCGGTTATGAAATTTTTAGGTTCTAAATTAGTAAATAATAATATTATTAAATAACCAAATATGAATATAATAACCGACCATTTGTCTTGATAGGTGATAATGATGTCCATGCGGCGTTCATCGGCTATAATTGGTCCCTTGAACTCAAATCCTCTGCCGTTTTGGATGGGTTTGAGAATGCACACACCACAATCGGATTCTGCGACAATATCAATTTCCATTCCTTTACCATAGCTAATGTAGGGTGGGCAAGGTGTTGCCCACCATTTTAGGTCAGTGGGCAACAAAAATACCTAAGGAACTCTACAAAAAAACGTTACATTAAATTGAGATCACCCCCCAAAATTATTTATGATTAAAAACCACCTTTCTAAAATGCTATATGCGTGTATTAGCGTATGCTTACTCACGTTGGCAATACCCAATTATGCGAACAATGATCCAGATTCAAAAACCATCTTTGCCCATTTGACTGACTTGAGCTTAAAAGAACTAGGAGAAGTTGAAGTGACCCTTTCTGATGTTTTTGATATCTTTGATGCTGTAGTCGCGGTTCGGGAAGTCAGTGTGGCAACTGGCGCAAACCAATCAACCTCCCGCGCTCCGGCCATTACAAGCGTCATCACTGCCTCGGATATTGAAGCGATTGGCGCGACGGATTTAGACGAAGTGCTAGAAACCGTACCCGGATTACATGTTGCCAGACTGGATTTCACGTACATGCCCATTTACAGTTTTCGTGGCATTTACATGGAGCGTAATCCGCATGCACTGTTGCTAATTAACGGTATTCCCATGACATCATTGGGTTCTGGAACCCGAAGTCTGGTTTGGGGTGGTATGCCGGTTAACGCTATTAAGCAAATTGAAATTGTCAGAGGCCCAGGTTCAGCCGTATTTGGTGCAGATGCCTTTGCCGGCGTGATTAATATCATTACTAAAAATAAAGATGACATTGATGGTACTGAAATTGGATCAAGGTATAGCAGTTTTAACACTTATGATGCTCATCTTCTCCACGGTGCTAACTGGCAAGGATTTGATGTCGCTTTTGCTTTGGAATATCATGATACTAAAGGACATAAGCGGCAAATTGAAGCCGATATTCAAACTACTTATGATAATATTTATGGGACAGATGTTTCGCTTGCGCCGGGGCCAGTTAATGTTCAACGTCGCAACCTAGATGCCCGTTTAGATATTTCGCGTGGATATTGGCAACTACGTGCTGGTTATCAGGGACGACGTAATCTTGGCTCGGGTGCTGGGAGTATGGGAGCATTAAATCCTAATCTTCATAATGAGGATCGTATCAATGCTGACTTAACTTATCACAATCCTAAATTGACCCAAAATTGGGATGTAACAGCAAATGTTAGTTTCCTCAACACCAACTGGTGGTTACCTAAAGACGGATGGCTACTTCCCCCCGGAGCTTTTGGAGGAGCTTACCCAAAAGGAATACTCAATAGCCTTAATATTTCCGAACATCATACTCGCTTGAACCTCTCCGGTTTTTATTCCGGTTTCAACCAACATACACTTCGTTTAGGAGTCGGTTATTATTATGGTGATCTTTATAGGAGCGCAGAACAGAAAAATATGGGGATTAATCCGACGACCGGTTTACCTATTCCCACCGATAGTGATGCTGTCGATTTTACCGATACGCCTTACATCAGCATGCCCGAAAGAGCCCGTAAAAATTGGCATTTTTTCATACAAGACACTTGGGCTTTTGCCCCCTCTTGGGAACTGACAGCTGGCGTTCGTTACGACGAATACTCAGATTTTGGTACTACAATTAATCCCCGTCTGGCATTAGTCTGGCAAATGAATTCGCGTTTATTCAGTAAACTCCTTTATGGGCGTGCTTTTCGTTCCCCCTCGTTTTTAGATTTATATTCTACCAACTTACTGCTACCGGGCAATCCTAACCTAAAACCGGAAACGATTGACACACTGGAACTCGCTTATGATTACACGGTTACTGATGATTTACACCTAGCTTTAAATTTATTTGCTTACCAATGGCATGATGTAATACGCTTTAGCAACATAGAAAAGAGTTGGTTGAACATGGGTGAACAAACGGGTCGTGGCTTTGAGGTTGAAGCACGCTGGCTCGTAACCAAAAATTTCAGTGTCTTGGCTAATTATGGGTATCAACATGCGGTTGATGAAAATGATCATAATCCGGGCCGAGCTCCACATCAAACTGGCTATTTCCGCACCGATTGGCTTTTTTACCCTAACTGGTATCTCAATACCCAAGTCAATTGGATTGCTAAACGGAAACGGATATTTGGTGATCCCAGAGCAGCGATTGATGATTATGCCACTGTAGACTTAACTTTACGCCGTAAAGATATTAGACAAAGTAATTGGAATTTTGCCATTGGAATACGCAATCTATTTGATGCTGATGCCCGCGAACCATTTTATGGCCCCGATGATAATGACATTATTCGTATTCCTAATGATTTACCACTGGCAGGACGGAACTATTTTGTGGAACTTCGCTATCGTTTTTAAACAAGCCATTCATCAACATAGGACTTGTCCCTTAATAAGATATTTTCGCTTCGTATTTCAAAAAGTTACCCTAATTTAGAAACAAGTATATAATTAGATTTTCAGGTAAATAATTTTTTGAACCTCATACCCACACGGCAAAAATCTCTTTATCCTGAAACTGAATCAGTTCCTCTTTATAGCTTTTGCCCTTATTAAAATCATAAATCAGCAGATACCCCTGCTTGAGCGAGTAGATGTCCAGATAATCACTTAGCTGTTGCAAGCCCAGTTGATGATATTTATCCCCGTACCAGCGTTTTAGCTCAATGACATAGCGTTTGTCTTGATAAGTGAGCACGATATCCATGCGGCGTTCATCGGCTACGCTGGGTTCTTTAAACTCAAAACCTCTGCCATTCAGGATAGGTTTGAGAAAGGCTAAAAATAATAATCGCCCTTCTCGTTCCAGAAATTTCACATCCAGCTGAGAATGGTTTTCCTGCATAAATGATTGAAATCGTTGTAATATCAGCTTAACATCCAAATCTTCAGTGGTACAATATTCTGGCCCACCGAAACCATTAATGTCCCCAAATTGGGTTTGCATAGATTTCGAGATCATATACGCATAAATTCGTTGCTCGAAAATGCGGTTATAGATATGACAGTGTCCCCGTTCTGAAGGTCTCAAGATGCCATATAAATGCGCTAAGTTAATCACTGGATTTGCAATGGTAAAATTGAAACTTTTACCATTTATGACGATATGGAAAATCAGCTCATACAACTCCCGATGGTTCTCCAAATTTTTGATTAAACTATCAAATAGTGTAGTCGTGTAAGCATCATCCACAATCATTTTAAAGGCCGCTTCCACATCATCAACTGACCAATTCTTTTCCAAACGAGAAGGGATAATCTCCTCGTCGATAAATTTACACAGCTTACTAACCAAGTAAGGATAACCCGAGGTATAATAATACAATCGCTCCGCAATAGCCGGGATGTCGAGCTGTATCTGCTTATCGATGCGGTAATCCTGCAACATAGTTTCAATCTCATGCGGCGCAAAACTCAAATCAACCTTAAAGTCAACCGCAATATTCCACGGGCTGTTGTAGCCAGAAATATCATCCGGGCGGATTTTTCGTTTAAGGGTTTTTATATCATGCACCCCGGCCAAAATAATTGATTGGAAAGTGTCTTCACCATCGTCTCGAAGCAGGTATTTATTCCGTAACAGACCTAAAAAATCTAGGAATAACTGATTATTACTGCTTTTATCCACTTCATCTATCATCAATACCCACGATTTAGTGGGCATCGTCCCCACCAACTTCGTGATGAAGCGAGATAATGCCGGCAAATTAGTGATCTCCGAGCGATGTTCTTCAATAAATTGGCTGAGATGTGAAAACCTCAACCACTCAAGCCGATGGGCTAGCATGATTAGAAATTCTGTGATAAAGCGTTCTTGGTGCTGATAGGTGTCGCTATCTATTCCCTCAAAACTAATCTTCAACGCCACATAATCATCTCGCAGATTCAGTGCTTTGTCGAGCAGAAACAGGGTAGTCGTTTTGCCAAACTGACGCGGCCGATTGATGGTGAAATATTTACCTTTTTCTACAAAGGCAATAATCTGCTTAAGTTTATCTGAATTATCGATCATGTAATGACGGTTGGGAATACATAAACCAGTATCATTAAACTCTTTTTGCATCATTTGCTCCATTTTATTAAGCCATTCGTTTTCCAACTATAAACCGGTCAGGTATTCAAAACCTGACCAGTTTTTGATTTATCTGAATTATGGCCGTTTTTTAAAATACCAAATATAATATTAACCAGATGTCGTAAGTCTGATAAATAAAATTTACGATCATGTTGATACACCAAGTTCTTGTCTGGAAAAATTTCTATGAAGAGCCAATCATCGCCGGTAGAGATAATGCCATACTGTACTTTTTTACCCAGTTTATTTAAAGCTATTAATTCTGCGGAACATTGACTTAGGGCTTCTTCTACGGTTTTCTTCTTAGCTTCTATAACAAGTAATGGTTTATCTCCTAAAGTATCATTAGTGTCATCGTCTTCTA
>Ga0233404_10000122_pt1 | contig 18585 bp, 10 predicted proteins | sample Na_oxic_2_MG_FD_179861 | JGI IMG/M metagenome (GOLD analysis project Ga0233404, IMG submission 179861) | Seawater microbial communities from Saanich Inlet, British Columbia, Canada - Na_oxic_2_MG | ecosystem: Environmental > Aquatic > Marine > Inlet | place: Canada: British Columbia | collected...
TGACATCATCTCAATGACTAAACAAGGGCGTGTGCCCTCTTTAACGACATCAAAGCTTGAACGACTCGCCTTTTTATTCTTGAGGTTGGGTATCACCGCAATGTCGGGGGCTGGCTCTTTTAATCCCGGGATTCCCCACATCATTTTGAGATCACTGAAAACCCTGACAGTTGGATCATTGGCGTAGTGGTTTTTGAGCTTAATATAAATATCGGTGTTAGAATCTTGATGTTCCGAGTTTTGCACAACTTGATCTCCCCATTGTGGATCCAACCAATCCTCGGCTGTCAGAGGAATTTGAAAATAAGTTTCTTCGCCAGATGGCAATGTTTTTGTGACATAACGCCAACCAATCGTAAATTCTTCGGACTCGAAGGGTTCTTCTGGCTCTTCTGATTGTCGATTTTGGGGGATTTTAGCCGGCACCGAACGTGTCTCAAAGCCATCTCTTGAACGTGCTTCAAGAGTGAATGCAGACATAAGTTTGCTCCTTTTTTAAACAGAAAATTATGGTGGGTTTCGCTATCGCTCTACCCACCCTACAGAATAACTAATTATTTTTGCAAGAGTGCTTGCATCTTAGTGCGAGATTCAGCGGTATTAATTGCTATCCCAATACTAGGCATTACCTGTTCCAGTAACTCCAATTTAATTTTGGTTATTTCTTGGAAAGAGCCGATTTCAATAATACCTTTCACAGCATTTTCATACAAAAATGGTATCACGATGAGTTGCTGTGGTATTGCCTCTCCAAGTCCGGATTGAATAGTAATATAATTCTCTGGAAGATTTGTGACAATAATCCGTTCTTTTTCTAAGGCGGCTTGTCCAACTAACCCTTCACCAATTTTAAATTCATTAGCTACGCCTTTGCGTTGGGTATAAGCATAACTTGCCAAAAGTTTTAAGCAAGCATCTTTGTCAGTGTTTTCAAGTATATAAAAGACACCAACTGGCATTTCTAAATAAGTGGTGAGAAAAGTAATGATATTTTTTGCCAACGTAACGACATCTTGTTCGCCACTGATTTGTTCATTTAACTGGGTTTGACCAGTTTTCAACCAATCTTGGATGGCATTTTTGGCAGTAACATCTGCCAGTTTAGTTGCCGCAGTTTCTAAGGCATTTTTGATTTGGACAAAATCGCCTTGATATTCAGCTTTAGCTATAACGTTCTGATTGCCTTCGGCTAATCCTTGGGAAAGTTGCACGATATCTTCAACAACTAATTGGAGATTAGACAAAGCACTCTCTAAACTATTTTTGATCTGGACGAAATCGCCTCTATATTGGGCTTGGGGGACAATTCGCAAATCACCGGTTTTTAGTCCTTGCGATACCAAGACAATATCATCAATCATAGCACTAAAATAGGTAGCTAGGGTGTCGTAAGCCCGCCCAATATTACCAATTTCATCTTGACGAATCCGGAGCTGGTTTATTTTATAGTGGCTTTGAATATCAACCTTATGTTTAATGATACCAACCGCCATTTTGTTACTCATATCAATTACGGTTGCTAACGGCACGGTAATACTACGTGAGATAAACAAACCAAGGCTTATACCTACCAACAGAGCTATGAGCATGGTAATGAACAATTGCCAACGAGTTTGAGCTACTAAAATATGGGTTTGTTGGTTGGTGGCATCAAAATCAATCGTCACACTCTCTGACATTTTAGAAGCGGTTTTACGTATTTGGGGACCAATTACGTTTAGTTGAGTTTCTATAATCTCATTTTGTTTGTTATAGTCAGCTTGCAGACTGATGAAACCTTGCCGATATTTGTCAATAGTAGTTTGGGCGGTTTGGGCTAATTGCCGCCGGGTGGGATTTTGCAATTCTTGATCGAGATGTTGAAAAGCAATTTGGGCTTCTTGATAACGCTCATCAAACTTTTTTGTCCAGCGGGTATTACCTTCTTCAAGATACTTAAAAGCATCTAAGCGCATTAACAGCAAAGCACGTTGTGCATTACCGGCATAAAACGATGCAATAGCATCATCGGCTTTAAAAGCACTCTCGCGCAGTTGTTCTAATTTCTCTTCGGCTACTGGCCCTTGGACATCAAGTGTCTTAAATAAAATTTCATGACGTTTATCTATTAATTGGGTAACTTGGGTAAAATTTTCGCCATAATTTTGCACTCCAGCTTTAATATCAGTAAGCATTTTGACCCGTTCACCTTTGGTGATTTCAATGCTGGCTTCAGCCAACAGTTCTTTAAAATAGACAAATTCTTCATTGAAACGGGCCAAGTCTTCGGCTTTATCACCCCGAATATATTTATTCGCATAAAAGCGTGCCAACAAGATTCGAGCAACCATTTGATCAGCGAGATGCTGATCTTTAGCAAAATTATCCGCCAAATTAGTGACGGTGACTTTGACTTGGGTAAATTGAAACATAGCCAACCCTCCAACTATTCCCATTAGTGTTAGAATGACAACAAACCCCGAAAATATTTTGGTGCCAACTTTGAGATTGTTAAAAAAGTTCATGTTATTTTCCTTTTCATAAAATAGAGTACAGCGAATGACGTGGATAAACGAATTTTGTTGGATGGGGTTGCTAACCCCGTCCGGAACGTAGTTCGTCATGTTATGTAGGGGCAATCCTTTATGGTTGCCCCCTGAAGTTAAAATACCTGAAAATTTGTGCTTCAGTACTTACAAGTTATGCCTTCTTCTTACAAAAAACCATTATTTCTTTTGCCGATGATTCAACTGGTTCCAATGAATCGCCCCATTTTCCTGCCCTTACATATTTTGCCCACTGAACCGATAAGCCGGCATCTTCACATAGGTTCACTATTTCTGGTTTTGAATAGCGCTTGTCTCTAACTATCAATTCTGTTGGCAATTCGTTCCCAAAGGTAAACTGCTCTTTTCTATAAACAACGTGCGTTTGCTCATCAACGATGTAATAGTTTGGATCAAATATGTCTCCGGTTTTCTCCATGATTCCGGCTGGTTCCAATTCTAGGAGTCTATTTGGTTCTTCCTCAAAGGAAAACAAATACTTAGCATTGTGACGAGTTAGTTCGTAGTTCATTACAGAAATAATTGCAGCACCTTCCGATCCCAAACTTCTCGCAATGTTTCTCAAAATTTTGCTATTTTCCTTTTCATCAACGAAAGTTCCAACAACATCATAGAGACAAATTACCGCATCATAGTTATTAGTAGCAAAGTCTGCATTCCTACAGTCTCCATCTACAAATTCCACCGTCTCCAAGCCCTCTTGACTAGCGTTTAGCTTTGCTCTTTCAATAAACTTAGGAATATAATCAATGCCGGTTACTTGCATACCCCGCTTTGCCAATTCCATTGCATGTCGCCCCAATCCACACCCTACGTCTAAGACACGCTGCCCCACGACTAATCCGCAACGGTTCAGGATAAAGTCTACTTCGCTCTTAGTATGAGTTGACCACTTGTGTTCATTATCCAGCAGCATTCTTGAATAGGCTTGCTTTGTCACCGGATCCGAAGCAATGACCATTTTTTCTATTTCTTCCTTTGTCAGTTTTAACTGATCCTGATCGTTAAAGGTAAAAGCAAACCATTCCCACCCTTCTTCAATGCTACCTAACAGCCAAGGGACACTCTTAGATGCTGCTTCCAGCATCTTAAGTAGACACACATAAATCTTTTAACATTTTTGAGAGGCTATAGAAATCCGATTTTTGTAAAAAATCGGATTTCTTGAACCGGCAAAAACTGCGTTATTTACTTTTGCAAGAGTGCTTGCATCGATGTACGAGATTCAGCAGTATTAATTGCTATCCCAATACTTGGCATCACCTGTTCCAGTAACTCCAATTGAACTTCAGTTATGGCTTGGAAAGAGCCTATTTCAATGACACCTTTCACAGCATTTTCATACGAAAATGGTATCACAATGAGTTGGTGCGGAACTGCTTCTCCAAGTCCGGATTGAATAGTAATATAATCTTCCGGGATGTCGGTAACGATAATCAGTTCTTTTTCTAAGACGGCTTGTCCAACCAATCCTTCACCAATTTTAAATTCATTAGCTATGCCTTTGCGTTGGGTATAAGCATAACTTGCCAAAAGTTTTAAGCAAGCATCTTTGTCAGTATTTTCAAGTATATAAAAGACACCAACTGGCATTTCTAAATAAGTGGTGAGAAAAGTAATGATATTTTTTGCCAACGTAATGACATCTTGCTCGCCACTCATTTTCTCATTCAATTGGGTTTGTCCAGTTTTTAACCAATCTTGGATGGCATTTTTGGCAGTAGCTTCTGCCAGTTTAGTCGCCGCAGTTTCTAAGGCATTTTTGATTTGGACAAAATCGCCTTGATATTCAGCTTTAGCTACCACATTTTTCCCGCCTTCGGCTAATCCTTGGGAAACTTGCACAATATCTTCTATTACTAACTGTAGGTTGGACAACGCGGTTTTCAAAGCAGTTTTGATTTGGGCAAAATCGCCTTGATATTCCGCTTGGGGAGTAACGTGCAAATTCCCAACCTTTAACCCTTGCGATACTAGAGCAACATCATCAATTATTTGCCGTAGGTTAGCCAAAGCAGTTTCTAAGCTGTCTTTTATTTGAATAAATTCACCCTTATAGGTAGCTTTGGGCATAATGCTTAAATTGCCTTTCGCTAATTCTTGCGACACTTGAACAACATCGTCAATCACGGTTTTAAAAAAAGTGTTGGCTTCAGATAATTGTTGTCTGGATTTTTCAGTGCGTATATAAACAGCATACATGTTAGCGAGTAAACCAATTAGCACACAAATATAGCTTACTTTTTTGAGTAGATGAGCACCATCGAACATCATGTCAAATAAATGTCCCGAAAAAGACATAAACATTGCTTGTCCCATAAAACCGACGATGAGCGATAATACTAACCAATGTTCAAAATTATCTTCTCGCCAATGCCCTTTCTTTAAATAACCAATAAGGGCGAGCAGAAAAAATATAGCCGGTACAAATTCTTCTGGGCGCTGGAAAAAGAGTTCGGGATAATATGCTCGTGGTAAAGGCACAAAGGCGAAAAATAAAAAACAACCAATTGTTAATAGCCCAGTAATCAAATAAACTGTGCGTTTATCAATGATTCCGGCTTTTCCAAGATGCTGCTCTCTACGCCAAGCTAACCAACTCAGCCATAACCAAATCGCTAAGAATAAGCGCGAGGCAACCCAACTCCAAGGAATCAAAGAAGGCGGCGGTGAGGAAAAATAAAGATCAAAAAACGTCGAAGTGACGATAGCATGGTAAGTGTCAAGTAAACCAGTACCTAAAAAACCAGTCCCAATAAACAGAAAAGTATTATCTTGCTTGCTGTGGAAACGCACTAAAGCCATGACACCCACTAAAAAAGCTAAAGTGGAAGCCACAATTTCCATCATAGTATGCAGTTGTTTAGTTCCATGCCAAGTAGAATCTCTTAGTAACAAATATCCTACAAACAAAACAACAAATAGGATAATGTATGTCAGTATTTTGTTTTGGGCTGTTTTTTGAATAGTCATATTTGGTAAATACCTTTTTTCTGGTTCCCATGCCGGCATCACTGCCATTAAGCGCTCATCGTTATACATAAGTGTCGTTGACACTCGTAAGTCGTTAGATTTTCTGGTTCCCACGCGCCGGCGTGGGAACCGACTTGGGACGCGCCAGCGTCCCTTTTTTACGGGCTTGTGGGCCGCTTTTGCTACGAAAATGCGTTCCCACGCCGGCGCGTGGGAACGAGAGAAACTGGCTCATAAGCTTTATCCTTGCTTATATACAATCCTTGTAGTTATTGTTTAAACCATCTCCAAAATCCTTTGGCTCATCAAATCAAGAGGTACACTTTTATCGCTCAAACCGGCCTCATCCACAACGTGTGGCATACCATATACTACACACGATTCTTCTGCCTCTGTAAATATGAAGCCGCCTTGAGATTTTATCCACGCTGCACCCTGTTTGCCATCTGAACCCATGCCCGTCATAACGATTCCTAACACACGCCTCTGAAATACTTCCGCTGTTGATTGAAACAGTATATCTACTGAGGGCCGATGCAATGTTGTATAGGGTTTCATATCAAGGTACGCAACAACTGTTTTTTTATCAAGGCGTACCAATTTTAAGTGTTTTCCAGCCGGCGCGAGCATAACCAGTCCGGGACGCAATTGTTCTCCTTCCCTTGCCTCAACAACTTCGATTGCGGAAATCTCATTTAATTTTTCGGCATACATTTTGGTGTAGCCAATAGGCATGTGTAAAACGATTGCGATGGGTACCGGAAAATCAGCCGGTAATTGTGGAATTATCGTTCTTAAGGCTTGGGGGCCACCGGTTGAAATGCCAATAACAACAATATCGACGGTTTTTCTGCCGGCCGGTTTACCTATAAAACTCGGTACTAGATTAGGTATTGTTGGTCCTGACCATAAGGCCGTTGTTGGCACTTGAGCCACAGCCTTAACTTTAGCAATCAATTCATCACTTATTTCAAATATTTTGTCGGTAGCCAATGCCGTCGGTTTTTGGACAAAATCAATTGCTCCGCACTCAAGAGACTCAAGTACCCTCTCACTACTTTCGCTCGTAATGCTGACAATGAGAACCCGTACCGGTTTTCGCCTCATTTGTTTTTTCAAAAACGTCAAACCATCCATTTGTGGCATTACCATGTCTAATGTTACCACATCCGGATTGAGTTGTTCGACCATTGTTAAGGCTTCTTCGCCATCATAAGCCGTTCCCACCACATCAATAAATGGACTACGGGACAACATTTTTTTCACTACTTTGCGAATGTAAGCGGAATCATCTACTATTAATACTCGTATTATTTTGTCCATTGTTTATCTCAATTGAAGTTGGGGGGCAACCAAATTGGGTTTGCCCCTACAAGGGATTTTTTCTGGTTCCCACGCGCCGGCGTGGGAACCGATTTGGTTTGCTCCCGCGTTCCGTCTTTGCGGGCTCCGGCGCGTTTTCTGGTTCCCACGCGCCGGTGCTCATCGTTATACATAAGTCAAAATGTAGGGTGGGCAAGGTTTTTTTTGCCCACTTTAAGCTTAAATGGTGGGCAAGAAAAAGACCTTGCCCACCCTACAAAAATATCATTGTAAATCAAATATTTAAAAAATTGTGTATAACGATGTGCGCGCCGGCGTGGGAACCGATTTGGTTTGCTCCCGCGTTCCGTCTTTGCGGGCTTGTGGCCCCACGACGTTGGCACGTCGAGAATGCGTTCCCACGCCGGCGCGTGGGAACGAGAAAATGGTGGGTTTCGCTCTCGCTCTACCCACCCTACTTTTGTCTTATTTTTTCACATAAACATACGCTCCTCTAATCTCTTGTAAGTCAAAGTCAGTTGTTATTCTTAACAACGATTCTGAGGAACCGACAAATAAATACCCCGGCGTTGGCATGAAATCAAAAAAGGTTTGTACCGTATCACGAATTTGTTTATCGGAAAAGTAAATAAATACATTCCGACAAAAAATAACTGGTGATAGGGCTAAATGGGCAAATTGCGATTTTACAATTAAATTTGCGGTTGTCCATTTTATTCGCGTTAACATTTCTGGTTTGATTTGCCACATTCCTTGCTGTTCTTGGAAATATTTCGCCCGGAGCCTTTCAGATACATTTCGCATGGAATAATTACGGTATTCTCCCTTTTGGGCTTTTTTAATCGCAGTGGCACTAATATCACTCGCATATATTTCAATCGGAGCACGTTCAAGCCAACCGGCTTCATTAAGTGCCATAGCAATAGTTAGTGGTTCCTCCCCCGACGAACAAGCAGCACACCAAATCCGCAGTGGTTTGGTTGGAAAAGCCGAAAAATGTTGGGGAACCACAACTTCCACCAGTGCCTTTATCTGATCAAATTCTCGCCAAAAATATGTTTCTGGCACTCGGAGTGTTTCGGCGACTTGTTTCCATTCTGTATACGCTTCAAGAGAGTCATATTTTAGTAAGTAGTAATAGTCCAAAAATGAACTAAAACCACGTTCAATAACCAGTGGGGATAGCTTTTCTTCCAACAAGTCACGTCTATTATCCGCGAAAAATAATCCGATTTGCCCATGAATTAAATCACGCAATATGTTAAATTCGCTTTCAGATAACTTAATCGAAGTTGCATCAAACCGTGTTTCCCATTTTTTTGATTTGGAATTTTTCATCATTTTGTCATAAAACTAAATGGCAAGTTTTGCAAAGCTGCTGGAATCAAAAGGGCAACCACAAGGGATTGCCCCTACATTACACGATGGCTTGTAGGGGCAATCCTTTATGGTTGCCCCCTCAATATGCCGGAATCAAAAGGGCAACCACAAGGGATTGCCCCTACATTACACGATGGTTTGTAGGGGCATACCGATTTGGTTGCCCCCTCAATATGCGGAATCAAAAGGGCAACCACAAGGGATTGCCCCTACATTACACGATGGCTTGTAGGGGCATACCGATTTGGTTGCCCCCTCAATATGCCGGAATCAAAAGGGCAACCACAAGGGATTGCCCCTACATTACACGATGGCTTGTAGGGGCAATCCTTTATGGTTGCCCCTCAATATTGTTGCCAATTAGTCAATATCTCCTATTGCAAAATTTTCTGTGCTGAACGACGCACGGCTAAATTTGGATCTTCACTGGCTATCTGAGATAGTTTATGGACAGCTTGCTCAGTTCCTAAGTGTCCAATTGCCGTAATTGCGGCAAGTCGAACCGAGGCTTCTTTGTCTGACAAAGCGGTTATCAAATGCTGGGTGACTAATGGGTTCTTCATCCGTGTTAGTGCGTCTATGGTGGCAGTGCGAACGCCCGGATATTCATGTTGTAACCCATTGGCAAGTTTGTCAATCTGTGATTCATTAAGTTGTGAAAGAGCAATGACACAAGCTTCACGCCGACTTGGATTGCTTGTCAGGGCTAAAAGGGCGTTAATTGCTTGGCTAGTAGCTTGTTGCGCCAAAAGGTTAATAATTTCTTGTACTATCTGAACATCTTCATCAGTAGCTGCAATTTGCTGGAGGGCAGTTACACTTTCCGCTTCATGGTGATTTTTCAAAGCATAAATGGCTTCAAGTTTGCGATCCGGTTGTGACGATTGCAGAGCCATAAGTAATGGTGCTAAAGCTTCTACATGATTAATTTGCCCTAAAGCACTAATAGCCGCGTTAGCCAAATCAGTATCCTTTGATTCAATTAGGGGAGCCAAAATGGGTATAGCTTGGACAGCACCAATTTGCCCTAACGACTCAATCGCGGCAAATCGTACTTGATGAGCAGTGTCAGTTTGAGCCATCTTGGCAAGTGCTTGCCACGATTGGGTTGCATCTTGCTCCCCTAGCGAGCGAGCCGCAAAATAGCGTGTCCAAGGCTCACTATCATTCAATGCTCTTTGTAAAATAACTATAACACTTGCATCGTCAATCGCGCCAAAAGCACGAGCAGCAGCAGCGCGTATTCTGGGGCTGTCTTTTTGTAGAGTCTCTGTCAGGGTTGGAATAATTCGTTCATCTTCAAAGTAGGGAATACTTTCAATGGCAGCTTGCCGCACTGCTTCATCGGTATCGTGACAACAAGTTAATAATGCTTCAAAACCGTGAGGAAAGCCAATATAACCAACAATTTTAGCCGCAGATTCTCGTACTAGGGGATTGACATCTTTCAACAGAGCAATGGTTCGTTGCGCCATATCGGGGTGATTGATAGCGTTTAAGGCAGCGATAACTGACTGACGCACGGCCGGATTAGGATGTCCAAGCCGGTTAAGCAGTGCTTTATAAGCACTGGCATCCCCAATAGTGGTAAGTGCTTGGGCAACGCTAATGAGTAACTCTTCATCGTCTTCACTCAAGATGCGTGTTAATGCTGGTACAGCTCGTTTATCGCCAATACGCCCTAATGCTGATATAGCGGCTTGCCGCGTTTCAATATCTTCGGCATCAAGTTGTTCAATAAGGAATTCACCTAAGCGCGTACCATGATGGATCAAAGTTTTTAACACTTCTTTTTGGGCGGTAGGTTTACCTAATAGTTGGGTTAAAGCATATTCTATACGGGTATTATCTAATAGCCAACCTAGCATTTGAGCTAGTGCTCCCAATTCGTCACCTTGGGTACTATTCAAAACACTGAGCAAATTTTGCATCGGCGCATTGATGGTACTATTAGCAATCTCGGCAATACGTCTGCCCTCATTATATAACTCTTCATAGCGTTTATATATTGCCGTAATTGCTTGGGCTATTAAAACTGTTGGTGCCTCAGAATGCACTAATAAGGCAGCAAGTGGTTGCACAGCAGTTTCATCACCAATTTGTCCAAGCAATTCTATAGCTGGATCGCGTAGCAATTCATCTTCTAATAATGTGACAATACGAGGTGTTACACTAGGATCGCCAATTTGTTTCAAAGCATCAAGGGCCGGAAAAGCTAGGAAAAAATCACGCGAATCAGCAACATCAGCGAGAGCTTCTATGGCTTCGGCAGCCTTTAATTTACCCAGTGCTTCAATGGCATTATAACGTACATTGGTATTTTCATCGTTAAGTGCTTGAATTAAAAGGGGAATAGCACGTCTATCCGGTTGTTCTCCAAGGGCCAATACTGCATAACCGCGCAAATCGGCATTTGGCACTTTCAAAAGTTCTGCCAACGGGGTAATAATATCGCCCTCAATTTTTGCAATTGCTTGAAGGGCACTATTTAAAACACTTAACTCCTGATGTTCATCCTGCACTTTGCGAACCAGCAAAGCTATAGCATCAGGCCCTCCATGCCCAACAAGGGTTTCTACGGCGGTTTGACGAACTTGCCAATTATCATCTCCCAGTGCCTGAATAATTTCTTTATTATTAACAGGAACTTGGTCATTTTTAGCAACGTTTGCACTTTCTATGTTGGCCGCAAAATCGGTTAGGTCCTGTTCACGATCAAATTGTGGAGTAATATCTTCGATGGTGACGATAGTGCCAATAATGTGTTCTCTATCACGCAGAGGTGCAAGAGTGACACGCTGTTGCATTTGGGAAAAGCGTTTTGAGAAAGTTTGAGGCACACAAGAGATTAAATAAGGATGCTCATGTTGTGATAAAGTTTCAACTTTCCCACTATTAAGAACATGCTTAAAACTGGACAACAATCCTCGCGTTTCCATGTCGGGGAACAATTCCATTAACTTAGCTCCTCGTACACTTTCTGCGGAAATGCCGGTGACACCCGTCATCCAACTGTCCCAAGAGCGTATTGTTAAATTAAGATCGGTGGTAAATATACCGATTGATTGTTGTGGCTGTATCATAAATTTTTTTTGGTCTCCTTTATAAATAAAACGTTGCGGACGGGGTTGCAAATAATCCAAATCTGAAGGTTTGGATTCCAATTTCCAAATCTGAAGGTTTGGACTCCAATCTCCAAATCTGAAGGTTTGGACTCCAATCTCCAAATCTGAAGGTTTGGATTCCAATCTCCATTTGGAAGTCCTTGGAGTCCAAACCTTTAGATTTGGAAGTCCTTGGAATCCAAACCTTTAGATTTGGAAATCCTTGGAATCCAAACCTTTAGATTTGGAAGTCCTTGGAATCCAAACCTTTAGATTTGGAAGTCCTTGGATTCCAATTTCCAAATCTGAAGGTTTGGATTCCAATTTCCAAATCTGAAGGTTTGGATTCCAATTTCCAAATCTGAAGGTTTGGATTCCAATCTCCAAATCTGAAGGTTTGGATTCCAACTTCCAAATCTGAAACTTAAATATTATTAAGGCTCTTAACCAGCGATTCTACCCGCTCAACTAATTGGGTCGTATTGCGTTGCGATTCCTTCATTTCTTCGACGTTTTTGTCAGTTGTATCGCGGATATTGGCGAGGGAATTGAGTAATCTATCACCAATACCAGAATGTTCTCGGTTGGCACGGGTGATCGAGCCAATTTGTTTGGAGATATTTTGGGTAGAACCAGTCAAGTCTTCGACACCTCGGGTTTGTTCTTTCATTGCCTTAGCTACTTGATTGGATTGTTGCCGTATCATCTCTATTCCCCGGTTCGTCTGCTCGGATGCGGTAGCTTGTTCTGACATTGCTTTGACAACGGTTTCAATCATAAGAGCCAGTGTCCGGGTTTGCTCAACAACTTGGTCGCTAAAGGTCGTTTGTTCGGTTAAAACGCGGGCAGTTGATGTTGCGCCTTTACGCATATTTTCCACCGCTTGGTTCACTGATTCAGCCGATTTAGCCTGAACTTTGGTGGCATCATTCACTTTTATAGCGAGGCTGGTGGTATTTTGCGCGGCTTTGATAATGTCTCGCGCCGCCCGCGTTTGCTCGTTCATGGAAACAGTAGTCTGTTGGGCAATTTTTCGCATTTCTCGCGAAGTTTGCAACATGGTTTCTACAGTTTTGGTTTGTTGGTCAGTGGCTGCGGCTACTTGCTTGGATTGGCTGGCGGTTTTATCAACAGCGGTAACTACGGCTTGCCCAAGAGTAAGTTGTTCAGTACTGGCAACGTTTATTTTACCGACAAAAGTTACCGTATTATTGACACCTTCCAAAATCTTCTTAAGTCCACTCAAACCATCTTCGGCAAGACGACCACTGTCTTCGGCAATACGTTGTCCTTCGGTTGAGGCATTGACAGCTTCAGTGACAACCTGTTGCAAACCTTTGATAATACCTGATATTTCTGAAGTTGCTTGAGCGGAACGGTCGGCTAGATTACGAATTTCTTCGGCAACCACGGCAAAACCGCGCCCCGCCTCTCCAGCCCGTGCTGCCTCAATGGAGGCATTGAGCGATAATAAATTAGTGCGTTCAGCAATAAGATTAATGGTGTCAACAATACCGGTAATTTCGTCGGCACGTTTCCCCATTTCTTTGATGACAGTAGCCGATTCAGTCATTGATTCACGCACTCGCCCCAAACCTTGAATGGCTTTTTCGACGGCTTCTCCCCCATCTTGAGCATCAGAAGCGGCTCGTTTAGCCGTGTCATCAGTTTGCTTGGACAAGTCAGCAACTCCGCGTATGGCGCGATCTAACTCACCCATGCTGGTGGCGGTGTTACTAGCCATACTGGTAATTTCTTGAGCATTAGTAGCCACCCCTTGTACCGAATTCGACATTTCTTCCATACCGGTGGCACTTTGTTCGATTAAGGAAACGAGACTTTCAGTAATCCCTCCCACTTCCTCAATGGACGAAGCCATTTCATTAATAGAACTGGTGGTTTCTTCGGCAGCACTGCTTAAATCATTAGAATTATTTTCTAAGTTTTGTATGGAACGACCGATTTCTTCAACACTGGCGGCAGTTTCATCTACAGAAGCGACTAATGCGTTGGTATCTGTACTAACTGCTTTGACACCCTCAACCATTTGATTGATTGAAGCGGTAGTTTTATTAGCAGTCTCTGTCATTTCAATCGCAGTCTTAGTCACATTTTGAATAGATGCGGTAGTTTCTTGGGTAGAAGCCGCACTTTCACCAACCCCGGTAGATAGATCATAGGCATTTTTAGTTACTTCTTCAATCGAAGCCGCCATTTCGTTTACGCCAGAAACCAACTGTTCTACCGAACTTGCCACCGATTCTGCTTGGGAGGCAGTGTCTCGAAGCGATGTGGCTAATTCTTTGGTTTCGTTGACCGATTCATTGAGCATTTGCCGTTGTTTATCGGCTCCAATTGTGATTCGATCTGACATTTGTACGACTTCAGAAACGCCGCGCTTCATGGAATCAGCATCTTGACGGACGCGATCAAGGTCGGTTTGTAATGTATTGTCTGTACGAGGGAGAGAATTTTGAGCAACTTTCTCAGCTTGTTTAGTTTTTTTGGACTTTTTGGCCATGATAATTTTTTTCTCCGGATGAATTAAAATGTTTAGAAATCCGATTTTTTGCAAAAATCGGATTTCTTATTCTTCTGGTATTTCAAGAAAATGTTTAGAAATCCGATTTTTTGCAAAAATCGGATTTCTTATTCTTCTGGTATTTCAATGAAATGTTTAGAAATCCGATTTTTTGCAAAAATCGGATTTCTTATTCTTCTGGTATTTCAATGTCTGCCGACAAGTCAAGCATTTCTTTAACATTGAGAATAAGCACCAAGCGATCTTCTAAAATTGCAACGTTTTCCAAATATTTGCCACTTAATCCAGATACTTTTTCTGGTGGTGGTTGAAGTGCATCGGTTGCTACCGGTACAAATTCGCGGGCAGTATCGACTACGACACCAATGGTTCGATTATCGGAATTGATAACAATGAGCCGTGTTCGTGAGTCGTGGGGGATTTTTTCAAATCCAAATCGTGCGCGTAGATTAATTACGGGGATAACTCGCCCCCGCGACATGACTACCCCTTCGACAAAATCGGGGGTATTCGGTACTGGCGTTATCTCTTCAACCATTTCCAACTGTTGTACATAACGACTATGTACACCATAATTGGTTTTGGCTAATTCAAAAAATATATAAGGCTCGGTATTCTTACCATTATTCGCAGATATATCTGACATATTATATTAAGTACTCCTCTTTAGTTGTCCAGAGCTACTTCCAGAAATCCGATTTTTTGCAAAAATCGGATTTCTTTGACAGCATCAGTTTCTGTGGGTAAAATTAACTCCCGCCAGAAATCCGATTTTTTTCAAAAATCGGATTTCTTTGACGCTTTTTGTAATGCTTTGAGACGGGCAATTTCAGCTTCAGCGACTTGACGCGCTTTTTCCTCCCGCTGGAGTTGCTTTTTGGTTTCTTGATGAGCCAGTGCAACAAAGCCTTTATAAACAACGTTTTCCATCATCTCTTCAGTATAAGGTTTTCGGTATAAATCGGCCCGTCGAAATTGAAAACCCGGTAAGGATTTCGATTTGATGGCACCATCTTTCGTAGGTTTAATGGGAACATATACGCCCCGGGCATTGAGGCGGAAAAATGCGGTATGTTTATCTCGCGCATCCAAGATATAATATTCTTTGACTCCCGCTTTGGCGTATTCCCTTTTTTTCTCCACAGTGTCTCGTTCGATATCCTCTTTAGTCGAATCGGATAAAGATTCTATGCACATATCAAAAATGCCACGGTAGACTCTATCATCCGACTCCAGTGGCACCGGATTGGAATCAAGTACCACCCCTAAATCCGGGCGGCGAATAATAACGGTGTCATGGGGTAATACGAAACGAAACCCGATTCCTAATCCGGTGGTTTGGGCAACCGCACGAACTGTTAAATACTCGCGCAACACATCAACAAACCAGTCATAAGTTAAATAATTCAAGTGGTCAGATATCGGCCTTTCCTGCAAAACGCCATTATTGAATTCATAAACAATATCCGGGTAATTATAATATTTTTCCCAGTATTCCGCTTCTGAAACGATCAAGTTATCAGTTGTTTGTAAATTGTCCATATTAGTTATCTTTGAATTTAGAACACCCTTCAAAAGTAGTTGACAGTTGTTTCGGGAATGGAACGAAGTGGATTTCCCGAAACGAAAGCCAAATGTGGGTTTCGGGAAAGCAGCGAAGCTCCATTCCCGAAACAACTGTTCACTACTTTTATAGGGATATGAAGGGTGTCGAATTTAGAATTCATAATTAAAACGTTGCGGACGGGGTTTTTCACCCCGTCCAGCCTAAAAAATTCATTCCACTTTGGTTGCTAGTAATGCTTTGAGACGGGCAATTTCGGCTTCAGCTTTTTGACGCGCTTTGGCTTCTTCTTGCCGGGCTTGTTTTTCCTCAAGTGCTTTGGCTTCAGCCTTTCGACGCGCTTTGGCTTCTTCTTGCCGGGCTTGTTTTTCCTCAAGTGCACGGGCTTCAGCTTGATGTGCACGGGCGTAAGCTTGATGTGCTTTGGCTTCAGCCTTTCGACGCGCTTTGGCTTCTTCTTGCCGGGCTTGTTTTTCCTCAAGTGCTTTGGCTTCAGCCTTTTGACGCACTTTGATTTCTGCTTGCCGAGCCAGTTCAACAAAGCCTTTATAAACAACGTTTTTCATCATCTCTTCGTGAGAAGGTTTTTGGTACAAATCGGCCCGTCGAAACTGAAAACCCGGTAAGGCTTTCGATTTGATGACACCATCTTTCGTGGGTTTAATGGGAACATACACGCCCCGGGCGTTGAGGCGGTAAAATGCGGTATGTTTGCTTCTCGCATCCAATATATAATACTCTTTGACTCCCCCCAATGCGTATTCCAATTTTTTGTCTACAGTGTCTCGTTCGATATCCTCTTGAGTTGAATCAGATAAAGATTCTACGCACAGATCAAAAATACCACTGTAGGTTTTATCATCCGGCTCCAGCGACACCGGATTGGAATCAAGTACCACCCCCAAATCCGGGCGGCGAATAACGGTGTCATAAGGTAATTCCAGACGAAACCCGATTTCTAATCCGGTGGTTTTACCAACCGGACGGGTTTTTGAAAACTCGCGCAACAAATCAACAAACCAGTCATAAGTTGAATAATTCAAGTGGTCAGCCACCGGTTTTTCCTCCAAAACGCCATTATTCCATTCATAAACAATATCAGGGTGATCATAATATTTTTCCCAATAAACCGCCTCTGAAACGATCAAGTTATCAGTTGAACGAGTGATTTGGTGAGGATATGCCAATGGTGTTGATATTTGTGAATCGTCCATATTAGTTATCCTTTAGTTTAGAAAGCCAAGATAAATCTAACCAGAACTACATGGATTGTATATAATAAAGGATTTACTCGCTTCGGATTTAACCAATGCGGATTGAAACTTCACTAAACAAATCCTTTATTATATACAATCCTTGTAGTTCTTATCTCAACGCCCAACACGAGCCAATGCTGCGACATCAAGAATTAAAATAACTCGCCCATCCCCAAGTTCACTGGCACCAGCAATGCCCGGTACTTGGACAAGTGGATCATGGAGGGCACGTACTACAATTTCCCGTTCCCCTAAAATATGGTCTACAACAATTCCAAGCCTTTTTGTTCTCCCAATTACTAGGGCGTAGAATTTATCTGCATTCTTATTATTTTTTTCTTTTAAATTAAATATAAGGTTTAAACGTAGCAACGGTAAGGCATTGTTACGATGGGCAAATATTTCGTTATTATTTTCTAAAATGGTCACATCTGCCGATTTTATTTCAATGACTTCGCGTACTGACAGGCGGGGAATCGCAAATTTTTCACCACTGACTGACACAATTAGCGCATCTGCTATTGCTAGTGTCAAAGGTAATTGGATGGAAAAACGTGTGCCTACTTTTTTTTGGGTGTCAAAACTGATAAAACCGCCAAGTTCATTAACGGTATTTTTTACCACATCCATTCCTACCCCACGCCCACTCGCTAAATTAGCCTGTTTTTGTGTCGTGAAACCGGGTTTACACAAAATATCTAGTAGCGTTGCCATGTCCGGTATTTCATCCGTTTCATCAAGCAAGCTTTGCTGATGGGCATTTTTAATAATGTTTTTTATATCAATACCGCGCCCATCGTCTTCAATCTCAATCAACATCGCATCACCGATAGTGCTGGCTCGTAATCTAATTTTGCCTTTCGGTGGTTTGCCTTGTGCTACCCGTTCTTCAGTGGTTTCTATACCATGACTAACCGCATTGCGGACTAAATGCAATAACGGCTCTATCATTTTATCGACGACAAGTTTATCAACTTCAATTTCTTGTCCGACTAACTCTAAGTCAATTGATTTTTTAGTGTCACTTATCATATCACGGACAACAAATTGCATTCGCTCAAAAGCGGTACCAATTGCTACCAAGCGTACCCGCATTATTCCCTCGCGCAAATCACGCAGATGGCGTTCCTGAGCCTGATTAGTTTCCTGCATAGCACGCCATTGTTGTACTGGCAGTATTGGTTTAAGCTTTTTGATATTGCTTTCTTGACGAGCGCGGCTAGTTACTAAATCACCGATTATTCGCATCAATTCATCAAGTCGCGCCATATCGACGCGGATCATATTTGAGGTTGCCAAAGAAGGGATTGGGGTAGTCGCCGAAATTGAAGGGGTTGGTGCCTCGTTTGGTGGCAGTGATTTTTCTTGTGGGGCAACCGGTGTATCAGTTGATGGTGGTGATTCTTTGGCAACTGGCAATTTTTTGATTTGTGGCGTAGGATTTTCGCATAATGTATAACTGACACCGTCATCTTTCCAGTCAGCAAAATCAGTTTCAGCGGCTGCCGTCGAAACGACAAAATCAAATACCATTCCGGCTTCTCCAGAAGCCAAACGTGGTTTAGCTTCAATAACCTCACCGATTGCCTCAAAGCGATCCCGAATTATATTGACATCAATACCACGTTCTCTTCGTTCTGAAGTCGGTGCAAATTCAAATTGCCAAAATCGTGTTATCGCTGGCGTTGTTATTATAGGTTTATCTTCTTGGGTTGTTATCGCCGCTGGCGTTGTTATAGGTTTATCTTCTTGGGTGGATGCTGAGGGTAAAGAATCTGGGGGTGGTGCCCCAGAAATTACCATTTTTAAATTAGCAATAAGCTGGGTGGTATCCGGCTGGGGTTCATGAGTGCGGTGGGCGGCAATGATTTGTTCTAACAACTTAGTGCCGGTAATG
>Ga0233404_10000123_pt1 | contig 18576 bp, 16 predicted proteins | sample Na_oxic_2_MG_FD_179861 | JGI IMG/M metagenome (GOLD analysis project Ga0233404, IMG submission 179861) | Seawater microbial communities from Saanich Inlet, British Columbia, Canada - Na_oxic_2_MG | ecosystem: Environmental > Aquatic > Marine > Inlet | place: Canada: British Columbia | collected...
GAAGAAATAACCGCAATTCTCAAACGTGATTTCTCCGAAAAAAAAACCTGACCGGTTTCCAAAATCGGTCAGGTTTATAACTACGATCCAGTTATTCATGCTGAAAAGTCACTTCACTCCTACACCCCTCGCAACTTTTTAACCGATCTCGAATCATGGTAGATTGTTTACCATCATTATCTGAAACGGTAAATGTCTCGGTTTGAGTTGTGTCACTTTCAATCCCGCCGGGATCTCTCATTTTTATTGATCTTGTTAACGCGGCTTGAGCCGTTCGGGTTCTATCAGCGTATTTACCACCACGAGCAACGAGAACTTGTTGATATTGATCTTCGAGTATATTATCTCTTTGGCGGGAGGTAATAAAATAAAGCTTTTCCGTGCCAGTTTGGTTGTCCAAGAAAAATGATTTGTCTTTAGCCGGGATATGGTACTCGGTGCCGGGTAGTGCCGGATTGGTGTTGTTAACCGTTACCCCTGCAAAGCTCGCCATCGGAAATAACCGAAAAATGTTGCCAGATGAGCCTTGCTGAAAAATGTACACGTAGGTTTTTTCGGTGGGGGTAAAGATGATTTTGTAATAGTCACCGGAGTGTAGAACCGTGTTATCGGTTAAGGTGTTAAAATCGCTCTCCGTTTTGCGACGGTAGACATACTTGATGTCAAAGCTGAGTTGTGTGATACCTCCCGGATCCCGGGAAACGGCTGCTACTTGTATTTGTTGAGTTGGAGTAACGACGGTATTAACTAATTCATGATTAGCCGGAGCGAAAAGGCCTTGTTGTTCAATGTACAGATAACCAAGACTAAATATAAAGCCAAGAATGGTGGCAATAGCTATGGGCCATAAATTTTCTTTCATAATGGGTTAATTTCTCTGAGTTTGTTGGTACAGTGGATTATGAGATAAAAGGATAAACATATTGATATTTGCCTAATAAAAATAACTAATTTATTAATTATTCATTTATCTTGCAATCCGTTACATTTAAATTCTATCATTATTTGCTAGAATTTTTGTAATTTCTTTATGGAGAAAAATGTCATGAATTTTTTTAGTTTAACACATAACCGATTATTAATACTATTGATAATTGGCTTAAATGTATTAGCGGCTTGCGATCCGAGCCAAACTGGGTTGCTACGTGATCCGGGCGGAGTAGCGAGCGATTCGGCTCCGTATGTGCCGGAAGAGTCCTCATCTACTGCCAGCATTACTCCGGCGGTTCAGAGTACGCTTGGCTCGCAAATATTATCTTCGTATTCAGGTAGTTACGCGCTGTTGATTGGTGAGAGCCAATATGCTAGTTGGCCAAATTTGGAGAGTATACCGGGTGAGTTGCGGGAGGTGGAGAAAGTTTTGCAGTCGCAAGGTTTTAAGGTTGAGAAATCGTTTAACCTCAATGCCGAGGAATTTACGAAACGTTTTAAGCTGTTTATTAATAAGTATGGTTTTGAGGAGAATAATCGCCTCTTGTTTTTCTATTCCGGGCATGGCTATACGCGCAAAGCGAAAGGTACGCACAAAGATAAAGGTTATATTGTTCCGGTTGATGCGGCTAATCCTAACTTTGATGAAACCGCATTTGTACGCAAGGCGGTGGGGATGAAGCAAATTATCACTTGGGCGCAAGAGATTGAGGCGAAACATGTGTTGTTTTTATTCGATAGTTGTTTTTCGGGGGCGGTGTTTAAAGCAAGGAATTTGCCGAAAATACCACGTCAAATCAGTCAAGCCGCTCAACTGCCGATACGCCAATTTATCACCGCCGGCAGTGCTAATGAAACGGTACCGGCTCAAAGTGTGTTCACACCGGTTTTTGTGGATGCTTTACGTTATGGCTTTGGCGACACGAATAAAGATGGTTATGTAACTGGGCAAGAGCTAGGATTACATCTGTGGAATAAAGTGCCGCAACATACTACTAAACAAACCCCGCAATATGGAAAAATTAAAGAACCTTATGAACTATCACGAGGGGATTTTGTGTTTGTTGTTGGTAGTGGTAATCAAGTTGTAGCACAATCACCTACGCCAGTGCCGGTTGCGCCAGTGCCTGCACCAATACCGATAAAACCGCCACCAATAGTAAAACGGGATAGCGATAGAGATGGTGTGACTGATGATCAAGATAAATGCCCTCGTAACACGACAGTGGAAATTTCTAAGGGCGTTTATAAAAGTGGTTCGAGGAAAGGTTGCCCTATAGATAGCGATAATGATCGGGTGCCAGATTACCGTGATAATTGTCCACGTAACAATTCCAAAGAAATTTCTCAAGGAGTTGATTCTCGTGGTTGTCCAACAGATTCGGATCGAGACGGGATTGCTGATTATAAAGATTCGTGTCCAAAAACTTCTTCTGGTATCAAAGTTACCGGAAACGGTTGTCCGGTACCGCAAAGTAAATTTTTCCGTGATCGTTTGGCGGATGGAAGTTTGGGGCCAGAAATGGCGTGGATTCCAGCCGGTTCATTTCGGATGGGGGATATTCAAGGTGGTGGTGACAGTGATGAAAAACCGGTGCATCGGGTGTCGGTGGGTAAGTTTGCGATGGGAAGGTATGAAGTGACATTTGCAGAATATGATAAATTTGCGAGTGCAACTGGGCGAGAAAAACCGGATGATAGTGATAGAGATTGGGGACGTGGAAAGCGTCCGGTGATAAATGTATCTTGGAATGATGCGGTTGCTTATGTGGAATGGTTAAGTGAGCAAACCGGATATAAGTATCGTTTACCCACTGAAGCGGAATGGGAATATGCCGCTCGAGCTGGTACTTCGACTAAGTATTGGTGGGGCAATAAAATTGGTAAAAATCGTGCGGCTTGTAATGGCTGTGGAGCTAAGTGGGGTTGGGATGCAAAACGAATGACTGCTCCAGTTGGTTCTTTTAAGCCGAATCAATTTGGTTTATATGACACAATGGGCAATGTCTGGGAATGGACTTGCTCTGAGTATGAAAGTAAATATAAGGGAAAAGAATGGCAGTGCGCGAAAAATATCAATGAAAACAACAGTTTATCTTTGCGTGGCGGCTCGTGGTACGACCACGCGTCGAGGATGCGCTCGGCTGACCGTAACAGGTGGACGGCGGCGGGCCGCAACGACGACTTGGGCTTCCGGGTCGCTAGGTTTTAACCCTTTATTATTTATAGTTTTTACTTTTTTGGTTTTTTTACGGGGTGCAGGGGCAGCGCCCCGGCTTGATTTTTTTGGCTATTTCCCATAATTTTAACATGGTTATTAAGGCCAGATGGCTAGGTAAATTGGCCCTCCCAGGACGTAGGGGGTAGAACGATAGCGAAACCATTCCCTTTTTATTTAGTACAACGGATCAGGGGACTTACCGGATTGGTGCGAGACTGTAGCTCACCTTATCAAACAAAGGCAACCCTTACCGGCTCATAACTCAAGACACATCACACACCAATCCGATTACTCCCCCGATCCGTTGTACTAGATGCTTGGATATTACCTGAGTAGTTACATAATTTTTTAAAGGAGAAAAAATGTCATGAACTTTTTGAATCTCACACACAACCGGCTGTTAATACTATTGATAATTGGGTTAAATGTATTAGCGGCTTGCGAGAGCCAAACGGGGTTGCGACGTGATTTTGGTGGAGTAGCGAGTGACTCGGCTCCACACGGGCTTGGCTCGCAGATATTATCTTCGTATTCAGGTAGTTACGCGCTGTTGATTGGTGAGAGCCAATATACTAATGGTTGGGATAGTTTGGAAACCATACCCGGCGAATTGCAGAAAGTTGAAGATGTGTTGAAAAAGCGAAATTTTCACGTTGAAAAGTACTTGAATCTTGATGCTGAACAATTACGTGCTCGCTTTAGAACGTTTATCAACCAATATGGTTTTGAGAAAAATAATCGTTTATTATTCTTTTTTGGTGGACATGGTCACACGCGCAAATATCAAAGTTATGATAAGGGTTATATTGTTCCGGTTGATGCGCCCCTTCCCGATTCTAATTTAAGAGGCTTTAGACAAAAAGCAGTCAGTATGGATCAGGTATATGCTTGGGCCAAAGAAATTGAAGTTAATCATGCACTGTTTGTCTTTGATAGTTGTTTTTCGGGGACAATACTTAAAGTAAGAAGTGGTGAAAGCGTACCTCCTTATATTGAGGAATCCACCGCAGAGCCAGTACGTCAATTTATTACCGGCGGTAAAGCCAATGAAAAATTACCGGCAAAAAGTGTGTTTACGCCGGCTTTTGTTAATGCATTACGTCTGAGTAAAGGTGATTTGAATAAAGATGGTTATGCAACCGGCTTTGAAATTTGCTACTATCTGAAAAATGAAGTACCAAAACATTGGTCACAACATCCTCAATGTGGAACTATTAGAGATTATGAGTTATCGCAAGGGGATTTTGTGTTTGTTGTTGGTAAAGATACTCATGCTCAAGTTTCAAACAATACAACTCAAAGTGAAGTTTTTAATACAGGTAATCATAGTGAAGTTTTTAATACAGGTAAAAATTTTGCTATTAACTTTGGTCAGAAGGTATGGGATGATTTTGATCATGATTGTGTCAAAAACGATTCGTTACTCAAAAAGGTAGTCACTAAACTAGAAGAACAAAAAGAGTTGCTAAACTACCAGAATGTAGGTGACTCAGAAAAGGAATTTAATCGTGGTTATACTGAAGGCTCAGTACAGATAGTAGAGGTAGTTACTGATCATTGTGCAGAACAATGTGCAAATGTTGGACAAATGGCGGGGCAAATTAGCGCAGATTTATTTTGTAGTGTATCCGAAACAATTGGACACACAGCAAAATTTGTAGGCATGGAAGATATACCGAACATAATTTGTGGGGAACCTTATCGCACAAGTTGTGAATCTAGCTTCTATTCTCAAGCAAAAAATAATTGTCCATCTTATGCAAATGGACCTGATTTTGAAAAATATTATCGGGTATCACATGGTGGAGCTTGTTCTTATAATCCTTCGTAGGGTATACAGAAGCAGTGATATGGGAATTTGGATACTTTGATAGGAGAATATTATGAATTTTTTTAGTTTAACACACAACCGATTATTAATTCTATTGATAATTGGCTTAAATGTATTAGCGGCTTGCAATTCGAGCCAAACTGGGTTGCTACGCGATCCGGGCGGAGTAGCGAGTGACTCGGCTCCACATGGGCTTGGCTCGCATATACTATCTTCATATTCAGGTAGTTACGCGCTGTTGATTGGGGAGAGCCAATATACTAATGGTTGGGATAGTTTGGTAAGCATACCAGAGGAATTGCGCGATGTTGAAAAGCTGCTTAAAAGTCAAAATTTTAAAGTCGAAAAATCCATGAATCTCAATGCCGATCAATTAGGCAATCGCTTTAAAACCTTTATCAACGACTATGGTTTTGATGAAAACAACCGCCTTTTGTTTTTCTATTCAGGGCATGGGCATACGCGCAAAAATAAAGGTTATCTTGTTCCAACTGACGCACCGAATCCTCATTTTGATGAAAAAGGGTTTTTACAAAAAGCCGTGACGATGAGTGAAATACTAGCGATGGCGCGGCGAATGGATGCCAAACATGCCCTGTTTTTATTTGACAGTTGTTTTTCGGGCACTGTGTTTAAAGAGAAGGCTTTGCCAAAAATGCCGCGACAAATCAGTAAAATGGCTCGATTACCAGTACGTCAATTTATCACAGCCGGCAGTGCCGATGAAACCGTTCCCGCAAAAAGTGTTTTTACCCCCGCCTTTGTTGATGCTTTGCGTTATGGTTTAGGTGATCTATATAAAGATGGTTATGTGACAGGAGAAGAACTAGGCCTGTATCTCAAAAATAAAGTGCCAGAACATACTGATCAAACCCCGCAATATGGAAAAATCCGCGATTATGATCTGTCACGCGGCGATTTTGTGTTTGTGGTTGCTGGTGGTAATCAAGATGTAGCGCAATTATCTACGCCGGCACCGGTTGCGCCAGTGCCGGCATCAATACCGGTTTTAAGGCCGGTGCCCGTCGTATCCACTCATTCTTCATATCGCTACACCGACAATGGTAATGGTACCGTCACAGATAATCGAAGTGGATTGATGTGGTTAAAAAATGCGAATTGTTTTGGCCTACAGAGGTGGTCAAAAGCCAAACAAAGTGCTGCTAATCTGGCAAGTGGGCAATGTGGACTTAGTGATGGTTCGAGGCGGGGCATGTGGCGTTTGCCTACTTATGAGGAGTGGAATGCGATGATTGATGAGAAATATATAGATAGGGAAAATTATAGTCGGCCCGCGCTATCCAATGCTGCTGGTACTGGCCCTTGGAAAGAAGGTGATGCGTTTTCGGGTGTGCAGACGTACTACTACTGGTCGTCTACCACCCTCGCGAATTCCACGACCAAAGCGTGGTACGTGTACTTCGCCAATGGCCACGTCGGCTACGACAATAAGACTCGCACCAACTACGTGTGGCCCGTGCGAGGCGGACAATAGATTCTTTAATACTTTGGGTGCTTTGACGGGGTGCAGGGGCAGCGCCCTGCTCAATTTTTTTGGCTATTCCATAATTTTAGCATGGTTATTAAGACCAAATGGCTAGGTAAATTGGCCCTCCCAATTAATTGAGTACAGCGAATTTACGAAATAAACGAATTAAATTAATATCTTGATTAGCCAAGACAATTTCAATGGCAACGATGCCTATTTTCGGCTTGAACCGTTAAACTATATTCGTTTATTTCGTAAATTCGTTGTACTTTTCTTCTAAAAGCTTTTCCGACAAATTGATTGTTTATGCGCCCTATTCAGAGGAGGTCGTCAAATGGATAGATTAGAGAAATATCGTTCTTATATTAAACAACTGATCACGGAACATGCAGAACTTTGTTCCTCAACGAAAGAAATAGATGCCCAATTGATTTTTGATACCGAACATGATCATTACCAACTAGTCGATGTCGGTTGGCAAAACCACAAACGGATTCATAGCTGTTTTTTACATCTCGATATCAAAGACGGCAAAGTTTGGATTCAGCACAACGGTACCGAAGATCACATTGCTTATGATTTGGTTGCCAAAGGTATACCAAAAGAAGATATTGTGTTAGGGTTTCAAGCCCCTGATTATCGTCAATATACTGATTTTGCAGTGAATTAGCAGTATTAGCGGCTTGCGATCCGAGCCAACCGTGATTTTTGTGAAATGAGAAATAAAGTACAGCGAATTTGAACGGCTCACAACGAATGGTTGGTACTTCGAAGAGCCTTTGGTTTGATTCGTTGTGGTTGGTTTAAAATTCGTTGTACTCCTTATTATTCCTAAAACAATGAGGTAAAATTCCCAAACCGGCTTGATTTTTTATAACAAATCCAAAAATTCCTCCACTGTCAAACGTGCTTGCTTCAAAATATGCGATAAAGTCGAACGCTTTATTGGAGTGTGTGCTGGAACCGTGAGGTTTAAAGTTTCTATCTCTGTCTGTTTTTGGAGCCGAATGTGACTCCCCTTCTGACGAACAATTACCCAAGCATCTCTTTGTAATGCGTTGATAACTTTTTCATATCCTATATTTGGAACTTTGCTCATATAGCTACCTTCATAACTTGGGTGTTGGGGGTAGTCATTAAATCATCTTCAAGAGGCTCCAAATAAAGTTCAATAGCTTCCCTAATATTTGTCAGTGCTTCTTCCTTGTTATCACCCTCACTTATGCAGCCGGGGAGGCTAGGTACATATACGGTGTAACCTCCTTCCTCACTGAGTTCAAAAACCACTTTTAACATCATAATTTTTTCTTCTAGTTCACACTCGCCTTCGTTAGAATCCAGTCGGGACGCGCCGGTGTCCGGTATTGTAAGCAGCGACGCGGGATCAAAGAGAATGGGTTCTAACAAAGGCGCGTGGGAACCAGAAAAACTACGCGGCGGCGTTTCATTAACTACAACCAAAACACGTAATTCTTTATCTGGCTCCGTGGGCATCTGATTGAGCCAATGCAATGTGCCATTTTTGTAAATCGCCTCGTAACTTTTTAACATAGTTGTTTTATCCTCTCGTCAAAGTTCATGTAAATAATTTGTTTTCAGCCAAGCTTCATATCCGGATTTTTTTATCTTTGAAATAAGATTACACGGATTAATTGTCCCAGTTACACAGATGGAATCGGTGGCTATTCACGTTTAAGTTCTGAACCATAAATTTTCAGGTATTTTGCCGGAACATTCTGGGCAACCACAAGGGATTGCCCCTACGTTTCACCAACCAAATGTAGGGGCATGCCGATTTGGTTGCCCCCTGAAGTTCAAAATGCTTGAAAATTTGTGCTTCGGTACTTAACCCCCTTCGGGGTTGATTAACCCCTTTGGTGTAAAACATAAATAGCCATAGGTGAAACCTATGGAACTAAATTGGGTGAATTCAACCGTTAATTTTACGACCCGAAAAATGGAAATGCGCCCTTGATGGTTTAGCGAGGTTACAAAGAACCCGCCTTTAAAAAAAACCTATAGGAAAAACTATCAATTTCAGGGGAATGTGAGTCGTTGAACTTTTTCAGTTCTTCGATTCGATCATTTGGTTTACCATATTCATTTAATTTGTATAATTGTATTGTGATTTCGGCTTTTCTCTGATCTTTTTCACTTGCATCCGCGTTAGGGATCAACTCACCGGTGTCCCATTTTATATCAAAATATTTTTCAAAATCATAATTTTCTTCGTCGGGTTTTAATAAGTTTTCATCAAAACTATCTCCTTTTTTTTGGCATATTCCACAACATAAAAACAAATTATCCCATTGGTAGGCTAACAAAGGAAATTTTGTTTTTGGTTTAAAATGTTCAATGGTGTGAGGAATGCGTTTTCCCATCGGGTAAGCATCACAAAATGAACAATGTTCATGCGTCATTTCTGACAATTCTTGAACTAATTCATTATAGCCTTTTTTTTTATTTCTATACCACTGAAAATCACTACTTTTTTGAGTTGATTCATATTTGCTTTGCCATTTTTTTCCCCATTCCGGCCATTTTTCTTTTAACCAAGCCTCGGTGCGGTTTATCTTTTCCATAAGTTGAATGTCCTTTTTGTTCGTCGTTCTAAGCTTTGAATTTCCCGGCGCATTACTCCTTCCAGTTCAACTCCTTTATTTGCAATATCAATGACTAAATTCACAAATTCTGCTTCGTTAAAGGTTTCATTACGTCTAATCTTTTTCTGCATTTCATAAAATTGGTTGATTTTCTGTTCAGTTTCATAGCTAAACGGTGATGGTATCTTAAAAATTTCTCTGGCAACAGCACTATAACTTCGTTCCAAGCTAGTGTCTTTATCAATCACCACAATTTTGTCATTATCCCACTCCAGAGCAATTAAATTTTCATTCTTTATTGATTGAGCAACAAAAACACTATGGCTTGATACGATAAAGTGAATCTTAGGAAATACCGTTTCGATACTTGACAAAATCGTGCGTTGCCAACTGGGGTGTAAGTGCAAGTCAACTTCATCCAGCAGAACAAGTCCCGTCATTTCTTGTGCATTGTTAAGGTTTCCCCCTTTTTTTGCAATTCGGATGATCATGTCAAATAACCAAACAAAGGTTGATTTAAATCCTTCAGATAATGCTTCAACAGAAATTGGCTGATTAGGGTTAGATGGCGTTTTAAAATAGAGACTTTCTGCATCATAACCTACCAATGTAACGTTATTATCTGATTTTTCAAGAACAGCATTAATGAGGTGCTGAATAGTTCTGAAATGGTTATTCACATACTCAAAAGTGCTACTGATTCTAATATGTTTTAAATAACCGTTTTCGCCAAATAAAGTGGCTATGGCATCAAATTCTTTATAAGGTTTTGGATCTTCTAGTTTAATATGCCGATTGGCACCATAAGCGAATAATAAAAATTTATCTTGCATTGATTTAAGAAAGTCATCGCCTTGTATACAAGTGATGGAGTCGTCTTTATTAACCTCAAATTTTAATTGGGTTAATTTGCCGTCAAACAAGATATCCATTTCAAAAGTGCCCTTATGAAAATTCGTTTTGACAACTTGTTTCCAGCTATAAGGAAAAGGTACGGTTTTAATACCATTGAGTCCCAAAGCCATTAATTGCAATATAGTTGATTTTCCCCTCGCATTGACACCAATGATTAAAGTGCTACTATGAGACGAGGTAAAATTTATTTCAATATCATCAAAGCATTTTATATGACAGATTTTGATGCGTGAAATATTAATGGCTCTTTGCCCAGTTGTGTTATTGGTAATACATTGATTATAAAGCATATATTTTTTTATTGAGTTGAGTATAACGAATGGCTTGTTGGTACTCCAAAGGGCCTTTGGTTTGATTCGTTGTAGTTTTTTAACATTCGCTGTACTCCTTTTCACTTTCCCAATCTTCAATTTGAAAATGAGGAACACGGGAAAACTCACCGGTATTATGAGTCACGAGCGTGACATCGTATGCTAAAGCAATAGCTGCAATTTGTAAATCATAAGGGCCAATTGGTGTACCAAGGCGAGTTAGATAAGTGCGAATCTCCCCAAAAATCTTAGCGGCTTTATCATCAAAAGGCAATGAAACAAATTGATTAAGTCTTTGACTCTTGCAAGATATTGATTATCTTTTCTAGTTAAAACGATATCATACAACATAATTTATCTCCTTGATATATAATAATATTTACAATTATTTCTATAACCTTATTTCAAGTTGGCAGTTGGAATGTACACAACCAGTTTCCTATTGTCAATATTCTCAATGCTTTTTATTTAGAAGATATCTGAGGGCGAGACAAATATAATTGATTTGCCAATTTTACGTTGACGCAATAACATTTTCTCAGCCATTTTTAATAAATCTTGGCGGGCGGTTTGATAGCTAATGCCATTCGCTTTTTGATGTTCTTGGATAGTGTAAATAGCATGGGGATTTTTAATGGCATGTTCTAGTAAGGCTAATTGCCTCTGATTGAGTTGTCCAGCTATCTTGGTATTTTCAAGCAATTTTTCAACCTTTTCAATATTGTCTGCTTGGTTCGCCAAATATTGATGCAATTGTTTAATAGCATTTTCAATCACTTCCAATTGATGAATAATAAAATAAGTAGTGTCATTATCATCGGTTTCTGTGTGAAGAAACGCACGCGCATATTGCGCCGGGGTTTTTTTTATTATTTGCGAAATGGAGGTAAATGCCATTAACCAATAACTTTGGTTTATCGTTGCCCAATAAAAAATCGCTCGTGCTGTGCGTCCATTTCCATCAATAAAGGGGTGATCATACGCTAACATAAAATGTAATATAATCGCTTTGGTGAGAGATGGTATAAATAGAGATGAATTGGTATCATTGGCAAATCGACATAAAGCTTGCAACCTATCGGGTAATTCCTCAGCATTCGGAGGTGTATGCAATACTTGGGAATGTTGCCCACTAACTACATGAATATTATCAGTTGGAGTACGAAAATGCCCAGCCGCTTTGGGATTATTAAGGGTTTTCTCGGTAAAAATACGGTGTAATTCAAATACAAGAGAAGGTGTTAATGGCTCATTTTTATAGTCTTGAATAAATTGCATAGCATTGTAATTATTAAAAATCATCTGTTCGCTTTGATTTTGGGGTTTTCGCCCTTGACGCAACATTTTTTTGGCGATAATTCGTGTTGTTGAAGCTCCTTCTAATTGACTAGAAGAAATCGCTTCCTCAATTAAAGCATCCAATAAATGACTTTTTCTACCTTGGGGATGATTTAAGATATTATGGTTACTGAAATGAACATTAATAGTTTTATCAATCCAATCAAGTTTTTTTAGCACATTATCCGGCAATGCAAACCGGAAGGGTTTTTGATACTTATCGAATAAAGGTAACGTCTTATAAAGAGGTTGCCGCGCCAATTTGGTAGCCACCCAATAATCTGTGGTGGTAAAATTGGTTGGTGGGGATAAATGTTGTAATTTATCCCAATGTAAATAACGTTCTTTAGCATCGATGGGCGCAAACTGTCCATTAATAATTTGCCTTAACTTATCAGCATTACCCGATTTTAGCAATTCAGAAATATAATTATCTACATTGGGCGGTTGTGTAGGTATTTTCATGGCGAAAGATATATTAAATAAATTTATATAGTTTTTCAGTCCCAGTTGACAGTTGTTTCGGGAAATCCACTTCGTTCCATTCCCGAAACAACTGTTAAACTTCAACCACTTTGATAACATGAAATCCAACTAAAATTGGTATTATCAATTACCAGTTGTCAAAACAACCGGAAAATCAATTTTAAAAAGAACACCTTTACCAAGGGCACTTTTGCAATTGATTGTACCATGCAATTGAGTTGTAACAAGATTATAGCAAATATACATCCCTAACCCACTACCGCCGTGAGCCCGGTTGGTGGTAAAAAACGGCTCAAAGATTTTTTCCAGATTCTCAGACGCAATGCCAACGCCGTTGCCGGAATATTCTAACTGTAAATGTTCTTTTAAAAGTTGGGCTTTGATTTGAATAACCCCGGCATTTTTGCCCTCATTAAAACCATGTATGAGGCTATTCATCAGCAAGTTGGAAAGGATTTGTTCCAAAGCCCCCGGCAAACTTATTACCTTCAACTCTTTGGGACAATCCACCAAAATTTCAATGTTGGTTTTTTTGAAATGACTATGCAACGTATTAATGGTGTCGCTAATCACCTCATGGACATGAAATGAGCGCACTTCATCAGAGGTTTGATCCACGGCGGTGCGCTTGAAACTGGTGACTAAGTTGGCGGCTCGTTCTATGTTGGATAAAGTTAAATTGAAGCCTTTATCAATAACGTCCAACGCCGACAGCAATTCATCCACATCGACTTCTTCTTGTTCCATTAAGCAATTAATTTTTTTGGCTTCTCCTTGTAAAGCGGAGGCACTGCCCACAGCCACACCCAGTGGGGTATTCAATTCATGGGCAAAACCGGCGACTAATCGCCCAAGCGAAGCCATTTTTTCGCTTTGTACCAGTTCAAAACGGGTTTTGGTTAATTCCTCTACTTTGGCATTCAAGTTAATTGTTAAATCTCGAATGCGTAAATGGGTAGTGATACGCGCTAACACTTCTTCGTGTTGGATGGGTTTGGTGATGTAATCTACCCCGCCGACGGCAAAGCCTTTTACCTTATCTTCAGTACTGCTTAAAGCCGTCATAAAAATAACCGGAATGTCCTTCGTTTTTTTATCCGCCTTTAAACGTCGGCATGTTTCAAAGCCATCTATACCCGGTGGCATCATTACATCCAATAAGATAAGTGCCGGTTGGATACGCTGTGCCCGTCGCAATGTCAATTCACCATTAGTTGCCACTCGCGTTGTGAAACCACAACCCTCTAAATAATCGACAAGTACGCTTAAATTAGAAGGATTGTCATCAACAATCAAAATGAGATAGTCTCCAAAGGTAGCCAGATTTTCTGTGGCGATATTCACTCATTTTCCTCCTTAAATTGTTCAATTAATGCCAAAATTTGTTTGTCTTGAAAACCTTTGGCTAAATTTTGTAGTTTGCGAGCAAACGGGATCAATTTTGGTGTCTTTTGTTCCATAAGGGAAACCCGTTTCCGAATGCCACGCATATCCCCGTCCATTGCTAACTCAAATAAGAATGCTATTTCTTCGGGGGATGGTGGCACAAGTTGCCCTTCACTACTTTCTTCAATAATATTGGGTTCTAAATAAACCCATTCCAATTTCAAGAGTTTTTCCATCAAGCCAAAGAGTTTATCAACTTCTATCGGTTTGGGCAAAAAGTCATTAAACCCAACTATTCTGCATTTCTCTTGATCGGCTTCAAAAACACTAGCTGATACCGCAATAATGATAACATTTTTTAATTCCGGCATTTGTCTTATCTTTTGTACGGCTTCAAACCCCGTCATTACCGGCATCACCAAGTCTGTCAAAATAATATCTGGTTTAATTTCTTGGGCTTTTTCTATTTCTTCTTTACCATTCACGGCTTTTATAACTTCAAATCCAAGCGGTTCAAGCATACCGTGTAACACTAAACGGTTTTCGTGTTTGTCATCCACCACTAACACTTTCCGCCGTTTGCCTTTGTAACCAATAATTTTTTCAATTCGGCTTGATTTTAATTCAGCCTCTGCTGTAACCACCGGCAAAGTTAAATCAAACCAAAAAGTACTCCCTTTTTCCAATTCGCTTTTAACGTGCAGTTCACTATCCATCAATTCGACTAATTGCCGACTAATTGCCAAGCCTAAACCGGTACCAGCAGCACGACGTTCAGTATCTCCAACTTGCTCAAAAGGCAAGAAGATTTTTTCTAGTTGTTCTGGAGTCATTCCTACGCCACTATCTATGACTTCAAAACGGATTTGCTTGGGTGTTGGTGTATCGTTTAACACCCTGACTCGGAGTATAACAGTACCTTGATCGGTAAATTTAACCGCATTGCCTAACAGGTTGATTAAAACTTGTCGCAACCGCTTTTCATCGGCTTCTACTCCATAGGGCAAGTAATTATTACGTTCATACACAAAAGTCGTATCTTTTTCTTGCGCCCGCATATTGATAATGCCAGCAAGACTATCCAAAAAATTAGGCAAATGGAATGCACTGGCATAGAGTTCCATTTTACGCGCCTCAATTTTGGACAGATCTAAAATATCATTAATGAGGGTTAATAAATGTTGACCACTCTGTTGGATAATGTTCAAGCCATCCAATTGTTGGGTGCTTAACTCTTCATCTCGCTTAAGAATTTGGGCATATCCCAAGATGCCATTAAGTGGGGTTCGCAATTCATGGCTCATACTGGACAGAAAATCACTTTTGGCATGGCTGGCAAATTCGGCAACCTCTTTAGCAGTTTCTAATTCTTGAGTACGCTCAAGTACCAGTTGCTCTAAATGATCACGGTGTAGCCTCAGTTCTTCAGTACGCTTGTTAATCTCCCTTTCCAGAGGAATGAGTGCGATTTTAGTGAGCGTAATCCACAAAATAAAACCAAGTAGTGCCATAATGATTGAAAAAATTATCAACAGTTGCCAATTCAAGTCTTTGATGATTTTTTCTATTGAGGCACTATCATCGGTTATCTCTAAATCAAGATAGTTACCTTGTGAGAATAATACACGACGCTTAACCGAATGAGTGTTTTCAGCCGGATTTTTGCGGGTGTAGTTCACAAACTGAAAACCATTTTTGGCGGTGGCTATAAAAATCACAATATGCTCACGTTTTTCAGACCAATTTTGCAAAAACTGACGCACCACCGCATAGTCATTTTTCAAAAATGACTCCGAGATAAATTCGCTTATCAAATCAAATTCTAGATTATCACGTTGTCTTTCATTATCAAGTAGTAAGTTGCGTTGTTGAGATGTAATTAACCAACTAGCAAATACAAAAAAACTTAATAAAATCAAGGTGAATAACACAAATAAACGCCCCTGTTGTGGTGAGGCATTTTGTTTGGACATTGTGGGGTTTGCTCCATTGTTAAGTTCAAAGAAAGAAGTACAACGAATCTGAAAAGATCACAACGAATAGTTTGTTTTAACAGACAGTTATTCGTTGTACTTAGCTATTCCAAGATAAATCTTGGACTCCGATATCCCTATTTCTTTTTGCGGGCTAACTGTTCAACGATTTGTAAAATATGCCGTAATTCGTCATAATCTTCATCCTTTACTTTTGTTACTCCAGTAATGGATTTTTTGATTGAGGTTAAAATCGTCTTGCCTTTTGGGTGATTGTTGATATCCAAAAAAAGTGTTCGCAATTTATCAAGCTTTTGTGAGGGAAAACGCTGAGTTGCGACAAAAACATGCACTGTAATAGGGGGAGTCCATGTCAATATTCTTATTCCGGTTTGTGCGTAGCGGTTAAAAATATCTTTTTTAATCGCCCCCGCTTCAAATTCACCGAGCAACACACCCAGAACTACATTTTCATGGCTTTTAATAAATTTATAATGACTGAGTTGTTGGGCTGTAACTCCCGCTTTCCATAAGACAAAACGAGGTACAAAATGACTCATGGTAGAATTTGGAGAGCCAAAGGCAAAGCCTTTACCGCGCAAATCAGCCAAAGTTTTAACGGGGCTATTTTGGGCGACAATAATGGCACCACGGAAAGTGGATTGGCCCCAAACTTGAATTTTTGCGAGTAGAGGTTTATGCCCGTAATTTTTTACCAGTTTAACATAAGGTGCTGGCCCCATATAAGCAATATCTACTTTATTTTTACCCACCAGTTCAATATGACTGGCGTAAGTTTTAGCCACTCGTAAAATCACTGGCTTGTCCAGTTCCGCTGCAAGATAATTAACCAGTGGAGTAAATCGCTCTAAAAGTTCTTTGGCTGTTAGGTAAGGATGTACTCCAAAAACATAAAATGTTTGTACCGGTTTTGCTATTGAAATCGGAGCCAATAGAAATAAAAAAATGTATAGAAAATTTTTTCGCATGGGTTAGTTCTCAATTTGTCTTGACATAAATAATTTCTTGGATTACCTTTGCGAGAATCAGATATTGAAAACTGTAATTAAGGCAACCATAAAGGATTGCCCCTACATGCCCATTTTCTATGGTATGGGCAATCCCTTTGAACATTGTGAGAAATCCGATTTTTTAGAAATTTGGTTGGTGAAACGTAGGGGCAATCCCTTGTGGTTGCCCTGAAGTAGAAATTTGGTTGGTGAAACGTAGGGGCAATCCCTTGTGGTTGCCCTGAAGTAGAAATATACGAAAATTTATGCTTCAGTATTTAATGTTCAAGTTTTTTATAATTAAGTTCAACTTCAATTTGCCCATTACAAATGCAAAAATTTAGCCAAATTCTTCCTTTCTGGTTTATCATAACAATCCCGGTTCAATCTGTCTTCGCTTATCAACTTAGTTTTGATGGTGAGTATCGATACCGATTTGAAATTTGGGATGGTTTGAATAAGAAAACTTATGGTGATCAAAGTTTAAATTCCAAGGGCCAAAAAATTGGAAATGCAGATGATCATCTTTGGCTGCAACGCCTTAATTTTGGTTTGACTTATCAATCAAAACGACTAACTGCTAAAATTCACTTATATGATGCAAGGGTTTGGGGATGGAGCCTTGATCAAAATGATTTTATCAAAGGGACAATGGATGAATATGTCATGGATCCTTATGAGGAACATTTTGATCTCTTTTATGGTTACTTGGAAACGCAATTAAATGACCATCTCAGTCTCAAAGCTGGTAGGCAAAAAATCTGGTATGGTGACAAACGGATTTTTGGCCCCGGTTCGTGGGGTAATTCGGTTGGTTGGCTTTGGGATGCTGTCAAATTTTCTTATAAACAGAAACGCCATTTTTTCGATATATTTTATGGACAAACCAAGACTAAAGATCCAGAAAGTTTTAGTTTAACTTCAAAACATGCCTATCAAGGAGTAGGTATTTACTCTCACCTACAGTTTGCTCCCAAGGGTGCTATTGAACCATTTTTTGCTTGGAAAAATGCTTTGTTTTCTAACAGTGGCAAACAAGAAGACAGTTATTTTTGGGGGCTTAGAGTCTATGATCAAGATTTTCATAATTTCAACTATGATGTTTCATGGGTCAAAAGAACCGGCGTATTTCATCAACGACAAGGCTCGGATATTGATATTGATGCTTATGCTTACGTGATCAAATTGGGCTACACTTTTAAGGCTCTGCCATTACAACCCAAAGTAGTTATAGGGCGTGTATATGCCAGTGGCGATAGTGTACCTAAGAATAATGAAATCACCAGTTTTTCCAGACCTTTTGGCTCCACGGATGGTACGCACTATGGGCGACTGGATGCCATGTTTTGGGGCAACATGGTTGATAATCAAATTAATCTCCATCTGCAACCGCATCCCAAGTGGCGTATAAAAATAGCCTATCATCGCTTCTATTTGGCTGCAAAAGAAGATCAATGGAGCTATTACAAATACAAAATACCTAATAATCAATATGACCATATTGGTGATGAAATAGATGGGATATTAAAATATAATTACTCCAAAGCACTCCAATTTCAATGTATTTATGCTCATATAAAAGCGGGGCGTTTTATAACTGACAATCAGATTGCCCAAAATGATGCTTCTCGTTTTATGTTACAACTGCAATATAAATTTGATTACCCATTTTGAAAACACATCGTAGTGGTTCTAAATGGTTTGTGGAATTGCTGGACGGGGTTTGCAACTGGGGTGTTAAATCTGTCATAAAATAGCCAATAATTTTTCACCTCGATTTTGTCCCCCAATTAAGTAGGCTAAGTAGGTCGGGTTAGCTTTTTTTGCGCAGCAAAAAAACGTAACCCGACAAAAGCCTATCTTAGAGAAATGTCGGGTTACGTTATCGCGCTACGCTTGATAAGCTAACCCGACCTACATGAATCAACCAAATCTTAGAGAAATGTCGGGTTACGTTATCGCGCTACGCTTGATAAGCTAACCCGACCTACATGAATCAACCAAATCTTAGAGAATGGAACAAAAATAGGGGGAAAAATACTTGGCAAAATCCAGCTAGATTTAACACCCCAGTTTGCAACCC
>Ga0233404_10000125_pt1 | contig 18437 bp, 14 predicted proteins | sample Na_oxic_2_MG_FD_179861 | JGI IMG/M metagenome (GOLD analysis project Ga0233404, IMG submission 179861) | Seawater microbial communities from Saanich Inlet, British Columbia, Canada - Na_oxic_2_MG | ecosystem: Environmental > Aquatic > Marine > Inlet | place: Canada: British Columbia | collected...
CTCGAAGACATCCTGCGCTTACTCAACAATCCCCACCTAGCAAGCGAGGAACGCAAAGCATTCACCGACTGGCTGAAATCCCCCTCTTGGTCTAATATTTTTATCGTGTAACGTGACCGAAGTTAGAAAAACATTCCCTCACGCAGATGCCGCACAAGCCACCAGTGGCAAGACCATCACCATTTTCAACATCGCTGGAGACAATCACCGACTTATCACCGCCATCCACTACAACACGGGAAAAATTTTCATCCTCAAGATCCTCACTCACTCGCAATACGATAAACCTAATTGGAAAAAAGAACTATGAGCCGCACACGCAACAACACATCCCTACCCAGGTTTTCCGCACTGCCCAAAACCTACGGAGCACTGTGCCGCCTGCACATGCCGCGCACCATCCATGACGGTATCGAGCTGGAAGCCGCCACGGAAATCATCGACCTCATGGCAGGGCACAAGCTCACCAAGGATCAAGAGGACTACCTCGCCACGCTGGCCGATCTGGTGGCCGTGTATGAGGAAAACCACATCGCCCCGCTACCCAAGCTCAAGCCTCACGACTTCCTTGCCGCCCACCTCGACAACATCGGCATGAGTGCCACCGCTTGGGGCAAGCTCATCGGTATCGACCGCTCGACCGCCTCACGACTTCTCAGGGGGGAAAGAAAGCTCAATACCGACCACATCCGCAAGACATCCGAGGCTCTGCACATCGATGCTGGATTGATGATCTAGAATCACAGGCTTCCCGTGACACACAGCTACTAAGAACTAAGGGACAGACCAACTATAGGTGCACTTCTCTTGAAGTGCAAAGAGCTTACAAAGCTCTTCTACGTGGAATGCAGCCCTCCTCCATCGGGCTGGGGGAAGACAGTGCATTGACTCAGCTTTGGTGCTCTATCACGTCACCGACGCCAGGAGACTAAGGGGCAGGTCTCTGTGAAATTAAAAGGCTACTCAACTCGAGTGTTGCATAGTCAAGTAACTTATATAGAAGTTACTAAACAAAGCAACTTGCCGATGTCCAGTTCAACTCAAACAGAAACACTTCTCAAGCTAGCTCGGCAGCAGCCACTGCTCCGGGCTCAGGATGTGCGTGCTGCGGGTATAAGCTCGTCTCTTCTGTCACGAGCGGTGAAGAACGGACAGCTGGAGCGTCTTAGCCGTGGTGTCTACCGTCACCCGGACGTTCCTTGGGATGAACACACGCAGCTTGCCGAGGTTTCGGCCAGGGTTCCTCAGGCTGTGATCGTGCTGGTCAGCGCTCTGAACTTTCATCAAATAGGAACGCATCAAGCCCATTCAATCTGGCTCCAACTCAAAAATAATGCGGTCGCCCCACGTATCGATTACCCACCCATCGAGATTGTTAAAACTGGTATCACCGAAGCCTTCACTCGAGGCGTTGAAGTCCATCAACTCAATGGCATCGCTGTCCCTATCACGACCCCGGCACGCACCGTCGCCGACTGCTTTAAATACAGAAGCCGACTTGGACTCGAACTTTGCCTGGAAGTTCTCCGGGAAGTCATTGGCAAGAAAGCCAAAGCCAATGAAATTCTAGAGTTCGCAACAATGATCCGGGTGGATAAAGTCATGCTCCCTTACGTCGAAGCCATGGTATGAAAAATCACGTAGCATCCATCACTACCCGACTTCGCAATCATGCAAAAGCACATCAGCTAGAGTTCGCCCCTCTGGTTGAGCAGTTTGCCCTTGGCCGGCTACTTGCTAGGCTCATCCTCAGTCCTTATGCTGATGACTTTATTCTCAAGGGGGCTCAACTTTTCAGGATCTGGGCAAACCACCTTCACCGCCCAACGCGGGATGCCGACTTCCACAGCTTTGGCTCGGCAGATGCCTGCAGCCTTGAGCGCATCTTCCAGGAAATCTGCGCTAGCCCCAGCCCCGATGAAGACGGCCTCACATGGCAACAAATCACAGCTGCCCCCATTCGGGAGGATAACCACTACGGAGACATTCGAGTTAAAATCACCGCCCTGCTTGGAAACATCCGAATCCCCATTCAAATTGATGTAGGTTTTGGGGATGCCATCACCCCCGTTCCTAATCAATCCAACTGGAACGAACTACTGGACTTTCCTTCGATTCCTCTGCGCACCTATCCACCGGAAACCGTCATAGCTGAGAAGCTTGAAGCCGCTGTGAGCCTCGGTATGGCCAACAGTCGTATGAAGGACTTCTTCGACCTCGATTGGCTACAAGCCCATCAATCGTTCGACTATCCAGTGCTACGCAAAGCTATCCAAAACACCTTTGAACGACGACAGACACCTCTACCTCAGGATGCCCCCATCGCTCTCACACCAGTCTTTGCCACCGACCCAAGCAAAGTCATCCAGTGGAATGCATTTCTAAGAAAGAGTAAGCTTCCAGCACAGGATATGGAAGAGGTCATTCAACGTGTTGTCACGTTCCTGCACCCCGTCCTCTTTCCTCCACCCACACTTCCTACGTCTTGGTCTCCCACATCAGGTTGGTCATGACCTGAGGGGGGCAGAGAGGTGCCAGTCCGAGGATTGTTGATTGACATGGGGTATCGCAGTAATGTCTTCTAGCGATCTGGCGATTAACTCGGTGAAGTTGTCCCCGAGCCCTCCACCACCGCCCTGCTCGGTCTCGGTGGACTCGCCCTCATCCTCCGTCGCCGCATGTAACGCGGCCTCGAAAAATTAACCATTCTTCCAACCCCACTTCCCGTCACCGGAAGGTGGGGTTTTTCGTGGCCGGGGCTTCCAGCCCCGTGGCCCAAGCGAACGTAAAAGAGGTTTCCAACCTCTTCTCTGGAAGCGCAAAGAGCTTACAAAGCTCTTCTACGTGATGAGCCATAACTGACAACCGCCCGCAGTGGTTCTGAGCCCAGCGGATTCATTCCCTTAGCCATTCACTATTTTGACGCGAATGGCTAATCAGTGGCATTAGCCGCCGGCAACAGGTGGGATGAAGACGACTTCGTCACCCGCTTTGAGTGGGGTGGCCCAATCTGAGAAATCGTCATTGATCGCTAGCATTAGTTGCTTTTGTTTGTGCGGGAAGGCGTGGCGAGATTTGAGTTCTTCGTAGAGGCCGGACGAGGTGACGGAGTCAGTGGTGACCGATTCCTCGTCGCAACCGGCAAGTTCACGAAGTTGAGCAAAATAGCGGACGGTGATTGTTTTAGACATACGAGAATGGGTGAGAAGGCTGCGAACCTCTAATGTGTCAGCTGGGCTGTTAGCGTTATCGAGCGCGTGTGGGGAATTTAGAGCGATAAGTTTAGTATCGATTTTTTCTAGAACCTTGCGTGGGCAGCGCGATCCGTTTTTGACTGCCTGGCTGATGGCGTCAGCTGAACTGGGCTCGTATATCGCACACAGTGGTTCGGCTCGGTGATCGACTCGGCTGTGGTAGCTAGTCGCTTGGTCTTGTGGAGATGCGCTGGTGATTAGTTCGGCAAGGGTGGAAGACTCGAGCAATGGGAGGTCGCAAGCGATCACCAGCCAACGGGCTTGTGGATGGGCTTGTTGCGCCGCATGGATAGCACAGAGCGGGCCCTCAGCTGGATCGATGATGGCGTCCACACCAAATTCTTGATCGGCAGGGTGGCTCAGAAATGATTTCTCGCAGTGGGCATTGAGCAAGCTGTGCAAGCGTATCCACTCTGGTTGGTCGTCACGGTAAATGAGCTGGGCTTTGTCTTGGCCCATGCGGGTAGATTTGCCGCCGACGAGTAGGAGTCCGTAGAGTGGTGCTGCCATGATGGAAGTAGTTGTGCGCTATCTTGCCACTTCGAGCAATAGTGATTTTGGAGGAAAACGATATAAAAGGCACTGGAGAACAAGGTAAGATTTAGCGTCAATCTTGATGAGTGACTGTATATTTTACAGGATTGGTGGTGCGTCTGTCGTTTAGAAAAAATGCGTAAAGCGAGCTAACACAGGGGGTAGCGAGCAACGCGCCTGCTTGGCACAAGCTGTGCGAGTAAGAGAGATACTATGAGATATAGAAAACAAAATAATCGTACAGGATTGCTGTGCACATGCGCCACGTTGGCTCTTTTTACTGTGGTCGATAGCGTGTTCGCAGATGCCCAGCCATTTGAAAGGCAACCCAATTTTTACCAAGTTGTGTCAGGTCAGCTCAACTCATTGGATCCACGAGATGGAGTGTACACGAAAATGGGTGATAAAAACGAGAGTTACAACGCTGCTGGTTACAACGTGAAAGATGACTTCGTTTACGCATGGGGTCGTTACGCTCCCTACAAGGATCAACTTATTAGGATTCACGGAGATGGATCATTCCTGGCTTTGGGGACGCCCACGCCGGTGGGTGAAGCTGTGCCTACCTACCGGATATACGCGGGGGATATGGACTTCGAGGGCCATCTCTGGGTTCGAGGAGATCGGTTCCATAGCCCGGACCTGATGAAGATTAATGTGGAAACGTCCACTTATGAGATGGTGCCGTTTTCTGGGCCGAACCCGGGAGGTGTGGCTGATTTAGTCTACCAAGAGATTGAAGGCGCAGGGTACTTCTTTGGTGCTCGAAATCAGGATCTTTACGTTTGGAATGTCACTGCTGGGAGTGTGCAGCGCGTGGCCGTAAAGAACTTACCCGAAGGCCGAATTGCCTACGGTGCTGCCTACACAGATCAAGCGGGTAGCCTGTTTGTGAGTAGTAATAAGGGCGGAGTCTACCAGATACTTAACCACACCAGTGATACTCCCAGAGCAGTATTCTTGTTAGATAGCGTGGTGACCGGTAATAACGATGGCTTTAGTTGTCCATCATCAGACAGTCCTTTGGTCATTCCTGAGAATCAGCCACCGACTATTAGCCTCGAGGAAGGGGGGGTGACTATTGGTGGTACGCGTCGATGCACTGTAGATTTAGGAGTTAAAGATGAAGGACTCCCGCTCGTGGGCGACGGGCTTGTGGTGGAGTGGACACATCAAGCTGGTCCGCGACCGATAAGCTTCACCAAGCCAGACAAGGCAAAGACTGAGATGTACTTCTCAAGGAATGGCCAATACATAGCGCGCTGTAACGCCTCTGATGGTGAGCTGGTAGTGTCTGAAGATTTCTTCATTACAGTAGCTGATGACGAAGTGAAATTGGTCGAAACCTACTCAGGCTCCGATGATGACTACAAGTACTCTCGTAACCTATGGAGTATGGTGAAGGAACAACTTCATTGTAGGAAACACGGAACTTTATTAGAAGAGGAGAAGCGTGGGTTCGATGCTGAGGATTTTGTGCTGACTGAGGATGCCGAGGTGATCATCACCGCTATTTATGATGGCGGGACATTTCGTAATTCCTTGTTCTGGTATAGCCAGGATGATCCGAATGAGATGACTGAAATTTGGCACAGCTATGTGTTAGGGCCAGCATCTCCACTGAAACCTGGATCTCGGGCTAGTCTAGGGGTGCTGCCAGCGGGGACGCCTTTACGGTTTGGACTTGTTGTCGATGGTGCACGCGGAGGTGAAACAATGGTCTTTCAGGATGCGGATCGCAATCCAGACGGACTGATCCAGTGTGCAGCGAAGTTGTTCGGAGATGCCTATGACGGCCCCTTGATACTCGCCTTTGAGGATCAAGTAAATGGTGATCAGGACTTTAACGATGTGATTTTTCAGATTGAAATCGTTCCCAGACATAGAGGTTTAGCCCAATATGACGAGGTGATCTCAGGGAAAATGGGCCTCCATAGTGATAGAGGTCGTCGAGGGGTAGAGCAACATTTAGCTGCGCTTGGGATGAACTCCGCGAGTGTCGAGACGCTTGGTCAAGTATTCCAACTACCAAACCAAGCTGTGACAATTGAGTTCAGAGAAGACCGAAGTTCGATGAAGTTCGATCTCTGTGTGTTTGATTACGATCAAGTGAGCCACCTAGATCCAAGTTCGTTAGAGTTTCGCACGCGTGCAGCTAAGATAGCCATCTCGGTTTTAGACGACCGCGATACCAATCCTGGTGACGCACTCAGCTTTGATCCATCACTGTATGGATTGGCTGGCAAGACAGTAGGCCTCATGGTAGTTCCCAATAACCGCAGAGAGGTGTTCTTGAGAAACCCGCATCGATACACAGCCAAGGGTCACGGCGAGAGGACGAAGCGTCAGCCATTGTTCAGCTTGGTGGGTGCAAATCCAGGTTATTTGGATCAAATGATCACAGTGTCAGACGGCAACACGACAGTGCTGTGTATTGAGGATCACACAAGATATGAAGTGGGTGAAGCCCCTGAGCTAGGTGATGTCAGTGATAGTAGCTTCGACGATGCGATCATAGTCATTAGAGGTCCGATAACTGGCGTGAACCTGTTTGATAACCTCTATGGCTTACCAACGGCTGATCCTACTCTTGGTTTTGAGGGGGAAGATGGAATCACACCAAGGGATGCGGTCATCTGCTACTAGATTCACATAGCAATTCATGGTAGAGCTTATCGAGATGAGTGGGCTTGGGGAAATTAAGAAATAATCCCAAGTTTGCACAAAATCCTGGTAAGCTCTTTCGTGTTGATAGGTTTTGCTAGATAATGGTTCATGCCAGCATCTAAGCAGCGCTTCTTGTCCTCCGCGAGGGCATTGGCAGTCATGGCGATGATGGGCGTGTCCGTGTAATAGTGGCCAGCTTCTCCTTCACGGATTTTAGTACTCGCAACAAGACCATCCATGACTGGCATTTGCATATCCATAAAGATGACTGAATACACTTGTTTGGCGATGAGAGCGGCGATTGCTTCTTTTCCGTTGTGAGCAATATGTGCCGTCAGGCCCATTCGCTCAATCAACAACTTGGCGAGCTTTGCGTTGATGGGGTTGTCTTCGACAATCAATGCGTAGGTAGCACTGCCGTATTGGTGGGGTTTTTCTGGGGAGGATACTGGTTGAGATAGGTTGAGAATTGGGGGCAGTACTTGGCTGATCTTGCTGCCCCACTTGTTTAGCTTAGCTTGTATGAATTCTAAGTTGATTGGGTGGTCGTCTGCTACCAGCACGCGAGTGCCATCAAGTTTCGAGGTGCCCTTGTGGGCGGTAATTCGAGGAACAGGCTGCAGCGCTGGTAAGTAGGGGAGCTTGACCACGAAGGTGGCTCCCTCGCCCGGAGTCGAGCTGGCGTGAATGGAGCCGCCCATGGCTTCAATGAGTTGTTTGCAGATCGAGAGCCCGAGCCCAGTACCGCCATACTTTCGTGTGGTGGAGGCATCGGCCTGAATGAATGGTTGGAAGAGTTGCTCGGTCAGCTCAGGCGAGAAACCGATGCCTGTGTCGGTGATGGTGAGTTCGATGGAGTTTGTGTTAGGCCGTGATGCACGCACTACGACATAGCCTTCATTTGTAAACTTGAGTCCGTTAGAGACTAGGTTGAGGATGATTTGTTTGATCCTTCCAATGTCGCCGTTGAGGTCGAGTGGGACGTCCTCATCAATAGAGTAGAGGAGGTCCACATTCTTTGTGGCTGCAGTTTGAGCATGAATGTCGAGAGTCTCTTCAATGCACTCGGTGAGGCTGAAGTCGACCATTTCTAGTTCGATCTGCTGGCTTTCTACCCGAGAGAAATCTAGGATGTCATTGATGATGGAGAGCAGGATATCGCCACTTTTTTTTATCAGTTGAAGGTATTGCCTTTGTTCGTCGGAGGCATCTGATTGAATTAAGATATCGCTGAATCCTAGGATGCCATTGAGTGGGGTTCGAATCTCGTGACTCATTGTTGCGAGGAAGAGCGACTTCGCCTCATTCGCTTTGATGGCACTTTCTGAGGCCCTTTCCATGTCTAGGGCTATTTTGTTTCTCTCCGTAATGTCACGGATAATACCTTGGATGATGGTCTGTTCATCTACCTCAAACTTTGAAGCAGAAACTTCCGTAGGTACGTAGGTGTGGTCGGCGCACCTGAGTGTTACCTCGAAGCGTGTGTGGCCGTGCTGGTTAACTTCCTCTTTGGCTTTGATGGCCTGGTCGAGAAACTCTTTCGGATAGAGATCAATGATGTTGGTGCCGATGAGTTGGTCGGGTTGCAGTTTGAGAAGTTGGCAGATCGTGGAGTTGGCATCGAGGATGATTCCCTCTTGAGTATAGAGAATAATACCATCTATGGATGAATGGAATAGGGCTGTGAATTTCTTTTCCTCCGCACGCAGCTTTGAGGACTTGAGCTGGACCTGTTGTTCTAGTTGCTCGTTGGCGTCGAAGAGCTGGGAGCTTTTTTGCTCAAGCAGTTTCTCAGCCTGAATCCGGGCATTCTTCTCGCGCACGTAGCGATTTTCCCATTTTTGCGCTTCAGTGGTCATGGAGGCTTTAAGTATCGTTATGATGAAGAGTTCGGAATCATCATCAACACTTTTGCGTTCAATGTCAGCCGTGCTGTTAAAGTGTTCTAGGCTTCCACGGATGAGACCTTCACAGACATCTTCCATATGCCGAACAGAATGGTATGTCATGTAGAGTTGGTTAGCTGAATGTGGTCGCGCGCACTCGAAGGATGGTAGTTCAGCATCAGGATAGAGCTTTCTAACTTCTACATGAATGTAGGTTTCGACTTGTTCTAGAAAATCGAGTGGTGTTGCTGATTTCTTGACAAATTCTGGGTAAGACTTCGCGAGTTGATGGAAGAGATGGCGGCCAAATTCTTTGAGTAAGTCCGAGGTCCCAATATGAATTTCTTCACTCAAGTTACAGACGAGCGATACGATTTCATTATGGGAGTAGATGCCGACGGCGGTGTAAGCCCCACCTGAGGGGAGGTCGCTTTTCTCTATAATGGTGTCTACCATGTCTAGACCATGGGCGTCTTCGACCATGCTAAGAAATTCTGTGAATATTATTCCTTTCATAAGGTTGGGTGTTTTTGTTGGGTTGTTAGAGTTGTGTTTTAGTCGTCGGTGTGAGGTTTAGGCGGTTCATTTTATTATAAATTGATTTTTCGCTGATGCCGAGAGTACGGGCTGATTCAGCTTTATTTCCATTACAAAGATCGAGAGTTTGGCTGATTGCTATTTTTTCAATTTCAGCAAGGGTTTTACCAGCCAAGGAGTTGTCAGTGGTGTCTGAGTTAGATGGTGAGTCGATGTTGCCCACGAGGTCGTCTGCATCTATTTGATTATCCTCGCAAAAGGCGGATGCTCTCTCGATGAGATTTTCTAACTGACGAACGTTGCCCGGCCAATCGTATTGTAATAGCTTCTTCGTGGCACTCTTACTGATGACTACGCTAGAGCTTCCTCGTTGAAGAGTAACTCGTTTCAAGAAGTGCTCAGCAAGTGGGATTATCTCTACCGGCCGAGTTCTGAGAGCGGGGAGTTCGAGTGGGATGACACTGATACGGTAGTAAAGATCTTCTCTAAATTCTTTATTTTTAATCTTCTCTTTGAAATCAATATTGGTAGCTGTGATGATACGAACGTCACAGGGGAGAGTCTGTTCACCACCAACCCGCTGGAATTCTTTATCCTGAAGTACATTGAGGAGTTTTGGTTGTAGATCGATGGGGAGATCTCCAATCTCATCCAAGAAAAGGGTGCCGCCTTTGGCTGCTTCAATCTTGCCTACACGTCTCTTTAGTGCGCCTGTGAACGCTCCTTTTTCATGGCCGAAGAGTTCGCTTTCTAGTAGTTCACGGGGGAGCGCTGGGCAACTCACAGTGATGAACGGTTTGTCAGCGCGGTCACTCTGGGCGTGAATGTAGCGGGCTAGTACGCCCTTGCCTGTGCCGCTCTCACCAGTGAGTAAGATTGAGGAATCAAGGTGCGCGACCTTTTTTGCATTGGCCATTAATTTCTTCATCGGCGCTGAGTAGGCGATGACATCTGTTGATGTTGCTGCAGGACTTATGGAATCTTTGAGCGATTGGTTTTCGCGCTGGATATGGCTGTATTTTTTAGCATTACGCAGCGTGGTGAAGAGGTGGTTTAGGTCAAAAGGTTTGGTGATGTAGTCATGTGCACCTAGCTTGACGGCCTTCATTGCGGAGCTGGCGTCGTTTTCACCACTGAGGATAATAATAGGTACTAGTGGGTGCGACTTTGATAATTCCTGAAGGCAATGGAAACCGTCCATTTTAGGCATATGTAGGTCAAGCAAGACGACATCAACATGATCTTTCATCATCTCCAGCACTTCTTGTCCGTTAGAAACTGTTGCTGGACGAAATCCATGTTGAGTAGCCTTGATGCTGAGCAGGTTTCTTATCGTGCTGTCATCGTCAGCAATGATCAAGTTATACGGAGAATTTGGCATGGGTTTGAATTGTATGAGATTTATATGATGTTAGGCTAATAGAGTGAATGTTGAAATCGATAAATTTCATTTACTGACATTAGTCGGAGATGATGCTGAGGCTGTGGGGGTGGTGCTTGAGGAGTTTGGTGAGAGCGGGCTCGCGTTGCTTGATCTGATGGCGGCTGCAAGATCTCAGGGGGATACCGAAGAGTTTAGAGCGGTGGCACACCAACTTAAGGGAGCTGGGGGGATGTTCGGGATGCTGACTCTGCATGTTGTTTGTGAGCAATTAGAAAGTACTAAATTAGTGGATGTCACTGAGGGAAAGGAGGCAGAGTTGCGCAGAGTTTTCATGAAATCTCATCAATTAGTTACTGACTTGGTTTTGGGTTGAGGAAGTTCTCCCCCTCCAAGGGCTTTGAATAATCTAACGGAATGTGCGGCATTTCTGCCAAGGGTCGCGATGCTTTCATCTTTAGTTCTGATGTAATCTTGTTGGGCATTGAGAAGGCGCCTGAGGTCGACTTGTCCAGCTTGGTAGGCGTCGTTCATGAGTTCGGCTGCTCCAGAGTATTGCGCTGTGGCTTTTTCAAGGAGTTGGTGACGCCTTTTTGAGAACTGTAGTCGGGTCATGCTATTTTCTACTTGAGTGACGGCATTGATGACTGTGCCTTCGTAAAGTGTGATAGCCTGGTTGAGTTTGGACTCTTGTTCGCGGACTCGGTTTCGGTCGGCACAAGCATTAAAGATTCTCCATTTGAGCGAGGGACCAAGGCCAAGGGTTCGAGTAAGAGTCTCCACATTGATTCCTTGTCTGAAGTATTCGTAACTGATTGCCCCTGAGAGTGAAAGTTGTGGATAGAAGTTGGCAGTGGCAACTCCAATGCGGGCTGATTGGGCAGCGACTTTTCGTTCGGCTCTACGCACATCAGGACGCGATCGTAGAATTTCAGCAGGGAAACCCGCATCAATGGTACGGGGTGGTCTGGGGATTCTGGATGTTGAGGAGAGTAGATTAGGCATTTCAGATGGCCGCATAGCGAGTAAGGCAGAGAGCCGGTTGCTGATGACTTTTTTCTCTTGTTCTAGTTTCGGTATTTCAGCTTTGCTGGCAAGTAGATCGGCGTTAGACTCGTATTTTTCTAGCTTGGTTGCTAGTCCATCATCGAAGCGAGTATTGATCATGCGCTTAATTTCAGTGTAATTCTGAGTGGCCTCCTCAGCTACGGCTATTCTTTTTTGGAGTGTGCGGTAGGCTATGTAGTGGAGGGCGACTTCACTGTTGATGAACACTAGGGCGTCACGGTAGCCTTCAATTTTTGCTTCGTATTCAGCGGTAGCGGATTCGACTCTCCTAGCAACGCGGCCGAAGAGATCAATCTCCCATCCGACATCGAGGCTGGCTAGTTGGTCGTGTGAGGAATCGTAGTCCCACTTTACGCCAGATGAGTCGTAAGAGCCTAGTCCATGTTCATCGCGGGCTGTAAATTCAGCATGTGGGTACCAAGCGGCTGCGAGCACGGATCGCTGGTGCCAGGATTCTGAAATGCGAGCCCGCGCAATGCGTATATTCGGGTTGGCGTCTCTGGAAATTTGGATGAGCTTATCGAGAGTGGGGTCATTGTATTTTTTCCACCAACGTTGAGAGCCAGTGAATGACGATTTATTATCAGAATCAATAGACTCAGTCCATGCATCGGGTAGCTGGACTTCGGGAGGGGTGTAGTCGGGGCCAACCTTCATACAACTGGGTAGAAGAATGGTGCAGCAAACCAATGGTACTAGACCTAAATATTTCACGCTGTATTTATTACAGTATCCATATTTCGATGGCTGTAAAAATTTCAGTTTTTTTATATTTCAGCTGAGGGACGTCGCCTTATGTTTTTTATAATCTATTTATCCACATCGGTTAGTGTGGTTTTTTCAATGGTTGGCATACGACGCGCATAAGTAATGGAAAGCAACTCCTAAACCAACATGAATAATACAATATCTACCAAGCAATCACTCAAACGTATCAGTTTCATCATTCCAGCGATGAACGAAGAAAAAACTATCGAAACGCTCTACCAAGGCATAAAAAAGAATTTACGCGATATTGAATGCAGCTGGGAGGTGATCTTCATTGACGATGGATCTACAGATGGCAGCTGGAAGGTGATGCAGGAGTTAGCTCTCAAAAGTAGCCTTCACGTAAAATCGTATAGGTTTCCAAAAAATAGGGGGAAAGCGGATGCACTAGCGCTCGGTTACCAACTAGCACAAGGAGACATTGTTTTCACCATGGATGCAGACTTGCAAGATGATCCTGCAGAAATTCCACGCTTCATTGAGAAGCTGGAAGAGGGAAATGACATCGTGACAGGTTGGAAGCGTAAGCGTTTCGATCCTTGGCACAAAGTGTTACCAAGCCGGGTTTTCAACTCCGTGCTCAGCCGTGTGACTGGAGTGAATCTCCACGACCACAATTGTGGCTACAAGGCCTACAGGAAAGAGGTAGTCAAGTCACTACCGATGTATGGAGATATGCATAGAATGGTTCCCTCGCTCGCATCATTCAAAGGGTTCAGCACCGCTGAAATTGAAGTAGAACACCACGCTAGGGTTCACGGTGTGAGCAAATACGGCTGGGAGCGCCTTACCATTGGTGCTTTTGATACCATGACTGTGGGGTTCCTACAGCGCTTCAGAAATTGTCCTATGCACTTTGCTGGTAAGGTTTCTGGAGTATTAGTATTGATTGCTATGGGGCTTTTCTTGAGTGCTGTTATAGTCGCTATTGCTGGCGGCACAGTGGGGGTGTTAGTCATTTTAGGAGCAATAAGTGCTCTCACAGCTCTGTTAGTTTGCATGCAGGGCTTGATGTCTGAGCAGCGTGTTTACCGCTCAATGGAACAGGGCAGGAACTTAATGGTCTCTGAAACAAGCAATAGTGATGAAGCTCAAGCACCATTACATTTTGCTCAGTACGAGCAACCTAGTCGTGATGTGTTAGCTGCTAGTTAGATATTGTCTATTCATTCAACTAATTCTATAAATATCATTTACTGTCATGAATAATTTAAAGCGAATCAATGTCGGAGTAGTGACATCAACTTACGCGCGATCAGACGATGACTGTCAGGTCCCGTGGATGCGCGAATTGATCTCCCAGATGAAAGACCACCAATGCGATATACGTGTGATGGCTCCTTCGTTTAGAGGCTTGGGAAGCCACAGTATTGACGGCGTTCCGGTGCATAGATTCCGATATGCTCCTAAATCAATAGAAGCTCTAACACATGATGAGGGGGCTCCTAACAAGATTCGCTCGCTATTTTTTCAGCTGTTAGTACTGCCTTATATTCTAATGGGAGCAATTTCTGTTTTATGGTGGTGTGTGAGGTATAAAGTTCAGGTGCTGCATGTGCACTGGCCTTTCCCTCATGGAGTTTATGCATTGCTTCCCAAGTACCTAATGGGGGTTAAAGTGGTTGCCATGAGTCATGGCGCTGAATTAGCCATCGCCCGCAGGAGCCGTCCAGTTCATCATGTTCTATCCTGGTTGCTGAAAAGCGCTGATGTTAGGTGCGCTAATAGTTCACACACAGCCTCGGAGGTCCGAAGGGTGAGTGGCTGCGACGATTCAATCATTACCCCCTACGGAGCAACAGTTCGTAACAAATCTGAAGACCAGCAGCCTCTAGAGAAGCCTCTCCTTCTCTTTTGCGGTCGCTTAGTCCAACGTAAAGGTATTGATGTTCTACTCAATGCTCTACCTGAGGTACTAGGCGAAATGGATGTTGATGTTGTTATCACTGGCGAAGGAGATCGTAAAAAAGAATGGAAAGAGCTCTCAGAGTCTCTCGGTTTATCTAGTGTGGTCAAATTCCCAGGGTTTGTGAGTGATGAGGAGCTCAGTCGATTGTATGCCACCTGCTCTATCTATGTGCACCCCGCCATCTATGATGACAATGGGGACACTGAAGGGTTGGGCGTCGTTTTGATAGAAGCTCTGTCAAATAAGAAGCCGGTGATAGCATCCAATGTGGGTGGTATTCCTGACGTCATTCACAATGAAAAAACCGGCTTGCTGGTAGAGGAGAAAAACCAGCAGGCACTGGCTGAAGCGATCCTACGCATTCTACACAACCCTGAGCTTGGTGATGAGCTAGGGCAGGCTGGTTATAGACACGTTAAGGAGTTCTTTGATTGGAAAAGAATTGCTGATGCAACCTACCAGATTTATTCGGACTTAGCTACAGTTAGTGAAGCTGAGGAAAATACATACTTGAAAGCTTAGAGTCATGAAAAGTTGGATAAAATATGGAGCTATCCTCATAGCTATGGGATGTGCCACAGTTGCACTTTCTGAGCAATTTAGTGCTCTACCGAAACTTATAGGAGAGGTAGATTTCATGATAGTAGCTTATGTTGTAGTGGGGCTTGTGATCTATCAAATATTTAATGCGGGAGTGTGGTCAGATGTGTTAGCTTGTATTGGCTTACCCAGGAATCGTTGGGCCTGTACCCGTATCTGGTTAGAATCGGAGTCTCTCAAGTGGTTACCCGGGGCTGTATGGAGCTATGGATCAAGGGTTTTTCTTTCGAGTGAAATAGGGGTGGATAAGAAGAAAGCTGGCTCTAGCATGGTGTTAGAGTTAATCATAACCAACATAGCGTGGGGGCTGTTGGCTCTATCACTCTTTCTAAGCTTCCCCATTATTGAATGGGGGAGGGGGATGTTAGGTTCGCACAATTGGATTCTCTATTTATGCGTTCTCTCAGCTCTATCAGTCGTTGGCGTCGGGGTATTGAAATGGAAGTATGAGAAGATTAAAGAATTTTTAAATATTGGTCCTATCGCGATGTCAAAATGTGTGCGCACCTTGTTCCATTACCTTTGTCTGTGCGTCTTGAATGCTTCACTCTTGTGGGTTTTCATACAAGCAGTTCCCGGGGTGGAAGTCCCTTATACCATAGTTATCGGGATCACAGCTGCTGCTTGGCTCTGTGGGTTTTGGGCAATAGGAATTCCTGGTGGAATTGGAGTGCGCGAAGCTGTTATCGTGAGTTTGTTGTGCCAGTTTACCAATTTAGAGAACGCGATACTAGTGGCGGCACTTTGGCGGGTTTGTCAGATGGTTGCTGAGGTGTCATCGATCTCCTTGGTCGCGGGGTCTGGCTTATTTAAATGGGGGAATCAAAGACAGAATATAAAAACTGAAACTTGTTATGAAGAAAATAGTTTTCACAATTAAAGAGGGAGTTAAAGACAACGCTGCAAGTTTACTTATCTTGGTGGCAGTGATAATAGGGTTTGCAGTGCTGAGCTTGTTGGTGATTTATCCAGCCTACAAATCAAAAGGCAATGGAATGGCATCTTCAAAGTTGTCCTATACCGAAATGCTACGAAAATCTGGCAAGTCGATTCCCGTGACAAGTGTGGCAGTAACGCGGCAGATAATAGACTACCACATTATGGGAGAAGGCGTCTGCACCAGTAAGCCAATCTTGGTGCCGATCATACCCATGTCTGTCGTAGAAAATGTCTATGTAAGAGAAGGGGAGCGGGTGAAGGCCGGTCAGCTTTTAGCTACTTTGGACTCACAGAAGGCAATGATAAAATATGAATCGGCAAAGCTAGCAGTATCAACAGCGGCAGCCGAGCTAGAACGGGTGCGCTTAGGTTCCGCTTATGTGCTGGCTCAGGAAAGGCCAGAAGTTGAAAAAATCAGTTTATCAGCGTTGGAAAATCAGCTGGAGTTCTCAACCGAAAAGCTCGAGCGCTACGAGAGTGCCTTCGAGAAGGGAGTTATCTCTCGGATTAGCTTACTCGAATCTCTAAAGGAGCATAGTGATGCCTCAGAGAGTTTTTCCCAAGCTCAGCTGTCTATGCGGATGGCCGAGCAAGGTGTGGAACAGAGTCTAAAAATAGCTGCAAATGCATTGGGGGATGCCCAACAGGCTTTGGCTCATCGAGTCGAAGAACTCAAGAGCTATAAGGTGTATGCATCAACCGCTGGAATAGTAGACCGGGTATTGATACATTCTGGTGAGTACAACCAAGATAGTGGTAAACCTGGGTTTCTTATCTCCAGTGGTCTCTGGTTTGATGCCTACTTTGACCAATCAGATTACGGCTTTATCCAAAAGGGACTCAAGTCGTCAATCACTCTAGAATCCTATCCGGGGCGTAAATGGGATTCTCACATTGAGATGGTGAAGCCGATTGTGAGTTTCAATAGTGGGGGGCCAGAAATTTCTCGTCCATTGCGACCCCGTGGATCTGGCTCACCAGAGTGGGCCGCAACATTCAAGGTGAGTATCGTGTTTGATGAGGAGAATACCCAAGACCAAGTGATCACAGGAATGACCGGATTCACTAGGCTGAAGTTGCAGCGTGAGGCGCTGGTAGTACCCAAGTCTGCGGTGCTCTCGCTCTCCGCTGGCTCTGCTGTTGTCTACGTGGTTAATGGTGATGATTGGTCCATCAGGGAGGTCTCCATAGGCTATGCGGGAGGTGAGCAAGTTGAAATCCTAGATGGACTAATCCAGAACGAGAAGGTACTAATGGATGGGCACATTAATTTGAAAGTGAATGATAAGATTGCAGTCGATCAAGAATGACCCAGATTGGCTGCCAAAGCTTTTCAATCTAGCATTGGCTGTGGTTGCCTTTTTACTTATTGCTGTATCATTGATTAAGCCGTGGTTTGCGGTACCTCACTACGAAGTTTTCGGTGGTGAGCTGAGTTATTCGGATTCAGCATTGGCATTCTATTTTAAGTTAGTTTTGATACTGATTTTTATTGCCAGCGTGGCAGCTGTCACTCTCTTTTGGAACAAGCGAAGTCAACGTGGTGGAATACTCATAAAAGGAGTGATCATGAGCTTTGTTATGGTTGTCTGGTTTCCTGCTTGGTTGACCCAACGAGACTCAAACCTCATAGGTGATGCGGCCTGGGTTCAACAACAACATGATACATTGACTTGGTTAGGTGGTGATGTCTACCGCTCTCATTCGGAGCGTAGTGTGGAGCTTGGAACTGGGGTCAATGCCCAAGATCCTCCTGATAGATTGGCTGTTTACCGACCACCGAGTGGCTCGATTGGTGTGACACAAATTAATGATTGGCTGTGGTGGTTTGGCTACGGGCCTAGCTTCACACAGTTTGTTGCGAGTGCTTGGTTCTATGCTGTGATCGGTTATCTGTTAGCTGGATTGTGTGTGTGTGGATTGTATTGGAGACGCTCAGTCACGGTGGCCCGAAAGCTTTACAAGCAAAGCATTCTTTTTTTCATCAAAGTCTCAGCCTGTGTGATCGCTCTAACTGCTGGCAACGTCTACATGGCGCATCACTCTCTAAAGTCGGCAAAGTTGGCGACAGCTATGGGAGATTATGCTACGGCTAAGCAGCAAATAGAAGATGCCATTGGTTGCTTGCCTAGCTTGGAATGTGATAGTGGAGTCATCCGGCAACTGGGATATTGTGATGTCAAACTTGAGAATAGATTTTCAGCGGAAGCCCAATTCTACCAGGTTGATTGGCTGGAGCGTCACGGCCATTACGCTCGTGCTCGTGCTCAGCTAGATCAGATGGTTCTAAGCGATACGGATGTGTCGCGCAATTTAGCACGTGAGCTCAGCCGGCAGCAACTACGCGTGGCTATCAATAACATAAATTCAGGTCGCTATAGTAGCGCTATTCAGTATTTGGACTCAGTTCTGGCACGTGAAAATAACAGTATTCAAGCGTGTTTTCACCGTCAGTTAGTGGCCTTACAAACGAGTGACTTGAGGTCTAATAAAGCGTCTCATTCTGAGCTGATTGAGCTTTATCGTGGCTTGCGCAGTAAAAATAAAAAGGGTGTCATAGCCTCTTCTAACTGGATGCTTGCGCAGGGTGAGTTGAGGATGGGCAATGTCAATGAGGCTTGGGAGGCGAGGAAACGCTCGATGGGGAAATAGTATGCAGATGGTGACTCTAAAGAAAATCAAGGCATCGAAGAGTTCCTTATGGGCGGTGTTAGCTGTGGTGCTAAGTTGGTTATTTCTGGCTGGAGAATATGGGCCGAAGGGGAACCTCTATAGCTATCGGGCACCTGATAGCGCCCACTGGATTAGCTGCAGTGATGTCGATCAATACACCGGTTGCTTCCGCTATGATTTAGACCTAGAGGCGGAGGCGCGTCATGCTTGGTTAGCTGTCG
>Ga0233404_10000130_pt1 | contig 18263 bp, 15 predicted proteins | sample Na_oxic_2_MG_FD_179861 | JGI IMG/M metagenome (GOLD analysis project Ga0233404, IMG submission 179861) | Seawater microbial communities from Saanich Inlet, British Columbia, Canada - Na_oxic_2_MG | ecosystem: Environmental > Aquatic > Marine > Inlet | place: Canada: British Columbia | collected...
CTTGGTATCGGATAAGCAGTTTATCCATCATTGCGCTACACCTAAGTTTTTTAAAATTAGATGGGCATATCAATGAAATCACAAAAAGTCACTTTTTTCATAAAAAGTCACTTCTTTTGTAACTGTATGATAGACTTTTAGCCAACACTCAAAACATCTAAAAAACATTTATTAATAAAAACGGATATACTGAATGTACTCAAAATGGGTGAAATTGGTGTGTCAGAAATACTATTTTTAATAAATAGTATTTTTGATGGCATTTTAGATTTTCACAAAATTGATGGACATAAGGTATAATTGAGAATATAAATTTTCAGAAAAATAAATTCACAAAGGGGCAGACACGCAGGTCTGCCCCTACAATAAAATATTGACATAGGGGCGGATTGAAGTACTCGTTCTGTGAAATTATTTATCTGAAAAACTATAACTTAACTTTAAATTGATTTAATCGTATTTCTAATTCTACTTTGTTAGGTTCAAAATAACCTATTGATTTTTATCGTTTTTTAAAAATAGCTAAAAATATTTAAATCTAATAAAATCAATGACTTAATTATTAATATGACAAAGTAGAACTAAGTATCAATTTAATATAAAATATTATTTTTAGAACAAAAAATAATTTAAAAAAAAGGGCATAAGGTTCAGTATACAATGTTGCTGGTCAAACCTGAAACGGATGATCTGATTAGTTTGCAAAAACCAAGTCAATTGGGATGGTATAAAATGACTTAAAATAATCATTATCTCAGTTTTTTTGTAAATTCACCCTTTCTTAAATTATTAAGAGTGCTATTATTAATATTTGTTAACATAAATGAATCAAAAAAAGGATTTTATAATTTATACTAAACTAAGGAATGATAATTAAAGAAATATCTAAAACTAAACCTGACAGGTTTTAAAAACCTGTCAGGTTTGGGTTAAAAGTTTCGGAAATTATTAAAGCCTCATTCCTAAGTGCCGTTATAATTTGAATTTTTTCATAACCCGTTTTTTGAAAAGGTTTTTAAAAAGTCCAATTTTTTAAAAAACTTAGATAAAAGTAGATGGCGTTTAATCAAAATTTTTATTTAAAACATTAACCCCCTATATAATAAAAGGAGAACATAACTTAGATGAGTACCGCAGGTGTAACTGATGTAGGAACGAAAAATATGACTGAAGCTATTGATGATAAAAGTAAACGCCGGTTTTTGGTGACGGCAACAACGGTTGTGGGTGCAGTCGGAGTAGGCTTTGCGGCTGTGCCTTTTGTCATGTCTTTACGACCGAGTGCTAAAACTCAAGCCGCCGGTGCCCCGGTTGAAGTTGATATTAGTAAAATGGAGGCCGGTCAATTAGTAATTGTAGAGTGGCGCGGCAAACCGGTTTGGGTCGTTAGGCGCACGGAAAAACATTTGGGCGATTTACCCACTTTAAATGCCAAATTAAGTGATCCAGATTCAAAGGTCGTCAGCCAGCAACCGAGCTATGCTCAAAATCTTGCCCGTTCTATTAAGCAGGAATATTTGGTGGTAATAGGCATTTGTACACATTTAGGTTGTTCGCCAACTTATGTTAAAACGGGTGATCCGGCCGGCGCTGATATTGATGATGATTGGAAAGGTGGCTTTTTTTGTCCTTGTCATGGTTCTAAATTTGATTTAGCCGGGCGGGTGTATCAAGGTCTACCCGCGCCAACTAATCTGGTTGTCCCACCTTATACTTACCTTAGCGATACTCGTATTTTGGTAGGTGTTGATAGTTCAGAAGGAGGAGTGGCTTAATGAACAAAATGCTTACCGCTAGTTTGGAATGGGTCGATACCCGTTTTCCTTTAACCAAGATGTGGAATGAACATCTCGCACAATATTATGCGCCAAAGAATTTTAATGTGTGGTATTACTTCGGTTCATTGGCTTTAATGGTGTTGGTATTGCAAATGATCACCGGTATTTTTCTAGCGGTGAATTATAAGCCTGATGCCGGTTTAGCATTTGCTTCAGTCGAATACATTATGCGTGATGTTGACTATGGCTGGTTGATTCGTTATATGCATTCAACTGGGGCCTCGTTCTTTTTTCTGGTTGTCTATTTGCACATGTTCAGGGCATTGATGTATGGTTCCTATAGAAAACCGCGTGAACTCTTGTGGATTATCGGGATGTTCATTTATATGTGTTTGATGGCGGAGTCTTTCTTGGGCTATTTATTACCGTGGGGACAAATGTCTTTTTGGGGAGCGCAGGTAATTATATCCCTATTCGGAGCCATCCCTTATATTGGTGAAGATCTGGCGGTGTGGGTTCGCGGTGATTATGTAATTGGAGATGCGACTTTAAACCGTTTCTTTGTTTATCATGTGGTTTTAGTGCCCCTGCTTTTACTTGCTTTAGCGGTGGTACATATCATTGCCTTACATGAGGTGGGTTCTAATAATCCTGATGGTATTGAAATCAAGAAGAACAAGGATCCGAAAACGGGCATTCCTTTAGATGGTATTCCCTTTCATCCTTATTACACAGTTAAAGATATTGTCGGTGTGACGGTGTTTGCGATTATTTTTTGCGCTGTGATATTTTATGCGCCCGAAATGGGAGGTTATTTTCTTGAACAGAATAACTTTTTCCCTGCTGATCCCATGAAAACACCTCAACACATTGAACCATCGTGGTATTTTACTCCGTTTTATGCCATTTTGCGTGCCGTACCTGATAAATTCCTTGGTGTGATAGCGATGGGTGGCTCTATTGTGGTCTTATTTTTCTTGCCTTGGCTAGATCGGAGTCCGGTCAAATCCATTCGTTATAAAGGCTGGATTTTTAAATTGGCTTTAGGCTTATTCGTCGTTAGCTTTTTTGGACTCGCTTACTTAGGTATGCAACCTCCTACGCCGACGAAAACTCTCTTTGCACAGATATTTTCCGTTATCTACTTTGCATTTTTCCTGTTAATGCCTTGGTATTCTAAAATAGATAAAACCAAGCCTGTACCAGAGAGGGTGACCGACTAATGAGACGACTAATTTTTGCTTTGACCTGGTTATTACCAACGATGGCTTTTGCCGCAAGTGGTGGCGTTGAACTGCAATCGGCGAACAATGACATCACTGATAAAGCTTCATTGCAAACGGGGGCTAAACTGTTTGTGAACTATTGTATGGGCTGTCATTCTTTGCAATATGCCCGTTTTCAGCGAATTGGCAAAGATTTAGGTTTGACGGATGATGACTTAAAAGAACACCTTATGTTTGGTACTGAAAAAGTCGGCGAAACCATGACCATTGCTATGGCTCAAGATGATGCGGAAAGGTGGTTTGGTGTGGCACCGCCAGACTTGAGTGTGATTGCGCGTGCACGTGGCACGGATTGGCTGTACACCTATTTGCTGAGTTTTTACTTAGACCCATCACGTCCACTGGGCGTTAATAATCTGGTATTTAAGGATGTGGGTATGCCTCACGTTTTATGGGAGCAACAAGGTTGGCAAAAAGCGGTTCACAAAACCGAAACCGATGCTCAAGGACATTCCCATGAGGTGGTAAAACTGGAATTAGTTAATCCAGCCGATGAGGAAAAAGCTGAACAGTATGAAAAGGATATGCGTAATTTAGTCAATTTCCTTGAATACATTGGTGAACCAGCTAAACTGGAACGACGCAGTTTGGGTTGGAAGGTATTGTTATTCTTGCTTATTTTCTTGGTATTTAGCATTGCTCTGAAGAAAGAATATTGGCGGGATATCCATTGATAATGGTTAATTGTTAATTGTTAATTGTTAATGGTTAATGGTTTTTAATGGTTAATAGTTTATGTTTAACGGGGGGAGACTTCACCATTAGCCATTAACCATTAACAATTAACAATTAACCATTAACCATTAACAATTAACCATTTAACGACGGATAACTGATGACGCTTTATTCAGACGGTATTTGCCCGGCAGATCATTGTGTGCGTTTAGTATTGGCAGAAAAAGGCATTCATTTCGACTATCAAATTATTGAGCCCCAAAATCGACTTAAAATTTTACCACACGCAAATCCTTATAATGATATGCTTACCTTTGTGGATCATGAAGTCATTTTGTATGAAACACAAATTATTATAGAGTATTTAGATGAACGTTTTCCCCATCCGCCTTTAATGCAGGCTAATCCCGTCTCTCGTGCTAACAATCGCCTGTGTCGTTATCGTATCCAACGTGATTTATACAGCCACGTTGATGTGTTACAACGGGGCAGCAACAAAAGAAAGGCGGCTACGGCTCGACGAAAAATGCGGGAAAATTTGACCGCTTTAGCCCCTATCTTTGCACAAAAAACTTATTTTATGTCAGATGAATACTCACTGATGGATTGCTACATTGGCCCCTTATTGTGGCGGCTGCCAATATTTAAGGTTGAATTGCCCAGGCAAGCAAAACCTTTGCTCACTTACGCCAACCGTTTATTCAATCGCGAGGCATTTCAAAGCAGTTTAACTAAAATTGAACGGGAGATGCGTACATGATTTCAATGCGGCCCTACTTGTTGCGTGCTTTGTATGATTGGATTGTCGATAATGGATTAACGCCTCATCTATTAGTGAATGCTGAACACGAACAGGTGGAAGTGCCTAACCAATATATTGAAAATGGTCAAATTATTTTAAATATTTCACAATCCGCCGTACAAGGTTTAAACTTAGATAATGATTGGGTTAGTTTCACTGCCAGATTTTCGGGGCAACCCTTTTCTGTATTTGTCCCCGTTGTTGCGGTGTTAGCGATTTATGCTAAAGAAAATGGCAAGGGGATGTTTTTTCAAACGGAAGATTATGGTGATGAAAATGTGCCGCTTCCTGAGCCGTCCCCCCCGCCTCCTAAAAGGCCCCCTCGCCGCTCTAAACCCATACTTAGACGGGTGAAATAGTTCTTTGCACATAGCCTGGCATCTCCAACATTTCCAAAGAGATGCCACGCATAATCAGGGTTCCTTGCCGCCTGTTATAACCACCATCAGAAAATTCAAATTGGTAAATTCTTTGCATGCTTAATCTACCACGATGATTACGCTTTAAACGGAGCCGTACTAAAGCAAGCGTGTCATCTAATAATTGTAGCTGTAATTGAACACACATTTGTTTAGCGAAGGCTTTAGCTATTTCTTGACATTGCAGCGTCTCAAACCAAAACCAGGCTCCAAATCCTAGTATAGCGAGTAAAGTAATTGTTTCTATCATAATGATTAGGGAATGGGAATTGGGAATTGGTACTATAGATTTTCAGATAAATAACTTCCAAAAACCTGTCAGGTATTCAAGACCTGACAGGTTTAACGGCACCCTTCATATTCCTACAAAAATAGTGAACAGTTTGTGAGTCTTAGAATAAATTCTTACTTACGGCTAAAAATTTAAGCAGACTAAAGTCAACTAAATCAATTGGGTGCAGTTCCTCCTGTCTCCTATAAAATAAAAAGTTATTGAAAATCAATTAGTTATTTATTTTCGCCTTTTTACTGATAATTATAACTTGTTGAAATATATGGATATTTGTTTTCTGGGAGATGGGATGAATTGCATCCAAATCAATTAATACCTTTTAGGGTACGGAAGCGCATAGCCTCAGAATTTATTCTGAGTTTTTTTATAACTGTAAACTACTTTTGAAGGGTGTCTGAATTTTCACAGATTTTATTGCAGTGAAGTATACTTCATTACTGTGTTTCACAATTCACAATTCACAATTAAAAAGCTTTATTAAAATGAAAAATTTTTTAATATTCAGTTTAGTTATTATCCTGATTGGCAATGTTACAGACTTAATGGCATTTAAGCCAAAAAACAATGTTGAGGGTGAAGGTGTTTTTTTACCTGAAGTAGTTTTTATACATGAAAACTCAACCTTTTCAGTCAGACTTCGTCAGGTGGAGAATAATGAATTTATTGTTGAGCCTGACAATATTATCCCCATCAAGGGTTCTATAACGAACTATAATCTTGACACAAAACGTCTTTATATTCCCTCTATTTCCCTAGAAGGTAAGCATTACAATCAAGTACAATTGGAATTGGTAACGCCTATTACAGATCCCTTTCGTTTTCGCCTGGTTTCTATGGAAATTGATAAAAATGTCTTAAAAGAGGTATCAGCCACCATAGAAACTAAAGCAGTGCGAGTCAATGGTGATGCGGCAGATGATTCTGCTATCTGGATTCATCCTATTGATCCGGCACTAAGTACTATTATTGGTACCCAAAAACAAGGCGAACTGGTCGTTTATAATTTGGTTGGTCAAGAAATTCAGTCTTTGCCTCATGGTCGTTTCAATAATGTTGATCTTCGTTACAATTTTCCTTTACAAGATAATAAGGTTGCCATAGTCGCCGCCAGTAATCGTACTAATGATAGTATTGCCCTCTATAAAGTCGATCCAGCGACCGGCAATTTAGAAAATATTGCCGCCCGTACTATTTTTGTGGGACTTGAAATCACTTATGGTCTGTGTATGTATCATAGTCTCTCGTATGGCAAGTATTATGTGTTTATAAATAGCAAAAGGGGTACAGTTGAACAATGGGAAATCTTTGATAATGGTAAGGGAATGGTCGATGCGACCATGGTGCGCCGCTTTAAAGTTGATTCAATCGTTGAGGGGTGTGTGGCAGATGATGTGCTAGGTCATTTTTATCTGGGGGAAGAAAAGGTGGGTATCTGGAAATTCAATGCTGAACCGGATGGTGAAAAAAAAGGACATCTTATTGATACCACAAAAGGAAACCTGACTCCAGAAGTTGAGGGCTTGACTATTTATTATTTGAGTGAAACCGAAGGTTATCTAATCGCTTCTAATCAGGGTAATAATACTTTCACGGTTTACAATCGGACTGGTGACAATGAATATCTGGGTAAATTTCGTATTATTGCTAATGAAGTGTTAGGTATTGATGCGGTTGAAGATACCGATGGTATTGATGTGGTCAATGTACCATTGGGCGAAGCCTTTCCTTATGGTGTTTTTGTTGCTCAAGATGGCGAAAATGCTAACCCGGATGAAAACCAAAACTTTAAATTGGTGCCGTGGGAAAATATTGCTGATACTTTAGGACTGAAAAAGGAAAGCTCGTATCATCCAAGAGGCAAGGGACAACGCTGAAAATAATATAATAAGTAGAAATCCGATTTTTTCCAAAAATCGGATTTCTTGAAATAAGACGAGATAAGGAACGTGCATCAAATAATTTAGTCAACTTTAAAATCAGACCTGCCAGGTTAAAACAAAACCTGGCAGGTCAAGAGCAGCGTCCAAACTTGATTTTGACCTGGCAGGTTTTCTTTTGAACCTGCCAGGTCTGGTTTAGTTGTCGAATTTATTTCATGCACGTTCCTAAACACTATTTTTTGAATTTTAACAGTTTGGCTAGTAAAGAACTCAATAATGGACCATCTGTAGATTGCAAACTGTGTTTCCCTACACTATTCACTGTCATTGCCAGGCCGCGCAATGCTGGCACATCGTTCATATCTTGACTATAAGGGGCTACCCATTGATCACCTCCCACTCTAACAATAGAGACGTAGAAGGCTTTTGGATGAGGTTGGCGATTGAGCCAAAATAATAAAGTCGCAGGCGACTCTCTTGTTAAATCCCTATAGAGTCCTTTACTACGATTAATCGTATCTAAGCCAAGAAAGGGTGCAACCCAACCGAAAGGGCTATTACTCAATCCCGTTCCCAATTCGGCTTTATCGGTACCTAAATGAGGGCTGGCAATTGTTATCAGTCCTTGTATTGGGATGTCACTGACTACCATAACTAGACGTGCCAGTACACCACCTGCCGAATGCCCAACTAAAATTAATGAATTATCGGGATGTCTGATTCGTAAATGTCGCAAATAAAAATCTAGCCATTGCGCCTGTACAGCTAACGGGGCTTCTGAAGGTAGTGTGACGGTATAAATATAGCGTTTAAGGGAAGTGGGTACGATTCCGCCATGTTCCGGTGCATTTGGAAATAAATGGCCGGCATCGAGCCAACCGGCTGGTTGTAAAGCTTGCACTATCCCACTAGATCGCCAAGCATTCCCATCACTTAAATAACCATGAATAAGAACTAATGTATGCCCGGCGTAGCTAGGCAAGCTGAGTAGCGAAATCAATAATAAGGTTAATATTCGCTTTAACATATTTTTTTCCTTGAATAAATTTTGACCATTCAAATCGATTACAAACGGTCAAATTGTCAATTATAAAATACTACTTCTTGAAGAAATAGTATTTTTTACTCCTTCAAATCCCAAATCCCTATCCTTCTTCGTTGATTTTCTGGATAATTTCTTGCAAAATTTGTTCAGCCTGATCATTGGGAATTTGACAGGTGCCAGCTTTTTCATGACCCCCCCCCCCCTATTTCAACATCAGTTCACCAATATTGATTTTAGATGAGCGGTCAATAATTGATTTTCCAACCGCCAGCACGGTATTTTGTTTTTGCAAACCCCACAAGACATGAATGGAAATATTGCACTCTGGATACAGCGCGTAAATGACAAAGCGATTACTGGTAAAAATTTCTTCCTCATTACGCAAGTCCAGTATCGCTACCTTCCTATAGACTTTAGAACACTTTTCAATCTGCTCTAATGAGTTTTTTTGATGTTCAAAATACAAGTTAACGCGTTCTTTGACATCCGGCAATTCTAAAATTTCATCAATGGTGTGCTTTTTACAATAACCAATCAACACCATCATCAATTCATAATTGGAAATGCGAAATTGTTTAAAACGCCCTAAGCCACTACGGGGGTCCATAATATAATTGAGTAGTACCCAATCTTTTGGAAATAGGATTTCTTCCCGGCTAAACTGAGCAGAATCTGCCTTATCTACCGCTAGAATCATTTCCTCACTGACATTCGGAAAGGTCTTTTTACCCCCATAATAATTATAAACCACACGAGCGGCAGACGGTGCGTCAGGCTCAATAATATGATTATCCGGACGTTGCCCGGCAATTCTTATGGTTTCACTCAGATGATGATCAAAAACAAGATAGGCTTCCGGCACATAAGGCAAATTGGTCGTAATATCATTACCATTAATTTTAATTTTACCATCTTGCATATCTTTGGGATGGACAAACTTAATTTTATCAATTAAGTCAAGCTCCCTTAACAATACAGCGCAAATTAAACCGTCAAAATCACTCCGTGTTACCAGGCGATATTTTTGTTTTGGCATACTTGTTCACTCCAAAAATGAATCATCTTATTGTTAGTTATAAGGGCAGACACAAAGGTTTGCCTAACAACCACTATGGCTTTGTAGGGCGAACTTTCGTTATCGCCCTTCAAATGCTATTGTCAATTATAAGGGCAAACACATCGGTCTGCCCCTACAACTTTCGTCCATTATAATCAAAAAAATGATAGATACTTAATAATTAAAGTTGCGAAACTGAATCTCCGACTATCAAATGTTGACCAACACGAAGAGATTTACCCTCAAGTTTGTTCCATTGACGGATCGATGCCATTGTTATGCCATAACGTTTGGCAATTTTCCATAAACTATCGCCTTTGCGAACTTGATGTTTTTGAGGACTGGCAGCAATAGATGGCTTAGGAAGGTCAGTTTTTACTGAGGGGTGAGATGCCAATTGAAAATGGCCTTTTTCCAATACATCCACTTGGGTTAACATCAAATGCGTCGGTATTTTAGCTAAACGCTGCTTAAACAGGCGAACTTTATGAATAGGAAGAAGAAAATAATGTGGCCCCTTCGGGGCGGTGGCATCACGTTTATAACAGGAATTTAAGCGTTTGAACGCCTTATGCGATAATCCTGCCAGCCTGGCAGCCAAAGATAAATTAATTTGCTGACCAACATTTACCCGTTTCAAGTAGGGACGATTAGCAATGGGTTGCAACTTAATACCATATTCTTGAGGATTCGCCACAATGGTTGAGACTGCCAGCAATTTAGGTACGTATTTGCGTGTTTCCTTAGGTAAATCTAGCGACCAAAAATCAGTCGGTTTTTCGAGTGCCTGGTTTTTCTTAATGGCTTTCCTTAAATTACCAGGTCCATAGTTATAGGCTGCCAGCGCAATTAACCAATCTTCATCAAAAGACCTGTGTAACTTTTGTAAGTAATCCAATGCTGCCCTGGTTGAACTTATGATGTCACGTCGCCCATCGTACCAATCATTTTGTACGAGTCCATAATCTTTCCCTGTGGCAGGTACAAATTGCCACAAGCCAGCAGCACTCTTATGTGACAGTGCCATCGGTTTGTAAGCACTTTCAATGGCGGGTAATAAAGCGATTTCTAAAGGCATCCCCCTTTTTTCAATTTCTTCAACAATATGATAGATGTAAGGAGTCGCGTTACGGGCAATTCTGTCAAAATAAGCGGAAAATTTCACATATTCTTCAATTGAACTTTGTACCTGGCTGTTGTCAACCATCGCGAGTCCATAACCATCGCGAATCCGCTTCCATAAATCATCTTTTCCAAAAGACTGTTTATGATAAGCTGTCAATGATTCCGCATCAGATTTTTCTTCAGCAAGAATATTAGCAATAATTTGGCTTGCACTGAGCGTCTGTTCAGTGAACTTTTGTTTAAACGAAGATGGAACCAATCGGCGTGTCCTTTTAGCAAATTTTGAGGCACGGCGTTTAGGTTTCATGCGCGTTTTTTGAGCTGGCTTTGAGGCGCGACGGGACTTATGACTTGGGCGCGTTTTTTTAGCCAGTCTTGAAATAACAGGTTTGCTCAAATTACCTGTTTTTTGAGTGGATACATTAGTAGCAAGTTTACCCTTAGGGCTTGCGTTTTCCACCTTGCTTACTTGAATAATGGACAGGTGTCGTTCATTATTTGGCAAACGAATTTTATCCTGAAGCAAACTCGCTGAACGAATTTTTGACTTTTCAGTTGAATCTTCAGAAGTCCACCTGGTTGAAAACCGGTCATTTTGTCGAACTTCAGCATACGACAACGCAAAATCAGTAGTCCTTTCATCAATTCTCAAATTGACATTCACGGAAAAATCAGTTTCCTGATTTTTAGACACAGCATCATTAACTACCTGATGGGTTTGAGCTGTCTTTTCCGCACTGGGTTTGGTAACAACAGTATTACAGCCTATTAAGCTGGTAGCAATTAATAAAAGTAAGAGTGTAATATATATTTTCATAAGGATGTTATGCTAAATAACTTAGCTGTAAAAATCAAGTTTTAATGTCCAAACCTGCCAGGTTTTTAAAACCTGGCAGGTTTAATTTCGGGTATTATTGAATCCTAATTCCTAAGTAGGGAAAACCCCCATAGCATTTTTTGGAAATTATGTGAATATAGATGTCCAGATAAGTTTTAGCTTAGACCTGCTGGTCTTGTAGCAGGGATAAAACTTTTTTGGCTAACTAAATTTTATGAAATTGACATATCCAATATAAAATGCCATTCGAGAAATAGTCTTTTTCATTCCATCATAAAACGAAAGGCTCAATATTTAATTCTATAGATGTTCAGAAAAATAATTTTTTGATCAAACCTGCCAGGTTTTGGAAACCTGGCAGGTTTTGTGAAGTTATTTATGTGAAAAACTATATCACTTCAACGCGCCAATACTGATAACTGATAACTTAAATTGCGTTTAATTTATACTTTCTTATTCTATTTATTAATTCCTATTATACTTCTACGCTTACTTTGGCGTGGAGTGCGAGCACCAGCTTATTGGCAACGTTGGTCAGAACGTTTTGGCTTTTTTCCAAAATTACCTAATCAACCATGCATTTGGGTACACGCCGTTTCAATGGGAGAAGTCCAAGCGGCAGTGCCGCTTATACAAGCTTTACAAGTACGTTTTTCAAAGCAATCAATATTGGTTACAACGATGACACCCACCGGCTCTAGGCGGGTGCGTGAAGTTTTTGGCGATAGCGTTTGGCATGTTTATTTGCCCTACGATTTACCAGGGTCCTTGGCACGTTTTTTAGCCCGTACACAACCTCGCTTACTTATTCTTATGGAAACGGAGCTATGGCCCAATTTATTATATGCTTGTCAGCAACGTACTATACCTGTGATACTTGCCAACGCAAGACTTTCAGCCGGTTCCGCGGCGGGCTATCAACGTATTAGGGGATTAGTAGGGAAAATGTTGACCGGTGTAAGTGTCGTCGCGGCTCAAACTAAAGTTGATGCTGCCCGTTTTATTGACTTAGGGATCCCGCTCACCAAAATACAAGTTACCGGTAGCATCAAATTTGATAGCCGTCTTCCTGCTAATTTTTCTGAACAAGCAGTCGCTTTACGTTCCCAATGGGGAGTTAATAGGGCAGTGTGGATTGCTGCAAGTACCCATGAGGGTGAAGAAGAAATTGTACTGGATGCTTTTTCTAATTTAAAACAGACATTCTGTGATTTGTTATTGCTATTAGTACCACGTCATCCGGAACGTTTTAATCGTGTTGCTAATTTATGTCGACGGCAGGGATTTATTGTTGCTAGACGCAGCAAAGGGGATATCAATGTCAATACCGATATCTATTTAGGCGATACCATGGGCGAATTACCTTTGCTTTATGCCGCTTGTGATGTTGCGTTTGTAGGAGGGAGTTTAGTTCCTATTGGTGGACATAATTTATTGGAACCGGCTGCCGTTGGTTTACCTGTTATCATGGGACCTCATGTTTTTGAATGCGCAGAAATTTGTCGTCAACTGTTAGAAGCACAAGCCGCGAAACAAGTAGAAGACGGGGTGCAGTTAGCTAATATCGTGAAAATGTATTTAAATGATACAACGTACTGTCAGCAAACAGGTGAAAATGGACGAAAATTTGTGCGAAAAAATCAAGGTGCCTTGGTACGTTTGTTAAAGATTATTGATTTATTAATGGTTAATGGTTAATGATGGAGCCTTATCCATTAGAAATGCTATTTTTGATAAAAATAGTATTTTTTGTAAAAATGGTATTTATGAAACCATTAATCATTAATCATTAATCATTAACCATTAATCATTAAGCATTAATCCGTATGATCCAAAGACAACTCATTATTATTCTACTAATCGACATGCTCAGTGTTATTGTAGCTGGCATCGTCGCTTATTTTAGCCATATTCATATAGAAGGATGGCCATTCATGCCCTTGCATTATATTGGTGCATTATTGATAAGCGCACTTCTCGTTTTTTTGATTTTTCCTTTTTTTCAAGTTCAACGTTTGTATGGATATCGATTAATACGTCAGGGGTACCGGCTTGGCTTTGTCTGGCTGGTGGTTCTCACTATTTTGATCTTATGCCTATTTTTGTTAAATGTGAGTACCTCTTATTCACGTTTATGGTTTGCACTATGGGCTATAACGGGAACGGTCACATTGTTTTTTATGCGGCTGTTTTTAGTTCCGAAATTAATGAAGGCGGTGCTGCAAGAATGTAGTATTACAAATAATGTGGTCATTGTTGGTGTGAATGAAGTGGGGAAACACTTGGCTCACCATCTATGGAAAACAAAAAAAACTAAATGGCATATTTTGGCTTTTTTTGACGAAGATGAGCATTTGCATAACAGGCGCATCGAAGGCACTTTAGTTTTTGGCAATAATGCAGCACTTAATCGAATTTTTGTGGATTGCCATGAAGTGGATGAAATTTGGATTACCATTCCCTTAACCCAGATACCGTTAAATGAAATGCTGCATAATTTCCAGAATTATCCCGTGCTCATACGCTTTATACCCCATATCAGTCTGTTTTATGCTTTCGAGTCAACTGAATTAATATTATTTGATCAGTATTTTTGGGGGCAGTTTTTCAAACGTCTATTTGATTTGACATTGACTGCTTTATTACTACTAACATTGCTACTGGGATTACCGTTGCTTGCTCTTATGATTCGCTTAGAATCCCCTGGTCCGATTTTCTTTCTCCAAAGTCGAGTTGGCAAAAATGGTAAGCTTTTTATGATGTGGAAGTTTCGTTCCATGTCCAGAGAAGCGGAAAATGATAAATTGGGGCTAGAAAAACGTGATGATGTACTAGATGATGTGCGTTTTAAGATTTCTAACGATCCAAGAATAACCCGAATTGGACAGTTTATGCGCCACTATTCCATTGATGAATTGCCACAATTGTGGAATGTTCTAAAAGGTGAAATATCGCTAGTGGGTCCGCGCCCTGCGCTTGTGTCAGAAGTGGTGAAATATACGCCCCACCAACTTCAGCGTTTGCATGCTATACAGGGGATTACTTGTCTCTGGCAGGTGTCGGGACGTTCCAAAATTCCTTTTGAAGAGCAAGTAGAGATGGATTTGGAATATACCAAAAAACATTCATTTTTTTATGATTTATGGCTGTTATTGAGAACGGTGCCGGCTGTTCTTTTTGGGGAGGGTGCTTATTAGAGTTAAAGAAAGAAATCCGATTTTTTCAAAAATCGGATTTCTAAATATCCAATAAATAAGTAGGTACGCATAAATATTTTAACATTTTCAGTAGGGCTCCCCGCGTGTTTTGGCTGCCCACCAGCCGCAGCAAAGGCGTTGCACGAAAACCACCTTAGGAGCCCAACAAAATGTTAATAAACTTTTGTGTACCTACTTAAATATCCAGGAAATACTCATTATGTCTAAAGAAAACATTTTATCAGAGCAATCGCTCATACGTCATGACTGGCTTATAGATGAAGTCATTCATTTACTCACACGCCCACTTTTTGATGTCATTTTTTTAGCACAAGGCATTCACCGGACATATTTTAAATCTAATCAAGTGCAATTAAGTACCTTATTGAATATAAAAACGGGAACTTGTTCAGAAGATTGTGGCTACTGTTCGCAAAGTGCACGTTTTAAAACTTCCATTGAATCGCAACCTTTAATGGCATTAAAGGAGGTAGTTGCTGCCGCTAAAGAAGCGAAAGATAAGGGCGCGACGCGCTTTTGTATGGGGGCAGCTTGGCGAAGTCCAAAACGGAAAGATTTTGATAACGTGTTAGAAATCATCAAATCTGTCAAATCGCTTGGTTTAGAAACTTGTATGACTTTAGGGCTGCTTGATTTGGAACAAGCACAACAATTAAAAGCTGCCGGATTAGATTATTATAACCACAATCTTGATACGTCTGCCGCTTATTATAAGCAAATTACCAGCACCCATACTTATCAGGATCGTCTTGACACACTCGCCCATGTACGTGATGCTCATTTAAAGGTTTGCTGTGGGGGCATTATTGGTATGGGTGAAAGTTTAGAAGATCGCGCTGCCCTTTTGCAAACTTTGGCTAATTTACCCATTCACCCGGATAGTTTCCCTATTAATCAATTGATTCCAATAGCAGGCACCCCCTTGGCAAAGAGTGAAAAGCCCGATCCGTTTGATATGGTACGCTGCATTGCAGCAGCACGGGTTTTAATGCCGACTTCTCATATACGTTTATCCGCAGGGCGAACTGAAATGAGTGATGAATTACAAGCATTGTGTTTTTTGGCTGGGGCTAATTCGATTTTTTATGGTGAAAAATTGTTGACAACGGATAATCCTGGGGTGGAACAGGATATGAAATTATTTAAACGCTTGGGAATAGAAACGAGCACAACGGATTAGGGAAATGAACGGATTTTGTTGAATATGAGAAATCCGATTTTTTCAAAAATCGGATTTTTTATGCGCCAATTTCGTTGTACTTAAGCGTTGTTAAGAAACGGTTTAATTGTTTCTAATAATTCTTCACAAAACACAGGTTTAAGCAAATAATGATCACAGCCCACTTCAAGAGCATAATTTTTATCGGCTGGTAAAGTAGAAGCGGATAGCGCAATGATGGGTGCTGTAAAATTATCACGACGTAATTGTTTTACCGCTTCATAGCCATTTGTCACCGGCATCTGCATATCCATTAAAATCAAATCGGGCTTTAGCTGTTGTGCTAAAAAGATGGCTTCATCACCATTATTAGCACTGCTCACTGTATAACCCCCTTCCTTCAAATAGATTTCCATGAGTTGACGGATATCGACACTGTCATCAACAACTAAAACCGTTGCACCCAGCTGAGATCGTTTATTCTGCTCATCCTTTAAATTCAGGGAATGAGCAATAGGTGCTGGTATAAAGCCATTAAATACAGAACCTTTGCCTATTTCCGATTCAACCGTTAGTTCCCCTTCCATTAATTTGACAAGGTGATGACTAATGGCTAATCCTAAGCCCGCGCCTGGTAGGTTTTTTGCCGTGCTTTCACGATGAAAGGCGGTAAAGATTTTTTGCATGGCTTCTTGAGACATACCAGAGCCACTATCAGCAACGGCAAATTCTAAACGCTCATCTTGCCAATTAATCGTTACCCGCACAAAGCCTTTTTCAGTAAATTTAATGGCATTAGTGATAAGGTTAATCAGCACCTGTCGAAAAGCTAACTCATCAATGGTGACACGTACCGGGGTGGTTACCGGAATCTTAATTTCAAATACTAACCCTTTTTCTTGGGCAATGTGAAAAAACAGAGACTTTAAATCGGTCAAAATTTGTCTCACTTCACAACTATTGGGATTGAGTACCACCTGCCCTGCTTCTAAAGTAGCTTGATCAAGTACATTATCAATCAGTGACAACAAATGGTTAGCATTGTTTTTGACACTGGCTAAATAATTAACTTGGTGAGCATCAGCCTGTTCTGCGTTATCAAGCAATTCAGTATAGCCCACAATAGACGTTAATGGCGTGCGTAATTCATGTGACAGCGTGGAAAGAAAGTGACTTTTGAGTTCACTAACTTGTTCAAGCTGGTTTTTTTCTTCTACTAGCTGCTCACGAGCTGTTTCTAAATCTTGCAACAACTGGCTTTGCCGATAGCTGAATATACTCAACTCGTTAAGCTGTTGCTGCATAACCTGTTGTCGTTCATGTTCCTCGGTGGCATCAAACATTAATACCCAAGCACCTTTATCTAAAGGTATAATATGCACATGGGCACAACGCCCTTCTTTTACACGCATAAATTGTAATACCTGGGTATGAGGCAGATTTAATAAACCTTCCAAAAAATTGATTTGTTCAATTGCGGATTTTCCATTCGCCAAATTATCCAATCCATAATGTTGAGGATAGCCCCCCCAATCCATTAAATGACCCTGTTCATCAATATGCAGATAAGTCATGATGGTTTCTGCCATCCACATTGAACGGATATATTTGGCAATACTTAAAGGAATTTTAGCCATTTATTTTTTTCTCCTTGGGGAATTGGGAAATTGGGTATACCATTTTTTATGGTTAGAATCAGAATTTAAGAATTTTAAAATTTAAGAATTAAAAATAAATTTTCATTAACTTATGAACCTATCCCATTATTCATTTTTGAACTTAGAAATCCGATTTTTGAAAAAATCGGATTTCTTCAGCCTCGTTTTTTGGTTCATGGTTCCGCATTTTTGAATAGTGGGATAAGTTCATGAAGTTTTTAATTTTGTTAATTCTTAAATTCTTAAATTCTTAAATTCTGATTCTAACCATAAAAAGTGAATTAAATCAATGAATTATAAAAAATTGTATTGTGAAAACAATACCTTCGCCAATCTTAAAATTTAGCGATTTCCAAAGAAATGCTGAATTTTATTTTTAGTAAAATCAATAAGTTAAAAATTTGTGTTTGCTCGAAATTTACGATTTTTACAAATTGGTGAAGGTATTGGAAAAGGTATTTCTTTTATTTCACATTCCCCCAATTTATACTTTCAGCATCTGTGTCGCTAGTTCACTAAAAGCTTCTTCAACATTCAAGCCAGTTTTAGCACTCGTTTTTAACAATATCCATCCTTCTTGAACTTTTTCATCAATCAGTGCTTGATCAATTTCCCATTGTTCGGTTAAATCGGCTTTATTCAGTAACATGATAAAGGGCTTTTCTCCCAATTGTTTAGTAACAGCTGAGCGCAAATTTAAGGCACTTTTCCATGTTGGAAGACGTGTTCCATCAATGATAAGCAAAAAACCTGCCGAGCCCCGCAAGTAGGAAGTGGCTGCGGTAGTCAGCGTGTCATTGCCTGCAATATCCCATAAAATAAGTTTGACATCATGCCCATCAGTTGACTTGACTAATTTAGTATCTATTTTGACACCGACTGTCGTTAGATATTTATCTGAAAAAGATTGACGTACAAAACGAGCGACTAAACTGGTTTTGCCCACCGAAAAATCACCAATCATACAAATCTTTTTCTGAACCACTTTGTTTTCTCCTATTTTGTTATTAATTAGAAATACTATTTTTATC
>Ga0233404_10000131_pt1 | contig 18261 bp, 17 predicted proteins | sample Na_oxic_2_MG_FD_179861 | JGI IMG/M metagenome (GOLD analysis project Ga0233404, IMG submission 179861) | Seawater microbial communities from Saanich Inlet, British Columbia, Canada - Na_oxic_2_MG | ecosystem: Environmental > Aquatic > Marine > Inlet | place: Canada: British Columbia | collected...
CCCTACGTCAAATATGAAATATTTCTTTGTCTGTAGGGGCAGACCTGCGTGTCTGCCCTCGTTTCCGCCCTGGTGAAATATCCAAAAATTAACGACATATCGAAATAAGATATTCGGGTGGAATATTAGTTCGATTTTCACCTTGAATGTTAAAATGAGCTGGTGGTTGAGCATAACCACAAGTCCATCTTATCACTTTAGGTAAATCATTTTCCGATAATGCAGGGCGCAAAGTTAATGATAAACCATTCAGCTTTGGATTCTCAGATTTCAATTGACCGGTAATTGCCCCTTTATCAATAGTTATGTTGGTGGTATACTTTCCCGAAGTTTTAAAATTAACTTGCTCATGATTAATAGGAAAATGCCCATAATAAGAATAATATTCAGCAACACTGAGTTTAACAGCAGTTGTTAATCCTATCACTTCGCCAATTTTTGCACGAACCATATAAGATTGATAGATTGGAATAGCAATAACAGACAACACGCCAATAATAATTAAAGAAATAAAAAATTCTAGTAACCAAAAACCGTACTGACGATTAATGACGGAAATTTTTATCATAATTTCAATTGTACAATATCTTTGCCGATTGTAAAAAAATGTATAATAAACAATAAGTTATATTATCTTTTGTCAATTTAAAATTTCGATTTTTGTTTATACAAGGAATATTATAACATATTATTTTGATTTACTCAAACAAGAAAAATTGCTTGGGAAGCCCTTGAAAAATAAAGACACTTGACAAAAAACAAAAGGGCGAGGCATGAAGTTTGCGTAGAGTTATTCAGTTAGTTGATCCAGTTTTGAACGGGCTGGCTTGGGTAAATATAAAATAGCAGCACTATCTTGGATGTTTCGTAATGGAAAGATAAACTGGAACCGTTTATTGATTGCCAGTGTTAAGTTAATTCTAAAGCAACATGGCATCACAGAAAGAGTGTTGCTTGCAGATTTCTCTTCTCGCCGTCGTTCTATAGACATTCAGAATAAATAAATTACTTCGGAACAAAGTTTCACAAGGAGGCAGTCGCGGTGGTCTGCCTCACAATATATTATGTCCTCAATGTAGGGGCGGATTGACGTGTTCGCCCTCTTAGTGAAATTATACTTCGCACGGACACAATCTGAATTCTTATGTAGGGTGGTTTTTTTTGTTGCCCACCTTACTGATGATGGTGGGCAACAAAACACTAGCCCACCTATAAAAAAACTCTTTTAAATCGTAAGGATTGCATAGTTAATTAACTATAAATTATCAGTTACAAATTTTGATAGTCTATCGTTATTAAGAATTGAATGCTCAATTCAAGAAATACCATAAATGCTATTTCTAAACGGGTGGCGATGTTGCCGGCAAACGGACATAAAAACGACTACCCGAACCTTCCTCACTTTCCGCTCCCTACATGGAAATCTTATAAATCAATGAGTTACAAAATATTGTTGAAAAATCTGATTTTTTTATGAGTTAACTACCATTCTTCCAAAAAAGTGTAATGATCAACAAGATATTGAACATTATAAAAAATCCAATTTTTTGCTGGAGCGGCTTTGCAACCTGCTTCGTCACTTTTCCCATTCTTTTTATTTACCTCTAAATTTTGATAAGATACGATTTTGACGATTTTTACAATATCAATTAAGTCGTGCAAAAATCCCCAGGATTAAGGGGAATTTCATTTTGATACTCAGGATTCAGGATTTAATAAATCCAAAACTTGATTTGTCAAACCTGACAGGTTTTTAAAACCTGTCAGGTTTAGTTTCGAGTTTTATTAAATCCGCATCCCTAAGTAATAACAAAGCCGATCTTGTAATGTTTAACATAGTACCCAATATCAGTTGGTGTAAAAGTGATTGATCAATTTCATGTTATTATGTTATTAACAAAATTTGCCAAAGATTTTGCACTTGAAGTGCTGGCATTTTAGGGCATTTCTTGACTAAAATATTTCAAGGAAAATGTTTTGAAACTTATATTGTAACTACTCAGAGCTTGGGTAAAGGATTGCCCCTACAACAATATTTTTATGTTTCGTTTTGAAAATATTCTTTATGTAAGGCAGCCCCACGCGCAAGTCCTGAGTAGTTACCTTAATATTAAGGATTTAAAAACTTATTTTAAACAAATGTTCATCCGACAAAGCAACGGCATCACGTTTTTGAACAAGGAATTTTTTTGCCCTGGTATAACCTTGATCAATATAAAAATATAAATAGCGGATAATTAAATAGAATTAATAATCCCCAATTCCCAATTACTTCGTTTCTCAATTCCCAATTCATAACAAAGAGGCATAGCTTAGTGAATGATATAGCAAAAAATCTTTTATTATGGGTAGTCATTGCCCTGGTTTTAATGATGGTGTTCAATAATTTTGGTCCCCCAAAAACCACTTCTCCTCAGTCAATAGAATATTCAAAATTCATTACTGACGTTCAACAGGGACAGGTGCGAGAAGTCGCCATCGAAGGACGTGTCATTAAAGGGCTGACCCAAAATGGTGAACGTTTTGTCACTTACAACCCTGGGGATGCTGGTTTAATTGGGGACTTATTGAAGCATCATGTGAAAATTATTTCCCGTCCACCAGAACAACAATCGCTGCTGATGCAGATCTTTATTTCCTGGTTTCCCATGCTGTTATTGTTTGGGATTTTAATCTTCTTTATGCGCCAAATGCAAGGTGGTGGGCGCGGCGCATTATCCTTTGGTCGTAGCAGGCACCGACTGGTTGAAGAAGATCAAGTTAAAATTTCCTTTAACGATGTGGCTGGTGTTGATGAAGCCAAGGAAGAAGTCACTGAATTGGTTGAATTTTTACGTGAGCCGGCTAAATTTCAAAACTTGGGGGGTAAAATTCCACGCGGTGTATTGATGGTAGGCTCACCTGGAACCGGTAAAACCCTACTAGCAAAAGCCATCGCCGGTGAAGCAAAGGTACCCTTTTTTACGATTTCAGGCTCTGACTTTGTAGAAATGTTTGTTGGTGTTGGTGCTTCACGAGTACGTGATATGTTTGACCAAGCGAAAAGACATGCACCGTGTATTGTCTTCATTGATGAAATTGATGCTGTCGGTCGCCATCGAGGTGCTGGTTTAGGGGGTGGACATGATGAAAGGGAGCAAACGCTTAATCAATTGTTGGTTGAAATGGATGGTTTTGAAGGCAATGAAGGAGTCATTGTGATTGCCGCGACTAACCGCCCGGATGTATTAGACCCTGCATTATTGCGTCCTGGTCGTTTTGACCGTCAAGTGGTTGTTCCCCTACCCGATATTCGAGGACGTGAACAAATTCTTAAAGTACACATGCGTAAGGTCCCCATTGCTGATAATGTCAAACCAAGTTTGATTGCACGAGGGACCCCTGGCTTTTCGGGGGCTGACTTGGCTAACTTGATCAACGAAGCCGCTTTATTCGCAGCTCGCGCTAATAAGCGTTTGGTTGAAATGGAAGAATTTGAAAAAGCCAAAGATAAAATTATGATGGGGACTGAACGTAAATCTCTAGTTATGACTGAAGAAGAGAAAAAACTTACCGCTTATCATGAAGCCGGTCATGCTGTTGTGGGACGCTTAGTACCTAAACATGATCCCGTTTATAAGGTGACAATTATTCCAAGGGGACGTGCCTTGGGTGTCACAATGTTTTTACCCGAAACGGATCGTTTGAGTTTTAGTAAAGAATATTTGGAAAGTCAAGTTTCCAGCGTTTTTGGTGGACGTATTGCTGAAGAACTGATTTTTGGACCACAAGCGATTACAACCGGTGCAACTAATGATATTCAACGGGCTACCGATCTTGCCCGTAATATGGTGACAAAATGGGGTTTATCGGAGCGTCTTGGTCCTATCACCTATGGTGAGGATGATAGCGAAGTCTTTTTAGGGCATAGTGTCACCAGACATAAAATGCTCTCTGATGACACAGCGTATGTTATTGACGAAGAAATTCGTTCGGTCATTGATCGCAATTACACTCGAGCTGAACGCTTGCTCAAAGAAAATCTTAAAATTCTGCATTTAATGGCAGAAGCTTTGCTCAAGTACGAAACGATTGATAGCGAACAAATTGATGATCTCATGGCAGAAAAAATCCCTGGACCACCAAAAGACTGGCATGATAGTGACAATAATGATGTCCAACCCAAGGAGAAAGAAGAAGAAGCCCCTATCAAAAGTAAAGTGGTGCCACCCATAGGGGGCGAACCGGCTGGTTCACATTAAGAGATATGCATAAAACAACTATAGCTTTTCAGAAAAATAAAAGTTCTCAGACCTGACAGGTTTCCAAAACCTGTCAGGTCTTGAAGCCAAAATATTTATCTGAAAAGCTATAGGACAACCATAAAGGATTGTCCCTACATCAATTGATGTTTAGCGATGTTTAACTTCGCTGACTCTTGGTGCAGGATGGGGTTTGCAACCCAATGCCATTTGCGTTAAGGGCAGACCTGCAGGTCTGCCCCTACAAAACTCCACGTATTATGTGATTGTAGGGGCGAACCTGTGTGTTCGCCTGGCTTAACTTAATGGCATTGGGTTTGCAACCCCGTCCGAAACGTTTTTTTTCGTTCAAACCTTATCTAAGGGAAATAAAAGTGACTTCGCCTGTTGCAAACCTGCTCCAGCAAAGAAATTCTTTATGCTTCCCCCCTTTATTCATCCACAACTTACCAATAGGAATCGAACTATGGCAAACCAACCTTCTGAATTTGTTGATAAACTGGAAAGCTTTTTTGAAGAAACCATCCAAAAGATGGATCGTCAATTTACTTCGCATGAGTTTTTTTTGAAGTTGCTTCATACTCACCAAAATGAATACATTGCAGCACTGGCTGCCTATACTGGCAGTCCGTTTAAAAATTTACATTCTGAATTGGTTAAAAGACTGCGGAAGTTAGATGGTCAATTGATCAGTTTACAGAAGAAGAATTTTTCCAGCCAAAATATTTTTGGTATCTCATCGACGACAGCTTTGTGGCGTAAAAAATAACACATGCCTCCAGCCAATAGTTTACAGGTTCCCCAAGTTATGGGGATCCTGAATGTCACCCCCGATTCTTTTTCAGACGGGGGATATTTTTTTTCTATAGAGACTGCTTTGCGCCAAGCCCATTTAATGGTCAAAGAAGGCGCGGATATTATTGACATCGGCGGTGAATCTACCCGCCCTGGCGCACAATCGGTGCCATTGCAAGAAGAGCTTGATCGCGTTATTCCTGTCATAGAAAAAATTCGTGCCGAATGGTCCATCAAAATATCGGTTGATACCAGCAAAGCAGAAATCATGCGGGAAGCAATTGCCGTTGGTGCTGACATGATTAATGACATCATGGCTCTACGCGGTGAAAAGAGTTTGGCAACCGTCGCCGCTTCAGATAAGGTACAAGTTTGCCTCATGCATATACAAGGTGCGCCACGAACCATGCAACAAAATCCCCATTATGATGATGTAGTGGGTGAAATTAAAACCTTTTTATTAGAACGAATCCAAGTCTGTTTAAAAGCGGGCATGGACCAAAATCGTCTTTTAATTGATCCTGGTTTTGGTTTTGGTAAAACAGTGGCACACAACTTGTTGCTAATGAAAAAACTATCAGAATTGACTGACTTGGGCTATCGAGTTTTAGTGGGTGTCTCTCGTAAGTCATTGATAGGTAAGGTATTAAATAAACCAGTCACGGAACGAAAATATGGCAGTTTAGCCTTAGCTGTTTTAGCTGTCAACCAAGGTGCCGCAGTCATTCGTACCCATGATGTCGCCGCCACGGTTGATGCTGTCAAAATGACTCATGCGGTTATACAGCAAAGTGCTTAGGTTATTTTTAATATACCTGTTTCAAAGAAATACTATTTTTTGAAAAATAGTATTTCTAACACGCCTATACCTGTTTCAAAGAAATACTATTTTTTGAAAAATAATATTTCTAACGCGCCTAAATGTTAATCGTAGATTTTTTATAAGAAATCACCTATACTTTGCTTAAAGGGGGTAATTTATTATGAAACAAATTCTCACTTATCTTGTTATTACATTATTAATCAGTGCTTGTGAAACCTTGCCCGTGATAGAATCAGATAGGGGCTTAGAACGTGTTCGGGTTGAAGAAACGACAACTTCTTCAGAGTCCACTACAAAAAAAGAGGAAAATGCATCTCTCGCTTTAGTGATAGGTAATAGTCAATACGAATATCGTCCACTGGCAAATACCACAAATGATGCTGAAGATATGGCGAGCGTATTGAAGCTAAGGGGGTTTGATGTCACTCTTAAAACTAATCTCAAATATGGCGAAATGAAGCAAGCGATTCGTCAGTTTGGGGAACATTTAGCTGACAACCGTGGTAGTGTGGGTATGTTCTATTTTGCTGGACATGGAGTACAAGTCAAAGGGGAAAATTATCTCATTCCCATTAATAATGATCATATTAATGACGAATTTGATATACAAAACAGTGCCATCCTGGTAAATGAAGTCGTGCAAAGGATGGAAGAAAGTCAAAATGGCTTGAATCTGGTGGTTTTAGACGCTTGCCGCGATAATCCTTTTAAGGGAATTAACTTAAGTCGTAGTCTAAGTCGTGGTTTAGCACGTACCCAAATATCAGCTGATGGTATGTTAATTGCCTTTGCAACCAGTCCTAATGCAACGGCTTCCGATGGTTTTGGAGGGGAGCAAAATGGTTTATACACTCAATATTTGCTCGAAGCAATAAAGCTCCCCAATCTTCGAGTAGAAGACGTATTTAAACAAGTACGCCAAGCGGTCAAAAATGTGAGTAATGGGAGCCAAGTACCTTGGTATAATGCTTCACTGAGTGGTGATTTTTGTTTCGGTGGATGCAATAAAACTCAAGCTGAGGTTGAAAAAGAGCGCCTTTTTATTGAAGAAGCTAGAAGAGATCGCGACAGACAAACCGAGCCGAAACAGGAAAAGTTTAGGGTGTTTGGGGGGTTTTAGTTATGTATACTTATCCAGACAAATTTTTTCCTAACAAATACTATTTTTTAAAGAAATAGTATTTGCTGCCGGATAAATCGTGGAAACTAAACCTGACAGGTTTTGAAAACCTGTCAGGTTTGGCTTAATCTGTGAAAATGTTGAGTATAGAAATCCGATTTTTGAAAAAATCGGATTTTTTATTTTTAAGTATATACGTCTTGAATTTTAATCATTAATTCACCATTTCTTGATGTGTTTTAAAATTTGACATTTTGTAAAATCTTAATTTGTTAATGATTAATCATTTGGATAATAAATCGTGTTGTTAATAATCACTTATTGATTTACTTTTAATTACTTTACATTGCATTTAAATATATTGACTTGTACTCAATTTCATGATAGCATGTCGCTGTGACAAAAATTGAGATTAAACGCTTATCTTTTGTAACTATAGCTTTTCAGAAAAGTAAAAGTTCTCAGACCTGACAGGTTTTGGAAACCTGTCAGGTCTTGAAGCCAAAATATTTATCTGAAAAGCTATAATAGCCACAGCATGAAAATGCACGACTTCGGCAAGGCATAAGTTAAGTCTAAGTTTCATTTCCCATTTTGAAAAGTAGCCAAGAATTCACTAGATGACTTGGTATCGGATAAGCAGTTTATCCATCATTGCGCTACACCTAAGTTTTTGTGAGATGTGGCATACCAATGAAATCACAAAAAGTCTTTCATAAAAAGTCACTTCTTTTGTAACTGTATAATTAATTTTAGATTAAGAATAATTATAATTGATGTAAGTAAAATTTTTAACATTTTGAAGGTGTAAAAAATACGATTTTTAAAGAAATAGTATTTTTAAAGTACAGATTTATAACTAATTCTTAATTGCGAATTATAATCTACAATGGTTAAATTAAGATTCAGCTGACCATTTTATTGACAATATTGACTTAACTCCTTATTTAATAAGGAGATTTTTTTATAAGAGCTAAGGATTTTAAAATCGTGGAACAATTTCGAGGTACCACCATTTTGTCAGTACGCCGTGCTGGAGAAGTTGTGATAGGCGGGGATGGACAGGTTTCTCTGGGCAATACGGTCATGAAACATAATGCCCGTAAAGTGCGGCGATTATATCACAATAAAGTGATCGCCGGTTTTGCCGGCGGTACAGCAGATGCTTTTACTCTGTTTGAACGTTTTGAAGGTAAATTAGAAAAACACCAAGGTCAGCTGACCCGTGCTGCGGTGGAATTAGCCAAAGATTGGCGTACTGACCGCATGTTGCGGCGTTTAGAAGCCCTATTGACGATAGCTGATAAAACGGCTTCATTAATTATTTCTGGCACCGGTGATGTGATAGAACCGGAAGACTATTTGATGGCAATTGGTTCCGGCGGGCCTTATGCACAGGCAGCAGCACGGGCTTTATTAAATAATAGCACTTTGAGTGCCAAAGAGATTGTTGAGAAATCATTACATATTGCTGCTGATATTTGTATTTATACTAATCACAATTTAACCATTGAAAGCATGACTACCGATTCAGCTTGAAGCGGTGCGAAAAAAACTATGAGCGAAAAGACTCCAAAAGAAATTGTCAAAGAATTGGACAAACACATTATTGGTCAACAGGCTGCTAAACGGGCTGTCGCTATCGCACTGCGTAATCGTTGGCGACGTATGCAATTGGAGCCTGTTTTACGCAATGAAGTGACTCCGAAAAACATTTTAATGATAGGACCCACCGGTGTTGGTAAAACCGAAATTGCCCGGCGTTTAGCGAATTTAGCCAGTGCCCCCTTTATTAAGATCGAGGCAACCAAATTTACCGAAGTGGGTTATGTCGGTCGTGATGTGGAGTCTATCATCCGCGATTTGGTTGATATGGCGGTGAAAATGACCCGCGAAGATGCCCTGACTCAAGTTGAAGAGCAGGCTTTAGATGCCGCTGAAGAGCGCGTATTGGATGCTTTGTTACCTTCACCACGGAGTGGTAGTCGTTATGAACAATCTCCCGATGAACCTTCTTCGACACGCCAAAAATTCAGAAAGATGCTGCGTGAAAATAAGCTCAATGATCGGGAAATTGAAATTGATGTGAGTGAAACGCGTGTCGGTGTAGAGATCATGGCACCGCCGGGCATGGAGGAGATGACGAGCCAGTTGCAAAGTATGTTTCAGAATATTGCCGGTACGCGGACGAAAAGCCGTAAAATGCGTATCAAAGAGGCTATGAAACTGCTAAAAGAAGAAGAAGCAGCGCGCTTGGTAAATGATGAAGAGTTGAAAACACAATCCATTGAGCGAGTAGAACAAAATGGGATTGTTTTTATAGACGAGATCGATAAAGTGACTAAACGATCTGATGTAATAGGGGGGGCTGACATTTCACGTGAAGGTGTACAACGTGATTTATTGCCACTGGTTGAAGGCTGTACGGTGAGCACTCGCTATGGCATGGTTAAAACGGATCATATTTTATTTATCGCGTCGGGTGCTTTTCATTTGGCAAAACCTTCTGACTTAATTCCTGAATTGCAGGGACGTTTGCCAATTCGTGTGGAGCTAAATGCGCTCAATACCGAAGATTTTGTTCGCATTTTGACGGAACCAGATGCTTCCTTGACGGAGCAATATACCGCTTTGATGCAAACGGAAGAGCTAAAACTGGAATTTACTGAAGACAGTATCAGACGATTAGCTGAAATGGCTTGGCAAGTCAATGAGCGAACTGAAAATATTGGGGCGCGACGCTTGCATACGGTGATGGAGTGTTTGTTGGAAAAAATCTCCTTTGATGCCCCAAATAAGAAGGGAGAGATGATAACGATTGACGTTGATTATGTCAATGAGCATTTAAATGAACTGGTTAATAATGATGATCTAAGCCGGTACATCCTCTAACTCTTCAGTTATCAGTTATCAGTATTCATAAAAAATCATTCTTAAATAATTAGTTGATTTCTTTAAAAGAATATACAGGTTTTAAAGAAATACCCTTTTTTGAAACCTGTATATTTTGCGCAAGGCTGATAACTGATAACTGATAACTGATAACTGAAAAACATGGCTAAAAATATTCCCATTCCGACTGAAATTAATTTACATCAAAAATCCCGTATTTTGGAAGTGACTTTCGATACAGGTGAACATTTTGAATTAACTTGTGAATATTTACGGGTTTATTCCCCTTCTGCCGAGGTGCGTGGGCATTCACCTGATCAGGAAGTCTTACAAGTCGGTAAGGCGGAGGTGAACATCGACAAAATTGAATCGGTAGGGACTTACGCCATCCAGTTGTTTTTTGATGATAACCATGATAGCGGTATTTATTCCTGGGATTGGTTGTATTATCTTGCTAAGAAGCACGATCAATTGTGGCAAGAATATTTGGAGAAGTTAGAAAAGGCGGGGCAGAAACGTGCACCGACTCCTGATAATGAATAATGCTTTTCATTCTGTCTCCAACCTGCGGGTTGGAGACAGTGCCGCCTATGAGGAGTATAATGATGTTGGCATGTTTTTGAAGGAAAAAAATGGATAATCAAAACGTTAAAATGGCTGAAATTGAAGACACTGATGAAGACTATGAAAGGGAATCAAATGAAGCATTTGATCCGAGAAATATTGATATTTCAGTAGAACAACAAAATATTGACTTTCTTATCGGCAAACTTGAAGACGGAGAAATAGATTTAAACACCGAATTTCAGCGTTCCAAGGATTTATGGAAAAATGACAAAATGAGTCGGCTTATTGAATCTTTAATGGTTAATTTTCCAATACCAGGATTTTACTTTGACATCACTGATAAGAATAATTGGCAAGTTGTTGATGGTTTGCAAAGATTATCAGCTCTTAAAAAATTTGTCATTGATAATGAACTTAAATTACAAAAATTAGATTTTCTGAAAGAAATTGAAGGTAAAACGTTTAACGACTTATCATCAGATGAGCTGGATAAACATAGAATTAGAGCTATGAAACGGACACAAATTATCTTGTATAAAATACGTCATGGGACTCCAAAACCAGTCAAATATCGTTTATATGAAAGAATTAATACGGGTGGATTAAAACTTAATTCACAAGAAATACGACATGCGCTTAACCAAGGTATTGCCGCGGATTATATTGAAGAATTATCTAAACTGCCAGAGTTTCAACAAATTGTTAAAATATCTTCTGCTAGAATGTTAGATAGAGAATTTTTATTACGCTATATTGCGTTTAGAGAAATACCATTTTATAACTATAAGCCTTTTTTAAGTCAGTTTCTTGATGATGCTATGGAAAAAATAGCCACATTTTCTGATAGCAGAAGAAAACAATTAAAACAGGAGCTTGTTAATGCACTAAAAACCGCTCATCAAATATTTGATACGAAAGCATTTCGCAAGATTACTGAACCAAGAGCAAAATATAATGGAGCATTATTTGAAACATGGACTGTTCATCTATCACAATTGACAGATGAAGAAAGAACATTGTTAGCTTTAAACAAAACACAAGTTATTGATTCATTTAAGCTATTATTAACTCAAGATACAACATTTTTTGATTCTATTTCTAAAGGAAATTCACGACTTAAAGATATTGAAACTAGATTTTCAAAAGTTGAACAATTGATTAAAGATGTACTTGATAATCCTTACCTAAGGAGGTAGTGATGATTAGACATATCAAAGTCAAGAATTTTAAAGCGTTAAAATTAGCTGAACTTGAACTAAGTAATTTAAACCTATTCGCCGGTTTAAATGGTATGGGCAAATCAAGTTTTTTGCAAGTTCTACTACTATTGCGACAATCCTATTTACAGAATTTACTCCAAAATAATGAATTAGGACTTAATGGTAGTCTAGTGAATATTGGGTTAGGCGCTGATGCTTATGCCCAATTTGGGGATGAAGAAACGATTTATTTTGGACTTGAAACTTTTGAGAGTAAAAAAGCGCAGTGGACTTTTAGTGCAATTAAAGCACTGGGCAGTCGTAACCTTCACAAAGATGAAGAAATATTAACTTGTATAGATAGCAATATCAGTAACCACTTTTTTGATTTCAGTTTATTTAAAGAAGGTTTTCAATATTTAAGTGCTGAAAGAGTAAGTCCCCAATCTTCGTTTGAAACCTCAAATTATGAAGTTATAAAACGTAAGCAACTGGGTAATCACGGTGAATTTGCAATTCACTATCTTGCTTTAAATCAAGATGAGTCTCTTGTTCTTCCTAAACTCAAGCATCAAACCGCAACGGCAGATACCTTACTGAAAAACGTTGAAGCTTGGCTAAAAGAAATCAGTCCGGGTATTAGTTTGAAAACCCAACTTTATTCAGATATGGATAAAGTACGGCTTGCTTTTCAATATGATGTGGGCAGACAGATAATGAAGGAATTTCGTCCGACTAATGTTGGTTTTGGCATTACTTATATTTTATCAGTTATTGTTGCCATTTTATCCGCTCAAAAGGGGGATATGTTACTCATTGAAAATCCTGAAGCCCATTTGCATCCTAGGGGACAGTCTAGGATAGGACATTTGATGGCACTTGCTGCCGGGCAGGGGGTGCAGTTATTTATAGAAACGCATAGTGATCATGTTTTGAATGGCATTAGAGTCGCAGCCAAAAAAGATTCAGAATATCATGTCATTGATGCTGAGAATGTGAAAATTTTCTTTTTCCATAGGGTAGAAGAACAAGAAGATCATGCAACTTCTATCTTCACACCAAAACTGGATAACAATGGCAAAATAGATAAATGGCCAGAAGGTTTCTTTGATGAATGGAACCGGTTACTTTGTGAACTAATATGAGTTTATGTGATGGAATATATTTTTAACGAATTATCTGCTAACAATCCAGCAAAAGATAAAACTCAAGCAATGGTGTGGATGCAGACATTAGTCAAGACATGTATAATTGCCAATAAATTAGGATTTACACAATTGAGAGCAATAAATGATTTTTATCAAATTGCCATTTCAAAAAATTACACTATTTCTGATTGGTTATCATACGATGCAGATTTTGATTCACAAATGTTTTTACGAGGTTTGTTACAATCCCCATGTATAGGTAAAGAAATTCAAGAAGAAAAATTTATTTATATGGAAAAAATTCTTCTTGCCGATAACGCTGAAAATGAAATTGAGCAAGAAGTTGAAGGCTTAGGTGTTGCTTATTTAAGCAATAAAAATGGCACGTTAGCTATCAGTTTTGATTCTGGTTCTGAATGGGATAAAACTGAAATTTCCTTAATTTATCGTTTTGAAAGAGAGGGAAAATCTTATAAAGAACCGATTAAAGTTAAACATGCGAGTAAACAGGAACATGTTTATAAACATAAAATATGGGCTTTAAAGAAAAAAAGTTTATCAGAGCCATATATAAATATGAAGCCATCCTTACATAATATATTGCCAAAAAAAAAAATATCTAATCAATTGGTTGATAACAATTGGAATAAATTTCGGGAAAAACTGAAACAGTATCCGAGCAATAAAAATGCAATGATCAAAGAAATGGCAGCGAATGTTGCAGAAATTAATGGGTATAAATTTAATCAAGATTTAAGCAGTCATAATCAAAAGCTGAAAAAAAGTTTTAGATTTATTTATGAAGGAGGGGAAGGAAAACAAAAAGTTTATCTATCAACAGATTTTGAAAAAGGTGCTTTTGAAGTCTGTAACTCTCAAGGTACACATTTGGGGGAATATAGCTTTAATGAAGAGAAAACGGGAAAAGCGAAATCTGATCATAATATTTGCTTATCTTAACTCGTTTTTTTTGTAGTCTACTACATTAGCTGATTCTTAAATGATTGAAATTAAATAACAGAATATTATGAGTTATAACATATATGCCCTAAGAGTTGATTCTGAATGGTGCGACAAAATTTTTTCTGCTTTACAAAATGGAGAAGGGCGATTCGGTTGGAGTTATGTCAAAACGGCTGATTTGTATCAGTTGAGAACAAAAATTGAATCAGAAGGGCTGGATAGCCTTTCCGAAGATGAAAAAAATTGTTACCAAAGTTTTCTTCTTGACATTGAGGAGGGTGATTACGTTGTCTATATTAATATGCCTGAATGGGGTAAATGTTCGGTTGCGCGAGTAACTGGCTCATACTTTTGGCGTTATGATGAGGGTGATTTTAATCACCGTTTTCCGGTTGAACCAAAGTCGGTATTTGTCTTTGATAGGAATGCGCCTGAGGTACACCCTGAGTTAAGCGCACGTTTGAAACTTCGATGGCGTTTTTGGCGTGTTGATGTCAAAGATAAATTTGATGCACTGGTTCAGAACTTAAAACAGGTTTCTAATAAAGTTAATCTTGCTATAGAACGTACTTCTAAGCCGAACTTGGCTATTATCCGTATTGAAGTTGAACGATTATTTTGTCAATATTCTTATATTCTATCACTTGATGAATTAAATATTTCGCCTTTCATTCTCTATGGTAATAATGGTTCTGGTAAAACGACTATTCTTAAACTGTTGTTTCATCTTCTTTCTTCTAATCAAAAACGTGAGCATTATACATTTATAGCTAAAACGCTTTTTGCGAGGGGCGAATTCTAAAACCTTATGTTGATGGCATCACGGCACAATTAGACACTCTCCAAAATGTCAAGGATTTGCTGACGACGTTTGTAGAAAATATCAACCAACAATTTTTTCATGATAAAAAAATACAGTTGCATGTTCAAGATGGCTTAAAAATTATTGCAACCGACAGCAGTCAAGCACTTGATCCAAAGAAGCTTTCTTCGGGAGAAAAGCAACTATTATTGTTGTTTTGTAATACATTAATGGCTCGTGATCAAGCGACTATTTTTATTATTGATGAACAGGAAATCTCATTGAATATAAAATGGCAACGTCAACTCATTCGTACCTTGCTTAATTTGACTAAAAATAGTCAAGTACAATTTCTGTTTGCTACTCATTCAATTGAATTACTGACTCAATATCGACAACATGTTGTTAAATTATCCAATAGCAATCAAGCCGTTTGGGGCAAGTTTATTAGGATGTGTTGAAGTTAAAGATTTAAAATCAGAAGAACTGTTTAAGCATTTACTCATTCGTATTGGAAACGACTATTAACAAAGATTAATTTATGGCATTCACCGATTTTAAATCACCCGATGAAGTTCAAAAAGCATACCAGATAAGACTGGTCGAAAAAAATTTTTTATCCCTATCACTACTATCCCCATCAGAATCGTTTATTTTGGAATATGAGTTTGTTAATGAAAATTTTGATATATTTAGTTCTGAGGCTTCAAGGTGTGAAAATGTTATTTATCCTGTTTTGCGTGAAGCGTGTAAGAAATATATTCAGCAATATTCATTGTGGAGCCATAAATTCATTTCCGCAGATGAGATATTGGTTGGTACACCCGATTATATTATTGCGAAACGTTCTGAACTGGGAAAAAATGTTTTGGGCTATCCATTCATTTTAGTGGTTGAAGCTAAACAAAATGATTTTACCAAAGGTTGGGGACAGTGCCTGGCAGAATTAGTGGCGGCACAAAAACTTAATCAAAATGAACAAGAGGCTGTCTATGCTATAGTGACAGATGCAGAAGTTTGGCAATTTGGCAAACTTCAAGGGCAATTATTTACCAAAAATTATGCGAGGGCAACCATTGATAATTTAAATGAAGTCTTTGGAGCGGTTAGTTCCCTTATAGAATTGGCTTCAAAAAATATTCCTCAGCTAGATTCAGTATAAATTAAGTATTAACGATAGGTTCTGAAGATGACATTGCCTAACAAACAGATTCTTGAAATATTCCAGCCTGAAATCAGAATAAAAAAACTCTCTATGGAAAATTTTAGAGGCTTTGAAAATATTGAGCTAGAATTTCAATCTGATCTCACTGTTTTGATAGGAGAAAATGGGGCTGGGAAAACGGCTGTTTTAGATTGCCTCGCTTCTTTATTGACGGTTTTTCAAGAGCATATACAATATCAGAAAGAAAAAAGTATTGATAATTTACTTTGTTTATCCGATATTAAACAAAATGCTTATGAAACAAAAAATCAAATCTTTTTATTATTGGAAGAGGCAGAAATATCTTGTAATCTTGATTTGAATAAAAATCCTGAACAATCAAATAGCTGTTTTCATTATTTCAATACTATATTTATAAGTTCTATTATTGGGGAACTTCATAACACAGCTAATTTACCCTTATGCGTTTATTATCCTGCCAGCAACGCGCCAGTCAACTCCATTGATTTCCAAAATGCGAACGATAATTTTACAACAGATATTTTCAGTGCTTACGAAGATGCGTTAGATAAAAAATCCTTCGATTTTGTCAATTTCTTTAACTGGTACAAATGGCAAGAAAACATTGAAAGGCAAATCGGTAAAAATAAGGTGCTTGATGCTGTGCGTGATGCCATTTATAATATATTGAGTGATGAGCATAATCAATTTGAAAAATTATCTATTAATTGGCTCAACAATCCTAATGGTGAGATGATGATTTGTAAAGGTGAAACGCCTTTAAATATTAATCAACTTTCATCAGGGGAAAAAACGCTGTTAGCCCTAGTAGCTGATTTAGCGCGTCGTTTAGCTATTGCTAACCCCCATAGAGAAAATCCATTAATGGGAAATGGAGTAGTCTTAATTGATGAACTGGATCTGCACCTGCATCCTCGCTGGCAAAGGGCGGTAGTTCCTCAATTACAAAAAACTTTCCCAAATTGTCAATTTATTGTGACGACTCATTCTCCGTTGGTATTAAGCAATATATCACACAAAAATGTGATTATTTTGGAAGATTTTCAACCCGTCAAGATAACACCCTATACTTTTGGTAGAGATAACAATTCTATTTTGTACGAATTAATGGGTGTTAAACAACGCCCTGACGAAATGCAACAGCAATTTGATAAGGTTTATGAGTTGATTGATGATGAAAAAAAATGCGAAGCACAAACTTTATTGAAGGAACTGTCTAAGGATTTAGGTGAAAATGATATTGCCATTGCTCAAGCTTACGTCAGTTTAGATTTTATGGATATTGATGATGAAAGCAATTAAGAAGGCTAAGGAACCTGCTTCATTACTCGCACACCGTAAAAATAGTCACGCTAATTATGATAATTATTCCAAAAAAGATGATTTGCGTGATTCTTTGGTGAAGGAGCAGGGCTATATTTGTTGCTATTGTATGCAGCGTATTAGTTCAAATGCAGAAAAAATGAAAATTGAACATCATCAACCTCAAAAAAAATATCCTGATTTGCAGTTAGATTATCAAAATTTGTTAGCTTCTTGTAAGGGAAACGACGGAGACTCGAAACATTTACCACGCCATTGCGATACCAGTAAAGGTGAGCAAGAAATCACTATTAATCCGGCAGATAAATCAAAAAATTGTGAAACATTAATAAAATATAAAAATAATGGTTTAATTTATTCTGATGATCCAATTATTAATAGGGAATTAAATGACATTTTGAATTTAAATACGCCAATTTTGGTTAATAATAGGAAAGCAATAATAGATCAAGTAAAAAAAGAGATCATCAACATCAAAGGTAAAAAAGCTGGATGGTCTTTTTCAGATATTAAAACCCAAATTCAAAAATATGAAAGCAAAACAAACGGAAAATATAGAACTTTTTGCCAAATAGTCATTTACTTTCTCAAAAAACGGATTGGGGAAATTTAGTATTTATACTACTAACGGGTAAATTTTTTGGATTTTTTTATAACGTTGCCGTTGCACAAGCTCACCCGACATAAAAGTCAAAATTTCAATCGTTTAAAGTATACTCTCGTGGAGTTTAAACTGATAACCGATAACCAATAACTGATAACTAATAACTAATGACTGAAAACACTACCCATTTTGGTTTTACCCAAGTGCCATTGAAAGAAAAAGTCCAGCACGTTGCTCAAGTATTTGATTCGGTGGCAACCCGCTATGATTTAATGAATGATCTAATGTCTTGTGGTATTCATCGTTTGTGGAAACGCTTTACGATTGAATTATCGGGCATACAGCGGGGACAAAAAGTCCTTGATTTAGCCGGGGGAACCGGCGATTTAGCCATTAAATTTGCTAAATTAGTGGAGGAGCAGGGGCAAGTCGTTTTAGCTGATATTAATGCGGCTATGCTAGGAGTTGGACGTGAGCGCTTGCTTAATAAAGGTATATTGGTTGACTATGCGCAAGTCAATGCAGAATCCTTGCCTTTTGCCGATAATTATTTTGATCTCATTACGATAGCTTTTGGGCTGCGTAATGTGACGGATAA
>Ga0233404_10000132_pt1 | contig 18243 bp, 11 predicted proteins | sample Na_oxic_2_MG_FD_179861 | JGI IMG/M metagenome (GOLD analysis project Ga0233404, IMG submission 179861) | Seawater microbial communities from Saanich Inlet, British Columbia, Canada - Na_oxic_2_MG | ecosystem: Environmental > Aquatic > Marine > Inlet | place: Canada: British Columbia | collected...
TGGAGTCCAAACCTTCAGATTTGGCCGGTAATTTTGGAGTCCAAACCTTCAGATTTGGCCGGTAATTTTGGAGTCCAAACCTTCAGATTTGGCCGGTAATTTTGGAGTCCAAACCTTCAGATTTGGCTGGTAATTTTGGAGTCCAAACCTTCAGATTTGGCACACGGTAATTTTGGACTCCAAAAAGTAATAAGACTTGTGCTTCAGTACATAAGAAACTTCGTAAGTTAAATAATTGGTGGGCAAACTGCCCACCCTACTATTTTAATATAAGGAGAACATTGAGTGAAATTTCTATCTGTTAAATCCAGCATAGTCGTAGCTATGCTTTCACTACCTACCATCGCCTATCCAGAAGTCTTATGGGAAAATAGTGGTTTTATCAAAAACGAAACTTCAGTGTTTACCAATGAAGGCAATACTATTGGGGCTAGTGAAGGCCATGAAGCTGGAGATTTATTGAAGTTTGAAAATTCTGTTAACCTATTTATCAATGCTGAATTGTTTGATGACACCAGTGCCCATGCACAACTAAATCTGATTTATGATTCAGAAGGCATCAATGATGATTATAAAGGTCATCGCAACTATAGCCAACATGATTATCTGCGCGAGTTTTACATTGACCATAGTTTTGGCGATATAGATATTCGTCTTGGTAAACAACAAGTTGTTTGGGGTACGGCAGACGGTATTAAATTGTGGGATATTGTTAATCCAACCGATTTTCGGGAGTTTTCCCAAAACACGATGGAAGATTCACGCATTCCAATTTGGATGCTTAAGCTTGATGCTACAATTAATGATGACACTAGTGCTCAATTGATCGTCTCCCAAGTTGAAGAAAATAAAGTACCCGGCTTGAATGCCGATAGTGATTCTGGGCATCCTTTTCTCATTAAAGGAGTTGATTCAATTACCGGGCGAGTGAATGGTTTTTTGAACATTACGCCGGCATTGGGTAAAACCGCCGCTGCATTTACCAACTTTGTACCCGGTTTTACCCAAGGTATGGCGGGTAAATTAGAAGCAGTGGGTGGTAACACCTTTACCGTGCAAAATTTCATTGATGGCTTTAGTCCATTTTGTCAAGGTGGCAAACCCGGGATGCCAGTACCAGCCGGGATTAATAACTGTGCCCAACTCCTCAATTATGTGGCCCAAACTAAAGATAAATCCTTAATGGGAACCGAACTGGGTGGTAATGCTGACCAAACTAATCTGGTAGAAGAAACATTTGATGCCAACCAACCAGATAATACTTTTGAATACATGGCCCAAGCCTCATTTTCAACGTTTGATACCTTTGCTAATGCCCGTACTAAATACATTAGAGACTATCCTGACGATACCGACACCAATTTAGGTCTGCGTTTGAAGAGTTCAATGGCTGGTAGCTTCAATTACTCATTAAATTACTTCTATCACTACGATGCCAACCCCTCTGTTTCTATTCATTGGGAAGATGCGGCCGGTCATGAACTCACGCCATTTTTAACTAGCCAACAAGGTGCTACTGGTGAAACCGTGCATACTGTTCGTTTACGTAAACCGGATGGCAACACTTTCGTGGCTAGTGACCCTTTGAATATCAATGATGGGACTGCAACTTTGGTATTTCAGGAAGAATTGCATCGTATTCATAGCCTTGGGGCTGCTTTCGATACCAGTATTGATACCAGTTTCTTAGGACCAGTCGTGCTACGTGGCGAGTTTTTGTATGACAAAGATGTGCGAGTACCAGTGATTGATAGAGATGCTTTGGCAGTGGGTGATTTAGCCACTGGGTTGCGGCCGGAAAAAGCTGATTTCATTAAATATGTGCTGGGAGTAGATATTACGGTATTAACCAATTTGATGATCAGTGCCCAAGTCATTCAGTTTTTCAATTTGAATTATGTTGACGACATGGGCAGTGGTTTGGGCCAAGGGCCTAACACTGGCCGTTATACTGCTGATCCGGCAACTTTACATTTGAGCAACAATCTCCAAAAAGGCCAAGAAATCGATAACTTCTTCTCACTATTTCTGTCTAAACCGTTTGGTGAAGCGCAATTGGGTAGAATCAATAACCTTACCCTTGTTGAAGAAGGCGGTGGATTTTGGAATCGCCTAGATTTGGAATATAGTTTTACTGATAGTTTCATTGGTACTGCCGAATGGAATCAGTATTGGGGTAATGAAGATAGCACATTTGGTCAACTTAATGATGCTTCTAACTTTCAGTTAGGTATAAAGTATATTTTTGAATAAGCAATACCTTCGCCAATCTCAAAAATAGTTGTTTCGGGAATGAGGTACGATTTCCCGAAACCAATATTGGGTTGTGAGTTTCGGGAAATCCGCTTCGCTCCATTCCCGAAACAACTATCCAATTGGCGAAGGTATTGTTTGAATGCTGCTTTTAAAATTTAAAAAAGACAAAGAGTAGATTGTAGTTATTTTGTGATATAATCAGTTAGGTGTCAAATGCGAGATTATAATTATGGTGAGCTTATACAACCGGTTGTTGAAATATCAGCAAACCGAAGCAAAGTCAAATTTGGAAAACTTTAGCACGGAAATTCTATGTGATTTTTTAAATCGTCTGGCCGGCGATGACAAAGAACAGTTTCTTAGGAAGGTTATCTTTTTGGGTAAAGATACATCAGCGTTTGAAGATTTTGTATCCAATAACGGTGAAGATAATTTAGAAATTATTTGGAAAACACAATGCCCAATAACCATTTCTGAGACTACGAAATATCCTGACCTCATAGGTTTTATTGATGATCGTCCAGCAATTTTAATAGAAGTTAAGATTGATGCGAAATTCACCCAAAGAACTTATCAAGATGATGATGGGAACACTATCCACATACACCAGTTAGAAGATTATGGAAACTGGTTAAGCGAAGAGAATGATAAGGCAATTGATAAGGCAATACTTTTACTGCTATCACGTTCTACGCGACCACCAAGTGATTTTTTGGAACCGGGAAACAGATATGGAGTTGCCCAGAAAAATTATGTTACATGGAACCAAATTTATCGGTGGCTAAATGATGGAACGATTAATTCCAAAGTAAACTGTCTTGTAGAAGATTTTAAAGAGTATTTATTGGAGCAAAATATGGCTATTGAATCACCAGTAAAAAATGATTTTTCAATTCTGGAATTATGGATTTCCGGAGCTGGAAATAGAATTGGCAATATGATGACTCATATAAGGAATGAGTTGCAGAAAAAGCATACATCAAATATGGATTGGAAGAAGGAGAAAAGATATTTCAATAATGACGGTGAGTTATATACACTTGAGTATGACCCAAAAATAGCTTGGAGTTGGGTTCATCTTAATTCAGACGACTATGCCTATATTGGTTGGGGTATTTGTTTTCCAGATGAATTGGACGAATGGGGATGGAGAGAAGTATGTTCTACATTACCAACGGTTCCATTTGTGCATATTGGCCTTTTTTCTGCAAGTCAAGATTTTGTTGATCGTTATAAAGAAAACGCGAACAAACGTCCTGATGGATGGTGCTGGAATGATAAAATAGATGAATGGGAGGATGATATTTTAATTGGGATGCGCTTTGTACCTTTGGATAAGTTTGTTTCCTTTGAAAAGGACGCAACTACAGAAATATTTAATTTTCTTGATTCAGGTTTCAAGGAAATTTCAGCGTTGGTGAGTAAAATTGTCTAGCAAAATCGGCACCCTTCATATTCACGCAAAAGTAGTGAACAGTTGTTTCGGGAATGGAACGTAGTGAATTTCCCGAAACCCACAACAATCCGTTTCGGGAAATCCGTTTCACTCCATTCCCGAAACAACCGTCAATTATTTCATGCACACTCCTAAAAACTTAAGTATTATTTGTTTTGGAATCCAAAAACAGCACCCTTCATATTCCCACAAAAGTGAACAGCCAGCCTTAGAACATTTGAGGAAAAAACCTGTCAGGTTTGGGCAAGTTTACCCACCCTACATGATTTCAACCATTGAACATCCAAAAAAGGATACTTATATAAATGACAATAGCCCGCAAATACGCAGAATTTGTAATGCGTTTCCGTTGGTTGATTATTGCTATGATTTTGATAGTCACCGTAATGGCGGCTTTACAAATCAAAAACCTCAACATACGCAACGATCCAGATACTTTATTACCGCCCAGCAATCGCTATGTTGCAACCAATCTCTATGTTGAACATAACTTTGGAATGGGTAATCTGATGGTGTTTGGTTTAAAGGTGAATGAAGGTGATATTTATCAACCTTGGTTCATCAACACCATCCAAAAATTACACCGCGAATTAGAAGAACTACCCACCGCCAATAAAGCCAATTTCATTAGTCTTGCAGCCAAAAAAGTCAAATATATGGGAGCTGATGAAAATGGATTAGTGTTTAAGCGGCTCATTCCAACGGAAGGCATTGACATTACAAATTCGGCCCTCACTCACCAACAATTATCTTTTCTCAAAGATGGCTTAGAAAATAATCCGGTGATGGCACCGATGCTGCTCTATCGGGAAGATGCTCAAGGGCAATCCTGTGTGTATGGACAAGCTGATTGTATTACCAAAGCTACTTTTATCATTGGCGACTATAGTGATGATGTTAAAGCAATTTATCTGCCTTGGATAAGACAAGTGCGTGCTATCATGGAACGCTATGCGGAAGATGAACGAATTGAATTGTTAGTTGCCGGAGAACCTTACTTTTTAGCGTGGATGCTCCAAGACTTGCTCAATAAATGGTGGCTATTTGCCATTTCATTTGGCATTGTATTGCTGGTATTGTGGCTAGAATTTCGAGCTTGGCGTGGGGCAGTATTTCCGCTGTTGGGAGTCGGAGCCACCATTATAATTACCTTGGGTATCATGGGATTCACCCAATTCAAATTAACCACCATGATGGTTTTAACGCCCATGCTGTTACTAGCTATCGGTATTGGGCATTCTGTGCAAATCATGCGCCGTTTTGTTCAAGAACATGAAGGGTGTGGAGATGTTCACCAAGCCGCCCTAACTGCAATTGAACACACGATAACCCCGGCTACTTTATCTATCATCACGGATATGGTCGGATTTGCAACTTTGTCTTTAGTGGATATTTCCTTTTACAAAGCGTATGCTTATTTTGGTATGTTCGGTATGCTAACTTTGTTACTGACAGCAACGACTTTGATTCCTTTGCTGATGGTTACTTTTCCCCCGAAACAGATTGCTAGTGGCAAACGGCGTTGGGAAGTTAAGGTTGGTGAGAAAATCTTGCTTTTGTTGAATGGCCCCGGTAAATGGCTACCTATTGCGATGGTGATTGGAATTATTGGCCTCTCGATCCACTATACTAAAATCACCCAGTCCACTCTCGAAAATCCAATGCCGGGAGTAGAAACTGCTATCAACTACTCGCGGGCTGCTTTTAAGGAAAGTTCTGTTACTATTGAACACCTTAATCGTTTAGGTGAAATCATGCCCGGGGTTATTTCGGTCAATATTCCAATTCGAGGTAAAACCCTTCTCAAACCGGAATGTGATATGGAAGACTTTGAAAATGAGTCTTGTCATGATCCAGATGAACAGGGAGCGCAAGGCATTTTTAACAATGCTGACGTGTTAGGCGATATAGCAAAAATGGAAGAGTGGATGCGAGCGCACCCGTATATTGGATTCACTGGTTCTTATGCTCAATACATCAAACTCGTTAATATGTTATTGGCAGTTGAACCCGGCGAATCAACCAACATGCGTGATTTTCATGTTCCCACGCAAGCTCACCTTTTATCTCTTGATCCAGACGATGAGCGTGATTCCAATGAAATTGTTCAACTTTACAATGGCTTATTGGAAGTGATGACCAGTGAAGGGGATATGAATTCTTTTGTTGCCCCCGATTGGCATTCTGGTGTGATCATGGGCTTCGTCAACACGATGGATCCGGTTAAAACCCATCAAACAGTAGTAGACATCCAAACCTATATTGAAGCACATAAAAATGATGCCGGATTTAGCCAAGTCAATTTTGGGTTTAGAAACGCAGATGAATCAGGAGACAATAACGCATTGGCGGTGGACGGTGCCAACTATATTGAACCCGGTTTAGGTGGTTTTTTAGGAGCGACAGAAGCGACTCGTGAAGTAGCCGAGCAAGAATGGCTCAAAAGTCCCTTACTCACCGCCACCGCAATATTTTTAATTGCTGCGCTCATTTTTCGTTCTCTATTAGTTTCGGGCATTTTGCTGAGTATATTATTGATCACTTTATTTGCTCAATACGGTTTAGGAGGATATTTTACTTCGGTGCAAAACTGGTCGGGTAATTTACATTTTGCCACCCTTGTTTCTTTAAGTATTGCAATGGGACTCGGCGTTGATTATGGTATTTATATGATTTCCCGCCTTCGTGAAGAAATGCAGGCAACTGGCAAACAATGGACTCAAGCATTACGGAACACTTTAAGTAACACTGGTTCTGCTATCATTGTTTCAGTGCTAGTACTTTTGGGAAGTTTCATTCCTTTGGTAGGTACTGAACTTGCGAATACATGGGCATTGGGTATTTACATTGGCGAAGCTTTGATTATTGACATGTTGACTGCGCTTATGCTTTTACCTCTATTGGTTTATTGGCTGAAACCAAAATATGTTTTTGAGGACGGAGATTGGCTGGCGTAAGATGTCAGGATTGCCGCATGGGCAAAGCCACCAAACTTATCTGAAAAACTATTATAAAATACAATCCTTGTAGTTATTGCCCTGAGCCTTATTGATACAACCACACCCGCAACAAAGAAAATAACTTATCCGCTTCAATCGGTTTAGGTAGATAATCACTAGCCCCAGCTTCAATACATTTAGCTTTGTCACCCTTCATAGCTTTTGCGGTCAAAGCGATAATGGGCAATTTGCGGAACTGTGGTTTAGAACGAATTTTTTGGATAGCTTCATATCCATCCATTTTTGGCATCATAATATCCATAAGTACCACCGCAACATCGGGGTGTTGATTTAACTTGTCTAGTGCCTCTTCACCATCACTGGCAACGACAACTTCCATGTCTTTTCCTTCAAGAGTGACACCCAAAGCAAAGACATTACGCATATCGTCGTCTACTATCAATGCGAGTTTACCATTTAAAATTGTTTCTTTATCATGGACTTTATGCAAGATTTGTTGTTGCTCTTTGGACAATTTAGCTTCTACTTGATGGAGAAACAATGTTGTTTCATCTAACAGGCGTTCCAATGAATGGACTGGCTTAACAATGAGGTTATCAGCACATTTTTGTAATATTGCTTCCTCTTTATCAGTTAGATCGCGTTCAGCGTAAGCGATTACCGGAATATGGTGAAATTTAGGCTCTTTGTGGAGTTTTTCAAGCAGTTGAATGCCAGTGTTTTGTTCCACACTAATATCTACAATTATACAGTCATCTTCTTGGGTTTGTAGATGTTGCCATGCCTCAGCACAAGTCATAACTATGGTTGGCTGAATATTGCTACTTTTGGTCAAGTTCACAATGGCTTGTTGATGTTGAGGACTATCTACTACCACCAACAAATTTTTCACGATTTTGCTGATGAAATCTTCTATGTTTTTGAACACTTCAGCCAATCCTTCCGTACTCACTGGTTTAAGACAATAACCTATTGCTCCCATTTTCCGAGCATCTTGGCTGGCATCAGCACCAGAAACAAAATGGACTGGAATATGGCGGATGTCAGGGTTATCTTTAAGTCTTTCCATGACAGTCCAACCATCTATTTGTGGTAAACCAACATCTAAAATAATCGCGCTAGGCTGGTATTTCTCTGCCAATTGCAAACCGTTTTCGCCAGTTTCGGCTAACAAACATTTGAAATTTTTTTGTTGTTGGGCCAGTTCAGCAATAATTTTAGCAAAATTGCGATCATCTTCGATAATTAAAATGGATTTATCTCCGGGCTGTAAGTTATCTCGATCATCCACTAAGGTTTTTTGCGAACTGCTGATAGTTGGAGTGGGAGCCGAACTAGTTGTCGGTAAAACCGCAAGCTGAGGTTGACTTGGTAGTTCAAGTTTGCCAGTTGTTTGTTTAGCATTTGTTGCATGTTTTAGTGGAATATACAAGCTAAAAGTACTGCCTTGACCTTCACCACCGCTGTGTAATTGGATTTCACCACCGATTAGCTGGATAAGTTGGCGCGAAATGGATAAACCTAACCCGGTACCACCATAGCGGCGACTGGTAGTACCATCAACTTGTTGGAAAGCTTCAAAAATGACTTTTTGCTTGTTGGTGGGTATACCAATACCAGTGTCGGTAACGCTAATGGCAATCGTTTTTAATGGATTAAGTTTGCTTCGCGATAAATCTACCCCAGTAGCTACCCGCTGAATGTTCAAAGTAACGCTGCCTTCGTGGGTAAATTTAAAAGCATTAGATAACAAATTGGTAATAATCTGTTGCAAACGTTGCTCATCAGTGTACAGACTCGTTGGCAAATCGTCTGCTAAATTAAGCGTAAATTGCAGATTTTTTTTGGCGGCAACCGGGCGAAATTTCTGTTCAATTGAAGTTACTAAATCAGTTAGGGCAAATTCTTCTGGATTGATTTCAATTTTGCCGGCTTCGACTTTGGATAAATCAAGAATATCGTTAATTATCCTCAGTAATTCATTTCCAGATGAATGAATTGTGTTGGCATATTCTACCTGTTGTTTACTAAGATTGCCATCTTTGTTGGTAGTTAGTAATTGAGCCAGAATTAACATACTATTCAATGGAGTACGCAATTCATGAGACATGTTAGCCAAAAATTCAGATTTATACTTACTGGCAACTTCCAATTCATCAGCCTTGATTTGAATAGCAAGCTTGGTTTTTTCCAGTTCAATATTTTTAGATTGAATATCCTTTTGTTGCCGTTCTAAATCATGTCCACGAACTTCTAATTCTTTATTGCGTTGGTGGAGTTCCTCTTGTTGAGATTGTAACTCTTCTGATTGGGATTGCAACTCTTCAGTTTGGCTTTGGAGTTCTTCATTAGTTTGTTGCAATTCTGCTTGGTTGGTTTGGAGTTCCTCAGCTTGAGTTTGGCTTTGTTCTAGCAAACTTTGCATTTTGGTGCGCGACTCAGCTGTATTGATCGCAATAGCTATCATTGGCAAAGTTTGGTTTAGAAATTCAAGTTGTATGTCTGTAAATGGATTGAAAGAAGCCAATTCAACTACACCTTTCAAGCTATTTTCATAGAGAAATGGGGCAACTAAAATAGCCCGAGGGGCGGTTTCTCCCAAACCCGACTGAATGGAAATATAATCATCTGGAGCTTTGCTAGTAACAAATAGTTTGCGCTCTAAAGCTGCCTGCCCTACGATGCTTTCCCCAATTTTAAATTCATATACGGAATTTTTACGCCAGACATAAGCATGGCTAGCCAGCATTTTTAAATAGCTCTGGTATTTTTCATCTTCTTTAGACTCTTTAAGTATATAAAAAGCTCCAACTTGGGCATCCAAATAAGGGGTCAAAAAATTAATAACTTTTTCTGCCAATTGGATTATATCCTGTTCCCCACTCATTTGTTCATTAAGTTGGGTTTGCCCGGTTTTGAGCCAATCTTGGGTTTCGCGATCACTAGTCATCCTTTGCAGATTTTTTACCATTGCTTGGATTGCCGCATAAATTCCAGTGGCCTTTTTAACACTAGTATCAAAGTGAATATCTAAATTACCGCTCGCTACTTGATTGGTAATGCGAGCAATTTCGGCTGGTTCCCCCCCAACTTGACGCATAATTTCCCGGCTAATGTAATAAACCGCAAAAGTGGCTAAAATTATTCCCAATAAATTAGTAACGACAATAGACCACCAACTAACATTTGCGTGTATTTCCATGTGTTCAGCATCAGCCGCCATTTTAGTATGGAGCATTTCTTCAGCAACATCGGCGACATTGATAAATTTATCAAATAATTTATCAAATTTCTCATCTAAGCTTTGATCCTCAAATTCTTTTTTGCCAAAATTATTGTCAAAACGCAAGTGAGCAAGCTTGATAAATTCAGCTATATCTTGTTTGACCGAAATAATTTGTTCTTCTATAGCGGGGTCGTCAACCGGATAAAAAGTACCCTCAGCATTTTTACCACCTTTAAGAATGGCATTGGCATACCAAAGACTCTCATCCAACAATTGCCAAACCTTTTTTATCACTTCCTTGCCTTCCGTTCCGGTAATTATTTCTTCAAACCAAAGATGGGCAGTCGTAGCAGTTAATTTAATTTCCATTACCGCATCAGCAAGGGGCGCGTTTTTAATACCAATTTCCACACTTTCTTGGTATAATCCTCTTATTCCTACGATGCTGAAACTTCCAGCAATTAGCATCATAGCTAAAATAGATAGAAATGCGATTAACAATTTAGTTTTGATTTTCATTGATAGGTTAATCCGTTTATTTGGTTAGGAAAATCGGGGCAACCATAAAGGATTGCCAATTTTATCTGGTTCCCACACGCCAGTACACTACCATTAAGTTAAGGAATTTTATTGGAATCCAAACCTTCAGATTTGGATTATTCGGCTTAAATATCAAACACTTCCAAATCTAAAGGTTTGGACTCCAATGCTTAACTTAATGGCATTGACACGCCAGTACTCATCGTTATACATAAGTCAAAATGTAGGGTGGGCAAGGTTTTTTTGCCCAACTTAAATGGTGGGCGAAAAAAAAGACTTTGCCCACCCTACAAAAACCATTTTAAATAAAATATTTAAACCGGTCATGTCTGTTATTTCGGCAGTTTCAAAACCATCCATCCCCGGCATTTGGACATCAAGAATTATGAGATTAATTGGTTCTTGCAAAGCTATTTTTAAGGCATCCTCTCCGGAATCCGCTTCAATAATTTTTGCTTCAATATGCTCATTGAGCAAAGTACGAAGCGTGAATAAATTATTCTTGTTATCATCAACAATCAGAATATAAAATATATTCATAGACTTACCTCATTAAACAAAAATCAGCATCCATTCAAATAGGGCGAACACTTTCGTTCGCCCCTACAGATAAATAATTTCAAAGGCAAACTTTATCAAGTTGGGCTGAAAACGTTTGTTCATCATAAGGGTGCATTCCCATTTTCAAAGTGGTTAATTGAGTACAACGAATTTAGAAATAAACGAATTGAAACCCCTCGCCTCGTGTGCATTTTTTCACCACAATTTGGCACATGGAGGCTCAGCTCAAGTCAGAAGCCCAATTCGTTTATTTCTAAATTCGCTGTACTTAAACTTTAACCATTGCAGATTCAAAGGCATTTTTTGGGTACTTTTTAAAAATATCATTCATAATTTCTAATATATTTTTTTCCTGCCAACTTGCCAAAAATTCTTTTATTATGGTAGATTTAATGCCCCCAGTTGCAAACCCCATTCAGCCTAAAATTTATAACTGAGCAATGTCAGAAACACTATTTATTGCTGATTTACATCTTGATCCAAAACAGCCTCTTTCCCTAGCCGGTTGTTTGGAGTTTTTAGCGAGTCGCGCCCAAAATGCTGATGCCTTATATATATTAGGAGATTTATTTGAAGTTTGGCTTGGTGACGATGAAGACGAGCCGGCTTATCAACCGGTATTGATGGCGTTACATGATTTGAATATCAGTGGTATCCCGGTATTTGTTATGCGTGGCAACCGGGATTTTTTGTTAGGTGCCGGTTTCGCCGAAATCAGCGGTTGTCAACTCATTGACGATCATCATGTAATTGATTTATATGGTACGCCTACATTATTAATGCACGGTGATACCTTGTGTACACTGGATATTGACTATCAAGCATTTCGGCAACAAGTACGTAATCCACAATGGCAACGGCAATTTCTCGCCCAGCCATTACCACAGCGGCGCATACTCGCCCAACAAGCACGTACATATAGCCAAGCGAAAATTAAAACCACGGCGGCGGCTATTATGGACGTAACCCCAGAAGCAGTTATTTCAATCCTTGAAAAATATAATGTTTACCACTTAATTCATGGACATACGCATCGCCCGGCGGAACACCAACTGCAAGTCAATGGAAAAATGGCTTACCGTCGAGTGGTTGGGGATTGGCACAGCAATAGCGCGGTGATACATAGTTGTACCGCAAGTGGATGTCAACTAGTTGATTTAGTTTTTTGATTTAAGAAATCCGATTTTTTCAAAAAATCGGATTTCTTAAACTTGGTTTTATTTATTATTTGAATAGTGGGATAGGTTAATGTTCAATTTGGGCTTGATGGGCAACAATTTGCATGCTCACTGAACGATAGAGCCACAGTGCTTGATAAAAATTGTAACCCAACAACAAAAACGAACATCCCGCAACTACCCCAGCCGCATAAATTAAACTAGGTAACCAAAATGTACCGATGGTAAATCCAAGCGCAATGATGTATACCCAAAACTGCCGACGGGCTAGTTTATCCTCAATAATTTGCTTCATATTCGGGGTTTTTAGCATTTGGATGGTTTTCAAAACGTTCAATTGTTGGTTTTGGAGATGAAGCCAGATTATGAATGGGATAATTTTGTACAACATCCCTTGGATAACACATAGCACAAAACCGCCCATGAATAATATTCCCAATAATACCGGAAAAAATGGCTCGGTTGCCAAATCAGTCCATAGTGTGCCCACTAACCATAAACCAATACTCAAGAGTAATCCCACCATGCCCACTCGCCAATAATTGAGAGTTACATCTGGTAATTTTCGCAATCGATGTGCCTGCAAATAGAATGTTGTCACCGCAAACCCACTTAATCCTAGTCCGATAAAACCCACCAATGATAATTGTACAATCTCCGGGAGTTTGTTGAGACGTGCTAAGACATAAACCGGGCTCCAGATTAATAAACCTATAAATATTAATGGAATAAGCCAGCGTGTTAGAGAAGGTGGAAACTGGGGTGTAATTTGAAACATGGGTACCACTTGATAAGCAATACCTATAACTAATAATCCTACCCAACCAATTAAACCCCAAGTTAGATGTAAATCGGTTAACACAGTTGGTGATGGCAATGCTACCCCAAAGCCAAATAACATCCCAAGCCCAATACCCAATACTGCTGTTATTGCCAACGCTCCCAATGCTAAACGCATAGCAGTGATGATGGGAGTGCGTGCTTTAACTATAAATAAACAATATGCCACGATCCCAATAAAACCGCTAAAAGCTAATCCTAATAATATTACCGCACTTTGCATCAACAACGCCGAGCCAGTAATAAAGCCGGCAACTAAACTCAAAGTTCCCAGACTAAGTAGAATATGCAAAACGCTACTAAATCCAATAGGATGCGGAATGGATGAGCCGGCAAGCACTGGCAATAATTGCAACAGAGCCCCAAACATCACCATTGTAATAAAGCCAAGTGTCACTAGATGCGTCAGGGCAAGAGTGTCCGGATGCCAACGACTGTTGAAAATTAGTGCCCCATCGTATAGTAATAGTATACTGGCTAGTAAACCAAATAAGGGAGCCGTCAGAAAAAAACGGAGTGGAACCGATAACGGCGGGGTTTGTTCTAAAGCTAGATTGGCGGTATTCATTTGGAATTAAGTATTTTGATATGCGGCTTGTTGCCTACCATATTTGGAACGTAACAAGCGTCGTAATTATAACAATTGGATCGATCCGTTTCGTGTTGCAAACCCCGTCCAGCCAAAAAAATTAATTTCGCCAGAAATTTTTGGCCAAAAATCGGATTTCTTTGACACTTTAAAAAAATTTAATTAACAATAGGTTAGAGATTTAAGCACAAACTTAATGGAGAAGCTCATGCGTCTTTCACGTATGCAAGCAAACTGAGAGGATTTTTGAGGTATTGTATAATAGTATAAGTCTAATCATTTCAAAACTCGGCGAAATTGGAAAGTTTGAAATGAACGTGGTGATGCTGTCGCTTTTGAACCTAAGCTTTCTTGCCCAGAACGCAAATAGCCTTCACTCCAACCCACAATCAAGAAAAATAAAGGCCCCGTTTGATATGCTAACGAAACCGTGGCAATTGACACAAAAATGAGAACATACAAACTCAGTAAAGTAAAACCTAGCGAACTACCCGGGGGATCAATTACGGGATGCAACATGGAATGGAGAAATAATCGTACCATCATTGTAAAAAAAATGGCTACAAAAAAGCCTAATCCCATTGTCCCATGTTGGAGTAACAACAATAACAAATGGTTGTCAATAGACCATTGACCAGATTCGGGCTGTGGTACATCAAAACGTCCCCATCCCCAAATTGCGTGTTCCATTGCAATATCAAAATAGTTGATCACCAACTGCCAACGATAAGTAACTGTTTGTTGGGATCGTGTTTCGGCAAGAGAAGGGTCTATTGAGGCATAACTTATAAACCATGATATTATTGGAATACCAACAGTAACAGAGACTACTACAAGAACCCAAAAAATAAGCCAGCGTCTTTTGGAGAGACCCATTAAAGGTATAAAAGCGGCTACTATTGCACCCAAAATTGGACCACGCGTTAGCGTTACCAAACCACCGGCAAATATCCCTAGACTCAGCAAACGAGCCGTTGATATAGGTAACCAAGGAAATTGACGAAGGTGAGGTGGCCAAGCGTGACTCCATTCTAACCAACGCTGAATCCGATAACCAGCCCATAAGACCATGCCGGCTGTGATTTCGTGTCCATAAGGACCAGCAATTCGCATAATTCCCCAACGCCTTTGGCCGCCGGCACTTACCCAACCTTCACCACCAAAAAAGCGGCCCAGTAGGGATTGCTGAATAGAATAACGTGATTGAATGATGAGTTGATAAATCATCAGCATCGCAACTATGAACAACACTATAACGATACTTTTAGCAAATGCCTCGCGCAGTCCAGCCGGTTCAATTAGACTTTTAGCTAATAGGTATGGAAATATAACCGAAGCGGAAAAGTTAGCCACGAAATTTTGGTAGTGTATTTGTCCACGCGGACTCGGACTATGGAATTCTGAAAAAAGAACCGAAAATGTGTACCCGAATACTAGTAAATCAGTAAATGAAAAACGCCAGCCCGGCAGTCCCCGTATCAACCAAACGGCTGTGATTGTTAAAATAGTTGCAGTACCAAAATTTGGATCTGGAATCCCCAGTATTTTCCAATGGTAATAACTAGGAAAAAACAATAATACCGGCACATAAACAAATATGAAAGCTCGGTGTGGCGATTGCGTCCAAGCAACATACGCAGCCAACATTGCTGGTATTAATATAATAATAGACATAGTGTTTTCAATAAGTAATCAGGTAATCTATAATTATAAAAATAATTTAAAATTTGATATGCCATATAATGTCAAACCGCATATTAATAATCAACACATCAATTACTAATAAAACTAATAAATGCAGAACACATCTTCAACCCCACTCAAACGTTTAGCTTTAAAAGGTTCTGCTTGGGTCATGTTCGGTATCGGTACGGGACAAGTACTGCGGTTCGTGGGAAATCTCATTTTGACTAGATTATTATCTCCACAAGCCTTTGGTATTATGGGCATTGTTAATGCATTGCTCATGGGTTTGGGGATGTTCTCCGATGTTGGCCTCAGACCCAGCATTGTTCAAAATAAACGTGGTGAAGAACCAACATTTTTACGTACCGCTTGGACCATTCAGGTAATTCGCGGAATAGTACTTACATTGTTAGCAGCAGCTTTGGCTTGGCCCATAGCTTTCCTATATAACAAACCAAGTCTAGTCCTGATAATTATGGTGGCCTCACTTACCTCTATAATAGCTGGTTTTCGCTCAACTTGGTTGTTAGTTTACTCACGTCGGATGACCTTAGCCCCGCTAACCATATTAGGATTGATATCTTATCTGTTTAATATGACTGCAATGATCTTATGTGCATGGTATTTCCATTCCGTTTGGGCACTCGTCTTAGGTGCTTTTGTTGGCAGTATTGTGACACTTATTGCCAGCCATACAATATTGTCAGGCGTTCAAATGCGATTCCAATGGGAACCTTCGGCGGTTACTGAACTCATCCGATTTGGTCGGTGGATATTCATTAACACCGCAATGGGTTTCTTGGTTGCCCGCCTTGATGTTTTCATTTTTGGCAGTTTTGCGGGTGTGGGTATGCTCGGCCTTTATATACTAGCCAAAAATCTGTCAGATTTAGTAATGCAAGTATTGAAATCACTAACCTCCAATATACTTTTCCCGGTCTATTCTCGACTCGCTGAACGAAACATTAAAATTTTACGCAATAAAATGTTCAAGGCAAGAATTGTGCTATTGGCGGTGTTTCTGCCACCACTTTGGATACTAATTTTATGGGGGGATAATCTGATTGCTCTTCTCTATGATGATCGCTATATTGAAGCCGGTTGGATGCTGCAAATCTTAGCGGCGGGTGCCACAGCGACCACCATTCGTATCACGATAGGCCCCATATTTTTAGCACTGGGAGATTCATTTAGGAAAATGCTTGATACGGCAATTCGCCTCAGTTTGCAGATTGTGAGTATGACTGTTGGAGCTTATTTTTGGGGTATATCGGGCTTTTTTATAGGTTTGGCACTGACTGATTTACTCAGTTACCCAACATTAATCTACCTCACTCGCCCTTATGGTGTGTGGTTACCTTTATTAGACACACTCGCGTTTGGGACTTCCTTTTTTGTGATTTGGATAGCGTTCTGGCTGAGTTAATTTATTCTTATGGCTTTTAAAAAATTTGTACTCCTGCTGCAAAGGTTATTGCAACAAGAGTTAAACATTGACGTTGATGATTAATTGACGTTGATGATTACTTAGACCAACTAGATAAATCGCAATGTAGAAACTCAGCCAATTTTTGGTTTGGCTCCCGAAACCGTTCTAATAACTTATGATATGTTTTTGGACACATCGGCTTCGGTATGTATTGTTGTTTGAGCGATTTCTCATAATACGGTAATTTCCTCAATCCCTTATAAACACTATCTCGCACACTTTGTGGTAATAAAGCCGCAATTCGAGCCATGCCCGGAATTGAACGCAAAGGTGCAGTCATTTGTGACCTAAGAAAACCCCCGATATGCCTACTACCCACGTTTGCTGCAATTAAACCATCTTGGATAAAATCAAACCCTTCATCAACATTAATGAAGCGACAAATCTTACGCATCGTATCTGTTGGCTTTTGAGCTAAATCATCCATAAAAAGAAATAGAAATGACTCACGCGGGAAAAATCGAAGGTATTGTTCAATCTGTTTCATATAATCGCTAACATCTAGAACATAACTGTCTCGTTTAATATTTTCTTCAAAGGTTTCAACTACTTTTAGTTGATGTCCCATGACTTGATGGTATTTAATATTTTGTACATACTGAGAATAGGCGCGTTTGATTGGATGCCGCATGATATAAATAAGTTTAACCTGAGGAAGTACCTGTGCAATACGTGCGGCCGATTCCGGAAACTTTGGCCAGTTAGTGTATTTCCCGGATGCTTCCCCACAAACTTGGTGTGGTTTAGCTCCACTAAAAAGTGAAGCATACCAATCTATTCCCTTGGCATAGTTTTCGTCATTCCTAGAGGCAAAAAACTCAGGCTCTTTGGGGTTACTCATAAAAACCTGCGGGTGCCGACACAAATATTGGTATAGGGTAGAAGTACCACATTTAGCAACTCCGATAATGATAAAATCAGGTAAACGCATAATTCTCCTAAACAAATTAGTATATATGACCAGATGCTGGGCAAGCCAAAAACCGAGGCAACCAATGGCAAGCCCGATTGGTTGCCAGTTCGGTTCCGGCAAAACACCTGAAAATTTATGCTTACTTATATCTTCTCTTCAATCAGATGTTATCATAACATTTATACTCTCACGATTGTAAACCATCGTACCGTCCTTTCTTAGACGATATCCAAAGAAAAATCTTAGTAAGCCCGGCGGTATACCATTGACGAGACCAGAATAAGTCCGGGGCCGTTCACAACCTAAGAGGACAGTTTCAAGTTCATTATCCCGGAAAGCACTCAAAGTTACCGGAAAGATTTGCACCCGCCGCTCTGGCATCAAGACAATGTTTCGTTTAAATCGTTTATGACTTTTATCGTCACTGTGGAAGACTAGATCAGTTTCCTGATATGCCACTAAATTGGCTATACTTTTATCCCACGGGAGAATAGAGCCATCTTTGTTAAACATGAAAAATGATTCTTCCTCGACCAAGTCAGGTTTATA
>Ga0233404_10000133_pt1 | contig 18131 bp, 9 predicted proteins | sample Na_oxic_2_MG_FD_179861 | JGI IMG/M metagenome (GOLD analysis project Ga0233404, IMG submission 179861) | Seawater microbial communities from Saanich Inlet, British Columbia, Canada - Na_oxic_2_MG | ecosystem: Environmental > Aquatic > Marine > Inlet | place: Canada: British Columbia | collected...
GTGGATTTTAAAATCAAAGTACTCGGTTATAGCATTCAGTCAGCGAGCGTAGGGTGCGTCACGCCCCATTAATTGCCATTCTTGCCGTTTAGAAACGAGAGAAAAGACGTTGCCCACCCTACTTGGCGATTTCTAGGAAAAAGTGAACCATTTCATCCAAGACATATTAGTCATTCTCGGCAAACTTAGGAATGGAATAATTACCGCCAAATGCTTTAAAGAGGCGGTTAATTCCTTCATAATCTGAGGCGTAAATGTCCGCCCGGGCGTTGATATAGGTTAGCACCTCTTTTGTGAAACCTCCAGTAGAAACCAGCCATAGGTGGATATTCGGGATAGTGGTGTTTTCTTCCTCATGCGTCTTAATCAACACTTGTGCGGCACTCTCCAGCTTTTTGACTTGTTTAAGGTCCATAGTGGTTTTAGTATATTTACATTCACAAAGCCAGACTTTATTGCGCCTTTCTTCTTTGCCAAACACATCAATTTGATAAGAGGGAGTTTTGGAGCCTTTCACACTCATGGTTTTCACAAATTGGAATAATGGTACCTCAACCTCACCGGTTTGACCAAACCAAGAGCCCGGCAAATGTTCATGGTTAAACTTCATCATGGACACTTCTACCACCATTTCTAGGAATTTACCTTTCAGAGTATTTGTCAGATTTTGTTGACTCAAATCAATTTTGTCAACCCCTTCCAGATCTTGTTCATACACAAACTTAATAAACCGCATCAGACAGATATCATTAAAGGTATAAATTTTTTCGGCAGTTCTATACACCAAATCAGCCTGATACAGTCGTTCAATCTTATCCTCGACAGCGGGTTTGGGAACTTTGAGTCTTTTGGCAATGGCCTTAATGTCTACCGGTTGATTGTTGTATTGGGTGAAATAATAGATGATTTTTTTACCCAACTCTAAATCATCATCGGCATTGAGATATTTTCGGTTGTCTCTAAAATGAGTCAGCCAGAAACCATAGATTTTACCGTTTTCAATCTCATAACGAATGACCCGATCAATAGCTTTTTCATCCTCAAAGCTTTTGCTTTCACACTTAGAGGTTGCTAGGCAATATAAATAATAAGGGTGTCCTCCCACTTGAGCACCTACTCTATGCACAGAACGGTTTAAGTATTTGATTTTTAATGATTTTAAAATTGGAGGTTAAATCCAATAATTCCTTTAAAATCAATGAATTATATAAATTCTCAGCCACTTGTGTGCATAGAGTAGCTTGAGCACTGGCATAGAGGGCAAGTTCCGGTGTAGTGGCCTTGTCATGGGCATAATATTTCAGGGTATTGAGTAAAAGTGTGGCCCCATCTGGAATAGACAGGGGTTTTATATATATGAAATCAAAGCGCCCGCCCAAAGGGCCACCCATGACCGTTCTGAAAATGAGCGTCACCGCAGAGCCGGAGACCAACATGGGTGCTTTGCGGCTCTGAGCCTGTCGGTCAAAAGTGGCTGGGAGATTTATGGCACCCGGACCATTCAGGCGGCCTTTAGAATCCATGTCTGCAAAAAGTTCTTGTGACATGTTGTAGATATAGAATTTCATATCTTGAAATTCATCAATAATCACGGCCACCTAGTACCAGAGTGTGAACCCAGTTGTTCTGGCACACGAATAAAGGCATCCCAATGAACCAGTGCCTCTTCATCACCGTGGCGATTATTGCGCTTCAAAAACCGTTGGATGTAGTCCTGCGCCATGATACTGGCTTTATGAGTTGTTTGATAGGTTAATAACTCTTCTAACTCTATATATTTTTATAAAATCAATGAATGACTTGTAGGGTGGATACGCTATCGCTTTATCCACCCTACATGCTACCCTTTTTTCAATAAATTCCATCGGTTCATCGCTACACAGACAATTGTATTCGGAGCAAAACCGATTTTGGAAACCTCTTCGGTTTTCCAAAAAGGGCGAACACGTAGGTTCGCCACTACATGAAAATCAAATCACATTATCCCCAAACGCAATGTCTCCCCACCGTTATAGATAACATCTCCATTCTTTAACCGATAGCCAACATAAAAGAGATAATAACCGGAACGGTCATTTTTAAATCGGCCTTCAAACAAAGGATTATAGTGCATTATCGGCGCAAGTGTGACATTGGTAATTAAGCTTTCCAATATAATCCGTCGTTTATCCCACATCCCCCACAATGGTCTTTCTGATTCCGCATCTCGCTCTCCCAATTCATAGCGCAGGGCATACATTAAAATATCCACATTTTCCCCTATATGTTGCGGTTCTACCAAGATGGAGGTTGCTATAGCTACCGGAGTATTCACCACTTGATTAAACGGATTTCCAAATTTCTTGCCATCATGGACTATACTGATAAAGCGAGAGGTGGTTGGGAATAAGCTTTTACTTTCAGCATCAAAACCAAAGCCATTGGCAATTGTTAGCAGAATCGGCGTAACTCCATTGAATACAATTATCCCATTCTCTAAACGATAGCCTATATAAACAGTAAATTCACCCGGTACATGAGCGAGAGGGCCAAGATAAATCGGTATCTCGAATTTCTCAGGGAGTTGCTGATAACGTGAGGCAGGGGGTATTTGCCCAATTTGGTTATCCCATCTTTGCCAGTTTGGCCCAAAGCGAGTGTAATCGATCCTACCATAATCAAGACTGCGTTTTTGTTGGGCAACCATTAGAATATCAGCCGGTTGGCCAACATGTTGGGGTTCCACATTTACAAACGTCGAAACATTCATTTGGTCAAAATATTCAAAGGTGGAATGGTTCCCAGTTTGGCCCTCAAAATTATGAATGAGTGGCTCAAAAATGCTCGTGCTATGAACTTCATTCAAAGTGGGCGTTTTGCGCGAATCTACCCGCATATCAAAACTGGTACTATTTCCCACCCAGAAGTGGATTGGCTCGGCTCCATTATAGATGATTGTACCATCTTCTAAACGATAACCTACATAAGCCGCATATTCCCCCGGCCAAGGACTCAAATTACCTTCATAAACGAAAATCTCAATTTTTTCAGGTAATTGTGGATAGTATTGCGCTGAAGGCAAACTACTAATATTTTCATCCCACACTTTCCAAGTTTGCTCATCACGGGTGTATAGTATCCGGTTAGTCAAACTAGAATGTATGCCAACCATAAGAATATCAGCGGCTTGACCAATATGCGCCGGCTCAATAACCACTGGCGAAGAAACTCGGATAGTTTGCGCCTCTTTATGAGTCAAGCGCCGATGATTGGGTAACCGTTCTTCACGGATACTCAATTTGCTTGCAAAGCAGGCTTGGGTGTCTAGAGAGTTATTTTCTCCATCAATACCTACAGCATTCACCTCACATCGGGTGCCATCCGGCAGACTGGGATTAGTCGCTAAATTAGTTGCTGAATTTGAACCACTTCGCACAACTGTTATGGTAACTGTGGTTTTTTGCGGTGGCGTAGAGTCGTCATTTACAACAATCTTGGTTTTACCGACGCTAACTCCGGTTAAAGTAAATTGGGCAGTACCGGTATCACCAAGCGGAGTCCAATCATTTAATAATACATAAGTTGGATCCGGTATCTCGCTGAGAGTGAGTTCACCTTGCCCACCGGCTACCGTTAAATCCAAAGTTTGCCCTACTTCGATAGTGGTTTGAATCGCTTTGATTCTAAAGTTAGAATTTTGTCCAATTCCAAGAGTTGAGCCATCAATGACAGTAATGTAGATAGTCACCGTCTGCAATGGTACTGCACTATCACTAATTACCATCTTAGTTTCACCAACCTTTAAACCGGTTAAAGTAACTTCGCCGGCTCCCACATTCAATGGTTTCCAACTATCTAACGACACAAAGGTATTATTGGGTATTTCCTTAATTAATAATTCCCCTTTACCATCGGCAAGAATTATATTTTCAGTTTCCCCAACTTTGATAGTAGTCGTCAGCGACTTGATTTTGAGATCGGAGCCTTGCTGATATGGCTGACAGTTTGGACAACAAACCTGACACGTCGGCAAGCTATAACACGAATTGGTGGTAGTTGTTGGCGACACTGCTTCATTATCAACAATCGTTAACAGAGCATCCGGGGTAACAATAGTTGCACCGCCAGTTGGGTTAGATAATTTGAGATTGACTGTCTCATCACCTTCCGAAATAGAATCATCTTGGATCGGAATTTGGAAACTTTTAGTACTACAATCACCGTCTTCCCAAACCAGCGTGCCTTGCTTTGGAAGATAATCAGTATATTGAAGAGCTGTGCCATTTTGGGTCGTGTAATTGACACTGACACGGCCTTGACAATTACCAATACGCTGTGCGCTTACCGTAGTAGCATTACCAAATTCATCCGCAGAATAACTAGTCGATACCCATTGGATGCGATCCGAACTGGTTGATTGAATGGAGTAGTTGATTTTGCCATCACCGGCAACGCCACTATCATCAGAACCACCATCGTTTAGAGCAAAAGTATCAGTCGCTTGGCCGTTATAATAAGTTGTGACATTAGTTTGCTCACACAATAATTCCATCTCCAGTGGAGGCCGTTCCGAAGCTCCACCACTCAAGGGCCAATTTGGATCGCTAAGTTTGACGTTATTGATGGGACAATCATTATTTGTTACCACGGTGACACATTCGCCACTGGCAGCCGGCCAAGAAGCCACGTTACTTTGGAGACTGTCAAGAATGCCATCACGATTAGCATCACCATCATTGTGGCAAGTATCTTCAACCCCATTAGCTATTTTGTCATTATCACCATCCGCTGCAAAGTTGGCTTGACAGCGTTTGGCGGCATTCATTGTCACCGTGGTTGTTGGATTAGTTCCACTACAATCACCAGTCCACTCCGTAAAAACCGAACCCGGTTCGGGGGTTGCGGTTAACTCTATTTCCGAACCGCTGGCGTATTCTTCGGCACAATCAACCCCACAATCAATGCCAGTTGGTTGGCTCGCAACGGTGCCAGGGCCACTTCTCGCTACGGATAAGTTAAACTCTGGAGCACTGGTTTCTATGAAAACGGCTCGACAAGCCTTATCGGAATCCATAGTTACATTACCCTCACCATTACAATGACCACGCCAACCTTCAAATTCCCAACCGCTATCTGGTTTGGGAATAAGGTTTACCTCAGTACCAGTTTCGTAGCCTTGGTCACAGGGATCACTCTCATGGTCACAATCCCCTTTAACACTGCTAACTTTGCCATTTCCAGTAATTGCAATATTTAAATTTACTGAAGATGGTTCTTCCTTAGTTGGCTCCTCTTCAGTTGGCCCCTCTTCAGTTATGGGTAGTTTGATGGTAACGGTTGCCTTATCACACTGGGCTGGTATTCCCTTATCACAGACTTTGTAGGTAAAAATGTCCATGCCGGTTGCATCAGCATCCGGCGTATAAGTCACAGTGTTGTCAGGGTTAATATTCACGCGCCCCTTAGTTGGTTGTGCCAGAATAGTCACACTATCGGGATCAAGATTACCATCAGGATCACTATCGTTATTTAAAATAGGAATAGTGACTGGTGTATTTGTATCAGTTTCAGCACTATCATCATTGGCGGTAGGCGGAGCATTGGGTGGTGCCGTAACTGGAATCGTAAGCAAGGCTGGATCGCTTTTCGCCCCAAGGTTATCGGTAGCGGTATACGTAAAACTAGCATCACCAACAAAACTTGGTTCTGGTTTAAAGAAGAGATTAGCAACATCAGTTGGACTCAATTTTTGCCCGGCAGTAACCGGTACGCCACCAGCGGCTGGATCCCCTAAATATAATATTCCCTGTTCGGTTGGTGGCAAGGTATTAATATTCATTGAAACCACGGTGCCATCTTGATCCGTCGCTGACAATGGCGGCAATTGCACCGTAGTATTATTAAGAGTACTCGGAGCCACCTTATTATCTGCAACTGGTGGAGGGTTAACTGGAATAGGAACTACCACCGTTACCGTCGCAGTGTCACACAATTCGGGATCGCCATTATCGCAAATTTGGTAGGTAAAAGTATCAGTACCAGCGGTGAAATTTGGATTCGGCGTATAAGTAATCGTACCATCATCGTTGATGGTTACAGTACCATTTTCTGGCGGGCTAAAAATTTCCAAACTACCAACATCAATGTTGCCATCCGGATCACTATCGTTATTTAGCACTGGAATTGTAACCGGCGTGTTAATATCGGTGCTGGTATTTTTGTCACTTGCTACCGGCGGGTGATTAGGCGGTGCAACAACCGGAATAGTTACTAAAGCCGGACTACTTTCCGCTCCAAGATTGTCGGTAGTTGTATAAGTAAAACTGGCATTACCGGTAAAGTCGGGATCAGGTTTAAAAACAAGCTTGGCAATATCATCGGGACTCAATGTTTGTCCAGGAGTTATTGGTACACCACCGGCATCCGGATCACCTAAATATAATACCCCTTGTTCCGGGCTTGGGAGAGTGTCGATAGTATAAGATATTATTGTCCCATCATCAGTCGCAGACAACGGTGGTATTGATACTGTCGTATTATTAAATATGGTTGGTGTCGTTATACTATTAGCCACTGGCGGTGGATTCGGCGATTGTGGCATAGTAATCTCAACCGTAGCAGTATCACACAAAGGTGGCATCCCACTATCACACACTTGGTAAACTAGAGTATCAGTACCAGTCGTGAAATCCGGATTAGGTGTATAGGTTATAGAGCCAAAAGCATCAACAGTTACATCACCTTTGCTTGGTGAACTAACAATAGTAACACTGGTTGGATCAATGTTATCGTCCGGATCACTATCATTATTTAAAACGGGTAATGTGACTGGAGTATTAGATTCAGCGTTAGTACTATCATCATTTGCTACTGGTGGCTTATTGGGTGCAGCAGTAACCGGAATCGTGACTTGAGCAATATTACCGGTAGAACCTTGGTTATCAGTAGAAGAGAAAGAAAAACTCGCATCACCAACATAAGTGGGATTGGGTTTAAAAAATAATTGCTCTATTTGCTCCGGGGTAAGTTCTTGCCCAGCGGTAATTTTAGTACCACCTTTAGCCGGATCGCCTAAATACAATTCCCCCATATCCTCTGTCGGTAATTTCTCAATTTTATAAGATGCCACTGTACCATCTGGATCATTAGCAGCTAAGGAAGGTATCGGTACTGTAGTGTTGTTGGGTGTAGGCGATAGTGTCTGGTTATTCGCTACCGGCGGCTCATTGGCTGGGGTAGGAACTAATACGCTTACTTCCGCCGTATGGCACTGTTGGGGTGTTCCGGTATCACAAACTTCGTAAGTGAAAGTATCGGTACCAATAGTGAAACCGGGATTAGGGGTATAAGTAACCGAACCGTCTGGATTAACGGTGACGGTACCATTTGGCGGCGGATTGGTGATTTTAACGGTACTTGGATCGAGATTACCATCCGGATCGTTGTCATTACCTAAAATATCAATAGTTACCGGGGTTTCTATATCAGTCGTAGCAGAATCATTATTCAAAACCGGTGGTTTATTGGGTGCTTGCTCAACCGGAATGGTGACTGTCGCCGGTGAACTTTCATCACCTTGATCGTCAGTGGAGGTATAAGTAATTTTAACTTCCCCAGTAAAGTCAGGTTTGGGCTTGAAAAACAATTTAGCGGCTTCAGCCGGGGTTAATTTCTGGCCGGGAGTAACCGGTACACCACCATCAGCCGGATCACCTAAATACAAAATTCCCTGATTTTCAGGAGGTAAAGATTTTAGGGTATAAGATTCTACGGTACCATCCGTATCAGTTGCTGACAGAGGCGGTAAGGGCTGGGTTGTATTATTGAGGATTGGAGGAACGGTTTTATCCTCAGCTTGCGGTGGTTGATTAGGTGCAATAACTGGCATACTCACCGTAGCTGGCGGACTTTCCACCCCATTATTATCGGTAGCCGTATAGGTAAAATTCGCATCACCCACAAAACCGGGATTAGGCTTAAAGAAAACATTAGCAGCCTCACCGGGGGTTAATTTTTGGCCGGGAGTAATTGGGATTCCACCATCAGCCGGATCACCAAGGTACAAAACTCCATCCGTGGGAAGAGTTGTAATTGTGTAGGATTCTACGGTGCCATCCGGATCATTGCCAGATAAGGCTGGTATTCGTGCCACCGTATCATTAGGCGTTGGCGGAACCGTTATATCATCCGCTGCCGGGGGCTGGCTTGGAGCCGCAGTCACCGTGATAGTGACAGTAGCAATATTACTTACCCCAGTGTCGTTATCAGTTGCTGTATAATTAAAAGTAGTATCACCAGTAAAGCCAGCATCAGGTTGAAAATAGAGATTACCAATTTGAGCCGGGGTAAGAGATTGTTTATCGGTAACTAAAGTACCCCCAGCGGCTGGATCACCCAAATAAACTAAACCACTACTTTCTGGTGGTAAATTAGTAACTGTGTAAGAAACCACCGTACCATCGGCATCGCTACCTTCAAGTGGTGGTAATTGCACCGTCGTTTCGTTATCGGTAGAAGCAGCTTTATCGACGGCAACCGGTGATACACCATCAACTATAAAGGTATCATCAGCAGTTTCGGTTTTCACATCACCTATGCTACCTTGCGGATTGGTCATGTCATTGGGGCGAGTAATGGTTACTGAGTTAGTAACAGTATCCCCAACACCGGCTTCGATAGTCCCATCAAGAATAAAGGTGGCAGTTGCACCAACTTGTAAATCCACAGTAGTATCAATTGCTTTATCCATAGCATCGCTTATCGCACAACGGTTCTGGATTGCCGGCAGCGGTTTAACCGAATCAGTTACTTTACAAGACCAAATTGGCCCGGAAACAGTTGCTGGTAAACTATCGATAACTTTGATTCCAGCCGCATCATTCGGACCATCATTACGAACTGTAATAACATAATTAATGGGGCCACCGGCAAGAGGCTTACTTGTGGTGTGCATCTTGGTCACGGATAAATCAGCCTTTTTCAATTCAGTACTAAGGCGTAAACGTGGCGGCACAATTAAAGATGTCCAAGTGTCAAGTCCTAAATTATTGCCAAAGTTTCTAGCAAATGTTTGCGAGCCACCGGAACTATCCATACCACCTAAAGCTGAAATAGGATCTGGAGGGCTCTTACCGGATAATCCAGAGTGATTAAAAAAAATCGTGCTATCGTTCACCGTACAAGAAATCGGATGGGTATAATTACAGTTTTCTACCCGTTGTAAAATAAAACCTTTGGGATTATTCTCCACATCGAACAATGGAAAATGAATATTATCCCGGAGAATTACAAGATCGGAACCATAAGGAATAACTTGTGGCGGCACCGGTTCACCATTTCCATCTAAACCATCCCAATTGACAATATTTTCTCCAACCGAAGTACTCCCCATCAATACTCGGTCATTCCCATCCCCATAAATACCATTATTATTGGTATCAATCGTTAACATAAAATCCGTAGCCATGTCAATTGTAAAACTAAAATTACCGGTTAGTGGACTAACACCGGCTTGACCAAGCGTACCTTCTTCACCAACAAATTTATAGTCTTTTACATTAATTTCTTCCACTATTTGAGAACGCAACCAAGTTGTTCCAGAGCCAGGTAAATTTACTTGTGTATTAACTGGTAAATCATTGGCTGGAAAATTGAAAAACATTTTATGGGTGAAATCAGTTGTGGTATCTGGAGATGCGGGATTATGTACAAATGCCTTTTTCTTCTTTATATCCCTAATTGTTACAGACTTATAAATAGGCTCTCCCGAAGCATCCGGTGCATCTTTAAAGCCTTTGTTATTGGCAAAGAAAATAAACCTACATGGCCGCATACCATTCAAATCCATACGGTAGACAAAGCCGATATTACTAAGAAAAAACATGCGGGCATTGATAGGATTAGAAATACTACCCAAATCCATCGGTAAATAATTGGCGTATGCCCGACCTTTTTGTTCGGTTGAAACATCATCCGGGGTTTTGAAAACCGTAATATCCCAAGCGGCAATTGTTTGGTTTTGGCTAATATCGGTAGGAAAAGCATTAGTTGCTTTCAATTTAAGCCCATGTCCTTGAAATTTTCCAAAAAATGGGGGCCAAAAATTTATTTCATAGATACCGGTTTCTGTGGCAATAATTTTACATGGTTCGTATCCACCCGGATGTGGTAAAGGGCCAGCAGATTCTTTGGCAACCGTCTCAATGAAACCTTCACCGGTATCTCGCTTAACATCACAAGAACCATCTTGGGTGCCATTGGGACTGTGGTAAACAATATCGGCATTACCGTTGGCACTTTCGGGTACACTTGAGCCAAGATTAATCTGTTCACCCGCTTTAACGAAAACGTTAATGACTGCTTGTCGTTTAATCCCAGCAGTTTTTAGGTTAGGGTAGAATTCCAAAGATGGGCGCCCTCCCCCATAAACTACTAAGTCTTTACTTCCTTCGGCAGTTGCTGGGGAATGAAAAAACAATAGGGTAATTGGTAATAAAATAAGATTCCAAACCCGATAAAGATTGCCATGCTTATACCAAGCGATGGTTTTTAAGAGTTGAGATAACATATGTATTTAAAGATTCTCCAAATTAAATAAGTAAATGGTTAATTAGCATTTGCACATTAAACAATATGCTTGGGCCAGATTGGGTGTTCCGGGGTTTGCAACCAAGTCTTTGACTTTATCCGGTAAATCCCAGTTAACAGCGGGGTTATTGTACACCAAAGCAATTTGAATCGCATAATGCAACGCATAGTGAATTGTGAGAATCAGAGATGGGCAAAAGTATTGCACGATGGTGTTCCAAGTTATATGATAAACACAAAAACTACAAAGATTGCTTATAATAAAAGATTTAAAAGCTTTAACATAGATTGTTTATAACAAAAGAATTAGCTTGAGACAATACCAAGAACGATAAATTGAAAAATAATATACTAGTACTTTGTCAAAGTTATATTGATGAGTTGATGTCATAAGACAAAATGAAATTGACAGTGTACTAGCATCCACTAATGTGACATTGTCAAATTAAAATGCGCTATAAATATCAGGCCCTCGACAACCAACAACAAGAAGTTAGCGGTGTCTTAACCGCCGATGCCGAAAGAGAGGCAGCTCGTCAACTAAAACGACGGGGACTCACGCCCCTATCCTTTACGCCTTTAGACGCATCCACCACACGCACACAAAAAAATGTGGGGAAACCGAAACGGCGCGATATTTTCATGGTTTTACATGAGCTTGCTACGTTATTGGAATCTGATGTTGCTTTGATAGAAGCGGTGGAATCCCTCGCCAATTCCTCACATCACCCATTCATTACCCAAACTTTTGCCGATATATCCTCCGAATTACGCCAAGGTACCGCGTTTTCTGTGGCTCTTCGTAAAAGCCCCCTTAAACTGCCTTGGTATATGACCCAATTAGTTGAAGCGGGAGAACTTACCGGCAAAATTGCCACTGCTTTACGCGATGGTGTCGCCCAAATGGAATATGAAACGCGAGTTAGCGATGAAATGCGTAACGCCATGATTTACCCTATAATACTTATCGTGTCAGGAGTTGCTGCCATCTTAATGATTTTTACGATTGTCGTGCCGCGCTTTGCTGGCATACTTAAAAATCGTGGTGATGATTTGCCGATATTGGCCAAATTTGTGTTAAGCACCGGAATGTTTTTAAACAATAATTTTCAATTAGTAATTGGTGCCGTCTTAGTGGTAGCGATTGTGTTGGCATACCTGCTAAGTCAAGCGCACTTACGCGCAAAACTTAAAGATGCAACTACTAAAATGCCCTTACTTGGAATTTGGATTATTGAAGCTGAAACCGCCCGCTGGGCTGCAATGTTAGGTACATTATTAGAAAATCGAGTTAGCCTATTACGTGCGCTTGAATTAGCCAGTCAAGGGATAAAACTACCAAACCTTAACGCCAGACTTAATCAAGTAAACAAAGCCGTCAAAGCCGGAACTAGTTTATCGCAAGCGTTGCAAGATAATGATGCTTTGACTCCAACCGGGCATAATTTGATACGAGCGGGCGAACGTGCCGGCCAATTACCTCGCATGTTGCGCTCATTGGCAAAATTACTTGAACAAAGTGGACGTGTACGAATGAAACGCTTTTTATTATTAATTGAACCGATGGCAATTTTGGTGATAGGTGGTGTGATAGGTGTGATCATAACCGGAGTGATTTTAGCGATTACTAGTGTTAACCAAATCAATTTCTAAGGCAACTCGCAAAAAATAATATAACTAGAGTGGTATGTTAATTTTTTCGAGTTACCTAAGTATTATACTGAATGTACTTCAAATTTGTGAAAATGAATGGCTCACAAACTCCAAGACAAATCTGTTATCTCAAGTAACTTGGAGTATTTCTTCACCATTCATAATTCACCATTCATAATTCACCATTAATACAATATGTCTAAACAAACAACTTCTCCCGCCCGACATTCTACTAAACATTTGCCCAAATTTCCCGATGAAGATACCCCGGCACAATGGATTTGGCCACCTTATGCTGGGCGTAATATATTAAACCAAGTTATCAAATATGCCTTAAAAGCACGTTTACGACCAGATGGTACATGGGTTATCAATGCTAAAAACCGTTGGCGTTGTTTTTCAAAATCACAATGGTTGTACACAAACGCAGACTTAGCATTTGAGGCTTTACGAGCAAATATGCGTATGCACTTACAATGCAGCCCAATTATATCTGAACAACGTTGTGTCGCGGTTGCTTCTGACATCAAAAATAGTTGGCGCTTGTGGCAAATTGTCCACCTTGAAACTACTCTGGCAGAGGACTTAACAAACGCCCTTAAAGAAAAACAACCAGATATATTAGTCATAGAAATGTTCAAATGTGTCAGTCGCTATACAGATGCTTTACAACAATGTACTCACTATCCACCTTCACTCAACCTAACTTTAGACAATTTAGGCATAGATGCAGAACTACAACTGGTTTATTTAGGTACCATAAACGATAATAAAAACACTATTCAACCCCTCACCGAAGAGGCTCTCGCAGATACCATTAAACAAGCGTTTGCTGCCCCAATTGCCGAAGCTTTGCCACGTCTTAACGTCGAACTGATACTGAAAGAAATTGAAAAAATCAACGGATTTGAACAACAGTATCTTCGAGAAGTATTCAAGTTAATGGCTCATTAAGAATTATGAATTATGAATGAAAATATCATTCATTAAAGAAATCCGATTTTTTTGGCAAAAATCTGATTTCTAGCCTTAGCCAAAAAATATGTTGAAAAATTTATGGCTATTTGGACACCCTAGGATTGAACCGACGCATCATAAAAAAAATATCATGCTGATTACTCATGCCGCCAAGATGTCCCCAGATAAGGTGGACATTCGCACACTCAAAGTATTGAATTCCGTTTCTGAAACGTATTTGCACGAAATGGTAACACAAATTTCTATCCCGCGTCATTTTAAAGCGCAACCTCAAAATAACCGGCGAATTGCCCGCCTCCTTACTCAACAACTGCAATTGATTGGTTATCAAACCGAATCTCAGGGAAGATTTGCCAATATCCTGACAGTGCCGCCCAATAATTTGTCAACACCGTGCATTTTAGTCGGTGCCCATTATGATAGTGTTCCCCAAACCCCGGGAGCGGATGATAATGCCAGTGCTTGTGCCGCTTTATTGGCTTGTGCTAAAGCGGTGGCAGAATATGCACCCCAAACGCCTGTCTGTTTTGTCGCCTTTAATCGAGAAGAGGATGATTTGATGGGTAGCAAAGATTTTGTTAAATCTTATCTTACTAAAAATAAAATTAAAATTGCCAGAGCACATATTTTAGAAATGGTTGGTTATTGTCAGCATACCCCCAATTCCCAGATAGTGCCGCAAGGTTTACCGGTGTCTCTTCCCAACATTGGCAATTTTTTGGGTATCATTGGTAATAGCAATTCTAATGCTTTGGTAGATGCTACTTTGAAAAAGGCTAAAACTTACTTGCCGGCGTTTCCGGTACTTGGATTAAAGGTTTTTTTTGGGTTGGAAAATATTTTTTCAGTTTTAAAACGAAGCGATCATGCACCGTTTTGGCAAGCTAAAATCCCAGCTCTGATGTGGACAGATACCGCTGAATTTAGAAATCCTAATTATCATTGGCACACAGATACACCAGAAACTCTTGACTATACTTTTTTGCGGCAGGTAACTCAATTACTAATTTCTTGTGTTATAGACTCTTAGGAACGTCGTAAGGGCAACCATAAAGGATTGCCCCTACGAATCATTATTTTGGGGCATACAGATTTGGTTGCCCTAATTATTTCATGCACGTTCCTTATTGTTTCGATTATCAATAACGGAAATCCCGATGGTGATATAACCAAGACATATCTTCGATTATCGATACGATTTCTCATAAATCCCTTAGAAGAAATCCCTTCTTATATACAATCCTTGTAGTTATTTGTGGTTCGATAAAAACGTTGATGTACGAATATTAGCCCTTTTCTACCAGCTTAATTTCTGAAGCCGTCAAATCATACAGCCTATAAACCAATTGATCAATCTCCCTATCTGTCGCCTCAATTCGCCGCTTGAGGATATTTTTCATTTGTGGCTCTTTTGCGGTGGCAAGTTTTTGATTGAGTTTTAGCATTCGTTCGACAAGTTGTACCATTTTATCATGGTTAGCCTTATCGGTTGGGTTGTTAAAGTCAATGAGACGAATTGGAAAATTCTTCAAATAGACATAACGCGGTTCATAAAAGTCGCCCCGCAATTTAGGCAATATGAAACGAAATAAAAAGAAAGTCACTGAACTATTTAAAATGCCAAGCAAATATTTGTCAACAATCGGAATAATAAAACATTTTGCATTGGCATAATAACCTGCTTTGTCGAATGAAAATTCTGGACGTTGGCAAATATTGGGATAAATAATCTTGGTTTTTTCAAACTCTTGATAATAAGCTGTTGTATCCTGAATTTCATACCATTGATAACCACCTGGTTTACGTCCTTGCCATTTTTCTTTTTCCCAATTTTTAGGCTTTGGCATAAGCTGTTTTTTAAACTGACGAAGGTATCGTTCTATTGCTGGATATTTTTTTATATCCACACCACGACGAGTAAAAATCAAATAACGTTCAGTTGATAGTGGCTGATAACGTTTAACATCTCTGCCCAATAAAAGCGGTTTAATCAATTCCTCACTTTTGGTATCGCGGGCAATTAACTTATCTCGTGTTTTGGCATCAATCACAAAAGCTTCATTAAGCCCCGTTAAAATACCGCGATAAATTTTCCCATTGACATATTCACTTAACGGTACGCCTTTATTGTGCAGTTTCTCCAAAAGTGCTTGGGTATTTTTATTGGCTAATGACCAACCTTCATCACTTAATGACGATTGTTCAATGCGATAAGCATGAGCCGCTACTTCGGTTTTTAAGTCCTCAAAATCTAGTGTTCTGATTTGCGCCACTTGAAATGTGGCTTGAGGTTGGGTTTTGTGAATTCTTAAAATACATGGGTAAGTCGTGGCTTGTTGAAAAACCGGTAAATCCCCAAAATCCACAATTTCGATTAAACATTGTTGTTGAAGCCACTGACGTAATGGTTGTCCATAATTGGCTCGCATCCATTTATTGGCGACAATGATGCCAAAAATTCCGTTTTCACGGAGCAAGGAGATTCCTTTTTCAATGAAATAGACGTATAAATCGGCAACGCCATGATAGGTACGATAATGGTTTTGAAAATAATCCTTTGATTCAGTTAACAATTCTTGGCGTACATACGGCGGATTCCCAATCACCGCATCGAACCCGAAGGTTTTCATCACGTCAGCAAATTCGGTTTCCCAATCAAAGGCATTAATCCGATACCAAGTTTCCTCATTCTCAAAGTCTAATTGTTGTCCTTGATAAAAATCATTACCAATCAATGAATTACCGCATTTTATATTATTATCTATGTCCGGCAACACCCGTTCTTTTAATAAGGAGAGTTGTGAAATGACACTTTGCTCATCTTCTAAGACTTTTAGCAATAAAGACAGTTTAGTGACTTCGACGGCTTGGGAATCAATATCGACACCGTAAATATTGTTTAATAAAATGCGCTTGCGCTCTGAAACGGTTAATTTCCAAGTTTTACCCATAGCTTGATAAAGGCGTGGATTTTTACCGGTTGCCCATTTTTTTTGGTTTTGTAAATACTGCTCCAAATGCCAGTCTAGCAAGAATTGATAAGCACCCAATAAAAAGGAACCGGAACCACAGGCGGGATCAAGTATTTTTAATTGATTCACACGACTGCGTAATCCCACTTTTTTATCTTTAAGTAAGGTGCCAACAGTTTGTTTGACAATATAATCAACAATATAGGTTGGCGTATAATAAACACCGCCGGCTTTTTTGACTTCCGGCTTTTCTTCGATAAAGGCTTCATGTTTTTCAGTCAAATGAATGACTTTACCCAAAAATCGTTCATAAACTTGCCCTAAAATATCTGCGCCCAATACTGAAAATTCATAAGGGCTATCCGGATAATAGAGACTTTTTAGAATGTCTTTCAAGATGTCATCATCAACCGTCAACGTTGGTGTCAATGTATCTGGTTTGTCGCGCCCCTTTTCGGCTTTAAAATGAAACAAGCCCGAATCATAGCGTTCATCGGCTTCATGAAAGAGCCGAAATAAGCGTTGATAGATTTTGGTGCCGTTTTGTAAACTCAATAAACGCCCATAATCTTCAATACCACGATCTTCACAAATTCGCAGAAACACAATGCGATCAATGGTTTGTTGCACCGCAAAATTGAGTTGTCGGGAGGAACAGTTGGGATTGCGTAAGGCAAGATTACACGCTAATTTCTCGCGCCAACTTTCAATTTCGGCTAAAAATGCGGCATCAACTTCTATCGCACCTTTAGTATTTGTCTGGGCAGTAACATATTGATCAAATTTGCTTTGCCAAACTGCCTCAAAGGAAAATCGTTCCACCAATTCTTCCCAATGCTCAAGATAATCAGTAAATCGCAAGTACCAAACACGAGCAGTAGAGGCTTTATCCGTCGATTCTGGTTTAATCCGACAATCATAAACCGCAAACTCGGCAAAGTTAGTAACAATACTTAGGGATAATTTAGCATTCCAGCCATAGCGGCGTAATTGGTAAGCAGGTTCCGGATCATTTTTCAGATTAATTGATGGTTTTTTGGCTTCCACAAAAAATTTCCGTACCCCGCCGACACGAAAACTATAATCGGGGATTTTGGTGGCTCGCCCGATTTTTAAAGGGGGTTCATGGACAACCGGGCAATGAGTGATTGAAAGCCCTTGCTTATTTTCTACATCCCAACCTAAAGCGGTGAAAAACGGATTGATAAATTCAATGCGGGTTTGGGTTTCATTGTAATCGCTGTATATATCTATTTGATTTTCAAAGCGTTTAACTAAATTTTTAATTTTGGTCAATGTTGACATGATTATTTTTGCACTGTTGTACTCGTTTCCAAACAGAGTTAAGTAGGTACAAATCCTTTAACATTTTTGAGAGTTAGAGAAATCCGATTTCTGGATGTGTACCTACTTATTAGCCCTTTTCTACCAGCTTAATTTCTGAAGCCGTCAAATCATACAGCCTATAAACCAATTGATCAATCTCCCTATCTGTCGCCTCAATTCGCCGCTTGAGGATATTTTTCATTTGCGGTTCCTGAGCAGCGGCAAGTTTTTGATTGAGTTTTAACATGATTTCAACTAGTTGCACTGTTTTATCATGGTTAGCCTTATCGGTTGGGTTATCAAAGTCAATTGGACGGATGGGCAATTTTTGAACATACATCGGTTTATATTCAAAATATCCGCCTCGTTTAGTTGAAGCTCGGCAATGAACTACAAAATCCAATACTTGAGAATTTAACAATCCCAATAAATACAAATCATCGCTTTTGATAATTGAGGTTTTGTCATTGGAATAAAAACCTGAATTATCAAAGGTATAAGAAGCTTTTTGAACAATGGCAGGAATGATAATTTTGGGTTTTTCAAACTCTTGATAATAAGCAATCGTATCCTGAATTTCATACCACTGATAACCACCCGGTTTGCGTCCTTGCCACGATTCTGCTTCCCAGTTTT
>Ga0233404_10000134_pt1 | contig 18125 bp, 17 predicted proteins | sample Na_oxic_2_MG_FD_179861 | JGI IMG/M metagenome (GOLD analysis project Ga0233404, IMG submission 179861) | Seawater microbial communities from Saanich Inlet, British Columbia, Canada - Na_oxic_2_MG | ecosystem: Environmental > Aquatic > Marine > Inlet | place: Canada: British Columbia | collected...
CCAATGGTGAAAATTCCGGTGTGGAATTCAAACGAGATGATATTCGCCCCAAAAAACTGGCTAAAGAAATTGTTGCTTTGGCAAATTTTCAAGGTGGCAGAGTGATTCTTGGTGTAGAGGATGATGGCAAAATATCTGGTATTCACCGCGATAATCTTGAAGAATGGGTAATGAATATTTTTCAAGATAGAATTCATCCGCTTATTTTGCCGTTTTATGAAGAAATTAAAGTGGATGATAAAACCGTCGCTGTGATAAGCTTTCCACAAGGCATTTCAAAGCCTTATGTTGTCAGAGAAAAAAAGGTCGAGAAGATTTATATTCGCGTGGGTTCAACATCCAGAGCCGCAACCCGCGAACAACAAGCACGTCTGTTTGCACTGGGAGGTATGTTACACACGGAAGCAATGCCGGTTCCCAGAACGGATATAGACTGTCTTGATGAAGCAAGACTGCAAAATTACCTCAAAGATATTATAAAAGACCCTGAAGTACCTCAAACCCAAGCTGAATGGGAGGTAAGGCTTTTAGGCTTGGGTTTTTTAACTAAAGCTGGGGATAAAATTTATTGCTCAATTGCTGGTCTGGTTCTGTTTGGTAAAAATCCACGTCATTATTTGAAACAGTCAGGATTAAGAGTTTTTGCCTTTGCTGGTGAAGATAAAACCTATCAAGCCTTGCTCGACACTATTTTGGATGGCCCGCTGGTGGGGCGATTTGATAAAAATTCCCCCAAAATTTTGATTGATGGTGGAATTATTGAACGTTTTCTTGGCCAAATAACCCCTTTTATCTCTACGGAAGCTAACCATATTGATGAACATTTTAGAAGAAACATTGAGTGGTTTTATCCTATTGAAGCTATTCGAGAAGTTGTTGTTAACGCCCTCGCCCATCGTGACTGGACTCAGTCCGTTGAAATAGAAGTTGGCATTTACGCTGACCGGCTTGAGATTATCAGCCCCGGTGCGCTGCAAAACTCAATGACCATTGAAAAAATGCTCGCCGGGCAACGTTCACCCAGAAACATCCTAATCATGGAAGTCTTACGCGATTATGGTTATGTTGACTACAGAGGTATGGGCATTCGCACTAAAGTCATTCCTTTAATGAGGAGTATAAACCATGCTGAGCCTATTTTTGAGGCTACAGAAGATTATGTAAAAACAATCCTTCCAAAAGCATTTATGTAGGGTGGGTAGAGCGATAGCGAAACCCACCATTTTGAAGGATCGGTTAGTTTCGCTGAAAAATTCACGGGAACCGTGATGACGTGGGAGCAAACTGAATGTGTTCCCCGGCTTTGGCAACGTTGTTGCCCACCTTACCCTAACTCTTTATCAGGCTCAATTTCCTTTCAAAACGTTGTATTCGCCATTCACCGAATGGATCAATTTTATCCAAAGATTTTTCAATTATTATGCCCACAAACCTATCACTATTTTCTAGTATTTTTACGAGATGGGGAACGGCTTTGACGGCGGTTGGTCCGATTTCCCCCAAAGCCTCAGCCGCTATCTTGCGAACATAACTATCACTAATGTCCAAAGCTTTCACGAGATGAGGAATGGCACTCTTAACCGCTTCGCTCTGTCGCCATTGGGGGTCAATTGTTTCTAGGACATCAACAACAGCGGACTTGCGAACATCACTTTCACTATTGACCAAAGCTTTCACGAGATTAGAAACGGCTTTGACGGCGGCCGGTCCAATTTGTTTCAAAGCCTCCGCAGCGGTCACTTGGACATAATTAGAGTTGCTTTCGGCCAGAGCTTTCACGAGATGAGGAATGGCACTCTTAACCGCTTCGCTCTGTCGCCATTGGGGGTCAATTGTTTCTAGGACATCAACAACAGCGGACTTGCGAACATCACTTTCACTATTGACCAAAGCTTTCACGAGATTAGGAACGGCTTTGACGGCGGCCGGTCCAATTTGTTTCAAAGCCTCCGCAGCGGTCACTTGGACATAATTAGAGTTGCTTTCGGCCAGTGCTTTCACGAGATAAGGAATGGTACTCTGAGTCCCTTTGCTCTGTTGCCATTGGGGGTCAATTTTTTCGAGGGCATCAGCAACGGTCTTGCGAACACCACTATTAATATTGACCAAAGCTTTCACGAGATGGGGAACGGCTTTGACGGCAGTTGGTCCGATTTTTCCCAAAGCATCAGCAGCAGCCTTGCGAACCTCACTATTACTATTGACCAAAGCTTTCACAAGTTCGGGGACAGCTTTGACGGCGGTTGGTCCGATTTTTCCCAAAGCATCAGCTGCGGCTTTGCGAACATCACTATTACTATTGACCAAAGCTTTCACGAGATGAGGAATAGCAGTCTGGCTCCCTTCGTTCTGTGGCCATTGGGGGTCAATTTTTTCGAGGGCATCAGTAGCGGCTTTGCGAACATCACTATCACTATTGACCAAGGCTTTCACTAGATGGGGAACAGCTATTGCGGCGGTCGGTCCAATTTGTCCCAAAACGTCTGCGGCCTCGCAAACCTCAGAATTGCCTTCGGTCATTGCTTTCACGAGATGAGGAATGGCACTATGAGTCCCTTTGCTATGTTGCCATTGGGGGTCAATTTTTTCTAAGGTATCAGCAGCGGCATTGCGAACCTCACTATCACTATTGGCCAAAGCTATCACGAGATGAGGAACGGCTTTGACGGCGACCGAACCTATTTGTCCCAAAGCGTCAGCGGCGGCATTGCGAACATCACTATAATTATTACTATTGGCAAAGGCTATCACGAGATGAGGAACAGCTTTGACGGCAGCCGGTCCTATTTCTCCCAAAGCGTCCGCGGCGGCTTTGCAAAGAAGATCATTATTGGCCAGTGCCTTCACGAGATTGGGTACAGCTTTGACGGCGGCCGGTCCCATTTTCCCCAAAACTTCAGCGGCAACTATTTGGACATCACTATCGCCATTTACCAGTGCTGATAGTAGATGAGGAATGGCACTCTGAATCCTTTCGCTCCGTTGCCATTGGGGATCAATTTTTTCGAGGGCATCAGCAGCGGCTTTGCGAACACCACTATCACTATTGACTAAGGCTTTCACGAGATAAGGAACAGCTTTGACAGCGGCCGGTCCCATTTTCCCCAAAACTTCAGCGGCAACTATTTGGACATCACTATCGCCATTTACCAGTGCTGATAGTAGATGAGGAATGGCACTCTGAATCCTTTCGCTCTGTCGCCATTGGGGATCAATTTTTTCGAGGGCCTCAGCTGCGGCTTTGCGAACATCATTATTATCACTATTGGTCAAGACTTTAACAAGATGGGGAATGGCTTTGACGGCGGTCGAACCAATTTGTCCCAAAGCATCCGCAGCGGCCTCGCGAACATAATAAGAATTGCCTTCGGCCAGTGCTTTCACGAAATGAGGAACGGCACTCTGTGCATCTTTGCTTTGTTGCCATTGGGGGTCAATTTTTTCGAGGGCATCAGCAGCGGCCTTGCGAACCTCACTATCACTATTGGCCAAAGCTTTCACGAGATGAGGAACAGCTTTGACGGCGACCGAACCTATTTGTCCCAAAGCGTCAGCGGCGGCATTGCGAACATCACTATAATTATTACTATTGGCAAAGGCTATCACGAGATGAGGAACAGCTTTGACGGCAGCCGGTCCTATTTCTCCCAAAGCGTCCGCGGCGGCTTTGCAAAGAAGATCATTATTGGCCAGTGCCTTCACGAGATTGGGTACAGCTTTGACGGCGGCCGGTCCCATTTTCCCCAAAACTTCAGCGGCAACTATTTGGACATCACTATCGCCATTTACCAGTGCTGATAGTAGATGAGGAATGGCACTCTGAATCCTTTCGCTCCGTTGCCATTGGGGATCAATTTTTTCGAGGGCATCAGCAGCGGCTTTGCGAACACCACTATCACTATTGACTAAGGCTTTCACTAGATGGAGAATAGCACTCTGAGTCCTTTTGCTCTGTTGCCATTGGGGGTCAATTTTTTCGAGGGCATTAACAGCGGCCTTGCAAATATCACTATTACTATTGGCCAAAGCTTTCACGAGATGAGGAATGATACTCTGAGCCGCTTCGCCTTGTCGCCATTGGAGGTCAAGTTTTTCTAGGGCATCAGCAACGGTCTTGCGAACACCGCTATTAATATTGTCCAAAGCTTTCACGAGATTGGGAACAGCTTTGACGGCGGTTGGTCCGATTTCCCCCAAAGCCTCAGCCGCTATCTTGCGAACATTAATCTCACTATTGTCCAAAGCTTTCACGAGATGAGGAATGATACTCTGAGCCGCTTCGTTCTGTCGCCATTGGGGGTCAATTTTTTCTAGGGCATCAGCAGCGGCCAAGCGAACATCACTATAACTATTGACCAAAGCTTTCACGAAATGAGGAATAGCACTTTGTGCATCTTCACTCTGTCGCCATTGGGGATCAATTTTTTCGAGGGCATCAGCAGCGGCTTTGCGAACACCACTATTACTATTAACCAAGGCTTTCACTAGATGGGGAATAGCACTCTGAGTCCTTTTGCTCTGTTGCCATTGGAGGTCAATTTTTTCGAGGGCATTAACAACGGCCTTGCAAATATCACTATTACTATTGGCCAAAGCTATCACGAGATGAGGAACAGCTTTGACGGCGGCCGGTCCAATTTTTCCCAAAGCCTCCGCAGCGGTCACTTGGACATAATTAGAGTTGCTTTCGGCCAGTGCTTTCACGAAATGAAGAATGGTACTCTGTGCATCTTCGCTTTGTCGCCATTGGGGATCAATTTTTTCCAAAGCATCATGGGCAGCCCCTCGGACATTACTATAGGTATCTACCAGTGCTGATACCAGATGAGGAATTGCTGTTACGGCAGTCGTTCCCATTCCCCCCAAAGCTTCAGCAGCAGCAGCACGACGAAAATACAATTTTCCGTCCACTAGCACTGTCACCAGATGAGGAATAACATCTGAATTATCAAATCGTTGTAAGGCTTTGAAAGCAATATCCATTTCCTCTTCTGAAGATTCCGGCGAAATACAGATTCTTGCCAACTCCTCAAGCGTCTTACCACGTCCTCCCAAGAGATAAAGATACAAACGATTGGCTGGCCCAAACACATAAAAACTCACCACCAATCGAAAAAAAACCGCCAGCGTCGCTAACCAGAAACCCATTTTCAAACTGTGCAGTTGCCAGTCAAAAATCTGAAAAGCGTCTCCAAAGTCCAATGTCCGCAAAATATTATCCACTGGCCATAACAGCCAATTTTTCCAATGCCAATAATTGGTTATGCCCACAAGAATAATCAATACAATTGCTATCCCCAATCCCAAGATGCGAATCTGCTTGAGAAAATCAAATATGCCTTTGAATCGTTTCATAAAACGTTGCAGTCTCATCAAAGTGGAGGCTTGTTGAGTCACAGAACGACGGTTTATCAGCATAAAAATGGCCCCCAACAGAAAAATATCTACCATGATGTGCATACTAAAAAGCGCAATTCCGGTTAACGTACTTTGATGCTTAACGTTTTGTAAATGGATACCATAAGCACCAAGAACATCCAATAAATCCACCGCTCGCAGCACATGCACCGCCACCAATTCTACCCAATCATACCAATCGGGCGGGAGCGCATAAGAATAATGCCCGGTGCCGAGCAGTACGTAAATCAAAGCATGTAGGCGACAAAAGAGTGCTAACTGCACCAGATTAAGGAGAGCTAGGTTGACCGTAATTTTCCCTTGGCGGAACAAGTACATTAGCGACAAACCATAATTAAAAACAATGAGCAGAGCCATCAGCCATAGTAATATCTGGATTTCTGGTAAAAGAAAAGTTATCACCAAATAAACGACGGACAGTAACGTAATCGCCTCAATGGCATTTTTTTTCAGTGGCATTTCCATAAATAATCCTTTCAACAATCGAATTTCTTTGAATGTGTTGTTAGTATCAGCCTATTTCGATTTCAAAGTCAAAGTTTTGAACATCAACAATCAGTTTATAAATCAGTTCAAAGGAGAGCCTATTTATAGGATTCATTTTGTTGAGTAAGGCTAGTTTTTTTTCTCGTTCCCACGCGCCGGTGCTCATCGTTATACACAAATATTTAAGCATAAGATTTTAATGATATTTATGTAGGGTGGGCAAAGTCTTTTTTTTGCCCACCCTACATTTTGATTTGTGTATAACGATGAGCGTGCAGGCGTGGGAACCAGAAAACCAATCCGTTCAATCCCCTGAGCCAAAGTACTAAGATATATATCTAATCTTTGTAGTTATTGTGAAATTGGTCAATGAAAAATTATTATGAAATTTTTGGAGTTAGTCAAAACGCTGATTTACCTACAATCAAAAAAGCCGCACAAGAAAAAATTAATGAAATTAAGGCGGCATTCAAAGCTCGTGACTATGAAGCATTGGGTATTACCCAAAATGCTGATATAAAACTAGCAGCGCAAACCAAAATAAATGAAGTAAAAGGTACTTATCTGGCTTTAAAGTCTAGAAAAAAAAGAGAAAGAGCAGAATTCTATTCTAGAATAAAACTTAAAGAAAAAAAGACTAGAATAAAATTAGCAAGATTAGAAATCTTGGGTTGGATACTATTTTTTTCACTTGTTTTATTTTTCTCCAAATTTGATATTCCCAGTGATAGTTTTTTATCAGTACTCATGGAAGTTGTTTTGCGTATTCTATGGTTTTTACTTAAAATTATTGGTAGTATTCTTAGGTAATCCAAATCTGAAGGTTTGGATTCCAACCAAAATTTTCCAAATATGAAAGGTTTGGATTCCAACCAAAATTTTCCAAATCTGAAGGTTTGGATTCCAACCAAAATTTTCCAAATCTGAAGGTTTGGATTCCAACCAAAATTTTCCAAATCTTCGGTGGAATATAACCGAAAAAATTATCGGTTTTGACGGATTTAACACCCAGAGCCAAACCTCGGAGGTTTTGAAAACCTCCGAGGTTTTTCGAGAAATTTTACTTTGCCTTTATTTACAAGAACGTGGCAAATATTTCTCTGACATGCCTTCATGTGTACACGTCCACGTCCTAGTGTTCGCATCATAACGAAGTATCAACTTGCCAGAAATGCCCGGATCGTTAAACTCAGCCGAATAACCGTCTTTCGTGTCTAACAAACGGATATTTTTTGTATATTTACCACTTGTCACGGCTTCAATTTCTTCGACTTCAGGAAAACGACCTAAGTCGATAAAATACACTGCAGCGAGTGTTTTGATACCACTCAATAAAGCGATACCTTCGGCGACTTGCGCTTTTTTCATATAGTCAGCATAAGCTGGAATAGCGACTGCGGCTAAAATGCCTACCGTTGCTGCCATCGTACCCATACCAACGAACTCAAGCGGATGGGTTTCAAAAGTCAATTCCAATGCGAAACCAGAATCAGCAATATCCAGTTGCAAACCATAGGTGCCGTCAATATTTGGCAAATTGAGTTCCGTCACTGTTGGCAGAGCGAACATATCTATGTTGGCATCGGCTAAATTCGCTACCATATTCAACATGTTTAAATAACCGTAGTAGAGGTTACGAGGGGTTATTTTGGAGGTTGTTGAAATCGCAAATAAAGACGAGCGGATATCTTGGCGTTGCTGTTGTTGCAGCCATTGCTGAATAGGAACACGCGCCAAGTGTCGTTGTCTGTCTAACAACATTTGAGGGATTGCAGCAGAAATCAGATAACCGTCTTCCTCCATCCAATAAATGTTGGTTTTGAATCTGGAAATTAATTCCATCAAAAAGGCCACACCCTCGTTATTTACTGGCTCCGGCTCCACATCTTCCGGTAACAAGCTTTGGGGCATTATCAGGTGGTGGTATTCTTTGCCGTTAATGTGGCGGGTTTCATAAACCAATCCCGATTTCAAAAGCTCTTGGTTATTCTTGAGGGCCATCAATATTTCCGGCAACCGTTGTTTGTCACCACGGATGGCTACGAATACACCAACTTCATCGGCGAACCCGATGATTTCAGAACCAAGGGCCTGAAGTGCGTCTTCAAGCGAAAATCCCAATTTTTGTTTGAACACTTCTTTGAGTAGCTGGTATTCTTGAAGTTCTTTCGGTGCTGCTTCTTTTTCAAAAACTTTTTCAAATCCCTTTAACCATTCAAGTGTTGGAATAGACAGAGAAAAAACGGTTTTTGGTGTTCCGGCGGCCATGAGAGAAAAGTTATTGGAAATTGCCGGAAAAAATTTACGATAGCCAGTTCTGGGCGCATCAATCATCACACTCAAACGTCCCTTGCCATCTCGGACTCCCCAACCAAACGCAGCCCCACGGATATCCAAAAGTCCCCATTTGTTTAATTTTGGGACAACCTCTTGTCTAAACGGGGACGGCATCAACCCGAATACAATGGGTAAAATCCTTTGGAGATTAAACCATTGAAAATGGCCTTGATGGCTGGTATCGACCCGATTTTCCAACTCATACATGGGATGTTGTTTGACTGGGACTAAGCTTTCAAGGGTTTGCTGGAAAAGTGCTTGGTTGGCCATCGTCCCACTCATCACTTTTAAGATTTGGGTGTTCACATCGTAATGGAGCAAAACAGAGACTGGCCCCATCATTAAGGCACCGTAACCCGCCGGGGAAACTTCGCTGGTTATCATCAAAGGGGGTGTCTTGACAATCACCTTTTTCAGGAAGTTATTAACCTCTTCAATAGAGGTGAAATTCAACTTGGCCGAAATGAGGATATTAGCAAATGGAGGTGGCGCATTTTCCGGCAGTAAGACGATGGCTTCAATCGGTGAACGTAAATGGTGGAACACTAGCGTCAGCACCGGGTGCGTAAAAGCCTCAGCTTTTTTCAAGATATTTTGATAAACTGAAGTTTCGACATTTTGGATTTGCTGAACATGTTGTTCGTGTGCCAATGCCCCCGCTAACGAGTTACCTTTGGGCGCAGAAAACACTCCCCATGGGCTGGGAATGCGAAGATAGCCAACAGCATCAACCGGAATTGTTTCCCGCAATGAAGCCGGCTCCGACAGCGGCGCACTCTGAACGAGGGCCGGAAAAAATAACGCAATGAGCAGAATAAATTTCTTATTCATAAGATACCTCTAAAGTAAAAAAAGAAAGAAAGTACCATACCATGCTCACGAATAAAAAGTAAACCCCTTTTGACAAATAGAAAGGGTAATGGGTAATAAAAATAGGCTAAATGATTACGTATAAGTTTGGGGAGGATTAGGGAAGGTATTTTGTTTAGTGCAATTTATGATAAAATTAAAAACTATCTATAAATAATTCTGTGATGGCTTGGAGTTCAAAGCGAAGTTTTGTCGCGTCTAACCGAAAAATTTACAGCAATAATTTTTTACAGATTTAATGATAATGAAGTTGTTCTTATTAATTCAAACTCAGACGAAATTGGAGGTTAACAATAATGTCTCTTGAAGTCAATGGAAAATCAATTCAAACAGATAACGAAGGTTATTTGGTTGATCCAGATGAATGGAATGAAGAAATTGCGACACAACTCGCGCTAGGAGAAGAAGTGGAATTGACCGAACAGCATTGGAAAGTCCTAGGATTTATGCGAGATTATTACAATGAACGCCGGATTCCGGCAGATGTTCGTAATGTTACCAAATTTATAGCGAATGAACTTGGATGTGGAAAAAAGGATGCCAAGAAACGTTTTTTTGAGTTGTTTCCTTTTGGTCATGTTCAACAATGTTGTAAGATTGCGGGAATGAAACGACCTCGAATCTGGAGTACCGGTTAAAACCCATCTGGTTTCCACTCATCGTCATACACAAATCAAAATGGTATGAATTGTAGAGTGGATAAAGCGATAGCGTATCCACCACTCGTGGGGCAGTTTGGTGGATACGCGCTGCTTTAGGAGCCCTACAAGTCTACAAATCATTGATTTTATTAAATGTGACAAAGTAAAATCAACTTAGGAGAATTTATGAGCCGTAGAATTATCACGACGCAATATCAAGCATCCAATGATAACGTCAAAATTGATAACTATTTTGATAGGATTATCAAATACATACCCGCTGATGTTATTGGGGCGTGGATTGCCACTGTGGGCATAGTTAGCAGTTTTGCTGCCCACGATACGCCTAAAAATACGATTTTATGGATTGCCTTTTTCATCGGTATCATTTTTACCGCAGTCTGGACTTGGAAACAAACAACGGTGCCGGGTAAGTCTGTTGCCAAAACCCAAATCATTATTTCAATTGGCGCATTTGTGGTGTTAGTGTTTGCATTGGGTGAGCCATTTAATGACTTATCTTGGTATGATCCGGGATATGGCTCGTTATCACTCATTTTTTAGGCGTTATTTGTGGGCATGATTACGCCTTTTGAATAGTAACTACAAGGATTGTATATAATAAGGGATTAAAACCGTTAACTACAAATATTGTATACTAAGCCGCGTGTATTGTTGATTGATGAAATTACTTGATACGCTTTGGAAATCTCTTATTGGTTAAAATTTTTTGTAGGGTGGGTAGAAGCTTTGCTGTAACCCACCCAAAAACTCTAAGGACAAAACCATGAAAAGCAAACATAAATTACCATTTGGTCAAATTGAATATCGACATTTAGAAGAATTGGTTGATATAACCGAAATCATTGACTATACCGTTTTTGATGACTGGTTTAATTTCAATTACGCCTTGAACTCAGAAGAAGAAAGTTTTTTGCAAGAACTCTTAGATGACAATATTCGTTTTTTAGATAGCTACTCAGAAGAAGAGTTAAAAGCCCAATTTATCATTCCCTTAATTAATAAGGTTAAATTTTTTTATAATGGTGTGCGTGGTTGGTATGAAAGGCCTCTAAAAGGGATTATTAATGGCACATTATTACATGGCAAAACTGATTACATGGTAGCGCGAGGGATTGAAACCCCAAAGCAACCTTATTTTTTCATTCAAGAATATAAAAAAGAATTAGGGGCTAGACATCCAAAAAACCAACTTTTAGCCGAAATGATGGTTGCCATGCAATTAAACCAAGAAAATTTCATGCGTGGTGCTTTTGTTATTAGCCGCCTTTGGAACTTTGTGATTTTAAAGAAAATCGGTGATAACAAGTACGAATATTTTCGTTCACCGGATTTTAATGTTCTAAAGGTTCAAGAAATTAAGCAGATTTATATTAATTTGCAAGCGATAAAAAATATATCTAGTGTTGTCTGAATCAGAATTTTCCGGATTATAGAATTTTCAGAATGAACCGAAGAAAAGGTGGTTAGGCGGTTAATTCGTTTATCCCCGTAATTCGTTGTACTCAACCGTGATAAAAATTTTATTCTGAAAATTCTTTGTGGTTAACGGTTTTATTTTAAATTAACATGAAAAAACTATGAATTACGAAAACGGCTTAAAAATACTTGAAGGATTTGTGAAACTAAAAGAACCTGAAAGTCTGGAGCAATTTGACTTAGCTCGATTGAGGGAATTTTTAGATCAAAAATCTAATTTTGGTAAAAATGTGAACGCTGAAATCAGTGAAGTCATTCACCACCTATTAAATCCTTTGGCACGTCGTCTCACTGAAAAAAGTTTTAGCGATTTATGCAAACAATCCAATTATGAGCAGCCCGGTACCGCAGATAATTTTGATTTGGATGATCTTATTGATGATTGCGATGAAAAGTTACTTGGTAAACGTGGGTTAGTCGGTTTAGGGGTACATTGTAGCAGTCGTCTTTTTTTAAAGCATTTTCAAAAACGTTTAGCAAAGCGATTGGGAAAAGTTCATGTTTCATCTTTAGAAGATTTGCATCCTTGGACTGATATAAAAATAAATATAAGGAGCATTAAAGGACATAGAAAAAATTTGGATAAGCAAAACGTTTTACTAGATATTATAGTCAGTAGTGAAAATGCAGCTATTAATTTTTGGCAAACAATAACGGAGGAATTTAAAGCACAATTTAATAACCGTCTTATTATCATCATGATGACAGAGAATTTTCTCGTTCCCAAACTCTGTTTGGGAATGCCTGCCTCGATGCTCTGCATCGTACAACCACATAGGAGAACCAAAAAATGGGACGTTCCCGCTATCGCATAACCAGCGATGTGTTCGACGCAGAGCGTCGGGACAGGCATTCCCAAACAGAGTTTGGGAACGAGAAAAAGCCAAATTCATACAGTGATTGCTGCTGTCATTACTTCCAATCTAAAATTGGCCAATGCGCCAGGTAATGTTTTTTTATCTGCTAAAAGTACTGGACTTCCCAAAGATTCAATAGCAAATGTTTCTCAGCTTATTACGGTTGACAAATTATTTTTGAGGGAAAAAGTGGGTAAATTAACAGCAAAGCAATTGCAAAAGTTGAACGAAGGTTTGCGCTTAGTTTTGTCTTTATAAAATTTCAGTTTCACGCCAACCTTCATCGTCATACACAAATCAAAATGGTATGAATTGTAGGGCTCCTTTCGCTATAGCATATCCACCACTCGTGGGGCAGTTTGGTGGATACGTGCTGCTTTAGGAGCCCTACAAGTCTACAAGTAATTTATTTTATTAAATGTGACAATGTAAAATCTAGGAGAATTTATGAGCCGTAGAATTATCACCACTCAATACCAATCCACTAATAATGAAGTCAAAATTGATAACTATTTTGATAGGATACTCAAATACATTCTCTCAGATGTTATTGGGGCGTGGCTTGCTACTGTTGGTATAGTCGGTAGTTTTACTGCATACGATACACCTAAAATTATAGTTTTATGGTTTGCTTTTGTTATTGGTATCATTTTTACTGCAATATGGACTTGGAAACAAACAACGGTGCCGGGTAAACCCGCAGCTAAAACTCAAATCATTATTTCAATCGGTGCATTTATTGTGTGGGTGTTCGCATTAGGTGGGCCATTTGCTAAGTTGTCATGGTATAACCCGGGGTATGGTTCGTTATTGCTCTGTTTTTATGCGTTATTTGTGGGGATGATTACGCCGGCTGAATAAGAATATAGACGTTGCTGAAAAATAGTTGGAATCAACAGAGGTTTTGAAAACCTCTGTTTTGAGTGAATTTATTTATCTGAATATCTATAGAACTTTTTAATGAGGAAGATAGGCAAGAAATTGTTGCCCACACTACATAAAAATTCGATTTATCACCGTGTGTGGTATAATGCCAACCTTTATAAGTTTATTTCAACAATCATTTGGATATTCTTTATTATTAATTTATGATTACCTCAATAAATTCTATACCAAACATGGACAAAACCGCTTTTTCAATCGCTTCACTTTCTGATGCTTCAGACGAAAAAGAATACTGGTTTTCTAAAACGCCTCAAGAACGTTTACAAGCGATGGAATTTATGCGGCAAGTAATTTATGGCTATGATCCATTTACCCTCAGACTTCAAAGAGTTTTTACAATTACTCAATTCCCACCAAGTTAAATATTTGCTTATTGGTGGCTATGCTGTGGGTTATTATGGATATCCACGAGCAACGGGCGACATGGACGTATGGGTTGCTATTAGTCCCCAAAATGCAGAAAGCTTAGTTGCGGTTTTGAAAGAATTTGGTTTTGCTGTGCCTGATTTATCAATTGAGCTTTTTTTAAAAAGGGAACAAATTATCCGAATGGGAATTCCACCGATGAGGCTTGAAATTTTAACGACGATTTCTGGCGTTAGCTTTGAAGAATGCTATGCTGAAAGAACGATTGATGTTATTGATGGTGTTAAAATTAATTTTATAAATCTGTCTCATTTAAAAATCAATAAAAAAGCCAGTGGTAGGCATAAGGATCTAAATGATTTAGAAAATCTTTAGCCAAATTGGGTGAAACTTAGCTTAGGAGAAACTTTATTATTTATCTTTTATGCGTTATTTCTCCCAAAACACCGTGAAACGTTTCGGACGGGGTTGTAAACCCCGTCCAACAAAAAAATTATATACAATCCTTGTAGTTATTGGTTTTAAATTAACATGAAAAAATTATGAATGATGAAAATGGTTTAAAAATGCTTGAAGTGTTTGCAAAACAAGCAGATACTCAAACATGTGGCGAATTTGATTTGTATAAAGGGCAATTACTCAATATTTTAGACAAAGAAAAAAAGGGTACTTTATCATTTAATATAATTGAAGCGGAACGCAATAGGATTTATGAAGGGTTAAATCCGATAGCAGATCGTCTCGCCGGAAAAAGTTTCGTTGATTTATGTCAAAAATCGGCTCAGCCAACTTATAAGTTTAGTACCCCTGATAATTTTGATTTAGAAAATCTTATTACGGATTGTCAATGTAAATTGAGACGAAAACAGGGATTAATAGGGCTTGCTATACATTATACTGGAAACTATTTTTTATCAATTTTCAAAACACGTCTGAAAGTGGATTTACATCGTGAAAATGTTTTTATCGCACCATCTATCACGTTGTCTGCCAGCCATACTACTACTGAAACCGGGGTAAGATTAGTCAAAAGATACATGTTAAATCTTAACCAATCTGATGTTTTAGTTGATATTGTTAGCACAGATCAAACTGCCGCAGAGCGTTTTTGGCAAAAGCTGAACAGTGTATTTGCTCATCAATCTTGCAATCGTTTTATCGTCATTATGGCAATAGAGCCGGAATATTCGTTTCCTCAAGGATGTATTCCGCTTAATCCACCTTGTTGTAATGAGGGACATATTTTTCTTGCAATATCGGGAGTGGGATGACATTGAGTGAGAATACAATTCTAAACATGATTCAAAATATTACCATTGAAAATTTCTTGAATTTTAAAAAATTTGAGGCACCTCGTTTGGCTGGCATTAATCTGCTGATTGGCGATAATGATACCGGGAAAACCGGGTTATTGAAATTATTGTATGCCGTCTCTAAAACTTGGGAAATCTACAGTCGCCGGCATTCTCATGGTAGCCCCTCGTTTAAAAAAGTGTTGAGTGAGAAAATATTTGATACGTTTCAACCTCGCAGTAGAAATAAGATAGGCGAATTCGTTACTAAAGGTACGAAACAAAAACTCAAAGTCGAAGTGACTTATCAAACTGATAAGGTACATCAAAGCATTTCATTTCAGTTTGGGGAAACAACCAAAAAAACCATCAATAATTGTACTGACTCAGTAGCACTGATGGGCGATAACAATGTTATTTTCATCCCGGCGAAAGAAGTTTTAACGGCTTGTCGAGCGATCAAGTTTACGCGAGAACAACATTATTTAGCTGGTTTTGATGATACCTATCTTGATTTGATTAGAATGTTGGAAGTGCCAACACTTGATTCGGCTCAAATTGGGCAGCTAAATAATATCAATCAACAGTTAGAAGCGTTATTGGGCGGCTCCATTTATCAAACCGATGATGATTTTTTATTCAAAAGAGGCACCCAAGAATTTACTATGGCTATGACTGCGGAGGGCTTCAAAAAAATTGGCATTCTCACGACGTTAATTCAAAATCGTCAACTTAACACCGGCACTATTTTGTTTTTAGACGAGCCAGAAACCGCTTTGCATCCCAGAGCCATTCGACATTTGAGCAAAGTAATAGTTCGTCTAGCAGCTTTGGGGGTTCAAGTTTTTCTCACCACGCATAATTATTTTATTATCAAGCAATTATATATTTGTGCTCGACAAGAAAATACCTCAATTTTCTGTTTTTCTCTGTTAAACGAGCAAGGCTTTATTAATACGCATTTTGCCGATTTAAAAGACAGTATGCCTCGTAACCCGATTGTCGATGAGGCACTCGACATGTTTGATGAAGACGTTGCCTTTGATTTAGGATTATGAAAAATTTAGTCATGCCTTACACTGAATCAGGTATTACAATTGATTTATCTGATGATGTCGAATATTTTTGCTTTGAAAATTGTAATGGCTATCAAATATTATCGGGTAACCATTTTAAAGAAATGGATATAGGCTGGTATGATTCATCAGAAGATATTTTATATATCATTGAACTGAAAGATTTTACCGAAAAAAACATAACGGATAGGGATATTGCCAAACAAGTTGTGCTTGATTTAGTCAAAAAATCGGTAGATTCGATGGCTATGATTATGGCAGTTAAAGCCGGTACTCATTATTCATCCAACATTCAGCCCTGTCTGCCACCGTCTTTTAATGTTTCTACTTCAAAAATTAAGATGATTCATATTATCAATTGTTCAGAGGATAGAAAAATTGATATCCAGTTTCTTCGTGATAAATTTCAAGAACACTTTGAAGCTTATAAAAAATTATTTGATATAAAACACTGTACAGTGGTTTCTGTTCAACAAGCTAGAAAATTTTTATCGCCGGTTTTTTAACTTGAACAAAAAACCGGGATTAATTGAATTAATTGGGTAAAAAATTTAGAGTTTAAGGGTACGCCACCTACGCAATTGGACAATTTGCCTTTTATCAGTGCATTGCTTAAACTACGTGGCGATCAGGAATATGCGCGAAAGCATTTTCAAATCTCCAACATTGATTAAGCTTATCAAATGAGGTAGCCAATGGATTATTATGAAAGAATTATTTTCGATGCAAATGTGATGCTCGGTAAACCAATTATCAAAGGGACGCGAATAACCGTTGAATTGATTCTTAGAAAACTATCTGAGGGCATAGACTTAAAAGAGCTTTTGGAATGTTACCCTCGTTTGGTTCGAGAAGATGTATTGGCGGTTTTGTCTTATGCGGCTGATGTCATTTCAAAGGAGCAGATCATTGAAAATGCCCATTTTGGCTGATGAAAGCGTCAACTATAAGCCATACGACTACTGAAAAGGATTCAACAATGACACAACAACATGATTTCTTACTCTGGACATTATTTAACCAGTTACGCGACTGGCAGTTTGTGCTGGCTCCGGCGGATTATAGTGTCTTACACCAAGCCGTCAGTGCCGGGTTTGGGTGGGAATCGTCAGATGCTTTGCGGAATTTGTGTTGTGCGTTGTGGGCAAAGTCGCGCCAAGAGCAGGAAATTCTGATTAAATTATTTGATGATTTAGTCGCCGATTTGGAGTTAAATGATTGGCAATTACCTCAACAACCAATGCCAACACCTTCATCATCTTCTAAACTATCTCAGTTAGTGGGGATATTGAAGAACTTTCTAAAAATATTGTATGATGCGACTTTAAAAATCATTCGTTCTTGGCGGGTTACTACTAAACTTCCTGAACCTGACAAAGAGCCTGAAACTGCACCACCGGTTGTTGAAGGACATAAACGTTTTCCGGATATTCCATCACCAAGTACAGATGTTTTCAACCGGGCTTTTATTCTTACTCCTCAGTTTATTCTCAACTACCGAGAAATTGCTCAGGCTTGGCGGCGATTGCGAAAGCCGGTGCGTAAAGGCGCGAAGCTAGAACTGGATATTGAGGCCACGATTGAACGGCGTTGTCGGCAAGGAGTGGTTGCGCCCATAGTGTTAGTGCCACGTCAACGTAATGCGGCGCGGGTGTTATTATTAATTGATCGGCAAGGTTCCATGACTCCGTTTCATCGTGCGAGTGATGAGCTAAGTAAGGCCCTTCGCCAATCGGCTAATTTGGACGATGTGACGATTTTTTATTTTCATAATGTGCCAGCCGAAGGGGCCGATGAAACCATTTTAGCCCCTTTATCCGCGCAACTTTTCCCGAAAATGGATACCGTGTTAGCTAAGATTGAGCCACTAACGACTGGCAACGTGTATAAAGACGCGGAGTTGTTAGAAGCCTATCCGCTGGCATCGGTATTAAAAACGTATGCAGAACACGCAGCTATCGTATTATTAAGTGATGGTGGGGCAGCGCGTAAACATTATAATGCCCTGCGATTGTTGGATACGGTGGCTTTTTTGAAAGCGTTGCGTATTTATACGTCCACAGTCATTTGGCTAAATCCTTTGCCAGCACGAGAAAGCAATCCTAGTGACTATTTGGCTAATACGACAGCCGCCCAGATAGCCCGTCATGTTCCAATGTTTCCGCTTAATCGGTGGGGACTCTATCAGGCGGTGAATGTTTTGCGGGGCCAAGTTTATTCAGTGGAGAGTCCATTATAAATTAAAAAACTACAAGGATTTGATATAAACAAGGATAAAACAAAATTATTCAAAATTTGAGGTAGTAACTGTAAATTAGCTTTATCCTTGCTTATATC